>VOFD01000766.1_pt1 | contig 180000 bp, 160 predicted proteins | sample 5384101 | NCBI WGS metagenome assembly VOFD01 (sample SAMN12384723, study PRJNA508395) | human gut metagenome | isolation source: healthy gut C | host: Homo sapiens | reverse complement strand
GATGTTTTGCCCGAAAATTACTTTTAATTTGTGCTTCAATAAAATCCTGTATTTCAGGATAATATGAAATTTCATTTCTGCTATTTTTAGCTATCGCCACCAAAATCCTCCTCAGTGATATTACGCACTAATACCTTGTATTTATTATCTGGTGAGATTGTAACTAATTTTTTATAAACATCAGGGTTTTCCGCCCCAATCATAGCTCCTCTCCCATTTCCAATAATAACTAATGGTGTTAACAAGTCAGGTTTTTTTAATTCGACAGTTAAATTCGCATTTTTTTGTATATGGTTTTCGATAACCTTAATATACCCTTTAGGTCGTTTACCAGACAACTCATTATCATCTGCAATAATATATGCAACTGCTTGTAATATCTCCGTTATTGGATAACCACTATTAACAGAATTACCATAAAGCAACATTGTTTTATCTTCGTTATAAATATCTAACAAATTTTTAATAGGTACATTTATAGTATTATACTTTCGTTTTGAAAATAGAGAATTTTCTTTAATAATTACAAGTAGTTGAGTATCAGTATCTTTATGTAAAATTGGAAAAGGATTAATAAGTTCACCTATTTTTGCAAATTGTTCCCTTATTTTACAATACGGAGCATGTTCGCAACCTAAAACAGCACAGAAATGTCTAAAATGAATATAATGACCACCTCTAATATTTTCAGGCAACCGTATATCATTTTCGCACGGATGCACAGTAGATGGCGTAAAGTTCATATCTCGCGTTTCACATTTCTCTGCATAATGTCGTTCTCTTTGTAATCTACGATTTTCATTTGAAGTTTCTGCTTTTGTTCTAAACGCAAATGCTCCAAATTTAGCATATTGATCAAGCAATATGCGTAACTTAAATCCCTTATTCCATTGTTTATAATATGAATCGCTAGTACAATGAATATTAGGATGATTCCAATTTATTTGATCAGGAATGCAATTTATACTATAAAGCAATCTGCATAAATCACAAACAAATTTAAAATTATATCCTTTAATTTCAAAAGAAATAATTTGATGTTCATTTGAAAAACGGCGTTGTGATTTCGCCATACTACCAATCGTATCTGCTAAACCTGCAATAAAACGGCGTTTAAGATTATCATCAACTAATGCAGAAATTAACTTACTTATATCAACATTTCCTCTTAATTCACCATCAGCAACTATACCAAAACGCATAAGTTCTTCTTTTATTACAGTTATATCTCCTTGAAATAATATCGTCCAATTTCCACCAGCAGTAACTTCATACTGTACAGGTAATCCATAAACAGCTCTAAACATTTGCCCTACTTTTTTTAAAATATCACCTGCAATGTCACCAGCACGTTTAGGATTTTCAAGATAAGAACCCCATTTTTTATATGGTAAGTGTATCGTAAAACTGTTCTCAGTATTACCGAAAACTCCACCACCTATAATCAGCCCTAATAAATAAGCTTTATCAGTATCCATTTTTATACCTCTATCATTTAGATTTTTCTAAAAACTTGTTCCATTATTTCAGAAGCAATAGCATATGCCAAATCAACAGGTACTGCATTACCTATTACTTTGTACATTGCAGTAATATTACGTGGTGTGTCAGTCAAAAAATTAAAATCATCTGGAAATGATTGTATTCTCGCTACCTCTCTAACAGTATATCTTCTATTTTCTACTGGATGAATAATCCCACAATTTTCAGGCTGAGCAGAGGCAGTTATTGTTCCGCAAATTTCATCTCTTGAAAAGCGACGATAAAAATTAGGAGAGTGATACTTTTTCATATTATCACGTATTTTTTGGAAACGAGGTGCTAAATGCTCATATGGTACATCTTTCCAAGAACCACCTTCTGGAATATATTCAATCATTTCTAATGCTTGCGGAGAAAGTGGCCAATCAATGTTATTAGATACATCTTTAGGTTTGTCTAAAACATATCTTAATGTCATTTTTCTTTTATCTTGCTTTTGTGGAAATTTAAAAACAGTATTTAAATCTTTACGTACACCTACAAAAAAAACTCTTTGACGATTTTGTGGTACTCCATAATCTGAAGCATTAACAAGTTGGTGAACAACATTGTAACCTACTCCATTCATATTTGATAAATCTTCTACAATAACTTCTGCTAAATTACGTCCATCAATATATTTAGTTGAAAGTAGTCCTTTAACATTTTCAAATACTATTACTTTAGGCATTTTATTTGCAATTATGCGCAAACATTCTTTATAAAGCATTCCACGAGAATCATGAACTCCTTTTCGATTTCCAGCATTTGAAAAAGGTTGACAAGGAAAACCAGCAGTTAAAATATCTCCATCAGGAATTTCATTCTCATTAACAGATAATATGTCACGCTTATCTATTTTTCCTAAATTCATTGAATAGACAGCTTGAGCATCTGCATCAAAATCATTTGCAAATACAATATTAAATCCTGCTTTTTTAAATCCTAAATCCATTCCTCCACAACCTGAAAACAGAGAAATTAGTCGAGGATAATTTTCACTTTCTTCATTTTGGAACAATGTAGGAGTATTTCTGCGAGTATTAATTATATAATCATCAATATCACTTGCCCTAATTCTCCATGTTCGATTACCAAGCTTTGAAGCTGGCAAACTTCCTTTTCCAATCATTCTTCTAATTGTTTTTTCAGAAAGCTGTAAATATTGAGCCGTTTGAGAAACAGTTAAAAGTTCAGTATCCATAGTGTAATCCACCCACTCCTTTGGCTATGTACTAGTATTTTAATATACGAACTTTTGTTTGTCAAGTTTGTAAAGGAATTAAATGGACTTTATTGGACATAGTTGGACAATTTTTAATATACGCATTCAAAATTAATTTTTTTGTTTGCATTATTAAATATAAAAAAAGGCACGGCAAAAACCGTACCTTTTAAGCTATAAATTAATTATACAATTTTTTCGCCATGGTATTCTTCGCCGCCGCCATCGGGAAGTTCGTTGTAACGGCGGGTCCACAGGTTTTCGTATTTAACAGCCTGTGCATGGGTTGCGTCGGTGTTTTCCGGCAGTTTTTTAATAACTTTTGCCGGTACGCCTGCCACCAGGGAGTACGGCGGAACGATGGTGTTTTTGGTTACAACCGCGCCGGCTGCCACAATGGAGCCTTTGCCGATAACAGCGCCGTCCAAAACGGTGGAATGCATGCCGATAAGCACATGGTCTTCAACCGTGCAGGCGTGAAGAAGCGCGCAGTGGCCTACGGTTACATAGTCGCCCAGAATGCAGGCATGGCTGTCGGAAACGTGCAGCACGCTGTTATCCTGAACATTGGTATATCTGCCAACTTTAATTTCATTAACATCGCCGCGGATGGTTACGTTATACCATACGCTGCTGTATTCTTTCAGTTCTGCTTTGCCTATAACTACTGCGGTTTCAGCTACAAAAGCCTTCGGGTCAATTTTCGGCGAATTGCCTTCAAATTTTTTAATAAGCATTGTAAAATTCCCCCTTTTATGCTGCTTACAGCTTTATTGTATACTGTATACAAAATTTGTCAAGCTAAATCAGGGGTTTTGCCCCCTTAATTTTAAAGCTTTCGCAAACTGTTCAATTTTTAACAGTTTGCCGGTTTAAATTTGCCAAGCCCTGCATTCAGGCCTTCTGCGGCACGCCGCGCACTTTGGTTAAATAAGTGTAAACACCGGCGCATACCAAAATTACGCCCGTTAAAACAAGTATCAGGCGCGTCGGCAAAAAGCCGCCCAAAAAGCCGCCCAAAAGCGGGCCAACCACGCCGCCGAACTGCTGCGCGCTGGTTACAAGCCCAAAGGCCTTGCCGCGCACGGAAGGGTCGGTAACTTCAACCAGGCGGGCGTTAATATTAGGCACCGCCCCGGCCAGAAACAGGCCGTAAATAAAGGTTACCGCCGCATACTGCCAGATGTTGTGCACAAAGAACTGGCACATATTTATTGCGCCCGCGCAGATAAACACCATAAACAGCGTTTTGGTATAACCGCGCTTCTGCCCGCGGCTGCCCCAGTACGGCCCGGCGATAATACCGGCAATGCCCGCCAGCGAAAAGATAATGCCCGCAGTTTTAACAACGTCGTCGTTAACAACGCCGCCCAACAGGTACGATACGTACATGGTAATCAGCGGCTGCACAATCATTACGCATACCTGCACCAAAAAGAACATGCTCATTACAAACAGCAGCCCTTTATTTTGCAGTGATGCCTTTAAATCCGCCCAGATATGAATAACTTTGCCTTCGCCCTTTTCGTGCTCCACATCGCGCACAAAGGCAATAACCATAATGGTTGCAACAAACAGCGCACCCGCCGCGATATAAAACGACATGCGCATGCCGAACCAGGCGCTTACATAACCGCCGAGCATCGGCCCGAGGATGCTGCCGGAGGCAACAGCCGTCTGCATAAGCCCCATGCCCCAGCCCATTTTAACGGCAGGCAGGGTTGAAGAAACCAGCGACAGCGAAGCCGGCACAAAGCCGCTTACAAGGCCTGCCAAAAGGCGCACGCCAAAAAGCTGTTCCGGGCTCTGGCACATGCCCATCAAGGCATAGGTTACGGCAAGGCCGAACCCCGCACGTATTGCCATCAGGCGCTGGCCGATACGGTCGGCATGGGCGCCCCAGTAAGGCGCCATAATGGCTGCCGTAAAAAAGGTAACGGAATAAATAAGGCCCGTCCACGAATTGACATCAGCCTGGGCTACGCCCAAATGCTGCAAAAGATATACCGGCAAAAACGGCACGCACATTGTATAGCTTGCACAGGTAAAAAACACGCACACCCATAAAACATACAAATTAAGCTTCCAGTGCAGTTTGCCGCCGCCGCGGTCCTCAAAAATATTCATCTATATCATCTCCGCACGATAATATCCTATATTAACATTTTAACATATCCTAAATATTAGTTGTGACATTTGTGTAAACTCCGCGCTTTAAACCGCTTATTGCGGCATAACCGCGGATATTGTATAATTAATTTATTACATTAATAAGGATGTGTGACCGTGAAAGGATTTAAAAAGCAGGAACTGGAAGAACAGGGTTTTATGGGCAGGCTGTTTGGCTCCAAGCCCCAGCAGAACGCCTTTGCAGAAATAAATAATATTTTAACCGAAGCCAAAAGCGCGCAGGAACTGACGAAGGACGCAGCCGCCGCCATTTTTAAAAAGTGGGGCTGTAAATTCAGCGACACCAATATGGACCAGCGCAGCGCCATTTACCGCAAGGTTGCCGACAACGCTTTTTCAAGTGCGCAGAGCAAGGACGACCCTATTTTAAATGACCGCGCCCATATTGCGGAAATTCTGGAAATTCCCGAAAACCTGTGCCGCCTTGCCGATAACGGCGCTAAAAAATCCGCCTATTTTTCGCGCTGCCGCGGACTTGTAACCGGCGGGGAAAACCTTACCATAGCCGCCATTAACGAACTGTTCGGCTATGATTACGAAGACGGCTTCGACTTCCGCAAGCAGGTTTTTAACGATTATTTTAACGGCGAATTTGACCGCATTGCCGACGCCAAACGCTTTACGCCTGAGGACGAGCAGCAGCTGCGCGATATGTGCTCCAAACTGGATATTCCCTACGAATTTAAAGCCAATATCGACAACGCTTTAACCAAATACCGCTATTTGTGGAACGCCGAGAACGCTCCTTTGGGCAATGTTAAGGTAGATTTTCCGCTGGAGGAAGGCGAAATTTGCCACGCAGCAGGGCAGGCCGCTTTATGCGAAGTCAAAACCGTTGCCAAAGAGGACAACTACTACCAGCTGACGCGCAAACTGCGCATCGACGAAACCATCTCCTTTAAGGGCGAACATATCGAGCACCCGCAGGTTATGGAAGAAACCGCCGTAATTATCGACGCCGGGTATTTGTTCTTAACCAACAGCCGCATTATTTATTTAAGCAAAAAACTGGCCAAGCAAATCCGCCTGGACGATTTAAAAACAGCCGACCTTTCTAGCAATATTATCGAAGCACACCAGAATGACGGACAGAGCCTTTCCTTTAAAATGCAGGATGACGCTGCCGAAGTTATGTTTGCCATTCTGCGCCGCATTTTAAAAGACAGGAACCAGAAATGAAAGATTTAATCCGTTTCGTCCGCCCACAGGACGCCGCACGCATTTTAGAAATTTACGCGCCGTATATTACGGATACCGTTATCTCGTTTGAATACGAAGTACCGACACCGGAAGATTTTTCCGCGCGCGTTGAAACAATCAGCAGCCGCTACCCGTACCTTGTGTACGAGAGAGAAGGCAAAGTTCTCGGCTACGCTTACGCTTCCGCCTATAACAAGCGCGTGGCGTATGATTACACGGTAGACCTGTCCGTTTATGTGGACGCTGCCTTTTGCGGGCAAAATATCGGCGAGTGCCTGTATGCCGCGCTGTTTGATATTTTAGAAAAGCTTGGTTACTATAACGCCTACGCCTGCATAACGGCAATTAACCAAAACAGTTTAAACTTTCATAAGCGCATGGGCTTTACGGATGCCGGTACGCACAAACTTGCCGGGTTTAAGCACGGCCGCTGGCTGGACGTATGCTGGTACAGCAAACGCCTGAAGGCGGATACCGAAGCACCGCAGCCGTTAAAGCCTGTCAGTGCGTTCAGCAATAACGATTTATTGCAGCCGCACGAAACCTATAAAAAATAAACGTTTTAAAATTACATAACAGGTAAAAAATAACCTGCCGCGTTAATGCAGCAGGTTATTTTTATTATTGACTGATTTTTATTTTTACAGCATAATATATAAGCCGTGACTCTTTCCGGTAGGAAGGAGGTGCCATAAGTGAATACAATAATAATCCCATTCTTCGTATCTGTCGCAGCAGGCATAGTATCGTACTATATCTGCAAGTGGCTGGACAGATACTTGTAACCACGGCCAGCACATAAAAACCCGGGAGTTGCCGCTCCCGGGTTTTTCTTTTGATGTGTGCCTAAGTGAACAACATCAATCCCATTTCGTGCTTTCATTATAGCACGCCTTAATTTAAAAAGCAAATAGATCAGGCCTGCAACAATACGGTTTTTGCCGTATTATTTTCTGCATCCTTTGCATTTATCAAGGTATTCGCCAACAATTTTCACGGCGCAGTAATCGCCGCACATTGAGCAGGCTTCGTCATCCGCTTTGTTCTTTTTATCGCGGTAAGCCTGCGCTTTAACCGGGTCTATGGCAAGTTCAATCTGTTTTTTCCAGTCCAGGTTTTTGCGCGCTTTTGCCATTTCCAAATCCCACTCTACGGCTTTGGGCAAACCTTTGGCAACATCGGCCGCGTGCCCTGCAATACGCGCTGCAATTACGCCTTCGCGCACGTCGTTAATATCGGGCAGGCCCAAATGCTCGGCAGGCGTTACATAGCACAAAAAGTCCGCACCGCTCATGGCAGCCAGCGTGCCGCCGATAGCGGAAGTAATATGGTCGTACCCCGGCGCAACGTCTGTAACCAAGGGTCCCAGCACATAAAAAGGCGCACCGTGGCACACGCGTTTCTGCAGCTGCATGTTGGCGGCAATCTGGTTGTAAGGCACGTGCCCCGGCCCTTCCACCATTACCTGCACGCCTTTCGCCCAGGCGCGCTGCGTCAGTTCGCCAAGGTTCAAAAGCTCCTGCAATTGCGCGCGGTCGCTTGCATCGGCCAGGCAGCCGGGACGCAAACCATCGCCCAAACTGATGGTAACGTCATACTCGGCGCAGATGTCCAAAATTTCGTCATAGTATTCGTACAGCGGATTTTCTTTGCCGTTATGCAGCATCCAGCCGGTAATAAAGCTTCCGCCGCGGCTTACAACATCCATCACGCGCCCTTCGCCGGTCAGCATGTCAAGCACGTTTTTGTTAATGCCGCAGTGTATCGTCATAAAGTCCGCGCCGTCTGCCGCCTGCTGGCGGATAACTTCAAACAAATCTTCTTTCGTCATTTCCACAACGGCGCCGCGTTTTTTTATGGTTTCCACGGTTGCCTGGTAAATAGGCACCGTACCCACCATAACCGTGCTTGCGCCGATAATCGCCCTGCGCGAAGCGTCGATATTATCGCCGGTCGATAAATCCATCACGCTGTCGGCGCCCGCTGCAATCGCTGCCGCCAGTTTTTCAAGCTCCGGCTCCGGGTCGGGATAGCTGCTGGAGGTGCCGATGTTGGCGTTGACCTTAACGCTCAGCCCCTGCCCCACGCCGCGCGGGGTTACGTTTTTATGGTTTATATTAAGCGGTATGGCAATAGTGCCTTCGGCCACGCCCTTGCGGATAAATTCTTCCGTCACGCCTTCGTAGGCTGCCACCTGCTTCATTGCTTCGGTAATAATGCCTTTGCGGGCAAGCTGCATTTGTGTTGCCAAAAAATCACTTCCTTTACTGTTAATATTTCTATTATACAGTAAATCGGCGCAATACTCTACCGTTTTATGTTAATTTTTAAAATTAGTTTATAAATTTATTTAATAATAATTTTTAATTTTTTCACAGAAAAGTCAACTAAAGCTAACCATTATGTGTTATAATAAAGGCAGTTAAGAAAACAGGAGGCGATTACATGTCACGCTTTACTTTACCACGCAATATTTACTATGGGCCGGGCGCCCTTGATGAATTGAAGGTTTTGGCAGGCCACAAAAAAGCCATGATTTTCACCGGCGGCAGCTCCATGCGCCGCGGCGGCTTTTTGCAGAAAACCGAGGAGGTTTTGAAAGCTGCCGGACTGGAAACCGCTTTATTTGAAGGCATCGAGCCCGATCCTTCCATAGAAACAGTTATGAAAGGCGCACAGGCCATGCGCGAATTTGAGCCGGACGTTATCGTTGCTATCGGCGGCGGCTCCCCTATCGACGCAGCCAAAGCCATGTGGGTATTTTACGAACACCCCGATAAAACCTTCGAGGATATTAAAACACCGTTCACCATGCCCAAACTGCGCAACAAGGCAATTTTCGTAGCCATTCCGTCCACCAGCGGCACCGCTTCGGAAGTAACTGCCTTTTCCGTTATTACCGATTACTCCAGCGGCATTAAATACCCGCTGGCCGATTTTGAAATTACCCCGGATATTGCCGTGCTTGATACCGACATTCCGCTGACCATGCCGCCCAAGCTTACCGCACATACCGGCATGGACGCTTTAACCCATGCACTGGAAGCCTATGTTGCCACTGCGCGCAGCGATTTTTCGGACGCTCTGGCACTGAAAGCCATCGGCGATATTTTCGACAGCCTTCTTGACAGCTACCACGGCGACAAAGAAGCACGCGGCAAAATGCACATTGCCCAGTGCCTCGCAGGCATGGCGTTCAGCAACGCGCTTTTGGGCATTGCCCACAGCCTGGCGCACAAAACCGGCGCAGTATTCCACATTCCGCACGGCTGCTGCAACGCAATTCTGCTGCCGTCCGTTATCCAGTACAACTCCCGCGTATGCATGAACCGCTATGCAGCAGTTGCACGCTACCTCGGCCTGCCCGGCGGCACCGACAAGCAGCTTACCGATTCGCTTGTTAAAGCAATCTGCGCATTAAACAAAGAACTTGGCATTGAGCAGACCTATCAGGCTAACGGCGTAAGCGAAGAACTGTTTAAAGAAAATGCAGAAGCAATAGCACACAACGCTGTGCTTGACCCCTGCACCCTTGCCAACCCGCGCCCGATTGACGACGAAGCCATGCTTAAGGTTTTAACCTGCGCATACTACGGCAAACCTGTAACTTTCTAACTTTCAGGCTCATGCCTGATATTTAAACACTAACCGCTGCTTTTTATGGCAGCGGTTTTTTATTTTTAAACCCCTTACACCCATATAAACGGATTTTTCGCCTTAAAAATTTACCTGCGCGCAAAATTTATTTTTGCCGCTGCCGCAATTTTCTGCCTGATTTTTTTGCGCATGGTTAATTTTTGCCCCTGTTTTGCCGTTTATATGGGTGAGTTTCTTTTCTTTTCTCTTTTTTCCTGTTTTTTCTCTTTATCTTTTCTTTGCCGTATTACGTTCTTACCTTGTTCCCAATAAACCGCAGGTTTATTATTATAATTATACCTTGTTCCCTAAGTACTACCGTACGTTAGCAGTATTAGCCAAAATGCCCGCGCAAAACAGGCACTATCTCCAAGCAGAGATAGTGCCGCAAGAAGTAAACTCCACCCCTTCATGCGCAAAATAAAAAAAGAGAGCAGCGCTGCCCTTACTGATAAAAAATGTATATTAATTAACTGTTTATATGTATTTTATAACTATTGCCGTTAGTTCTTCACCGTGTAAACTATTATGCCCTCACAGCCTACATAACAGCAATTTACGCTGTTTTAGCAGCAAATTATGTTAAATTAGCAAGATTTCACATTTTTTTACGGCTTTTTGGTTGTTTTTTAAGGCGATTTGTGAGAAAATATAATAGTACTTGTGTAAAAGCGGACAGAATAAAGTTTTATCAGTTAGGAGTAGTTTATGCATGGAACCGTTAAAACGACAGCAGCGTAAAGTCGATAACGAATATACGATTATGTTCATTCCCCACCGCGGCAAAGAACCGAAAAGCTTCAGCTTCCGCGCAAGCCTGCTGAAAAAAATCGGCATTTTCTGCGGCATCCTGCTTCTTGCAGGCATTGGCATTGCAGCAAAATCTTCCATGGTTGTTTACCAGGCACACCAGGAACAGAACGAACTTATAGCTTACCGCAACGATAAAGCAGCGCAGGACCAGAAGCTGGCCGAACTGCAGAAAGAAAACGAAAAAATGCAGAAAGACATGGCCGAGCTTTCCGCGCTGGAAAACGAAGTGCGCAAAGCCCTTGGCAGCAATGTAAGCCAGCAGCCTTCCCGCGGCGGCATTGACCGCAGCCAGTACATGGGCAAAGGCGGCCCTTCCGCACCGGCGGACATTAAAATGATTGATGTTACTGCAGCCCAGGCTAAAAACCTGCAAACCGAAATGCAGCAGAAAAAAGCAGTGCTCGGCGATTTGCTGGCACAGCTTCATGAACGCAATGCAAAGCTCGATGCTACTCCGGACATCTGGCCTACAGCCGGCGGTGAAATTACTTCCCGCTTCGGCGGCAGAGCCAACCCGTTCAGCGGCACAGGTTACGATTACCACCCCGGCATTGATATCGGCAACGACTACGGTGCGCCGGTTTACGCAGGCGCAACCGGTTATGTGGAATACGCAGGCTGGTACAGCGGTTACGGCCGTTATGTAAAAATCAGCCACGGCTACGGCTACGAAACCGCTTACGGGCATATGTCGTCTATTGAAGTTTCTTCCGGTCAGTATGTGGAAAAAGGCGACGTTATCGGTTATGTGGGCAGCAGCGGTTACAGCACCGGCCCGCACCTGCATTACGAAGTTATCATTAACGGGCAGGATTCCGACCCGCTTAAATTAATCAGATAGTTTTAAAGGAGCAAGACAATGTTTGGTTCTTCAAACAATAATAATGCAAAAACAAATTCTGCCCTGCCTAAAGTGGCGGTAGATAATTTTGAAGCCTATATCGGCAAAAGCACGCAGATTACCGGCAACATTACCGCGCAGGGTTCTATCCGTATCGACGGCACCTTCAGCGGCATTGTATTTTCGGAAAGCGATGTTGTTGTTGGTGAAACCGGCAATATTAAAGCCAATATTTTTGGCGCCAATGTAACGGTTGCAGGCAAAATTGAAGGCAACATTGTTGCCAAAGGCACTCTGGAAGTGCTTGCCAGCAGCGTTATTACCGGCGATGTGCGCTGTGAAAAGCTCACCGTTGAAACCGGCGCCGTACTGCGCGGCAACGTAGGTGGCCTTGAAGACGCTGCAGCACCGCAGCTTGAAGGCGCGGAAACAAAATAATAACAAGCTTCACCCGCCCGGCATTTACAGCCGGGCTTTTTTATTGCCCACGCTTATTTATAAGTTATGCTTATTAATTAAATAAGTTTAATTTATTTATAAACCTCCCTTATTAAGCCGGCGGCTTGCATTTTGTAAACTGCGTTACAGATTTGCCGCGTTTTATTTTAAATTTTATTTTTTGCCGTTATTTTGTTGACAAGCACCCCAAACCTGCTATAATAGCCCTATAAATTAATAACAGCAACACGATGATGGAGAAAAAGCAGCAACAATGTTTTCAGAAAGCCGCCGGAAGATGCGAGGCGGCAGCAGCGTGCAGCAAGTTCCGCTCCGGAGATGCGGGTGACGAATCCGCCGGGCAGCGCCCGATACAGCGTTACTAAAGATGGCCGTAAGGCAATTTGGGTGGCAACGCGGGTAACTCTCGTCCCATGTGGGATGGGGGTTTTATTTTTTACCAGCACTTTGCCGTTTGCCTGCGCGCTGAATTTGGGTGGCACCACGAGAAAGAGAAGCTCGTCCCAAGGACGGCTTCTCTATTTTATTTTGGAGGGATATTATGGACAGAGTTTACAACTTTAACGCCGGGCCTTCGGCCATGCCGCTGGAAGTTTTGCAGGAAGCCCAGGCAGAATTTTTAAACTATAAAAACACCGGCATGAGCATTATTGAAATGAGCCACCGCAGCCCGGAATACGCCACCATGCACGCGGAAACCAAAGCGCTTTTGCGCCAGCTGATGGAAATTCCCGATGATTACGAAATTTTATTTATACAGGGCGGCGGCAGTTTACAGTTTTTAATGACGGCAGCCAACTTTTTTACCAACAAACGCGCTGCCTATGCCAACACCGGCGTATGGGCAAAAAAAGCCATGGCAGAAGCCAAACGCTTCGGCGAAACCTACGAAGCCTGCACAAGCGCAGATAAAAACCACAGCTACATTCCGCAAAAGCTGGAGCTTAAACCGGATACCGCCTACCTGCACATAACCGCCAACAACACCATTTACGGTACGCAGTGGCAGAACTTCCCCGAAGTCAGCGTTCCGGTTATCTGTGATATGTCGAGCGACATCCTTTCCCGCCCGGTTGACGTTAAAAAGTTCAGCCTTATTTACGCCGGTGCGCAGAAAAACCTCGGCCCTGCCGGAGTGGTAATTGTAATTGTTAAAAAGGCGTTTTTAGAAACCGCCCGTGCGGATTTGCCGCCTATGCTGAGCTACCAAAACTACGCGGATAACGATTCGCTGTACAACACGCCGCCGGTATTTGCCATTTACATGGTTAACAAAACCCTGCACTGGATTAAAGCGCAGGGCGGCGTAAAGGCCATTGCCGCGCGCAACCGCGAAAAGGCGCAGCTTATTTATGGCGTTATCGATGCTAGCCGTGGTTTTTACCGCGGCCACGCCGAAAAAACAAGCCGCAGCCTGATGAACATTACCTTTAACCTGCCCACGCAGGAACTGGAAAAAGACTTTATCGCCGAAGGCAAAAAGCGCGGGTTCATAGGCATCGGCGGGCACCGCCTTGTAGGCGGCTGCCGCATATCGGCCTACAACGCCGTAACGCCCGAAGCCTGCCGCGCCCTTGCGGATTTTATGAAAGAATACCAGGCAAAACACGAATAAACGGAGGAATGAATGATGAGAATACTTGTAAGCGATGACGTAAGCGAAAAAGGCGTGGCCCTGCTGCGCGAACATTTTGATGTAGACGTAAAAACCAATATGCCCACGGAAGAACTTCTGGCGTGCATAGGCGAATATGACGGGCTTGTAACCCGCAGCCAGACGCAGGTTACCAAAGAAGTTATCGACGCTGCCAAAAACTTAAAGGTTATCGGCCGCGCAGGCGTCGGCGTTGATAATATCGACATTCCCGCAGCGACGGCACGCGGCATTGTAGTGCTTAACGCGCCGGAAGGCAACACCATTGCCGCCACGGAGCACACCGTTGCCATGATGATGGCCATGACGCGCCACATTCCGCAGGCGCACGCTTCTATTCAGGCCGGCAAATGGGACAGAAAGAGCTTTGACGGCATTCAGGTACAGGGCAAAACGCTCGGCATTATCGGCGTTGGGCGTATCGGCAGCCGCGTTGCCCTGCGCATGCAGGCCATGGAAATGACCACTATCGGCTACGACCCGTATATTACCGAAGAACGTGCGCAGCAGGTTGGCGTGGAGCTCGTTCCTTTTGAAGAACTGCTGGCCAAATCCGACTATATCACCATTCACACCCCGCTGACGAAAGAAACTCACAACATTATCAACGCCGAAGCCATTGCCAAAATGAAAGACGGCGTGCGCATTGTAAACTGTGCCCGCGGCGGCTGCGTAGATACCGATGCCCTTGCCGCAGCCTTAAAAAGCGGCAAAGTAGCCGGAGCCGCCATTGACGTATACCCCGAAGAACCGCTGACGCCGGAAAACAACCCCTTTATCGGCATGCCGCAGGTTGTGCAGACCCCGCACCTTGGTGCCAGCACCATTGAAGCGCAGATTGGCGTTGCCGTGGACGTTGCTTACGGCGTTATCGATGCGCTGGAAGGCCGCCCCGTTATGACGGCCGTCAACATGGCGCCCATCCCCAAAAGCGTTGCCAGCGTTATTGCACCGTACTTTAAACTGGCAGAACGCCTTGGCACCATCGGTATTTATCTGGCCGAAGGGCCGATTAAAGCCGTGGAAATTGAATACACCGGCGAACTGGCCGCAACGGAAACGCAGGCACTGACCACTGCCTTTTTAAAAGGGCTTTTGAACCCGATTTTGCAGGACAGCGTTAACTTTGTAAACGCGCCGGGCATTGCCAAAAAACGCCACTTGCAGGTGCGCGACGTAAAATCGCACCGCACCGGCTACTTCAGCACCGCCATTAATGTTAAAATTGCCACCGAAAAAGGCGAGCACACGCTGACCGGTACCCTGTTTGCAGGCAAAGAAGCAAAAATTGTGCAGATTGACCGCTTCCGTCTGGACTTCAAGCCCGAAGGCTACCTGCTGCTGGCGCCGCACCTTGACAAGCCAAACATGATTGGGCAGATTGCCACCGTGCTCGGCAGCGCAGGCATCAACATCAACGGCATGCAGGTAGGCAGCACCGCCATTGAAGGCACCAACCTGATGGCGATTGCCACCAGCGGCGACATTCCTAACGATATTATGCTGAAACTGCGCGGCATAGAAGGCATAATCGACGTGAAACTTATAAACTGCGAGGGATAATATGGTACGCATTATTTTAATACGCCACGGAGAAACCAACTGGAATTTACAGGGACGCTACCAGGGGCAGGAAGACACCCGCCTGAGCGAAAAAGGCTTTGCGCAGGCAGGGCTTTTGGCGCAAGGGTTAAAAAACGTACATCTTGATTTATGTATTTCAAGCCCTTTAAAACGCTCGTTTTTAACCTGCAAGGCCTGCGCCGATTTACACCATTTGCCGGTACACAGCGACAAGCGCCTTACGGAAATTAACCACGGTGCGTGGGAAGGCGAACTGGCCTGTGAAATACAGGCACATTACCCCGAAGAATTTAAAAAGTGGCATACTGAGCCGCACAAAGTGCAGATGCCGGGCGGTGAAAATCTGGAAGACGTACGCAGACGCGCCCGTGCCGCTTTTGACGAATATGCAGAAAAATACGAAGGCCAAACAATTCTCGTTGCCGCGCACGACGCCGTCAACAAAGCCATTATCTGCGACTTGCTAGGGCTTGATATGAGCCACTTCTGGCACATCAAGCAGGATAACGCCTGCATTAACGTACTGGAATATAATGAAGGCGTATGGCGCGCCGTACTTTTAAACAGCACCACGCATTTGGGCTACCTTTTCAGCGGCGTAGAACAGGCAGGATTGTAAGACACAAACAGCTGCAAAGCAAGTATATGCTTTGCAGCTTTTTTATTAACTTTATTCTTTTCCAAAACATTAAACTCTGCTATAATATTTAACGCTGTGACTCTTTCCAGTAGGAAGGAGGTGGCATTAGTTGAATAAACCCATAATCGCATTTTTAGTAGCCGTCATGGCAGCTGTAACATCCTATTACATCTGCAAATGGCTGGACGGTTTACTGTAAGCTCACAGCCAGCCTAAATTAAAAACCGGGAGTTGCAGCTCCCGGTTTTTTGTTTGAGGTGTTTAATTGAATAAACCCCATATCGCTTTTGTAACTAAAGCATACCACTCTTTCACTGTGCCGTCAAGCAAAAAGAATTTAAAAACTAAAATCGCGCTGCGGCGCAGATATGCTTTGTTTTAACACAGCAAAATTTGTGTTATAATATAAATTAGTTATATCTCCGCCAGGGCGGATTTTACGATATTATTTGATTGTGAGGTAAGAAAATGCAGAAAATTATTTTAACGGGCGACCGCCCGACCGGCAGGCTCCACGTTGGGCATTACGCCGGTTCTTTAAAAGAACGTGTGGAACTGCAAAACTCCGGGCAGTTTGACAAGGTATTTATTATGATTGCCGACGCTCAGGCGCTGACCGATAACGCCGAGCACCCCGAAAAAGTGCGCGAGAACGTGTTGGAAGTAGCTCTTGATTACCTTGCCTGCGGCATTGACCCGGAAAAATCCACCATTTTCATTCAGTCTGCCGTACCGCAGCTTACAGAGCTCACCGCATATTATATGAACCTTGTAACCGTATCGCGCGTGCAGCGCAACCCGACCGTTAAAACCGAAATTAAAATGCGCAATTTCGAAGCCAGCATTCCCGTAGGCTTTTTTGTATACCCCATCAGCCAGGCGGCCGATATTACCGCTTTCCGCGCAACGGCAGTGCCTGTCGGCGAAGACCAGCTGCCGATGCTGGAGCAGTGCAAGGAAATTGTTAACAAGTTTAACAGCGTTTACGGCGAAACATTAACCGAGCCGGAAATCATCCTGCCGAGCAACAAAGCCTGCCTGCGCCTGCCCGGCATTGACGGCAAGGCCAAAATGAGCAAATCGCTGGGCAACTGCATTTACCTCAGCGACGAAGCGGACGTTATTAAAAAGAAAATTATGTCGATGTTTACCGACCCGAACCACGTGCGCGTTGAAGACCCCGGCAAGGTTGAAGGCAACCCGGTATTTATTTATCTGGACGCTTTCTCCCGCCCCGAACATTTTGCGGAATTTCTGCCGGAATACGCAAACCTTGACGAACTGAAAGCGCATTACCAGCGCGGCGGCCTGGGCGACGTAAAAGTTAAAAAATTCCTCAACAACGTAATGCAGGCAGAGCTTGCCCCCATCCGCGAACGCCGCCATATGTGGGAACAGCGCCTTGACGAAGTAAAAATGATTTTAAAACAAGGCAGCGAAACCGCGCGCGCAGCGGCAGCCGAAACATTGCACGATGTACGCGCCGCCATGCAGATTAACTATTTTGAAAACTGGCATATCTGATGGCTGCTGTAAGAAGTAAAATTATCAGCCTGCTGAACGCGGCAGGCATTGCCTTTAAAGTTACTGAACACCAGCCCATTTACACCGTGGAAGAAGGCGAAGCCTTAAAGCTGCCGCACCCGGAAGCGATTGCCCGCACCTTGTTTTTGTGCGACGACAAACACCAGAACTTTTGGCTGGTAACTTTGCCGAAGGACAAAAAGCTGGATTTAAAGGCTCTGCGCGTACAACTCGGCAGCCGCCGCTTAACCTTCGCTGCCGCTGAAGAACTGGACGCCATGCTGAACCTGCCGCCCGGTTCCGTTACGCCGCTCGGCGCATTAAACGACGCAGAAGGGCGCGTGCCTGTTATTATTGACGCAGCTTTTAAAGAAAGCCTTATCGGCGTGCCGCTTTTAACAAACACCGCCACCATCTGGCTTAACGGCGCAGATTTGGCGCTCATGCTTACGCAGCAGGGGCATAAGGTAAACTGGCTGGCACTTTAAAAACAAAATACAAGGCAGCAAAGTCTGCCAAGGCATAAAAAAATCCGCCCGTAAAGGCGGATTTTTTGTTTTATATGTTATTACAGGGTTTTGCCGTAAGCGTCGGCATCCAAAATGGCCTGTTTGAATTTTTCGCGGGTCATTTCGTACGGAGTCTTTTTCCATTCGAGAATTGCCGGTGCGCGGTCAAGGATTTTTTCAAGGCCGGCTTCGTCAACTTCCAGTTCTTTTAAGGTTACAGGCAGGCCCAGTTCCTTATTGAATTTTGCAATCTTGTCGCGCAGTTCAAACTGCTTGTCGCAGGTTAACAGCACAATTACACCGAAGGAAACAACTTCACCGTGCATATGGCGTTCTGCACAGGCAAGGCCGGTGTAAGCGTTGTAGAAGCAGTGGCCCAGCGAAGAATTATAGTAGTAATCGTTTTCGGTGGTGGTAAGGTTGGAAACAATGCCGGTGCTCATGATGATATCCAGCGCAACTTCCTGAATTGCTTCGGAAACAACATTGTTTTTGCAGTCTGCCAAAGCCTGTTTGCCGTATTCAAACAGCGGCGAAGTGCAGGCACCTGCCAGAGCACGGCCCAGCAGCGGGGTGTTTAAAAGTTTTTTGCCTTCGGTGGCAATCAAAACTTCGCATTCTTTGCTGAGTGCATCGCCAATGCCGGCCCACAAAAGTTTTTCCGGTGCTTCGGCAATAATTTTGGTATTGATAAAAGTATGTTCTGCGCAGTGTTTCGGATAATAGTAACCGGCGAGGCTGCCATCCTGTTTATACATAACGCAAATAGCGGTGCAGGCAGCGCAGTTGGAAGCAATGGTCGGGAAAGTGAAAACGGGTTTGCCCATTTTGTCTGCCATGGTTTTGCAGCAGTCAACAGCACGGCCGCCGCCAACAGCAAATACCATATCGGCTTCCTGAACTTCTTTGGTATTCATCAGCATATCAACATTTTCATAGGTAGAGTTGCCGCCGTACCAAAGCACAGCCGTAACATCAAGGTGCCCTTTTACAGCTGCAAGAATTGCATCCTGGGCTTTGCTCAGCGCGGTTTTGCCGCCGATAATAACAACCTTTTTGCCATATCTTGCCGTTACGGACGGAATTGCTTCGTAGCAGTCCGGCCCAACGCTGTAATTAGGTAAATAAACACTGTATGTAGTACTCACTTCAAACAACACCTCTCATTAAATATCAAATATTATGATACTAATTATAAACATTTCTGGCTAATTCGTCAACACAGTGTAACATTATAGTATATTTTTCTGTTAAAATTACTGTAAAAAACTTACAATAGTAAACCACAGCGGCGGCACTAAAAGCGAAGGCAGCATATTTAAGGTTTTGCAGTCGCGCAGCTGCAAAATGCCCACGCCGCTGCTCAGCAGGAAAATGCCGCCCAAAAGCGATATTTCCGTCATCATGCCCGGCGTTAAATACGGCGCAATAACACCGGCAAACAGATAAATACTGCCCTGCCAGCAAAACAGCACCGCCGCCGCAATGGCAATGCCAAAGCCGTAAGTAGAAGCAAAAATCATGGAAGATACCAAATCAAGCGTTGCATTGGTAAAAAGGTAAGTATTGTTGCCGTTAAGGCGGCTTTCGATAGGACCTAAAATGGAAAGCGTGCCGATGCAGAACAGAAGTATCGCCGTAGAAAGCCCTTCCGCCAGCTTGCCGCCGCCCTTGCAGTGCGCAAGCAGCGCGTTAAAACGCCCGCAAATATCAAGCCGTGTGCCGATAATTGTGCCAATGGCAAGGCTTGCAATAAAAAGCACCGGGTATTCGCTGTTGGGCAGGTTATGCACAACGGCGTTGGCGCCAAGCCCAACCGTTGCCAGCCCCAAAGCATCAAACAGCGCTGTTTTATATTTTTCGCTGATACCGCGGCTTAAAAAGCTGCCCACAAAGCTGCCTGTTAAAATAGTACAGGTATTTACAATCGTTCCTAACATAAACCATCTGCTCCCTCAATAAATAACGGATATTTTTATTATAAAACTATCGCGTAAAAATGTAAAACGGGCATAAAAAAAACATCCTGCCAAAGCAGGACGTTGAATGCTGGTGCGGATGACAGGAGTCGAACCTGCACGCCGAAGGCGCCAGATCCTAAGTCTGGTGCGTCTGCCAATTCCGCCACATCCGCATTTAAATTGACTTTATTATTATATATTAAGCGGCTCAATTTTTCAACATTTAAATTTTACATAAGTCTGATAGATAAAATAGAATCTGTTCTATATAATAAAATTAAAGTAATTAACTTAAAATCTATGTTACCTATTATGACAGTAAACCCGCGGAGGCAATTATGGAAGAAAAAACTACCTCCTTTAAAAAGAACGCCAACGGCAGTTACAGTAAAAAAGGCATTGTACGCCAGACGCCCAAAGACGGCTTTGTGGAGCATGACGGGCCGGGCGGCTTGGAATACCGCAAAGGGCACGGCGTCTGGTGGACTTATGAAACAGACGACCCTAAAGTTACACGCCCGTTTTTATATATTTTTTTCGCTCTTTTTATGGGCCTTTGGAATTGGATTTTTTATAGCTGTTCACAGGGTATGGACCCTTCGGGGCGTATGTATGTGGCAACTGTTGGTTTGGGCATAAACTGCTTTTTCCTTTATGTTTTTTTCGGCTGCTTGCGCGATATACGCAAGCGTGAAAAACAGCAGCAGGAAGCCCTGCAAAAAGAAAGAGAAGCAAAGCGCCGGACGGAAGGCTAAAATAAAATACAGCAGAAAGAAACGCCGTGACACAAGCCGCGGCGTTATTATTTTTACCAGTTATTCTCCCCACGTTGCTCCCAATACACTCTGATTGGTGCTCCAACAGAAAACACAAAAACGCTGCACCTGCATTGGTACAGCGTTTAACAGATAAAAAAATGGTGATCCACCCGCGACTCGAACGCGGGACACCCTGATTAAAAGTCAGGTGCTCTACCGACTGAGCTAGTGGATCACGTTATTTGGCTGGGGCGGCTGGACTCGAACCAACGCATGCGGGAGTCAAAGTCCCGTGCCTTACCGACTTGGCTACGCCCCAAAAATATGGGGTGACTGGAGGGATTCGAACCCTCGCGTAACGGAGCCACAATCCGCCGTGTTAACCGCTTCACCACAGCCACCATTTTACCAAGATACGCTTGGCGACGAATGTAATTCTATCATAGCAGACAGGTTCTGTCAATATTTTTTGTAAAAATTTTTAATATAAAATGTCATTAATTTTACAAAACCGCTTTTTGCGGCTATTCGCGTTCAAACCACGCTTTGGCCCACGCCAGTGCCGTAGGCGTTTGTGCTAGGCCCCCGCCCGCAGTTTCGCGCAGCGCACAGGGCATGGAGTCGCCCACCCATTTCATGGCGTCAATAGCTTCGTCCGCCGGAATAAAGCTGCCAATGCCTGCCAGCGCCATTTCTGCCGCCAAAAGCGCCTGCACTGCCGCACCGCCGTTGCGTTTTATGCAGGGCACTTCCACAAGCCCTGCCACAGGGTCGCACACAAGCCCCAGCATGTTTTTAAAAACAATGCTTACGGCAGTACCTGCCTGCGCAGGAGTGCCGCCCAAAGCGTCAACAGCAGCGCCTGCCGCCATGGCCGCCGCACTGCCGCATTCTGCCTGGCAGCCGCCAACCGCACCCGCAAGCGAGGCACGGGCTGCAATTACAAGCCCGATTTGCCCTGCCACAACAAGCGCGCGTGCCAGCTGTTCTTCCGTTAAATTACAGTGTTTTTTTAAAGCCAGCAGTACGCCGGGAAGCACGCCTGCCGCACCTGCCGTGGGAGCCGCCACAATTCTGCCCATGGCAGCGTTGCATTCGCTTACGGCAAGGGCATAAGTTACTGCGTCCGTTGCAAGAGCGCCCAAAAGTTTATTAAAACCGGGCTGCACTGCCGCGTTTTGCAGTTTAAGCGCACTGCCGCCGGTTAAGCCGCTGTGCGAGCGCACGCCAGTCAGCCCGTAGGCTGCGGCTTCTTCCATTACTTTCAGCATCTGCGCCATTTTGGCAAGCAGTTCTTCCTCCGTAATTTCCAGTTCAGCAGCGCTCTGCGGCAGCAAATAAGCGTTCAGGCTCAGTTTTGCCGCTTCTGCTTCTTCTATTAATGCGTTTAATGAAATTTTGTCGTTTGCCATCTTTCACCTCAAAGCACGCTGTCTACAAAGCGCACCGTGTCAATAGGCGGCAGCGCCGCCAGCAGCTGCACTATCGCAGGCTGCACTTTCTGGTCGCACTCAAGCACCATGGTTGCCAGCCCGCCTTTATTTTTGCGGAACACGCGCATGGTTGCGATATTTACGGACGCACTTGCCAGCGTGCTGCTTACAAGCGCAATCACGCCGGGCTTGTCGGTATGCGATACCAACAATGCAGGCAGCTTGCCGTCCAGCTCAACCTCCGCGCCGTCAATGGCAGATACCTTAACCTGCCCGCCGCCGATGGATGAACCGATAACCTCGCAGCTTTTGCCGTCTTTTGCCGTCAGCGTAAAGCGCGCTGTATTGGGGTGGGTTAAATCACCAAGGTTTACTTTGGCAAAATTATATTCCAGCCCTGCTTCCGCGGCATATTTACGCGCCTGCGGAATACGCGCGTCATCAGGCAGCCAGCCCATAAGCCCGGCCAAAAGCGCTACATCCGTGCCGTGCCCGCGGTAGGTATGCGCAAAGCTGCCGTGCAAATCAATCTGTGCTTTAACAGGCGGCGCACCCAGAATGCCGGCAGCCAGAAGCCCCAGCCTTACCGCGCCCGCCGTATGCGAACTTGAAGGGCCAATCATTACAGGCCCGATAATATCTATAATATTCATACTGCTCCTTTATTCTTCACTTGCCAGTGAGCGGTGCCCCAAAGCAACGCACAATTCGTCAAGGTTCAGCACGCCCACCGCCATATATATGGCAACGCACAAATGCTCGCCGCTGCGGGCAATGCCTATTTTGCCGCCCACGTTAAAGCCTGCCGCCTTTGTTACAAGCTGCTCCAAAGCAGCGTGGGCAGCTCCTGCAACCGCGCCTGCGCCGACGTGGGTTTCCGTAACAATGCCCTGACGCTGCGCCGCAACAACGGCACGTTCCACAATTTTAACAACGCTCGGCATAAACTCGCCGCCAAAATCTACCGCCGTGCTGCGGATGCCCTTTGCCGCCAGCTGCTCTTTAATACGCTGCTCCTCTGTGCGGTTTTCGGTAACGGCAATGCGCAGTGCCGCACGCCCTATTTCAATACTCGTCAGTTTCTGTTCTGCCATGGTCAGTCTTCCTCCACCATTTCCGGTTTTTTAATAGGTGTTTTGTCAAACACGGCTACAATAAGGAACACGATAATGCACAGCAGCCATTCAAAATAAATTACATGCTGCAAAACATGCAGTGCCGGCACAAACTCCCATACCACAAGGCCCAAAAGCCCTGCAAGAGTAGTCCAGAACGCGCTGCTGCGGCGGCACAAACCGGGCGCAAACACCGTAAACAAAAATACGCAGGTCAGCGCCGTCGTCATCGAAAGCCCAGCTACCATGGTTTTTAAAATACCGGCAGCGTTAAAAGCAAACCATAAGGTTATAATGCCAACCGCCAAAATAGTCAGGCGGTTAATTTTAACAAAGCGGTCGTCCGTAACGGACGGATTAATAAAGCGTTTGTAAATATCCTGGCTGAACAGCGTACCTGCGCCCAAAAGAATTGTGCAGGCGGTAGATACGTCCGCTGCCCACAGCGCCGCAAGCGTAGTGCCAGAGGCAATGGGGTCAAGCGCCATAACAACCTTAGGCAAAGCCAGCGTTGCCGAAATTTCCGGAAACTGCACCTTGCCGATAATGCCTAAAAGCGCGCACAAAAAGCCTACCGGGAAAATTAAAAGCCCGCCAAGAATAAAGCCGTTGCGCGCGGTTTTGGCGTCACGCGCGCCGCAGGCAATCTGCACAGGGCCCTGCGCCGTAATGGCCTGCGTAATCATAACAATAAACCAGCCGATAATAACTGCCAGCGGAATGCCTGCAAACGGGTCAAACCAGTCAAGCCCGGCCGGAAGCTGCGACGCAATGGCATCAAGCCCGCCGCTGTGGTCTACCGCTGCCACGCAGGAATATAAAATGCCCACGTAAATTAAAACAACGCTGACGATATTGGACAAACCGCTCGACCACAAACCGCCGATAAGCGTAATGCCGATAAATACCACCGCGCTTACAATCATGCCGCCGCGGAACGAGAAATATTCGGGCAGAAGCGAAGCCAGAATCGCGCCGCCGGCGAGATACTGGAGCGCCGTAATAACGGACATGATAATTACAAGCCCAACCGCGCTGATAACGCGGCCTTTGGTATCGTAATATTTTTCAAAAAATTCCGGAATGGTGGAAACCTTCATGGCACGCAGCTTGCCCGCCGCCACAAGGCCCATAATAATGGCGCCCGCGCTCCACGCCGCGTTGTACCAGCCGGCCGCCATGCCAACCTTGTAAGCGTTTTCGGCAACGCCAACGGTAGAAGCCGCACCAACGGCAAGCCCCGTAATATTAACGGCAATCAGCACCGGGCCAAGTTTGCGCCCCGCAAAAAGATACTCCGCAGAGCCTTTATCCGCCCTGCTTTTAACGTAAAAACTTATTGCGAACAAAAGCGCAATATACACAACAACAATAATTAACTGAACATTCATCCTGCTGCACTACCTTTCTTCACAAAAAATCCGCTCTAAGCTACAATACTACCCTCCTGCTTTTAAAATTAGTTATATTATATCAACAATTTTTATTAAAGAAAAGTAAAAACTCTGCCCCTGCAGTTTAAAATTTTGTAAAAAATTTAACTAAACAGCCCCTTTAACAAGGATTTTGCGCTTTTGTGCCGAATATTTAAAAGATTGCAGAGTGAATTAAATTTACAGCCCCGCGCTGCGGCTTTAATTCACATTGCAAACGGAAGGAGGGACCGCCAATGTACAGAATTATGAAAAGCACCAATAACGGCATGGACGAACTGGAACTGGACAGCCTGGAAAAAGGCTGCTGGATAGACATCGTCAGTCCCTCACCCGAAGAACTGCACGAAGTGGCGGACGCCACTGGCATTCAGATGGACTTTTTAAGCGCCGCGCTTGACGATGAAGAAAAATCCCGTATCGAAACCGAAGACGACCAGATACTGACCCTTATCGACATCCCTGTCCTGCGCAGCAACAAAGATTACGACACCCTGCCGCTCGGCATTATCGTATCGGCAGATTACATTGTAACCGTCTGCCTGGAACCTAACGCCGTTATCGCCGATTTTTCTTCCTACAACTATAAAATGTTCAGCACCTTTAAAAAGACGCGCTTTCTCTTTCAGATACTCTATAAATCGGCAACATTGTATCTGAAATACATCCGCATTATTATCAAACGCACTGACGAACTGGAACAGCACCTGCGCCAGTCCATGGAAAACAGCGAGCTTTTTAACATGCTGGACCTGCAAAAATCCTTAACATACTTTACAACCTCCCTGCGCAGCAACTACATTGTAACCGAAAAACTACTGCGCCTGCGTTCCACCAACCAGAGCGCGCACCTTATTAAACTGTATGAAGAAGACGAGGATTTGCTGGAGGACGTTATCATCGAATACAAGCAGGCTATTGAAATGGTTGAAATGTACAGCCACATTTTAAACAGCATGATGGAAGTGTTCGCCTCCATCATCAGCAACAACCTGAACCTTGTAATGAAGTTTCTGGCATCTGTAACGATTATACTGGCCATACCAACCACCATCGGCGGCTTATGGGGCATGAACGTGCCCGTGCCGCTTTCCGACAGCCCGTACGGATTTCTTGTAATAGGCGGCACCTCGCTTTTGGTTGCCGGTGTTACCGGCTACTGGCTGTGGAAGCGTCGTATGTTTTAAGGAGCAGCAATGAGCAAAATTTTAGCGGAACAGTTACTTGCAGGCATAATACTTGCCGACAACGACAACAGAGAATACATTTACCTGCCCGGCGGCGAAGTTGGCAGCGAAGACCCGCACTGCGTATTTGAAAAAAACGGTGAGCGCGCCGGCGACCTGCCGCTTGAAGAAGCAGTGGAACTTGCCAAACGCCTGCACCTGTCACCAGGAAAGCACCCGGAAATGGGTACAAGAGCGTGGTAAGAATGCCTGCAATGTTTTCATCTTAAAGTTTCTTAACTATAAATTGTAATATCACAACGAGTAAACGCCTGCGAAATTTTCCGCAGGCGTTTTATTTTTTGTTTGCCAGCCAAATTCAGTCTAGCGCAATTATTAAGTTGTAAAACTTATACTGCTTAAATCTCCATGCCGCCGTCCACAAAGTTTACTTCTGCTTTGCGTTCACGGAAATCGCGGTTGCGGTCAAACGGAGCATCATCCAAGAAGTAATACCAATTTTTATCCGGCATATAGGTTATTCCTTCCAAATCATATCCTAACCAGTTCGGATTGCCATTGCCAAAACGAATTTGGATAGACCATAAATTGTTCAATCCTCCCTGGAAAATTAAACCGCCTTCAGCATTTTGATGAGCTTTAAAATCATCAGCTGCAGCAACAAGCTGACCTGTTGCCGAATCATAGTATGCCTTTGTCAAGAATACTTTAAGCAACGGATTGCTATAACCGTCATAATTTTTCCAAATACCGCTGCCATCAGTATCAAAGTCAAAACCTTCATAGCTATCACTATCTTTTTGAGCATCGCCAGTAATAACTCCAGTTGCAGACTTATCATCACTTACAAAGCTGTACGCATTATAAACTTTGCCATTCTCATAACCAGCACCAATTAAAATACCAGTTGTATTACTTGCATAGATATTAGTAATTTCGCCAGTATTATTACCTACCGCATTACCAAACTTATAATTACCAGTAACTCCAGTTATGTTATAAGCATTGCTTAAAGTGCCGCTGTTATTGCCAACCAAGCCGCCAACGTTAGTGCCGCCGGTAATAGTGCCGGTATTTTTGCCGTCAGCCGTTATTACGGTGTTAAATACCTGGTCAATAGTGCCTGCGTTGCTGCCTGCAATGCCGCCGACATTTATGCTGCCGCTTGCATTGATTGCACCGGTGTTGTAGCCTGCGGTTAAGCTGCCGGTTTTACCGTTTTCGGTTGTATTGTTACCAATAAGGCCGCCGATGTTTTGGCTTGTTTCACCTTGTTGCAAACCTTTAATTTCGCCATCATCTACTTTGCCGTTACTATTATCATCTTTCCATGTACCTACATTAATAACACCGTTGTTGTAAATCTGGTATTTGTAATAACTGTCAGCTTCATCACGCCCGCCGGTAATAGTGCCGGTATTTGTACCAATTAAGCCGCCGACATTATTTGTACCAATAACCTGCCCGTCAACTTCATTTATAAGGCTGGATGTACTTATATTACCTGTATTAACACCAAAAATACCACCGGTGCCGTTGCCGCCATTGCCTATAACTGTACCGTTATTTGTAAGTTTGGAATTAGTAATATTAGCATTATTTACTGCAAAAATACCGCCTGCACCGCCACCAGTTGCAAACACAGTACCTGTGTTGGAAGCTTCAACACCATCTAAAGGCTTATTATTTGTATTCAGCCCAGCAACACCACCAACATAGTTTTCACCAGTTACATTGCCACTGTTGCCTGCCATATCTTTTAAAGTACCATCATTTTTACCAACAATACCGCCGACATAAGTTGCTCCATCAGCATTTACATCCGCCGTATTGGTAGCCTTATTAATAGTACCTGTATTTACACCGGCAATGCCGCCAAAGTATTGAGCTATTTGATTTTTGTCTTTTACATTAAGTTCAACATCGTTGTTGGCATTGGTAATAGTGCCGCTGTTGCTGCCTGCAACACCGCCAACATACTGCTGCCCGGTAATTGTACCTCGGTTAATAAGGTTAACGGTTTCATCCGTTTCTTCATTACCAGTAGTTATAATTCCTGCATTATCTCCTGCAATACCACCGACATATTGTTCGCCAGTAATAGCAGCCGAACTATCGTTAACAAGGTTTTTCAAAGTTGCATCAGCTTCATTGCTGCCAACCATACCGCCTACATATTTAACACCGGTAATAGTACCGTTGTTGCGTCCGTTGGTTACGCTGCCGCTGTTTACACCAACCAAGCCGCCGACATTATCCTTGCCTTCAACGCCGGTTGCATTAACAACGTTTTCAACTTTTTTGCCTTCAGCATTTGTGCCGATAATACCGCCGACATTATTTGCCCCGCTGACGATACTTTCGTTATAACCACTGTACATATTGCCGTTGTTTGTGCCGATAATACCGCCAATATTGCTGCTATTGGTTGCACCACCGTTGGTAACGCCAAGGCTATCAACATATTGTACATTGCCCTTTTCTGTATTAACGCCAACCACGCCGCCAAGACCAGCACTTGTACCACCGGTAACATTTGTACCTACTGTTACTGCGCTGTCGCTGAAGCTGTTGGCAAGGCCGCCATCATTTGTGCCAACCAAACCACCTGCAACGGCATCAGAACTGCCTGCGATAACACTGCCTGTGCTTTCAACATCGTAAATGCCGCCAGTTAATTCACCATCATTTGCATTATTTGCAAATGTGCCGCTGTTATTAACACCAACAATGCCGCCTGCATTGCTTGCATTGCCATTATCTCCCGTAGCGGTTACAGTGTTACCAAAGGTTACAATGCCTTCAATGCGTCCGTTGTTCTTGCCTGCAACGGCACCGGCGTTCTCGCTGCCTGTAAATGTACCGCTGTAAATGTTAACGTCTTTAACAACGCCGTTTGTGCCAACAGTACTGAAAATACCTGCGTTTTCACCACTAACAGTTAAACCAATAATACGGTTTCCGCGCCCGTCAAAAGTGCCATTGTAGCCAGTAGTACCACCAATAGCTTCATAACCATTACCTATGTCACTGGCGTTAATGTCATTCTTTAAGGCAAAATTAAAATCAAGAAAATTATTGTTTTCCTTTGCAGATTGCTGAATACCTTTTAACTGCTCACCATCACTCACCCAGATATAAGTATAATCTTTTACATGATTATTTCCTGTTCCACCAAGTTTTTCCCCATTGACGGTAACATTCATAAAATCAATTTCCGTTTTAAACTCATGCGTAGTTCCGTCTGCATCTTTGGTGTCAAATTTTTTTAAATCAAACTTTTCGCCATCCCACATGTCAACGGTAATTTTTGTATCATTTGAGTTTTTTGCGTTGAGATAGATATTCGCACCAGCGCCATTTGTATTACTAAAATGATGCATAAACTCGTGCAGTTTTTCAGCAGCAGTTACCTGACTTGCCGGATTTTTAGCAAGTTCATTCTTTGCCTGTACCTGCCCGATATTGGTAATATCAAGCACAACTTCACTATCTGTGCCGGTACTTCTAAGAGTCATATCGCCGCCGATGTCAAGGTCGCTATCAACATAAACATCGCCCGTGCCAGTTACTGTTAAATCGCCTTCGGTTGTAATAAGCCCCTGTTCTTTGTTGCCGTAGTACAGGTTAACGTTGCCGCCGGTTACTTCACCCTCATCTTTAATATTATCATTGTCCGCATCATTCCATGTTCCATTTGCAGTAATGGTAATATTGCCATCAACAGCAGAAGTGCCGGTAGTATGTGCAAAGCGGTCGGCAATATCACTCATAACCTCTTCTTCATCGCCAATATCTAAACCAGGTTTCCAACCTTGTACTGCTTGATCTTCAATTCCAGATACTACAACAGAACTACCTTGCTCAGCAGATGTTAAAGTACCATATACATCAACATCGCTGCCAGCAATATTAATATCGCCTGCATTTTCAACAGTCAATGAAGAATCAATGACCTCAGTTGTACCGTTATCAGTGTTGCCTGTTGCCGTTACATCGCCATAAATGGTTACTTTGCCGTCGGTTGTAATATTAACGGCAGAACCGTAAATATCGGCTGCGCTGCCAAGCCCAATATCATTTTTACCGCCATTAAGGTTAAGCGCGCCATCTGCATAAATTGTACCGCCAAAATAGCCGCTGCCGCTGTTGGTTGTAAAATTATTTAGAGTTACACCACCACCGTAAACAGCAAGCCCTGCTGCATTAGTTATACTTAACTCATTATCTTCTGTACCAAAATTAAATACTAAATCTCTGTCAGTATTAATAATGGTCAAAAGAGGATCATAAGCTGTACCATATTGTATTGAACCGTTAAAAGGTTTATTAGTATTATTAGTATTATTACTATTATCAGTTAAACCATTCTTTGCAAAATATTTTTCACTATCCGGTAAAAAGGCATTTAAAATAGGCGTGTTACCGTCATAAATGCGCCAATCACCAATTTGACCATCAGGTAATTTAATAAGAATAGGCTCACCATTTTCATCTACACCTGCCACACTTACACTTCCACCTCCATCAACATCCCCATCTTCTTGTTGGGTAAATGTTAATGAATAGTGCTTATCATTCTCATCATATTGATATTGTTCTATCTCATCTTTCTTATCAAATTCAATAGCTTTGTTGGAGTTATCGCTACCACCCTTCTTTGAAGAAACTAAAGTATCAAAGCCCAACTTATCCTGAGGTTTGATGTAATAAGTGTTTGTTGTTATATAACGGTTAGCACCAGCATTTGCACCAGAATCATCACTACCAGACACCCAAATGCTATATACTTTGCCTTTATATGCATACAAATTGCCCGTTGTATACGCATTGTTAATATAGACACGATTTTCATTTTGTGTACTATCTGTGAAATAGAACTTATGCAGCCCGCCAATAATGCCGCCGACTTCATTTTTGCCACTGCCAATTTTAAAACTGCGGATAGTACCTAAATTATATACGTTGTCAATATGTATATGGCCTGCTGATATATCTGCTGCGCCTACAATGCCGCCAACTTCGCTGTTTGCGTTATTATTTTTATCATTAACAGTGATATTACCTGTATTAAAAGAATTTTTGATACTGCCTTTAACCATCCACCCGGCAATACCGCCTACTACGTTATAACCGTTATAAATAGCGCCTGTATTATATGCTTTCTCTACTGTACCGGAAAGACGTCCTACGATACCGCCAACGTGACGGCCGAAATATGTATATGTTTCATCGCCGATTTTACCTTTGTTGTATACATCATATAAATAAACACTGGCAGAAGACTGTTCGGTTGTATCGCCAACAATACCACCCATATTAATAGGATCTATTATAACCTCATTCTCACCAGGAACAGAAGTATCGGACTGGCGCGTAGTACGGATATCTCCCAAATTATAAGAGCTGGCAATCGCACCGTTATACATCATACCTGCTATGCCGCCAATACCGGTATAACCAAGCACATCTCCGGTATTATAGCTGTTGGAAACAGCAGCGTTTATGTAGTTTTCACCTAAACCATTTTTATCTGTTATAGGTATATCGCTGTCAATTTTACCAACAATGCCGCCGACATTAGCTGCTTTTTGCCATTCTTTAACATCAGCAGGATCAGCAGGTTCATCTGTATGTACTGTACCGCGGTTAGCACTGCCGGTTACATAAACCTTATCGCCATCCATATAACCAACCACGCCGCCAATATTACCTATAATAAATTTTTCATCGCTGTTATTTTTAGGACGAACCTGTTCTTTTACAAAATTATTATTATAACGCGCGCCAGTTGCCATAATGTCGCCGCCGTCATTAATGCCGCCACTAACAGTGCCTTCACCGCCAAAATATCCTGCTACACCACCTACATTATGTGCGCCGCGCACTTCATTTTCTCGGTTAGTTGCGTTTTTAATATTAGTATCAACAGCACTGCCAACAATACCGCCTACGTTACCCGCATCATAATAATCATTATCAGTTTTTTATTGCTGCTAACGTCACCGCTGTTGGTTACGTTTTCAATACTGCTGCCTTTAGATGAAGTACCGGCAATACCACCAACATTAGCAACATTAACATCTACACTTGCAATTCTGTTGCTTAACTCTGCATCATTAGGTAAATTATTTTCTTTTTTGTTTCATCGGTGTGGTAAGTATATTTACCATTAGTATGCCCCGTTGCCAATACAGTACCACTGTTTTCGGCATTTTGTACGGTAGTACCTTCCATATTGCCGACAATACCACCTACATTATAAGCACCGGTAACATCCAAACGGTTATAAACAAGGTTAGTACCGTCGCCGATAGTAGAATTTACAGCATAGCCAACTAAACCGCCTACGTTGGCACCATCACCGGTAACTGCGCCGAGGTTGTAGCTGTTACCGATAATTTGGCTTTTATAATTATCGGCAGTATTACTATCCTTCATCTCACCGATTAAACCGCCAACATTAGTTTCGCTTTTACTATTACCTTCAATAGTACCAGTATTAATGGCATTTTCAACTGTCGTTCCATCCGCACTGCCAACTATGCCGCCAACATTGCTGTTACCGCTAACAGCAGCACTGTTAACAACGTTAGTAAGAGTTGTATTGTTTGCATTGCCTACTATTGCACCGACATTACTGCCTGTACCAGTAACGCTGCCGCCAACTAATGTTACATTATTGATAGTTGCGCCGTTAGTTTTACCAAATAAGCCAACATTATCTGTACCACTAATATTAAGATTGAAAATATTATAATCAATTCCGTCAAATTTCCCTTTAAAACCATCATTAACACTACCGATGGATGTAAAATCGTTTTGTTCAGTACTCGTCGCATCAATACTGTTTCTTAAAGCATAATTACCGCTAAGATTGGTATTAATGGCTTGCAGTTGGTTAACATCTTCTACCCACATGTAGCCTTTAACATCTTCTTTCGGCTTTTGCCCGTTGACAAGAACATTATCATTAAAAGTTTTATCTTTTCCAGCATAAGTATCTTTCTTCGCACCAGTATTATAAGCGTCATAACCAAGCAACACATCATTTACATCATCAGTTTTAACAATAAAGTTATCAGTTACTACATCATTTTTCTTTATGCGTTCAGTATCAATAACTATACGTCCGTTACCCTCAAAAGTAACATTTCCATTTTTAACATTTGTAATATTGATATTGCCAAGACTCATAAGTTCAGCATTAGTATGTGTATCATATTGATTCAAAAAAGTATTTACATCTGTATTTGCAGAAATACTACTCCAATCAACGGTATCTAAATTTTGGTTTGATACATATAAACTGCCAACATTAATCTGTGCACTGTTGCCGATTTGCACGCCCGCCGGGTTAACGATAAAAATATTGCCGTTGTTATTAGCGTTAATAGTACCGTAAATCTGCGAAGCATTAGCACCATTAACATAGTTAAGTACATTATAACCGCCAGCATCGCCTCTAAAATTAACAGTTGCACTGCCGCCAACATCAAAGCTATCCCACTTGATAATACCATTAGACCCGCTTTGAGTAATGGTCATTTCAAGATTGCCTCTGTCAAACGTATGATTATGTGTTAAAGAATTCTCGCCTGTCGGCAAAGTATTATTACCAATTACGCTTGTTGCTGCATGCAGCGGCAGGGTATACATTACTGCCGAGCCTGCCAAAAGGCATATCAGTAAATTACGTTTAAGATTTTTATGTTTGCTCACTTTTAAACCCTCCGTAATATTATTTCACAACTTCATTAACATATTTATTAATATTAATCAGAACATTTTATAAAGCTGGAACCACAGCCTGCCGTCATGGTCATCACGTTCAATGCGGTCAGGGCGCGCGTCAATCTTGCGGGCGTAATCAAGCTGGGCATACCAGTCGCCGGGTTTGGCATACCGCAAACCTACGCCCCAGCCTGCCAGGTGGTCCATGGTGCCGTCGTATTTATTTTTAACGGCGCCGCTGTCGATAAACACAGCCGCTTCCAAACCTTCAATGCCGGTTGCGCGGCGGATTTCAGCCGTTGCCAGGTAGCCAAGGTCGCCGTAGCCATCGCTTGCGCCATAGGCACGCACGCCGTTAATGCCGCCAAGGTAGAATTGTTCACTACCGTCCAGCGCGCGGTTGGCCAGCTGTCCGCTGGCTTTAATGCGGTAGTTCCAATCGCCGTCATACCAAACATTCAGCAAATCGCCGGTCAGTTTATGGTAGCCGCCGTCGTAATAAGCATTCTGCCCTTCGGTGTCAATATCGCCGTACCAATAAATTAAGCTGTACTGCGTAAACTGGTTTACATTATACTGGCTGCCGCTGATGCCAACATGCCATACATCCGCGTCTTTTTCGGTTTTCTCACTGACTCTGCCAAGATTGTTCAAATCAATTCGCAGTTCATCTTCAATATCGCGGTGGTCATAACCGTAAATAGCGGTAATGCGGTTAGAACGGTCGCGGTAAACAGGCGTCATGCCATAAAGGCTGATGCCTTTGGATTTGCCGAGCGTATCGTAAAAGCTGTTGGTGCTCATTTCATAAGAGCTTTGGCTGTAAGCAATACCAAACCGGGTGCCGCGGCTGCCAACCGGCAGTTCGTAGCGGATGCCGTAGTTTTTAACATCATGGCTGGAAAGCATACCGTTTAAAATAAATTTATCACCGATTTTACCGGGGTTGTTAATTTCGGTGTTAAAGCCGTAGCGGTAACGCCCGCTCCAATAGCCGCCGCCGTTATCAACAAACACATAGTTGTTCCAAACCGGCCTGCGTGTTGCTTCAACGTCAAGGCTGGTTGTGCCCGGCTCGCCGCCCGGTTTTAAAACAGCGCGTGCCTGTACGCCAGGAAGGTCATTAATGTTGTTAATGGCATCTTCCAGTTTGCTGTCGGTAATGGTGCTGCCCGGCTTTAAGCCGCTAAGGTAGTTATTCAGCACGCCGGTAGCAATATCGCTGTCATTCTGCGTAATATTTATTTTATCGTAATTGGCTACATACACTTTTATTTCAAGGCTGCCGCCGGCAACTTCCTGCGGCGGAACAACCGCCTGTGCAACCGTATAGCCGCATTCTTTGGCGTATGCCGTAATCTCTGCCGTTAAATTATTCAGTTCCGCAACTTTAACGCTGCGCTTTTGGTATTTGTTTAAAATTTCCTGAAGCCGTCCCACTTTATCCGGCAGTTCAAAGCCGGTAAGCTTAATGCTTTTAACATAAAAAGCAGGGTCATCTTTTGTACCGGTGTTACCGGGGCGGAATTCTCCGGATGGAGTTTCGTCTCCACTGATAACGTCCTGCTGACCGGTACGGTTGTACGGGTGCGGCGTAACAGCTTCCTTGTCAAAAGTAGGTATCGGCGACTGTGCTAAAGCGCTGCTTGCCACTAACAGGCACACTGCCGCTATCCCAACGGTTTTCTTCATAACTATCACTCCCCAAAAAATTATAAATACAAAAGTTCATCTTATTTTAATAACTTTACATTAATTGATATTAATATATTTTAACATATTACAGGCAAAACTGACTAGTAGGGTTATAGTTTGTTTTTTAGCTGTAAGAGTAATATTTTTATTATTTATTAAAATACACAATGCCATTCAGCAGTCTTTTTTATAAATATCTATTTTAATTATTTTATAATTATGCCTTTTAAGCGGCATAAAAAATAAGCCCCTACCGTTAAGGCAAAGGCTTACTTTTTGGTTATTATTTTATTACAATTACAGGCACGGAAGCATTTTCGATTACTATATGGCTGACGCTGTTTTTAAACAGGCCTTCAATAGCGCCGAAACCGCGCGTGCCTATGATAATGGTATCGCATTTTTCCTTGCGGCACTGCTTAATAATTTCCGGCGCAGGGCGTGTGCCGATAACAAGCACATAAGAGCAGGGAATGTTCTGCTCATCGATTATATGCTTTGCCGCGCCCAGAACTTCATTGCCTATCTGCATGGCAGGCCCGTTCACGTCACCGGCCAGTTCGCCTTCCAGCGGCAGCTGCGGCGTATGCTGCAAGCCATCACGGGCAACGGTTAAAACAACCAGCTCCGATTCCGCCATTTTCGCTATGCCGATGGCATATTCCAGCGCGCGCCACGAATATTCAGTACCGTCTATTGCTACCAACAATTTTTTCAGCATAGTATCACTTTATTTCACAATCAGCACAGGAACAGCCGCATACTGCGAAACCTTGCTGCTGACGCTGCCAAGGAAAAATTCGGCAATGCCGGAAAGGCCGCGGGAACCGATAACGATTGCATCTGCCTGAACTTTTTTGGCAAGGGCGATAATGCGTTCCGAAGGATGGCCAACTTCCATATCGTAGCTTACTTCATGCGGATAATCGCCAACAATGTTTTTAGCGTATTCAAGCACTTTGTCGCCGATGCGTTCCAGTTCGCTGTTACCGCGGCTGATAGTGCTGTGGTCAAGCGGTACTGCCAGCAGAGCTGCGTTATTGTACGGCTGGATAACGTTTACTACAACAATTTCACTATTAAATTTTCTGCCAATTTCCAAAGCATTATTAAGTGCGCGCCAGGACGTTTCAGAACCGTCGACAGGCACCAGAATTTTTTTAAACATACTACACACCTCCCGATATGGCTTTTGCCATATCTTTTATGTTTTAAAATGTTCTACTTTTTTTAATAAAATCCTGCAAAGCGGCAAATTTTTACGGTTATCTTTCCTCGCGGTCGTACGAAAGGCCCAGAGCCTGCGGGGATGCGCTGCGCCCGCCGCGGCGTTTTAACACCAGCACAAGCACCAGCACCGTAAAAATGTACGGCAGCATATTAAGTATAAAGCCCGATACCGGCACGCCGAGCACCTGCAAATTAAAGCCCAGTGCGTCGATACCGCCGAAAAGATACGAACCTGCCATGGCGCGCCAGGGGTCCCACAGGGCAAAAATTACAAGGGCAACGGCAATCCAGCCGCGTCCCGCCGTCATATTCTCCAGCCAGCTGGGGGCATAGGCAAGCGACAGGTACGCACCGGCAACGCCAGCCAGCGCGCCGCCAACTACAATGTATAAATAGCGCAGGCCGAAAACATTAATGCCAGCCGCATCTACCGCCGCCGGGTTTTCGCCCATGGCACGCAGAAACAGCCCGCTGCGCGTTTTATAAAAATACCACGCCGCAAGCGGTACCAAAAAGTAACTTATATACACCAGCGCATCCTGCTTGAACAGAATGCTGCCGATAATGGGAATATCGCTTAAAAGCGGCACGGCAATTTTGCCGAATACCGCACCGGCAGGCTGGCCTACGTAATCCTGCCCCAGGTAACCGCTGAGCCCGGTGCCGAACAAAGTTACAGCAAGGCCGCTTACAACCTGGTTGGCGCGCAGGGTTACGGTTAAAAACGCGTGGATAAGCGCCAAAAGCGCGCCAGCAGCAACAGCCGCCGCAACGCCTGCCCACGGGCTGCCGAAGCTGTTGCCCGCAATAAAGCCGGTGCAGGCGCCGATAAGCATCATGCCTTCAACGCCGAGGTTAATAACACCACTGCGCTCGCAGATAACCTCGCCTAACGCGGCGTACAAAAGAGGCGTGCCCATAGTGATGGCGGCAGCCAGCAACGAAACGATAAAATCTTCACTCATTTTCAGCACCGCCTTTCACAATACGCAGTTTGTAGCCGGTAAAAATTTCCGTGCCAACCACGAAAAACAGCACCGCGCCCTGCAGCATGGTTGCCGCCGCTGCGGAAATGCCCATTGTTTGCAGCATAAAACCGCCCACATGAATAACTGCAAACAGAAAAGATACCAGAATAATGGCGGGCGGGTTCAAACGCGCCAGCCACGCTATAATAATGGCAGTATAGCCGTAGCCCGGGCTGATGCCGTGCTGCAGCTTGCCTACAATGCCCGAAACTTCCACCATGCCTGCAAGCCCGCATACCGCGCCGCTGATAAACATGGCAATAAGCACGTTGCGGGCAATATCCATACCGGCATAGCGCGCAGCAGCCGGGTTGGAGCCGATAACCATTGTTTCGTAGCCCCAGCGCGAGCTTTTAAACAGCACCGTAAACACTGCCGCCGCAATAAACACTACAAAAATACCGGCGTGTACGCGCAAATCGCCGAAGCTCGGCAGCATTGCCGCATCCGGAAACGCCGCCGTTAAAGGAAAGTTCAGCCCGTTAGGGTCACGCCAGTCGCCGTATACCAGATAATCCACCCACAAAATGGCAATGTAGTTCATCATTAAAGTGCTGATAAGTTCGTTAACCAGCCATTTTGTTTTAAACCAGCCCGCAACAAGGCCCCATAAGCCGCCTGCCAGCGCGCCCAAAATAAACATTGCGGGCAGCATAACTGCCGCAGGCAAATCGGGAAAATTAAGCGGCACCCAGGTTGCAGCGCAGGCGCCCATGTAAAACTGGCCTTCCGCGCCGATATTCCAAATCTGCATGCGGAACGCAACGGCAATGCCCAGTGCGCACAGCGCCATCGGAATCATTTTTACAAAAGTTTCCGAAAGTCCGTAATCGTTTCCCAGCGCGCCGCTGAACATGCTCTCATATACCAGAAGCGGGTCTTTGCCGGTAAGGGCAAAAAATACGCCGCAAAAAACCAGTGCCATCAGCGCCGAAAGAACGGGCAGGCCGATTTGCGCTTTCAGGCTTTGTTCCAGGCGTTTTTCCAGAACTACCTTCATTTGCCCTCACCTCCGTTATCCGTTACACCGGCCATCAGCGCGCCGATTTTTTCAATATCCATATCCTGTACGGCAAATTCGCCCATCAGCTTACCTGCAAACATAACGCCCACGCGGTCTGCCAGGGCTGCAAGTTCTTCCAGTTCTTCCGATACCAGAAGTATCGCCGTGTTTTCTTCTTTAAGTTTTAAAAGCAGCTTGTGCACGGCTTCAATCGCGCCGATATCCAGCCCGCGCACGGGGTACAGCACTACCATCAGCTGCGGTTTGGCTGCAATTTCGCGTCCCAAAAGCAGCTTCTGGATATTGCCGCCGCTCATCATTTTTACCGGCTGGTAAATGCTGCCCTGCTTAATGTCAAATTCTTCAACAATATGTTTGGCGGCGCTTACGGCTGCCTGCCATTTAATGCGCCAGCCTTCGGCAAAACGCCCGTTGTATTCTTTTAAAATAATGTTTTCAACGCTGTTTAAGTTCGGCGCAAGGCCGGTGCCAAGGCGGTCCTCCGGCACATAGCTGATGCCTGCTTCAATTTTGGCACGCGGCGGTTTATTGGTAAAATCCTGCCCGCGGTAATACATTTTGCCGCCCATGGAAAGGCGCATACCGGCAATAACCTCCGCCAGCTCGCGCTGCCCGTTGCCGCTTACGCCGGCAATGCCGTAAATTTCGCCCGCGCGTATTTCAAAGCTCACATTGTCAAGCGCCAGCGTGTGCATATCGCCAAGGGCGGAGATTTTTTCCAGTTTTAAAACCACGTCGCCGCTACCGGCAGGCTTATGCGGATAGTTGGTGTTAAGCTCGCGCCCAACCATCATTTGTATCAGCGCGCCGCGGTTGATTTCGCTTTTTTCCATGCGTCCGCTTACCACGCCGCCGCGCAGAACGGTAATGCGGTCTGCCAGTTCTTCAACTTCGTTCAGCTTGTGCGAAATAAACACTACCGCGCAGCCGTTGTCGGCCATTTTGCGCAGGTTGGCAAACAGCTCGCGCGTTTCCTGCGGCGTCAGCACCGCCGTAGGTTCGTCAAGTATCAGCACCCGGCTTTTGTGGTACAGCATACGCAGAATTTCCACGCGCTGCTTTTCGCCGACGCCAAGCTGCCATACAAAAGCATGCGGGTCTATTTTTAAGCCGTAGTAACTGCTTAATTCTTCAATGTCGGCCTCCAGCTGCGCCATATCCAGCTTAAAGCTGCCGTGCGTATCGCTTAAGGCAATGTTTTCCGCCACGGTGAAGGATTCAATCAGCTTAAAATGCTGGTGCACCATGCCAATGCCGCTTGCAATGGCGTCCGCCGGCGAAGAAAACTGCGTTTCCTGCCGTCAACCAGTATTTTACCTTCCGTCGGCTGGTAAAGCCCGGTTAAAATGCTCATCAGCGTACTTTTGCCGCTGCCGTTTTCGCCCAGCAGCGCATGCACTTCGCCGGGGTATAATTCTAAATCTATTTTGTTGTTGGCTATAACGCCCGGAAATTTTTTGGTAATTCCGAGCATGCTTATTAACGGTGTTACCATGTCTATCTTCCCGCCCGTTCAGTTATTTGCCGCTTCTTGCGCGCTCGCCAATCTGCCTTGCCACATGCACGCCGCTGGCACTGGCCTGCGAAAGCCCGCGCGTAATGCCCGCGCCGTCGCCACAGGCAAACAGGTTGTGTATTTTGGTTTCCAGCTTACCGTCCAGCTCAAGGCGCGCGCTGTAAAACTTAACTTCCACGCCGTACAAAAGCGTATCGGCATTGGCCATGCCGGGGGCAATTTTATCCAGCGCGTAAATCATTTCGATAATATCGTCAAGCTGGCGTTTTGGCAGTACCAGGCTTAAATCGCCCGGGGTTGCGTTTAAAGTAGGTTTGGTAAAGCTCTTTTTCAAACGGCGCTCGTTGGTGCGGCGTCCGTTAATCAAATCGCCGAAACGCTGCAAAAGCACGCCGCCGCCCAGCATATTGCTGAAGGAAGCAATGCGCTTGCCGTACTGGTGCGGCTCGGTAAACGGTTCAGTAAAGGTGTTGCTTACCAAAAGCGCAAAGTTGGTGTTGTTGCTGTGCAGTTTCGGGTCGCGGTAGCTGTGCCCGTTAACCGTTACAATGCCGTCGGTGTTTTCGGCCACAACATAGCCGTTGGGGTTCATGCAGAAGGTGCGCACCAAATCGTTGTAGCGCTGGGTGCGGTACACAAGCTTGGCCTCGTACACTTCATCGGTAATATGCTTAAACACCTGCGCAGGCACTTCCACGCGTACGCCGATATCCACCTGGTTATTAATAAAGCTCAGCCCCAAATCCTTGCACTGCTCGGTAAACCATTCCGCACCGGCGCGCCCGGGGGCAGCAATTAAATAAGTACATTCAATTTCGCCCTTGCCGCGTACCGGCAGCACAAACCTTTCGCCTTCGCGGAGGATTTTTTCCACGTGGCTGTTGCAGCGGATTTCAATGCCGTTTTCCAGCAGATGCTTATAAATATTTTCCATTATAATAAGGTTGTTTTCCGTACCCAGATGCCTTACCTTGGCATTTAAAAGGTGCAGGTCGTAACCCAGCGCTTTGGCGCCGATTGTGCAGTTTTTGGTGCTGAAATATTCGCCCGGCGCACCGTGGCGGCAGTTCAGCTCATCAACGTAGTCAATCAAATCAATAACTTCGTTATGGGGCAAGTATTCATTCAGCCAGCCGCCAAACTCGGTTGTAAAATTATATTTGCCGTCCGAAAACGCACCGGCGCCGCCGAACCCGCGCATAATATCGCAGGGCACGCAGCGCAGGCAGTGGTCAACTTTTTTCTGCGCCAGCGGGCATTTGCGCTGCTCAATGGGGTGACCTTCCTCCAGAATAACCACTTTTAATTCCGGGTACTTCAACGAAAACTCGTAAGCAGCAAAAACGGCGGCAGGACCGCCGCCGATAAGGGCAACATCAAAAAATTCTCTCATTCAGCATCTTCCTCCGGGGATGTTGTTTTATTTATTAGCCTCCTGGGCTTTTTTAGCTTCTTCTTCACGCATATAATCGGTAATAAGGCAGGTGCTTTCTTCTACCAGCACCAGTGCTTTGGTGGCGTTCTTTTCCAGCCAGGGCAGAATTTTTTCAATATTTTCGCGTGTATCTACAATTTCTACCGTTACCGGCATATTGGGCAGCCCCGTAAAGAACGAACCGATTTTATAATCGATACCGCGCTTAACCGAAGCATAACCGCCAATGCCGCGCGTAACCGTACCGCCTGCCAGTTTAAGGCGCATGGCCTCTTTAATAACGGCCTTAAAAAGCGGCATATCTTCAACAATAACGTCTTCACCGGTGTAAACTTTTAAGAAGGTAACTTTTTTAAAATCCATAATTCTCACTGCCTTTCCCAAAACTTAAGGTTTAGCATAAGTTCCCTAAATTAATTATACAACAAAATGAGGCAGAATAAAAATAAACCCTGCTCAAAGCAGGGCAATTTTTTTAAAAATATTTTGCTATATCCGCCGCGTGCGGCAAAATTATATCGGGGTGGATGTTTTCCTTTTCCACATCCTCCAGCGTGGCTTCGCCGGTTAAAACAAGTACGGATAAAATGCCGTTGTTCAGCCCGAAGGCAATATCGGTGCTCAGGCGGTCGCCAACCATGGCAATTTCGTCTTTTTTATAGCCGGTGCGTTCCATAACAACATCTACCATGTAGTGGTAGGGTTTGCCGGTAATGGCAGCGGGCTTTTTGCCGGTTGCCGTTTCAATCAGCTTAATCATGGCACCGCAGTCGGGTATAAACTCGCCGCCTTCAATGGGGCAGCGCACATCGGGATGAGTTGCCACATAAGGCACGCCGCGGTCAATCAAACGGCAGGCTATGGCCAGCTTTTCATAATCAAGCGACATATCAAAACCGACAACCACAAAATCCGTTTTTTCTTCCAGCAGCGTCGTCAGCTTAAAACCGCCTTTAATAATGGTTTCCTTTAATAAATCGGTGCCGAGCACATACAAACTGGCGCCGGGCTTAACCTGCTGCATATAATACACAAAGGCATCGCTGCTGATTAAAACGTTTTTGCGCGTTACCTCAATGCCCATGCGGCGCATTTTTTCCACATAATGGCTGTGCCCTTTGGAAGAATTGTTGGTAACCAGGTAAAAATCCCTGCCGTAAGAGCGCAGCTTTTTAAAAAAAGCGTCCATGCCGGGAATAAGCGTATTGCCCAGATTAATGGTACCGTCCATATCGAACAAAAAGCATTTTATTTGTTTCAGCCGTTCCAGTTCAGCCATTCGTTTCTCCTTATCCCAAAAGCAGCCTGTCGCTGTCAAGCGTGTTGCCGGCAGCTTTTTCAAACATCAAAAGCAAATCCTGCGTGGTAAGGTTTTTCTTTTCTTCACCGGCAACGTCTACCAATATACGCCCGTTATACATCATAATCAGGCGGTTGCCGTATTTCAGCGCGTCGCGCATATTGTGCGTAATCATCAGCGCCGTCAGCTTGTCGCGGTCAATAATGCGCTCGGTAAGCGAAAGCACCTTGGCCGCCGTTTTAGGGTCAAGCGCAGCGGTATGTTCGTCCAGAAGCAAAAGCTTCGGGCGTTTTATTGTTGCCATTAAAAGCGTCAATGCCTGGCGCTGGCCGCCGGAAAGCAGGCCCACTTTAGCCGTCATGCGGTTTTCAAGGCCGAGGTCAAGCTCTTTAAGCATTTCCACAAACCAGTCGTGGTCTTTTTCGTTCAGGCTCCATTTAAGGCCGGGCGTTTTGCCGCGGCGTGCGGCAATGGCCAGGTTTTCTTCAATCATCATGCCGGCAGCAGTGCCCATCATCGGGTCCTGAAAAACCCTGCCGATATATTTTGCGCGTTTATGCTCCGGCGTTTTGGTAATATCAACGCCGTCGATAACAATTTTGCCGCTGTCAATCGGAAAAACACCGGCAATGGAGTTTAACATAGTAGATTTGCCCGCGCCGTTGCCGCCGATAACGGTAACAAAATCGCCGGGCGCAAGATGCAGCGATAAATCCTGCAGGGCAACCTTTTCATTAATGGTGCCCGCAAAAAATGTTTTATGGATATGTTCAACGTGCAGCATTATTTCACCGCCTTTCTGATGCCGACCTTGTCTTTAACAAGCGGCAGCGACAGCGCAAATGCAACCAGAAGCGCCGTAAACAGTTTCAAATCGTTAGGCGGCATGCCCATCTGCAGTACCGCTGCAATAACAATACGGTATACAACGCTGCCCAGCACTACGCTGATAAGGCAGTTTTTAAAGCTGCGAGTGCCAAAAAGCACTTCGCCGATAATAACGGACGCAAGGCCGATAACGATTGTGCCGGTGCCCATGCCGACATCAGCAAAGCCGTTGTTCTGCGCAATCAGCGCGCCGCTTAAGGCAACCAGCGCATTACTGATTAAAAGGCCCAGAATAATGGTAATGCGGGTATCAACGCCCTGCGCGCGGATCATCTGCTGGTTATAGCCGGTAGCGCGGATGGCAGCGCCGATTTCCGTACCGAAGAACCAGTAGATAAAAATAACGCAGATAAGGGCGGAAACAGCACCTACCGCAAGCACCGTATAAACATTGTCAAGGCCGGTCAGGGCCTGCATTTCCGTAAAAATTGTATCAATACGCAAAAGCGACAGGTTAGCTTTACCCATAACGCGCAGGTTTACGGAATACAGCGCAATCATGGTTAAAATACCTGCCAGCAGCGCCGGTATTTTCAGTTTGGTATGTAAAAAACCGGTAGCAACGCCCGCCAGCATACCGGCAACGGCAGCGCAGGCAAAAGCAGCCGAAACGGAATAACCTTCCGAAAGCATGGCCGCAGCCACAGCCGCACCAAGTGGGAAACTTCCTTCAACAGTCAAATCGGCAATATCAAGCACGCGGAACGTAATATAAACGCCCAGCGCCATAATTGCCCACAACAGCCCCTGTGCTATTGTCGGCATTAAAATATCGATCATCTAATCTCCTCCAAAGCAGGCAGTAAAAGCGGGTTTCCCGGGCGGGAAACCCGCAGTGCCTCTTTTTATTCTGCCTCAGCAGCTTTTAAAATTTCTTCAGGAACAGTTACGCCAAGGCGTTCCGCAACCTTTTTATTAACGATAACCTTAAATTTCTTCTGGGTTTCAATAGGCATATCTGCCGGTTTGGCTTCGCCCTTTAAAATTTTGGCTGCCATTTCGCCGGTTTGTTTTCCAAGTTCGTAATAGTTAATGCCTATTACGGCAACGCTGCCTTCAGTATCGGGCCAGCCGCAGGTCATAACCAGTTTGGCAGGCTCGGTTACGCTAATCAGCGTAGGCACTGCCGATGCCATAACATTATCGGTAGGCAGGTACAGGCAGTCAATTTCGCCAATCAGGCTGTGTGCCGCCTGCTGAATATCGTTAACACTGGAAACGGTTGCTTCCTTAACCTCTACGCCTCTTTCAGCAGCATATTTCTTTAAAAGCTCTACCTGCATCTGCGAATTAACTTCGCTCGAAGAATAAATTGTACCTACAACTTTGGCATCCGGCACAAGTTTCAGCAAAAGGTCAAGCTGTTCTTTAATCGGATTCATATCGCTGGTGCCGGTAACGTTGCCGCCCGGTTTTTCGTTGGAAGCAACGAGTTTTGCCGCTTCATAATCGGTTACGGCAGTAGATACAACAGGAATATCTTTTGTTGCGTTAGCAGCGGTTTGTGCCGCAGGTGTTGCAATGGCGCAGATTAAATCAACCTTGTTGCTTACAAAGCGGTGGGCAATGTTCTGCAAATTGCTCTGGTCTGCCTGTGCATTCTGACGGTCGAAAACAACGTTTTCGCCTTCTTTGAAGCCGTTTGCGGCAAGCCCGTCTATAAAACCTTTATTTGCAGCATCAAGCGATGCATGTTCTACCAGTTGTACAATACCAACATTAACTGTTTTTTTAGCAGCAGCTTCCTCTTTTTTATCGCCGCCGCAGCCGCCCATAATACCGGCGGCAAGTGTTAAAGCCAAAGCCGCAGCCAAAACGCGCGCTTTTTTAGATAATTTCATGGATAACTCATTCCTTCCCTAAGGTAAACTTTTTTCTGCATTCAACGCGTTATTTTACAATTTCCGCGTTTTGCAGCACATCCTGCGGGATAGTAATGCCCAGGCGTTTTGCGCCTGCTTCGTTAACGACGGTTTTAAACTGCTTCTGAGTCTGTATTGCCATATCTGCCGGTTTGGCTTCATCTTTTAAAATTTTAGCCGCCATCTCGCCGGTTTCCTTACCGAGCTGGTAGTAATCAATACCAAGCGTTGCAAGACCGCCGCCCTTTACAAGGGCTTCTTCGCCGCAGATAACCGCAAGCCCTGCGTTATCTGTAACGGAAACCAAAGTAGGCATGGAAGATGCAATTACATTATCGGTGGGCACATAAACCACGTCAACCTTCCCTACAAGGCTCTGTGCTGCCTGCTGAATATCGTTTACCGTGGAAACCGTTGCTTCCATGACATTGACGCCCCGTTCAGCAGCCGCTTTTTTCATAATTTCAATCTGAATTTGAGAATTTACTTCGCTGGAGCAGTAAACAGTGCCGATAGTTTTGGCATCCGGCACAATTTTCAAAAGCAAATCAACCTGTTCTTTAATTGGGTTCATATCGCTGGTGCCGGTAACATTACCGCCCGGTTTTTCGTTCGACGCAACAAGCTTGGCCGCCTCGTAATCCGTAACGGCGGTTGCCACAATGGGTATATCCTTCGTGGCGTTGGCCATAACCTGCGCGGCAGGAGTTGCAATGGCGCAGATTAAATCAACTTTGTTGTTGACAAAGCGGTGAGCAATGTTCTGCAAATTACTCTGGTCAGCCTGCGCGTTCTGCCTGTCGATAGCAACATTCTCGTTTTCTTTGAAGCCTTTTTCCGCCAGACCGTCTACAAAGCCTTTATTGGCGGCATCAAGCGCACTGTGTTCTACCAGTTGTACAATACCTACGTTTAACTGCGCTTTACTTCCTGCTTCCTTTTTTTCACCGCCGCAACCCGCCAGAAGCCCCAATGCCAAAAGCAAAGTTACGCCTGCAGCAAATTTTTTAAGTCCTCTTTTTTTCATAATATCCATCCTTCCATTCTTCAAAATGTCCCCTCAAAACAACAATACTACTATTTTATCATCTATTTTACCATTTATCCGCATAAAAAACAAACTTCCTTAACCAAAATTTTAAAATTTTCTGGTAATTGTTGTGTAAATGTATGCCCAAGGCAGACATTTTATATTAATATGGTTTCTGCACATAAAACACCATATTTATGTGCAGTTCTTTTTGCTTATCTGCATATAATCTGCTAAAATATATGCAGATAATTCTTTTTAAGGCGGTTTTATTATGCATAAATTTGATTACAGTTTTTTAGCTGACGGACTTTTGCCTGCTAATCTTGTTAATTTAACGGCTAATATCGCTTCGCTGTCAGTAAAATCTGCGGTACGCAAAGCAGATTTTAAAAATGTATTTGCAAGTTTGGAAGGTATTGCAAAAGTACAGTCAGTTAAAAGCTCCAATGCAATAGAAGGCATTATTACCAGCGATGAGCGCATTGCCGCTATAGTACATCATAACAGCGCACCACTGAACCACGATGAAGCAGAAATTGCAGGCTACCGCGATGCGCTGAATGAAATTCATCTGCATTACAATGAAATACCTTTTTCTGTAAGCAGCATTTTGCGCCTGCATAGCATACTGTTTGCCTATACCGGTACCGATTTTGCAGGCAAATTTAAAACAGAAGATAATGTAATTTTAGAAATTGACGCGAAAGAAAACAGGCAAATACGCTTCCGCCCCACGCCTGCCGCACAAACTGAAGCAGCTATGGAACAGCTTGTACTTGCTTATATTGAAGCACGCGATAACGCGAACATCAATCAATTGCTGTTAATTCCCTGCGTTATTTTGGATTTTCTTTGTATACACCCTTTCCGGGACGGCAATGGGCGTATGTCACGTCTGCTTTCGCTGCTGCTGCTTTATAAAGCAGGCAACGATATTGGTAAGTACATTTCGTTTGAAGAACAGATAAATAATGCAAAACTTTTTTACTATGACGCGCTGAAAGAATCTTCTCAAAGCTGGGAAGATAACAAAAACGATTATTTTATATTTATGCAGAATTTTTTAGGAACTATATATATGTGCTATCAGGAACTTAATAAGCGTTTTGCTGTTATTAACAGTAATCGCATTACCAAAAAAGCACGTATTGAAACCACTGTTTTAAATTCATTAACGCCAATTTCCAAAGCCGAAATTTGTAATATTTTGCCGGATATAAGCCCTACAACAGTAGAAGCTGTTTTGGGGAGCATGGTAAAAAATGGCAGTATTGAACGCCTTGGCAATGGACGTGCCAGCCGTTACATAAGCAAACAATAACCTTAACAGCGCCAAACAACCCTCCTGCACCTGCTGTACAAGAGGGTTGTTTTTATTTTGCCGTATTTATTTCTGCAATATTTTGCGCGCTATGTCTTCGGTAACAACAAGGTGCGTTACAAGGCCTGTGCGCAGTGCGCCAAGCACGGCTTTGCTGCCTGCCGTAAGGCCTATGGCAACAACTTTGGGCAGCTGCCCCAGAGTTTTCAGCGGTATGCGCACGGCAAAATCGCCTGCGCCGCTGATAAATTCGCCGCGTACATTAAAATAGTACGAAAGCAAACTGCCAACAGCCTGCTGACGCTCCAGCGCGTCTTCAAAACGCAGCGCCGTCGCTTCATCCGGCACACCGGGGTAAGCGCGTATTTCCACAAGCGCCGCCGTGGTATCCTGCCACAGCGACAAAGCCTGACGGTAATCCGGCGTGTCTTCCATGGCGTCGCGCGCTTCGCGGCTGCCCGGAAAAGCCTCTGCCTCAAGGCGGAAAGCCTCCCTAGTTCCTCCGGCAAGCAGCAGGGCCAGTTCGTTAACGCGGTAACCGCGGTTTGGTATGGCGGTTCTGCCAATCAGCGGAAATATTTTGCCGCTGCCTTTAAGCCCTCCGGCAGAAGCCATTTTGCCTGCAATTTCGCCAAGCGTATAACCCCAGCCAAGGCCTATGTTTTTTTCGTAGCGCAGTTCGCCAGCCAGATATTCCGAAGTCTCACGCAAGAGCGCTTCGCGCTGTGCCTGCGGCAGTACAATGCCGCCTTTAATGCCGAAGCGCTGCTGTAAAAGTTTTAAAAGTTCTGCATCGCCTGCAACAGGTGGACGTATTTCAATGTGTACAATGCCTGCTTCGCGTGCGTGCGCCAGCATTTTGCTTACCTGCGGGCGCGACACGCCTATTTTGGCAGCTACCTGGGCCTGCGTCAGCCCGTCCTCGTAATAAAGGCGCGCCGCCTGCACCAGCCCGGCAAGTTCCTTATCCGTAAGCAATTATTTTACTTCCATTAATTCCATTAAAATACCGTCCTTCATAATAAAGGCGATGCGGGTATTTTCGTCGGCCATCCACGGTTCTACAACCACGCGGTTGGCTTTAAGCTGCTCGTCCATGTCGTCTACCTGGTAGGCAACATGCACAAGAGTCTGCAGCTCCTGCGGCAGCGGAGTGTCTTTTTCAAAGCGCAGGTATTCAATGCCGAATTCATTGGTTTCCGGCGGAACGATATGGGTTTTAATGCCTTCGGCATATACGCTGCCTTCCATTACTTTATCGGTAGGCACGCCAACATGCATAAATTTTTTCATCGGTTATTCCTCCTTCATCAGCTCGTAAGCTTTATAGGCTTCTTCCGGTTTGGCATTTTCATGGATAACCATGCGGATGGCTTTAAGCATTGCCACAGGATTTTCGGCCTGCAGCACATTGCGGCCCATATCCACACCGGCAGCACCTTCGCTGATGGCACGGTACGCCATTTTAAGAGCGTCAAGTTCGGGTATTTTTTTGCCGCCCGCAATAACGATAGGCACGGGGCAGGCTGCGGTAATCTGCTCGAAGTTTTCGCAGTAGTAGGTTTTAATCATGTGCGCGCCAAGTTCGGCAAGCAGGCGTGTTGCCAGTGCAAAATAGCGCGTGGTGCGTTCCATTTCCTTGCCAACGGCCACAACGCCGAGTACGGGAATGCCGTAACGCTCGCCGGCATCAACGGTGCGCACTAAATTTTCCAGCGAACCGAGCTCGCCGTCAGCGCCAACAAAGCACTGCACTGCCATGCAGGAAGCATTCATGCGGATAGCGTCCTCAATGCCGACGCCGATAACGCCGTGGCTCATATCGTCTTTCAAAACGGATGTATCAGCCGTGCAGCGCAGGGCAATAGCCTTGCGGCAGTCGGGCGGAATGCAGGCACGCAGCGCGCCGCGGGTTGCCATCAGGCAGTCGGCGTATCCCATAAGGGGCGGAATTGCCAAATCGAGCCTTTCCAGCCCTGCCGTGCTGCCCATAATGTAGCCGTGGTCAAATGCCAGCATAATGGTGCGGCCGTCTTCCGCAAAAATATGTGAAAGCCTTGTTTTCATGCCCCATTCGGCGTGGCCCAGCCCTTTTACATGAAAGGTCTGCGCAGGCGGCTTAATGCCGATGCCGTAATCTTTTGCTATAACATTGCCTTCTTTATCTGCCATAGTAATTCACCTTAGTTTCTGTAATACGGAGTGCGGCACGGAGCATTCCATAAAGCGGTCAGTTCGTCGTCCATGCGGGCAATGAACATCTGGAAGCCTGCGGTTTCCTGTACGGTTAAAAGTTCGCCTACATGGCTTGCTACAACTTCAATGCCTTTTTCGGCAAGGTATTTATGGCATTTGCGGAATACAATCAGCTGTTCCATTAAGGTGGTTGCGCCGCTGCCGTTAATAATAACCATCAGTTTTTCGCCGCTCTTAACGTCAAGGTCCTTCAAAAGGGCGTCCATCATAATAACGGCGGTTTCGTCCGCAGATTTCAGCGGCATGCTGCCGCCGCCTCCTTCGCCGTGCTGGCCCATGCCAACTTCCATCATGCCGTCTTCAATATGGGCAATTTCCATGCCGGTTGCCGGATGAGTTGCGCCTACGCAGGCAACGGCGATGGTTGCCATGTTATCGGCAAAGCGCTGAGCGATTTCGGCAACTTCTTCAAGGGATTTGCCCTGTGCTGCGGCAGCACCGGCAATTTTATACAGAGGAATGCAGCCAACCAGACCGCGGCGGTCATCCGCATTGGAGCGCGGTGCGTTGGCAACGTCTTCCTGGGTAACAACTTTGGCAACTTTAATGCCGAGTTTTTTAACCTGTTTCATGGTCAGGTTGCCGGTAAGCATATCGCCGGCATGGTTTAATACAACAAACAGTACGCCGTGGCCTTTATCTGCCATTTTAATGGCTTCAACGCAGGACTGCGGGCCGGGGGCTGCAAAAATATTGCCTGCTACGGAAATATCAATCATGCCTTCGCCTACAAAACCGCTGATGGCAGGTTCATGGCCGGTGCCGCCAAGGGTAACGATGGTTACGCGGTCTGCGTCTTTCAATTTTTTATTAACTACAAGGTTGCCGTCTTCCAGAGATACAATGTCGGGATTGCTCAGGGCAAGGCCTTCCAAAAGCTCCGATGTTAAATTTTCAGGGTCATTGATAAATTTTTTCATTGTTTACAACCTCCATTAGTGCGTAATTTATTTTTAAAAAGCCGCCGCTTTTTAAAGAACTATGCTCTTGCGCCTTTGGCAAGCCCGGCAAAGAAAATTGCCATGGATACGGCGCCCGGGTCTTTATGGCCGAGGCTGCGTTCGCCAACGTTTTTGGCGCGGCCGAATTTAGCGGTCATGTCTGCAGTAGCGTCTGCGCCTTTTTTGGCTGCTTCTGCCGCAGCGTCTAAAAGCGCTTCAATGCTGCCTTCGGTTTCGGCAATAGCGCTTACAGCCGGATAAAAAGCATCAACCAGAGTTTTGTCGCCCACTTTGGCTTTGCTTACATCCATAAAATCTTCTTTAGCCTGCGCAAACATACGCTTAAATTCAATTTCCGTCAGCTCCTGCTGGTCGTCAATGCCGTCTGCCATGCCGGAGAAAATTGTGCCCCAAAGCGGGCCGCTGCTGCCTGCGTTAACGCCCATAAACGCGTCGCCAATGCCTTCCAGAAGAAGGTTCATGGTGGCAATGGTAGTATCGTCGCTGTGCGATTTTAAAATATCGGCAATATGCCCGATGGCAATGCCGTGGTCGCCGTCACCGGCAACGCTGTCCAGCTCGCACAAATACTGAACGTTGTCTTTCAGGTCAACTGCTGCGGTGTGCAGCATTTTTCTCAATACCGGTAAAGTTAATACGTACATTACATCCACCTCACTATTATGATAATTTAATTTTAACATTTGTCAGAACATTTGTAAAATAGTTTTCAGATAATTTAGAAGGATTTATTTTTGGTTTACATCTTTGTAATTACGTTAGTATATTTACATTTTAGTCATTTGTTTTTCATATTTATGTTATGTCTTTGTATATAGTTTTTATCCTTTAATTTACTTTATTGCTCATGTTCATTCTTTTGATTGAGCAAAAGAACGAACCAAGAAAACTCACGCGGTCAGCGGATTTTTTAACGCAACATTTTAGCATAAAAACGGCAAAAATTGCAGAACTCGCTTCGCTAAAACAGCCTTATTTTTGCCGTTTTTCTTATTAAATGTTACTAAAAATCCAATGCCGCGATTTGCCGTGTATCATCCTTATTGTATGTTTAATTTAGTGTGTTATGTATTTATATCGTACTAAACAAATGCTAATTATAAAAAAATATATAACTTACGGCATTATGTTTCTAAAAAACTATTACAATACTGCTGTTTAGAGTAAAAAGTAACCAAAATACGAATTTGAGCTAAACGGATATTCTAATTCAGCACTTGAAAAGTACGGATTACGGCAGGACGCGACATTCAAAAAATAGGCAAACCATAATTAAGGCACTTGCAGCATTTGCCGAGGACTGTTTGAGTTTGCGCAGCAAACGAGTTCCGCAGGCGCTGCAAGTGCCAGCTTATTTGATACATTTGCCGTTTATTTTTTGCTGGAGCGAATGGTTTTTGGTTACTTTTTGCCCCACAAAAAGTAACATGAATAAAAAAGTAAATAAAAATATAATAAAATATATACAAAGACGAAAAGAAAATTAAAACCATAAATAAAGGAATAAATAAAAAATCAGCCGATGAAAATCATCAGCTGATTTTTTATTTACACCGTTCCTTCCTCTAAAATTCCAAGCTTGCGCCGCCAGTAACGGCTGTACACCGCCCCTGCCGGGTTATTGGCAAGCACGCGGTCTTTGGTAATAAGGCACGATACCGGCGCTTTGCTGGCCATGGTAAACTGCATATCATGCCCAACGCATAAGCCTACAATAAAATTCAGTTCCGTACCCGCGCTGTTTAAAAGCTGCGCCTGTGTTCTGGGGTTGCACATGGCTTCATGCTTGCCGGGCTTTATTTTTTCCAGCTCCAGCATATCTTTATCAACCGAGCAGACCTTACAGCAAACCGATTCCACCGCAAAGCCCTTATTTTTAAAATACTGCGCGCAAAAATGCGCTTCGTTGGCAAGGCCTATGCAAAAGGCAATGCCTATTTTCTTCACGCCCAGTTCTTTGGCAAAAAACGCACTTTCTTCAAGGCGCGTCATTTTCATATAGTTGCGGCTTTCGGTTGCCGACGAGGCACGCATCATTCTGCGGTCATCTTCGCTGTAAAAACCGCAGACCTCCTTATGTGAATATTTTGTACAGTTCTGGCCCTCCGTATAGCATTTGTGATGCGGGCAAAATGCACAATTCATAATAAATCCCTCCTCCGCTGCCTGCCTTGTTATTATTCTGCGGCAGTGCCTTTAAATCCTCTTATCTTAATTGATACTTTTTTACACATTTTCACTGCCATGCAACCTATTTTTAACTGGAAATACTTCCTATTTTATGGTATTATTGTAGTTGTATCTTTATGTAATTTTTTAAACAAAAGTCACAGCAAGGCAGGCTTATAATATGGAAGAAAATCTGTTCAGCTATCCGGCAGTGCTCAACCTTAACGGTAAACGCTGCGCCGTTATCGGCGGCGGCAAGGTTGCCCTGCGCAAAGTACGCACGCTTCTTGCTTCCGGCGCACAGGTTACGGTTACCGCACCTGCGGCGGATGCAGCTTTAATAAAACTGGCCGGTGAAGGACGCATTGCCCTAAACCTGCGCGGCTACCAAAAAGGTGATGCCGACTGCTTTTTAGCGGTTGCCGCAACGGACGACGCAGCACTGAACCGCATTATTGCACAGGATGCGCCGTGCCTTGTTAACGTTATAACAGAGCCGGAACTTGGCAATTTCAGCGTACCCGCACAGCGCAGCAGCGGCAGGTTAACCTTTATCGCTTTCGGCGGAGGGCTGCCTGCATTCTCACGCCTTTTGGTACAGGATATGGCTAAAACCTACGGCGGTAATTTTGCCGCTTTTGCGGATTTTCTGGCAGAGGCACGCCAAAAAGTGCAGCAGCTGCCGCTGACGCCCGCACAGCGCACTGCCTTCTGGCGGGAAATGCTTGATGAAGAAAGTATTGGCCTTTTGCACGAAGGCCATCTGAATATATTAAAGGAGCGCATTACAAATGCAATTAATAGTTTTAGGGCTGAACCATAAAACCGCGCCGGTTGAAGTCCGCGAGGGCTTTAACTTCAGTGCCGACCGCATAGCCCGCATTCTGCGCCGCCTGCGCAATTATGACAACCTCGACGAAGCAGTGCTGCTTTCCACCTGCAACCGCACCGAGTTTTACATGGTGCTGGAAGAACCCGTAAGCGGCATGAAGTTCATCCAGACGCTGGTTAAGCATCTGGCGGGCGACGGCTACAAAACAGAATACTTTTACAACTTAAGCGGGGTCAACTGCGTGCGCCATCTGTTTAAAGTGGCTTCCAGCCTCGATTCCCTAGTTATCGGCGAAGGGCAGATTTTAAGCCAAATTAAAAATGCTTACCAGATTGCCCGCGAAAACTCCATGACGGGCACGATTTTTAATACCATTTTTAACCGCGCCATTGCCACAGGTAAACGCGTGCGCACCGAAACCAAAATCGCTTACAGCTCGGTATCGGTATCAAGCGCCGCCGTTGACCTTGCCATGGATATTTTGGGCAGCATTGAAGACGCCAATATTTTAGTGCTTGGCGCAGGGCGCATGAGCGAACTTACCGCGCGCCATTTAATTGATAAAGGCGCCAAAACGATTTTTGTAAGCAACCGCAATTTCGACCACGCCAAAGAGCTTGCCGACAAGTTTAACGGCACGGCTATTGCCTACAATAAATACCTGGAGCAGGCCGAAACTTCGGACATCATCATTACCAGCACCGGCGCGCCGCATTACGTTATCCGCGAAAAGGACATGCGCGAAGTAACCGCCAAACGCGGCGGCAGACCGCTGATTTTAATCGACATTGCCGTACCGCGCGACGTTGACCCAAAGGTAGCGGAGCTGCCAGGCATTACGCTTTATAATATCGACGACCTGGAAGGCGTTGTTGATACCAACAAGCATTTCCGCACACATGAAGCTAAAATGGCGGAAGCAATTATTGAAGAAGAAATTTCCGAGCTTAAAGAGCGCCTGCGTTATTTAACCATGCGCCCGGTTATGGTGCAGCTGCACGAAAAAATGAACTTTCTGCGTGAAAAGGTGCTGAAACGCGCCTTTGCCAAAATGCCGGAACTTACTGAGCACGAACGCCGCATTATCGACATTATGACGCAGCGCCTGGAACATAAATTTCTGCGCGAGCCGATGACGGCCATGAACGCCGCTGCCGGAACGCCGGACGAAGAACGCCTGCGCAAAGTTATTTGCGAGCTGTTTTTGCTGAACGATAAAGGAGAGGACTACATCGGCGATGAAAACAAATTTGATTATTGGGACTAGGCAGAGCCTTTTAGCCATGTGGCAGAGCAACTATATTGCCGGACGCCTGCGCGAGGAATACCCCGGCTGCGAGGTAACGCTTAAAAAGATAGTTACCAAAGGCGACCGCATTTTGGATGTGCCGCTGGCAAAAATAGGCGGCAAAGGCCTGTTTACCAAAGAAATAGAACAGGAACTTTTGGACGGCACCATTGACCTTGCCGTGCACAGCTTGAAGGATATGCCCACCGTACTGCCGGAAGGACTGTGCCTGACGGCGATTACCGAGCGCGCAAACGCCGGCGACGCTTTTGTAAGCAACAAATATAACAGCATTGAAGAACTGCCAAAAGGCAGCGTGCTTGGCACAAGCAGCCTGCGCCGCCGCGCGCAGCTTCTGGCCAGACGCCCGGACTTAAAAATTGTTGATTTGCGCGGCAACGTAGACACCCGCCTAAAAAAACTGGACGAAGGACAGATGGATGCCATCATTCTTGCCGCCGCAGGGCTTACACGCCTCGGCCATGCAGACAGAATTAAGGAAATCATTCCGCAAAGCTACTGCCTGCCTGCCGTTGGCCAGGGTGCGCTTGCCATTGAATGCCGCACCGATAATTTTAAAGTCCGCCAGATGCTGGACTTTTTAAACGATACAGCCACCAAACAGGCAACCGACGCCGAACGCGCCTTTTTAGGCCTGCTCGAAGGCGGCTGCCAGGTGCCTATCGGCGTACATGCCGAAGTTAACGAAGGGCGCATTGCCATGGAAGCAGTTATTGCTTCTCTGGACGGCAGCACCGTGCTGCGCGACACCGCAGAAGGCAATGCAGCCGACGCCGTAACTTTAGGGCGCATGCTCGGACAAAAAATGCTTGATAACGGCGGCAGAGAAATTCTTGCCGCTATCCTGTAAGGAGAGGAATATATGACAAAACAAGGAAAAGTATATCTCATCGGCGCAGGCCCCGGCGACCCGGGCCTCTTATCCATTAAGGCAATGGAATGTTTAAAAGCGGCAGACGCCGTTGTGTACGACCGTCTGGCCGACCCGCGCATTTTAGCCTATGCCCGCCCGGATGCGGAAATGGTTTACGTAGGCAAAGCCTCCGCCAACCATACCATGCGCCAGCCGGATATTAACAAACTGTTGGTAAAACTTGCTGCTGAAGGCAAAACCGTTGCCCGCCTTAAAGGCGGCGACCCCTTTGTATTTGGCCGCGGCGGCGAAGAAGCCATTGAGCTTTTGAAAGCAGGCCTGCCCTTTGAATTTGTACCGGGCGTAACCAGCGCCATTGCCGTTGCCGAATATGCCGGCATCCCCGTAACACACAGGCGCGTTGCCACGAGCTTTGCCGTTATTACCGGCCACGAAGACCCCACCAAAGGCGAAAGCACCATTAACTGGCAGGGGCTTGCCACCGCTGTTGATACACTGGTATTTTTAATGGGCGTAGAAAACATTCCCAAAATTACACAAAAACTTATTGAAAACGGACGCAGCGCCGATACCCCGGCCGCCGTTATCCGCTGGGGCACCCACCCCGAACAGCAGACTCTTGTTACCACCGTCGGCACTGCTGCCGCAGACGTTGCCGCCGCAGGGCTGAAGCCGCCTGCCATTTTTATTGTAGGCAACGTGGTAAAACTGCGAGAGCAGCTGCGCTGGTACGACAACAAGCCGCTGTTTGGCAAAACCATTGTTGTAACGCGCGCACGCTCTCAGGCCAGCGCCCTTACCAAACAGTTGGAAGCTGAAGGAGCAAAGGTTATCGAAGCGCCTTCCATTAAAATTGTGCCGCCCGAAACCTACGCCCCGCTTGATGAAGCAATCAAAAACATTCATACCTATAAATGGCTGGTGCTTACCAGTGCCAACGGCGTTAAGGCCTTCTTTGCACGCCTTGCACATGCAGGGCTTGATGCCCGTGCTCTGGCAGGCGTAAAAATTGCCGCAATCGGTTGCGGCACCGCCAAAGCACTGCAAAGCTGCGGCGTTAAAGCCGACCTCGTTCCCTGCACCTATAAGGCGGAAGAACTTGCAGAAGCCCTTGCGCCCCAGCTTGAAAAAGGCGACAAAGTGCTTATTCCCCGCGCCAAAGAAGCGCGCGAAGTACTGCCCGAAACCCTGCGCAGACTCGGTGCGGAAGTAGATGTTATTACCGCCTACGAAACTGCGGCAGTATGCGAAAACGCAGCAGAACTTATGGAAACACTGCAAAACAAAGAAGTTGACATGGTTACCTTTACCAGCTCCAGCACCGTTACCAACTTTTTAAAAGTGCTGGGCGGCAGCAAAGAACTGCTTGAAGGCGTTGCCCTTGCTGCAATCGGCCCCGTAACCGCCGAAACCTGCCGTAAAAACGGTTTAACACCCGCCGTAACCGCCGGTACTTTTACCATTGACGGTTTAACGGATGCCATAAAAAGCTATTATATTAAGGAGTGATCACCATGGGCTTTCCCATTTACCGCCCGCGCCGCACACGCGCAACCGAAAACCTGCGCAGCATGATCCGCGAAACAGAGCTTTCCGTCAATGACTTAATCTATCCGCTTTTTGTCGTTCCCGGCAAAAACGTTAAACACGAAATCGAATCCCTGCCCGGCAACTATCACTGGTCGCTCGACCGCCTGCCGGAAGTGCTGGACGAAATTACCGAACTGAAAATCCCGGCAGTTATCCTGTTCGGCATTCCTTCTTACAAAAACGCCACCGGCAGCAGCGCCTGGGACATGGAAGAACCCGTTCAGCAGGCCTGCCGCCTGATTAAAGAAAAATACCCCGACCTTGTAATAGTTACCGACGTATGCCTGTGCGAATATACCGAACACGGCCACTGCGGCGTACTGGAAAACGGCTGCACCGTAAACAACGATGCAACCCTGCCGCTTTTAGCCAAAGTTGCGGTATCCCATGCCAAGGCCGGTGCTGATATTATCGCCCCGTCCAATATGATGGACGGTTACGTTAAAGCCATCCGCACCGCGCTTGACGAAGAAGGCTTTACCAATATTCCCATCATGGCATATTCCGCAAAATTTGCTTCCGCTTATTACGGCCCGTTCCGCGCCGCAGCCGATTCCGCACCGGAACACGGCGACCGCAAAGGCTACCAGATGGACCCCGCCAACAGCGACGAAGCACTGCGCGAAGTTGAACTTGACATTGAAGAAGGCGCCGATATTGTTATGGTTAAACCGGCGCTGGCCTTTATGGATATCATCCGCCGCGTAAAAGACACCTTTAACCGCCCGCTGTGCGTTTACAACGTAAGCGGCGAATACGCCATGGTTAAAGCAGCTGCTGAAAGAGGCTGGATTGACGAAAAACGCATTGTTATGGAAACCCTTACCGGATTTAAACGCGCCGGTGCCAAAATGATTATTACCTACCACGCCCTTGACGCAGCACGCTGGCTGCGCGGAGAATAGGAGGACGACATGCAGCACGCAAAATCTGAAGCCGCTTTTGAAGAAGCAAAACAATATATTCCCGGCGGCGTTAACAGCCCCGTGCGTTCATTCCGCAGCGTAGGCGGCGTACCGCCCATTATTGCCGGCGGAGCAGGCAGCAAACTTACCGATATCGACGGCAACAAATATATCGACTACGTTTTAAGCTACGGCCCGCTGCTGTTGGGCCACGCGCACCCGGTTGTTACCGAAGCCATAAAAAAAAGCTGCCGAAAAAGGTTCTTCCTACGGCGCACCGACACTTGCCGAAACCGAACTTGCCAAACTCGTATGCCGCCTTGTTCCTTCCATGGACATGGTACGCATGGTAAACAGCGGCACCGAAGCCACCATGAGCGCACTGCGCCTGGCACGCGCCTATACCGGACGCGACAACATTGTTAAATTCATCGGCTGCTACCACGGCCATCACGACAGCCTGCTCGTTAAGGCTGGCAGCGGCGCTGCAACTCTCGGCGTGCCCGACAGCCCGGGCGTACCGAAAAATGTTGCCGCCAACACCATTACCATTCCGTTTAACGACGAAACTGCACTGGAAGAAGTGTTCCGCACGCAGGGCGAAACCATTGCCGCCGTTATTATGGAACCCACCCCCGGCAATATGGGCCTTGTGCTTCCACATGACGGCTACCTTGCCAAAGTGCGCGAAATTACAAAAAAATACGGCGCACTCCTCATCTGCGACGAAGTTATGTCCGGCTTCCGCTCCTCGCAGGGCGGCTCGCAGGGCTTATACGGCATCGACCCGGATATTACCTGCTTAGGTAAAGTTATCGGCGGCGGGCTGCCGGTAGCTGCCTACGGCGGCAAACGCGCCATTATGGAAATGGTTGCACCTGTCGGCCCCATGTACCAGGCAGGCACCTTAAGCGGCAACCCTCTGGCTATGGCTGCCGGTATTGCCAATCTGACTTATATGGAAGAACACAATGTATGCGCAGCGCTTGAAAGCCACACAGCCATTTTGGTTGGCGGCCTGCAGCGCGCGGCAGAAAAAGCAGGCGTGCCCGTACAGTGCCACCGCCTCGGTTCCATGTTCACCGTATTCTTTAACGATAAACCCGTTACGGATTACGCAAGTGCTTCCGCCAGTGATTTGGATGCCTTCCGCATCTATTTCCACAGCATGCTGGAACAGGGCATTTACCTGCCGCCTTCCCAGTTTGAAACCAACTTTATCTCGCTGGCACATACGCCGGAAGATATTGAAAAAACCATTGCTGCTGCCGAAAAAGCCTTCAGCGATGTAGCGGCAAGCAAAAAATAAAATATTTAAAAATTTTTAAACGCCACCGGGGGTAATTACCAATTATTCCTGATGGCGTTTTTATCTTTTCAATCAGATATTCGTATGCTATAATATTGGACGCCTCCCAATTTTGAAAGGAGGTGTTATCGAGTGGGAGATTTAAACTCACAAATCTGGGAGTTGTTACTTGCTCCGTTATTTATCAAACTTGCAGCCATTTGGTTTTCCTGGTGGCTTAACAAAAAAGATAAATAATAAAAAGTAACATTTTGCCGTACAGCTGCAACTGTACGGCTTTATTTTTTGCATGAAAAAAGGACGTGCTGCAACACGTCCCTTTTTCGTTATCTCGTGGGAGATACACTCACATCTGTAATAATAATATAGCCAATATCTTCTTTTGTCAAGCACCGCAGGCTTATTTAACAATTACGTTCTTCACTGCCTGGCGGATTTTGTCCATGCCGTTTTTAGTGGAAGCAAGACTGTCGATATACATCATGGAATACTGCGCACCGATATAGTTGCGGAAGCGGTTGAAATGTTCGCCTTCCAAATCAGCTTTGCTCATGCCGTAATCTTTGGCAGCAATTTCTTTGAGGATTGCCACGGATTTCTGGCAGGCCGGGCCGCTGAGTACGAAGTCATGGTCACCGAGACTGGTGATGTAGCCTTCCTGTTTATGCGGAGTAGGAATAGTGCCTTTGGAAGTAACAAGGCCGAGTTTTTCAGCGTCCTTGCCGGCGATGATAGCTGCTGCTTTCAGGTAGCCGACAACAACCTGTTCGTCTTTGCCGCTCGGAATGGTGTGTGCGCAGGACTGGGCAACAATTTCTTCAACCGGGAAGCCGCGGTAAATAACTTCGGCGATACTGAAGATGTGATGAGCGCCGGTGCCTGCAATCTGATATTCGGTCAGAGAGGACTGGTCTTTGTTCCACTGGAATACCAGCGGTTTTGCCAGGTCATGCAGTGCCTGGGCAGCGATTACGATGTCATGGCTGATATCGCTGTTGAACAGGCCGGTGTAGGTATTGTAAATGCCTTCGGAAATTTGCAGGTTGGCCGCGGTATGGGTAGCAAGGCCGCCCGGATAAGCATGGTGGCTTGCATAGCCGCTGCCGGGTGCGGAATAGAACGGCTGCGGCAGGCTGCCGTTGTACGGAGGCATGAAGTTTTCCAAAGAGGTTTTGCTGCTGTCGAGAAGGCCTGCGGCAACAAGTTTGTTATAAATGGTGCGTTTGCTGCCCGGCAGCTGATAATTATTCATAAAGGTCGGCACGGGGTTGTTGACGATATCCATAGTCATGCGTGCCAAAGACGGGTCCTGAATGGTTTTAACAGCGTCTTTAATTTTCTGGTAAGAAAGCTGTACCAGTTCGGAATTGGCTGCCAGCGTTACAGCGTCCGGCAGATTGTTGTAAGAAGCAGCTTTAACTTTTGCGCCTGCGGCAAAGGTCATACCAGGCACATTAAGCATAGCGGCACCGATGGCAGCACCGGCTGTAAGCTGTAAAAATTTTCTGCGGGAAATTTTCTCATTCAGATTAGTCATTTTTACTCCTCCAAATCAAACGTATTACAAGATACTCTGATTATAACGGAGGATTATTTGAAGGCTATTAAGACAAAGTAAAAACTATAATGCTTTTACCGAAACTTATGTAAAATTGTGCAAAAAGAAAAGGCACACGCTATTGGCGCATGCCCGCAAAATATTTTATTGTTCTTCGTTTTGCTGTACTTCCAGTGCAGCCAGGCTGAACTCGGTAATTTTTCCTTTTTTGTCAAGCGTAAACACAATGCTTACGGCAGGCTCTTTAGAAAAACCTGCAATGTAGGTAAGGCGGTCGGCTTTGTCAAAACGTTCAAACGAAAAGAACTTGGTTTCCTTATGTTTGCCGAATTTTTCCTGCACCTGGCGCTGCATTGCAATAAAAGTGTTAACGTTCATTTGTTTGGCAAGGTCTGCCGACATGGCTTTTTCAGCATCCTTGTAGCCCAAAGTGTCGCTGGCAACCAGCGCGGTAATAACCTTCTGTGCAGAGCCTTCCGCATCATTCAGCGCGCTGCTGTTTTCGGTTGCAAAGCAGCTTGCAGCAAAAGCCAGCGTTAAAACCGTGGTTAATAGCAAAATAAATTTTTTCATAAAATCGCCTCCGCTTAATTATTTTATATTTTCCGCTTATGCGGATTATTTACTGCTTAACATGTACATGGGGTCTACAAACTGCCCGTCTACCAGCACTTCAAAGTGGATGTGCGGGCCGGTGCTGTAACCGCTGCTGCCTGCAAAACCGATAATATCACCTTTGCGCACGGCTTCGCCTTCCGTTACGGCAATGCCGCTCATATGCCCGTACGCGGTTTCGTAACCGTTGCCGTGATCAAGTTTTACATAGCGCCCATAACCGCCGTTCCATCCTGCCTGTTCTACCGTACCGGCTGCCGAAGCATATACCGGCGTGCCGAAATCAACGGCTATGTCAATGCCCGGATGCCAGTCATAGCCGCCGCCAATCGGAGCCATGCGCCCGCCGTAAGGCGAACTGATTGTGCCGCCTTCACCCGGCCATAAATCCGGAAAAGCATTCAGTGAATTGCTGCGTTTTTCCATTGCCAGAAGCAGCTCTTTCATGGAAGTTTTCTTGTCGTCAATCTGCTGTTTAATGTTTTTGTTCTGCACGGTTAAAATATCAAGCATTTCAATCATGCCAAGTTCTGCCGGGCCGCCCTGCCCTGTGTAGCCGGGCTTAACATCCGCCGGAGCGCTCTCCTGCTGCGGCGCGGCAAGCTTCATTCCTGCTTCCGGGTCGCGTATCAGCGCGCGGCGCAGGCGGCTTTCTAAAGTAGCCATTTCGTTTATGTCGCGCAGCATTTTTTCTTTATCATCCAAAAGCCCCTGCATGCGTTCTTCGTACTCTGCCTTATGCGCACGGTACTCGGCAAATTCCTGCTGCTGCGCATGGTAGCGCACAAAGGCAAACGCCGCGTAAACGCCAAAGCATACGGCGGCAGCGGCAAATGCTGCGCCGGCCTTAAACACAAGCGCAGGTATTTTATAGCTTTTGCCATTGGGAACGGTGAATGTATAAAACTTGCTGCTTTTCATTTTTATGCCCTCTTATTTAAAATAACCAAAACGCCTGCCCACTGCCAGCACTCTGCGGCCAATAAAGGGAATGTCCTCCAGGTCTTCTTTGGTAAGGCCGCCGAAGCCTGCCAGGGCAACTGCGTAAACCGGCACGGCAACAATCATTGCCGCAAGAATGGCCCAGGCGCCAAACCCCTGCGCCGCCACAAGCACGCCGTACACGGCAGCGCCCATCAGCGCCGAAGCAAGCGCCGGTTTAAAAATGCCGTCAAGGCTCAGCGAATAATGTGCATGTTTATAAATAAATACCATATTAAGCAGCGCCGCAATACCGAAATCGGCAAGCGTTGCCAGCGAAGCGCCGTTAATGCCCAGCTCCGGCCGTGCGGTAAGAACCCAGCTTAAGCAAACTTTAATGGCTGCGGCAAGTATCATGGCAATAACAGGCAGTGCTGTTTTGCCAAGCCCCTGCAAAATGCCGGTGCTTATCTGGTGCAGCCCCAAAAGGAAAATACCGAAGCTCATGGTGCGGATTGCCCCCGCCGCTCCCGGCGCATTGTAAATTAAGGCAGCAACATCGCCCGCTAAAAAGTACAGCCCCACGGAACACGGCATGGTTATAATCATTGCCACGCGAAAGGCCGTGCTTATTTTCGCCTTAATACCAGCCGCGTCCTTTAACGTGCGCGATTCGGAAATAGCAGGCACAAGGTTTATCGTCATAGCCGCCGTAAAAATGGTGGCAAGGTTAACAAGCGGCACCGCCATGCCCGTTAAATAACCAAACAGCTCCGTCGATTCGCCGACGCTGAACCCCGCCGCTTCAAGCCGCTGCGGCACAATTAAAAGATCAAGGTTTGCCACAACCGGCAGCATCAGGCTGGAAAGCGACACCGGCAGCGCCAGTTTAAGCAGGCGCATAATAATTTTGCCCGCCGCCTCCGGCTTTTTGGCCGCCACCGCGCCCTGCATTTTATCCTTCAGGCTGCGCTTGAGCCGTGCGTAAAACCACATCAGCACCAGCAGCGCGCAGAACGCACCAACGCCCGCGCCCATGCTTGCGCCGCCTGCCGCATATTCCAGCCCGTAAGGCATAAACATGTAGGCAAACACAATCATGGTAACAACGCGCATCAGCTGCTCCACAACCTCGGAAGCCGCTGTCGGCATCATAATCTGCCAGCCCTGCAAATAACCGCGGAAGCTGGCCAGGAAGGTTACAAAAAATACTGCCGGCGCCAGCGCGATAATGGAATAATAAGCGCGGGCATCGCGAATCCAGTGGTTTTCGATAAGCCAGCCTGCGCCGAACCACAGCGCCGACGAGAACACCAGGCCACTGATAAAAAGCAGCCTCAGCGATACGTTAAACACTCTTTTGGCACCAAAAAAGTCGTTTTCCGCCACTTTTTCGGCAGTGATGATGGAAATTGCCACCGGTATGCCTGCCGACGATACCGTTATCGCCATTAAATAAATCGGAAAGCCCATCTGGTACAGCCCAATGCCTTCGCCGCCCAGAATGCGCGATAAAATAATCCAGTTTACGGAGCCGATAACCTTAACCACCATACTGGAAGCCGTAAGTATTAACGTGCCCTTTAAAAATTTTTTATTGCCTGTACTGCCGTTATTTTCTGACATACGCGCCGTCCTAATCCTAAAAATAAATACTCATTATAATTATCGCTTTAAAAGCCTTTTTTGACAAGCCCTTTATAGTTTTTTCACAAAATGTTGCGTGTTGCCGCCGTAGTTATTGCACTTTAGGCTGCAAATTGCTACAATTAAAATATAAAATTACGGACGGAGGTTAAACAATGAAAAAATTCCTTGCTTGTTCCCTTATTGCCATGCTGGCATGCGGCGCACTTTTGGCCGGCTGCGGCGGCGATAAAAAAGACGAAGCTGCCGCAGGCAAAACCAAGGCCGCTTTTGTTTATGTAAGTTCCGCCAAAGACGGCGGCTATTCCATGGCGCATGAGCTCGGCCGCCAGTACGTTGCCAAAAACATGCCCGATGTAGAAACATCCTTTATGGAATCGGTACCCGAAGGCGCCGACTCCGAGCGTGTTATCAACCAGCTTGCCGCACAGGGCAACAAAATCATCTTCACCACCAGCTTCGGTTATATGGACCCCACCATTAACGTAGCCAAAAAATTCCCGGATATTACCTTCCTGCACTGCTCCGGTTTTAAAACCGCGCCCAACGTTGGCACCTACTTTGGCCGCATGTATGAAGCGCGCTACGTAACCGGCATTGTTGCGGGCAAACAGACCAAAACCAACACTATCGGCTTTGTAGCCGCATTCCCGATTCCGGAAGTTATCCGCGCCATTAACGCCTTTACCCTTGGCGTGCAGAGCGTTAATCCGGACGCTAAAGTAAAAGTTCTGTGGACCAACACCTGGTATAACCCCTCCACCGAAAAACAGGCAGCGTTAACGCTGATTGACGCTGGTGCGGACGTTATTGCCCAGCACCAGAACACCCCCGGCCCGCAGCAGGCTGCCGAAGAACGCGGCGTTTACGGCATTGGCTACAACGTGGATATGTCTGCCAACGCACCTAAGGCTTCCCTTACTTCCGCCATCTGGAACTGGGGCCCCTACTACGAAAAAACCATTAAAGAAGTACAGGCAGGCACCTGGAAATCTTCCGCTTACTGGGGCGGCATGAAAGACAAAGTTGTAGATATTGCTCCCTACGGCCCGGCTGTAACGGACGAAACCAAAAAACTGGCCGACGCTGCCAAACAGAATATTATCGACGGCAAACTTGTTGTTTTTGCAGGCCCGCTGTATGACCAGACCGGCGCAGAACGCGTACCGGCAGGGCAGGCTCTTACCGATAAGGATTTGCTCTCCATCGACTGGTTTGTTAAAGGCGTAGACGGACAGATTAACAAATAACACATTTTCAACAGGCGGCTCATGGTATATCCATGCGCCGTTTTGTTCTTTGCAGGCTTTAACAGGAGAAAACCATGATTGATAAAATTAAAATCCGCGGAGCGCGCGTGCATAATTTAAAAAAACATTAATGTTGACGTGCCGCTGAACACCATAACGGCCATTGCCGGTGTTTCCGGCAGCGGCAAATCTTCGCTGGCACTGGGCGTGCTGTACGCCGAAGGCTCGCGCCGCTATCTGGAGGCGCTCAGCACCTATACGCGCCGCCGCATGACGCAGGCCGCCAAAGCGCAGGTGGACGAAGTTTTGTACGTGCCTGCCGCGCTTGCACTGCACCAGCGCCCCGGCGTGCCGGGCATACGCAGCACCTTCGGCACGGGCACCGAGCTTTTAAACAGCCTGCGCCTGATGTTTTCACGCCTGGCAAGCCACCGCTGCCCCAACGGGCACTACGTGCCGCCAACGCTTGCCGTTGCCGCCGAGCAGCAGCTTACCTGCCCGGAATGCGGCGCCAGATTCTGGCCGCCCGGAGCAGAGGAGCTGGCCTTTAACAGTCAGGGCGCATGCCGCACCTGTGACGGCACCGGGCTTGTGCGCAACGTTGACCTTGCTACCCTCGTGCCGGATGAAAGCCTTACTATCGACGAAGGCGCAGTTGCCCCGTGGAATACGCTGATGTGGTCGCTGATGACAGACGTCTGCCGGGCAATGGGCGTGCGCACCAACGTGCCCTTCCGCGACCTAACGCCGGAAGAAAAAGAAATAGTTTACCACGGCCCTGCCGAAAAGAAACATATTTTTTACAAAGCCAAAAGCAGCAACCAGGCAGGCGAACTTGATTTTACCTATTACAACGCGGTTTACACCGTACAAAACGCGCTGGCCAAAGTTAAGGACGAAAAAGGCATGAAGCGCGTGGAAAAATTTTTAAAGCAGGAAACCTGCCCGGACTGCGGCGGCTCCCGCCTTTCGGACGCTGCACGCGCCCCGCGTCTGCGCGGCATTGGGCTTGACGAAGCCTGCCGCATGACGCTTACAGAGCTTACCGGCTGGGTAAACGGCGTTCCCGGCTCCCTGCCGCCGGAAATGCGCCCCATGGCAGCCAGTATATGCGAAAGCTTCCAAACCGCTGCCAAAAGGCTGATGGATTTGGGGCTTGGCTATTTAACGCTTGACCGCGCAAGCAGCACCCTTTCCACCGGCGAACGCCAGCGCATGCAGCTTGCCCGCGCCGTACGCAACCGCACCACCGGCGTTTTATATGTGCTTGACGAGCCTTCCATAGGGCTGCACCCCTCCAACATTGTTGGGCTTACCGGCGTTATGCACGATTTGGTGGCAGACGGCAATTCCGTTGTGCTGGTTGACCACGACACCCAGATTTTAAAAGAAGCGGGCTGGCTGATTGAAATGGGCCCGGAAGCGGGCGCCAAAGGCGGGCAGGTTATTGCCGAAGGAACCATAGCGGAAATTGCGCAGAATAAAAATTCTAAAATAGGCCCGTTTTTAAAAGCGGAAAGCTCCGTAATACGCAAACAGGCAGCAGAAAAAGAAATGTTTGCCGAAGGGCGCATCCACCTTGAAACAGGTGCCATCCATACCGTAAAGCCACTTGCGGTTGATATACCCAAAGGCAGGCTTACGGTTGTAACCGGCGTAAGCGGCAGCGGCAAAACAACGCTGATACTGGAAAGCCTTGTGCCCGGGCTTACCGCCGCCACAAGCGGGCAAAAGCTGCCGGAGCACGTGCTTAACGTGCAGGCCGACGGCATACGCACAGTAAAACTTATTGACGCCACGCCAATTGGCATTAACGTGCGTTCCACCGTTGCAACCTACGCCAACGTACATGATGAACTGCGCAAAATTTTTGCCAGAACGGAAGACGCCAAAACGCTCGGCTTTAAAGCAGGCGATTTTTCGTACAACACCGGCAAGCTTCGCTGCCCCACCTGCGACGGCACCGGCGTAATTAACCTTGACGTGCAGTTTCTGCCGGACGTGGAAATACCCTGCCCGGACTGCCGCGGCAGCCGCTACGGCAAAGACGCCGCCAAAGTAAAATACCCGGCTGCCAACGGGCAGTACTGCTCCCTGCCCGATTTAATGGATATGGACATCAGCACCGCGCTTACCGCCTGTACAGATTTAAAAACCGTGCGCCAGCGTTTGCAGGTTTTAAAAGATTTGGGGCTCGGCTACCTGACGCTCGGTGAAGAAACACCAAGCCTTTCGGGCGGCGAAGCGCAAAGGCTGAAACTGGCCAGTGAAATGGGCAAAAGCCAGAGCGATGCCGTTTTCATTTTCGACGAACCAACCATCGGGCTGCACCCGCTTGATGTGAGAACGCTGCTGGATGTATTTCAGCGGCTGATTGACAGCGGCGCAACCGTTATCGTTATCGAGCACGACCTTGATGTTATCCGAAACGCCGACTACATCATAGACATGGGTCCGGGCGGCGGCAATGAAGGCGGCACAGTTGTTGCCTGCGGCACGCCTGCGCAGATTAAAGCCGCACCTGCAAGCGTTACCGGCAAATTTATATAAAAACACCGCGCAGTGCTTCTAAACACTAAAATATCAATTTTGGCAAAGCAAATTTTAAGAGAGGTGATACGCCTTGTTATACACCTGTTTTTATAAATCGCCATTAGGCGGCATAACCATGGCCAGCGACGGTACTGCCTTAACCGGGCTGTGGTTTGACGGGCAAAAATATTTTGCCGAAGGGCTAAGAGAAACTGCCGCAGCCAAAACCCTGCCGGTTTTTGATGAAGCCGTGCGCTGGCTGGATATTTACTTTGGCGGCCGCAGGCCGGATTTTACGCCGCCGCTGAATTTGGAAGGAACAGCCTTCCGCAAAGAAGTATGGCAGCTGTTGCTGCAAATTCCCTACGGCCAAACCACTACTTACGGCGAACTTGCTGCGCAGCTTGCCGCACATAACGGCTTAAAACGGATGTCCGCACAGGCAGTTGGCGGCGCGGTTGGGCATAACCCCATAAGCATTATTGTGCCCTGCCACCGCGTAGTTGGCACAGACGGCAGCCTAACAGGCTACGCAGGCGGCCTGGCTAAAAAACTGGCATTGCTGAAACTTGAAGGAATTGATACCGCAACTTTTACCATGCCAACTAAAGGCACGGCACTGTAAAAAGTATAAACCCTGCATATAAGTATATTCTTATATACAGGGTTTTAATTATTTAAATGAATTATAAAATTTTTTTATTTTTTCAGCCATCATAATTCTACGTTTATTTAAAAATTCATCATAATTAGAATAATCCATATTGAAAATTTCTTCCGGTATGCAATTATCATTAAGATTTTTTTGTAATTCTTTCATTGAATCTATTCCCCCATAACCATTATTTTTCCCTTCACACTGTTCTTTAACCTTATTCATATACTCTTTAGGTGCTTGGTCTTTTATCTTGATATTAATTTCAGATTGGGTATAAACATAATTAGCAATTTGATTATAACGTCCACGCTCATTAATACCATTTTTTTGTAAATATTTTTTGGGGAATATATGATGAATATCACCACGCTGTTCAATTAGAGATTGTACATCTATTTCTTCTGATAAAAATCCTTTATCTTTATTTCTGATCTGCGTCATCAAAAATACATGAAACATAGGACTGCTTGCCACTGAAGTTTCTAATTTTGTAATCAGTATATTATTCCAAAATGCATCTGATAATTCACCTGCTTCAGTACGTTCTAAAATACTTATCGGATCACTATTATAAAAACGCTTAATATCATAATCAAACATTGACTCAGGTGATCCAGAATATCTTCCTGTTAAAATACAAAGTAATATCCATTTTCTAACAATTTTCTCTATTATCGCCGAATCAGTATTTTTATTTTTTAATAAAAGATAAAGGGCATATCCAAAATTAAGTACATTTTGAGAACGAATTAAAGCCGGAGATATTATTCCTATGGATTTTACAATCATTAAATATCTTTGAAAATTAGTTTGATTTACAAACTCCAATACTCCTTCTTTTAAATTATTAAATGATTCTTCCGCAATACTCTCCTGATATTCTCTGGTAGCAAAATCACGTCCTGATAATAAACTCACCAAATCAGATATACGCCCGCGTAAAAATTTAAACGTAAATGCAACTCTTAGCACATCAGTATAGTCAGGCATAAATATATCTTCATTTTCTTTAACAATCCATTTTATTTTAGAAAAATATTCTGATTTTACAAAATCACTATCATTTTCCTGAATGATGCCTAAATCTTCAGGTTTTTGCATTAAATGACAAAAATAATCAATAATTTTTCTAATATCATTACCTCCAAAATTTTCATCAGCAGATATTTTAGACATAGCAAAATCAGATTGAGATAATACAACTCCTTTAGAATTTATACGTATGAAAATTTCTGTTACCTGCGTTATATCAAGTTGATGAGATAATTCTATAACTCCAATATTATTATTTTGAATTTGCTGTAATTTAGTAATTATAGAATTTATTTTACTTCGTTCATTATCAGCATTTAAATTATTACTTTTACAATAACTAATAACAAAATTAAATGAATCAAAACCAACTTGATATAATTCAGAAATATCAGATATCCACGCATTATTTTTTTCAATAGCCGGGTTCGATACTTCAAAACATTCTGTAATTGGATTAAATGCAATTTTTATACGTTTCTTTTTATAATTACTAGTCACAACAGGAGAACCTACAATTGCAGCCTGCAAAGCGGTTATACGTTGCTGTCCATCAATTAAAATTTTTTTACCTAGAGAAATGCTGCCATCTTTCAATTTAATATCTGGATTTTTCCAAATAATAATATAACCTACTGGAAAACCTGCATATAACGAATCTATTAAATCACGAACTTTAGTTGCATCCCATACAAAAGGACGTTGTATTTCTGGAATTGCTACTTCTCCACAGCGAATCCACGATAATAAATCTTGAATAGACGTATTATTTACCTGATATTGCGACATAATTTTATCCTTTCGTCATTTATATACTAAATCATATTAAAATGTTTAAATGCAGCTTTTATAATATCTTTTTTAGAATCCGGACACAAAAAAACTCTTTTTTCAGGGTCTTTTCTATTATAGGCCTGCCGAACAGGTAAACCACAAATGTTTTTCATATGAGCAATCCAACAAGTCTTTACTGTACAGTCATAATTCAATTATATATATGACTGAATGTCTTTATATGTAGCCATAAGTATATCTCCTTCAAAATTTTATTTAATAAAAAAGCTTCTGCATATAATTAATATATCATACAGAAGCTTTCTTAACAATTATATTTTTATTTACAAGATTCCAATATTAGGCTTAGCTTTTTCCTGTCCGTTTTGCCGCTTTCATTTTTCGGCAGGGCGTCCGTAAAAATTATGCGCTTGGGCAGTTCATGCTCCGTAAGTTTACCGTGCAGCTTCTGCAAAAGGCCAGTTTTATTCAGCCCACGGCCAACTACAAACACCGTCAGCAAATCTTTGCCGCCGTTTTTTTCCGCAAGCGCCGCCGCATCTTCCACGCCGTCACAGTCAAGCAGCGCGCTTTCCACCTTCAAGCCGGAAACTTTAATGCCGTTAATGTTATACATATCGTCGCGGCGCCCTAAAAAGTGCAGCATGCCGTTTTCATCAATGCTGCCGCAATCGCCAAGCGTTGCCGGGCATTTTACGCCGGTAACGTGAAATTTGGTATCGATATAAATTTCACCATCGCGCACGCTTACACCAACGCCCTTAAACGGACGGCCTATCAACGTGCGGTCGCCGGTCATTTCACTGTCTTTAATGTAGGTTATATAGTTTAACTCGCTCGCGCCGTAATACAGCGTCATTTCCGCATTGGGCAGTACGGCTTTTACTGCGTCCAAATCGTTTTTATCAAACCCCTGCGAACCGGCAATAATGCTTTTAACGCAGTTCAGCGGCGCTTTGCAGCCGCGCGCCAAAAGCCGCAGTTTGGTTGGTATTAAATAAACAACATCGCAGCTGTATTTTAAAATCATTTCCTGCCACAGGCGCGGGCGGAATTTACCGGCCGCAGTCACCGAAGCACCGGCATAAAGCGCACCCATATATAAATTAAGGTTGCCGGTAAAAGCCAGGCTGCCCTGCGCAAACATGCAGCTGTCCGGCGTTACACCAAACACGCGGTTCTGCTCCTTAAAAAAGCCTGCCCAGCTTTCATAAGTGCGGAACAGCACTTTGGCCCTGCCGGTTGTGCCGCTCGTCATGGCTCCCATACAGGCTTCAGGCGGCGGCACAATATCTTTTAAATGCTCCGTATCCGCTTCCTGCGGGGCCAGCACCGGCACATTGTCCGTTCCGGCAAAGGCAATAAACTCAATAAGCTGCTGCGCTATTGCGGATTTTTTTATAAAATACACCCTGCGTGGGCCGCCCGCCGTTTTTCTGCGTTCACGCGCCAGGGCGGCAAGTTCGCCGTAGGTATAAGTATGTTCTTCTGTTATTAAAGCCGCCTTTTCGGGCGGCTTTTCTGCAATTAGCTGCAAGTAGTCCATATTAACATCCCTCAATCAAAAGTGCCGTGCCAACGCCGCCAGCCGCCGCTACGGATGCCGCACCAAACCTGCCTCCGCGCTTTTGCAGCGATTTTAACAGGTGCAGCAAAATAATTGCTCCCGAAGCGCCGTAAGGGTGCCCATACGCCAGCGCGCCGCCGAAAACATTATAGCCGTCTTCATGCCCCGGAAAGGCACGGCTGAACATAACATCGATAACGGCAAAGGCTTCGTTCAGTTCAAAGCAGTCTATCTGCGTATGCGAAAGCCCGGCCCTTTGCAGCAGCGCATTAAGCGCAAAAATTGCGCTTTTGGGGCTTACCAATGGGTCGCCGCCAACGGCCGCGCTGTGCCGCACTTTGGCCTGCACCGCAAGGTTATGCGCTTTAGCATAACTTTCGCTTGCCAACAGCACAAACGCCGCGCCATCATTAGTCAGGCAGGCATTGGCAGCATTGGTAAATCTGCCGCCTTCCAGCACGCAGGGCAGCCTGTCCAAAAGGCGCTGGCTCATTTTGGGGCGTATGCCTTCATCGCGCACAGCGCCAAAGCACGGCACTATAATATCGCTTAAAGCGCCGTCTGCCGCTGCCTGTGCCGCCAGCTTATGGCTGCGCAGTACCCAGGGGTCGCTTTCTGCACGGCTGATATGCTCACGCTCTGCCGTAAGTTCCGCGCCCTCCAGCATTACCGTTTCGCGGTGAATGCCAGGCATGAACTTGGCCACGCTGTAAGTTTCTTCGCCCCTATAATCGGGGTGGTTGGCGTTGTAGCCGCGCCGCGGCTGGGTAGATGTGCTTTCAAACCCACCGGCAATAATTACCTCTGCTTCGCCTGCTTCAATTTTTGCCGCCGCCATTGCCACAGCTTCCAACCCGCTGCCGCACTGTACGTCCACGCTTACGGCGGGTATGCTTTCCGGCAGCCCTGCTTCCAATGCCGCCAGGCGCGCAATGTTGCCTCCTGCGCCCACGCCGTTGCCGCAAATTATCTGCTGCGGCACAACATTATATTTTTCCGTTACCGCTTTCAGCACCGCTGCGCCCAAAAGCTCTGCCGGTACGTGCCTGTATACGCCGCCCGTCAGCCCAATATAGCTGCGCAGCCCGCCAATTAAACAAACCTTATCCATCAGCGCCCGCCGCCAATCGCTCTTTGAATGGGCGCCGTAATATATGCCGCCGCTATGCACTTAACCACATCCATCGGAATAAACGGCAAAGCACCGGTAATAACGGCTTCTTCCCAGCCGATGCCGGTAATGAATTTAAGCTGCGCCACGCCCAGAAGGTAAATTACCGGTATGCCGATAACAACGCCCAGAAATGCGCAGCGCTTAAAGCCGTAGTTATTGCCGCGCAGCCAGCTGATGATAAGCGCTGCCACTAAAAAGCCGAAAATATATCCGCCGGTAGGCCCAAACAGTTTGCCGGGCCCTGCCGTGCCGCCCGTAAACACCGGCAGCCCCGCAAGCCCCATTAAAAGGTATGCGCACATGGTAATAAGCACCTGCCGCGGCGTAAGCAAAAAGCCCAAAAGATTTACAAACACCGTTTGCAGCGATATTGGCGACAGCGAAAACGGCAGCGGAATTATTACATACGCCGATACGCAGTTCATCGCCATTAAAAGCGCCATTTTTACCATCTCGCGGACACCGTCCGGCCTGTTTGTGCCATTCATTGTTTTAACTCTCCTTTATACCTACCGTAAACAGCTCGCGCCCGCCGCAGTAACCGTCAAGCGACGCGCCGTTTTTGTATATGTCAATCTGTTCTCCCGCAAAAGCAGGCATTTTAAATTTAACGTCCCAGTTCAGCGGCAGCGGCTTATTTAAAGCGCGCCACAAATGCTCAATCATGCACAGCCCCGGTACAACGGGGTTTTCGCCGCGGTGAATGGAATTAGTATCGTCCACGGCATCGAGATAAGCGTTAATTTCCGGCTTATCAATAACAAAGCTCAGCTGTTTTTCGCCCTGGGGCACCGTTTCCGGCATTTCACCGGCACGCACCAGCGGGCGCAGCAGCGTTACCGTCAGCGAAGCCGCGCCTTCTTTATAAGCCTCGATAATGCCCATGCGCGGCGGCGCCATTTTTACCGGGCGCGTTGAGTAATCTCCGTTTTCCAGCACGGATGCTTTAATAACGGCTCTTGCCATTACCGCACCGTCATAAGTCGGGCCGTTGTATTCTGATAATGCCCTGATAAGTTTTAACATAGTTCACCACACCTTTACTTTTTAATTATAAGTTTTGCCGTTTTTATTGTCAACCTTTTATGTGTTTATGGTTAACTTCTTTTTTTCAGACTTTTGCGAATTTATTTTTTGCTGTTTATTTTACACTTTTCTGCTTGTAAATACAATGCAAACTGCTATAATATAGTTATTTTCTCTGTTTAAAAACTTTTAAAAATAAGGAGCACAATTATGTCCGCAGTAAAAAACGCCGAAGGCACGCAAAAACTTTCCGTTTTTAAAATGACCTGGCCAATTTTTATTGAAATACTTTTGCAGATGATGGTCGGCAATGTTGACCAGTTCATGCTCAGCCATTACTCGCAGCACTCGGTTGCCGCCGTAGGCAACGCCAACCAGATTATCAATATCGTTATCCTCGCTTTAAGCGTAATCAGCATGGCAGCTACCATTTTAATTGCCCAGCACCGCGGCGCGGGCAACCGCGAAAAAGTTGCCGAAGTCTGCACCGTTGCCCTGCTTGCCAATATGGTTTTCGGCGTTATCATCAGCGCAGCGCTGTTTATTTTTGACGGTTTCTTTTTAAGCCTCCTGGATGTACCGGCAGATATCTGGGCCGAAGCCTCGCTCTTTTTGCGCTACATAGGGCTTTTTATAGTAGTGCAGTCTGCCTATATCTCTTTTATTTCGTTCTTCCGCGGCTATTCCCTTTTAAAAATCACCATGATTACCTCCGTAGTGATGAACCTTATCAATATCGCAGGCAACTGCATTTTAATTCACGGCCTGGGGCCGATACCGTCGCTCGGCGTTTTGGGCGTAACCATATCCACCAACACCAGCAAGGTGCTTGGGCTGCTTTTAATTTTATACTTCTTCCGCAAGTTTATTGATATCCGCCTTTCGTTTAAATACCTGCGCCCGTTCCCTAAAAATACGCTGTATAAAATTTTGTACCTGGGCCTGCCCTCCGGCGGCGAATCGCTTTCCTACCAGATTTCGCAGATGGTTATTATGCGCTTTGTTAACGTAATGGGCATTGTGGTTATTACCACCAAAATTTACGCCTACATCATTGCCATGTTTTCCTATATCTATTCGCAGGCGCTTGCCATGGCAACGCAGATTATCGTCGGCTTTTTAATCGGCGCTGGCGACCTTGACGCCGTTGAACAGCGCGTATGGAAAACCATCCGCATTGCCGTTACCATCAGCACAACGGTAACGCTGCTTTTATTTTTTAACAGCGACAGTATTTACGGCATTTTTACCGATAACCCCGAAGTGCTGGAGCTGGGGCGGCACATCTTTTTAATAGAAGTGTTCCTTGAAGCAGGGCGCGCCGTGAACATGGTAATGGTTATGAGCCTTCAGGCGGCGGGCGATATTAAATGGCCGGTAACGACGGGGCTTGTTTCCATGTGGAGCGTGGCAACGCTTGGCGCGTGGTTCTTTGGCCTGCACCTTGGCTGGGGCCTGGTGGGCGTATGGCTTGCCATGTGCCTTGATGAATGCCTGCGTGCGCTGGTATTTATTTACCGCTGGAAAAGCGAAGGCTGGCGCAAAAATAATTTGCTGGAGTGACATCTGCAAAGTTAACTGCATACACGCAAAAAGAGTTTGGCATTGTGCCAAACTCTTTTTTTATTCCTCTGTATAAATTTCTAACACCTTGTCGCGCTCATCAGCTAAAATTTTTATGCGCTCCACTTCCTTTTGCTGCAATGCAAGGCAAAATTCCACAAACCCGTTTAAATCCTCGGTGTTTAAAAAGTTAATGTACTTTTTCTTTTCATCAACAGGTATTACTATCGGCGGCAGCTTTTGCTGCAATGCACTGTAAACCATCAGTGCGCGCCCAACACGCCCATTTCCGTCCGGAAAAGGATGAATCCGCTCAAAACGGAAATGCTGGCGGCAGATTGCTTCTACCATAGTTCTGGCATTAGCAGCATTTTTAAGCTGATAATCCAAATCCTGCCGCCATTGTTCAATGTCCATCGGTACACGGTACGGCGGCGAAGGCGTAAAATCTGCACCAATAACCATATTAGGCTGCGTTTTAAACTTGCCCGGCACGGATTCTATTGCTTCGCGGCATAAAACAGCGTGAATTTCTTTAATAAATTCACCGTTTACCTCACGTTCTTCCTGTAAAAAACGCACCATTTCTTTAGTAAAGGCTTTATAATTTAAAACCTCGTTCAATTCGCGCAAATCAATAGCGCGCGGCACATAACCGTCAATCAGTACGCTTTTGGTTTCGCCCTGCGTCAGGCTGTTGCCTTCAATCGCCGTACTGTGGTGCGCCATTCTAACCATCAGGTCATCCAAATATGCTGTTGATAAGTAAAGTGTTTGTTTCATAATTAAATTACCTAAATTATATTTTTTCCTTTAAATTCTCTTTAATTTTTTGTACGCTATCGGCATTCATATATTCAGGCGGAAAAGAAACAGAATATAAAAATTCTCCTATTGAACCTGGAATTATTCTTTCCTCTTTCGGGAAAGGCAAGCTATTACTTCCTTGCGATTCATTATTTTTATTATATATAGCTATTCCCCTTAAACTAATAGTTTTCTCATCATAGTTAGTAATCATATTTGAAAGCACATATTTATCTTCATTATTATAAAAATAACAAACCCAAAAATCACATACTAAATCTTTTTTATAATTTAACTGATAATTCATTGATTTCATATCAATTAAAATATCATATTCATCGGTTTCTCCCAAAGCAAACCATCTATTCATATCTAAATTACCATAGTCCTTTTGCGCTTCTGCATATGTATTAGGCATTACAGCAAAAACGGCTATCAATAAAACACAAATAAATCCTAATAATTTTTTCATAACACTTACCACCCTATTCTTCAATACCAGCAGTGTCTTTTAATTTATCGGTAAAATCCCCAAATCCGCTTTTTATAATTCTTTCAAAAACTTCTTTAGGTTTACTGTTGCCAAAAAGTTCATCTCCTTCACGTTCTCTATTATCTATACGCGTCCATACGTTTTCTTTAGTTTTAACATCATCAATTATGAATTTTACTGCGGTATATGTCATAGGGACATTTTGAGGTGCCACGTATTGCTGTTCTGTTGTATGCGTTGTAACAATCTGCCCTCCAAACATCCGTTGCTGACATAATGAGATTCTGTTTTAGGTACTGTTCTATAATAACCTTCTTTATATTTGCTGCCAGTTGAATAAGTAAGTAATTGCACATTTACCAATAAATCAACATTTTCATTTATATATTTTTCAAAAATTTTCTCTGCTTCAACAGTATTATTTTTAATTTGTTCAGTAAAATTAACTCCGTACAACAATTGAATATCATCATTGACATCAGTTAAAGTTTTAACCTTATATCCCAATGGTGCTAATTTATCAGTAACTTTATCCTGCAAAACCTCAAAAAATATTTCTTCCGTTTCTTTTTCCGTAATACCGTTTTTCAATTCCTCGGGAACAGAAAAACTAACTAATATTCTTTTTGCCTTTCCAAAATCATAATTTTTATCAATCCATTCCTGTTTATCAGCGAAAGCAGAAACAGTTATCATCATTAACATAATTACAAATAATAAAATTCTTTTCATCTCATACACCTCTTTCCCTTTATATTAAAATTATACCATATCGTTATTTTATTTTAAATTGAAGTTTTAACAGTACCTGCAATTTGCCACGCATAATAAAGCGGTATTATAATAAATATGTACGTTACTTTAAGGAGGCTTTGTTATACATCACATTTTGGGTTCAGCAGCCGGTGCTTGATGTTATTACCGCTTTTTTTGACAAATATTTAAAAAATTAACTGTTTTAAACGGCATGTTTCCCTGCATGGCGTTATGTTTTTCTGTATACAGAAATACTTACGCTGAAACCATTGCAATTAGTAACTTTTTTTAATAAAATAGGTACAGTGCTATCCGAAGGAGGGTATACTATGCAAAAAATTAAGTCTGTACTGGTTGCCAACCGCGGCGAAATCGCTATCCGCGTTTTCCGTGCCTGCAACGAACTCGGCATCCGCACAGTGGCAATTTATTCAAAAGAAGACACACTTTCACTGCACCGCAACAAAGCTGACGAAGCCTACCTTGTCGGCGAAGGCAAGGGCCCTATCGATGCTTACCTTGATATTGAAGACATTATCCGTATCGCGCATGAGCACGATGTAGACGCCATCCATCCCGGCTACGGCTTTTTAAGCGAAAACAGCGACCTTGCAAAACGCTGCGCCGAAGAAGGCATTATCTTTATCGGCCCGCGCCTTGAACACCTTATTATGTTCGGCGACAAAGTTAATGCGCGCGAACAGGCCAAGCTTGCCGGCATTCCGATGATTCCTGGCAGCGACGGCCCGATTGACAGCGTTGAAGACGTTTACCGTTTTGTGCAGGCGCACGGCTTCCCCGTTATGCTTAAAGCCGTTAACGGCGGCGGCGGGCGCGGCATGCGCATGGTAAACAGCAACGAAGATTTGGAAACCGTATACAACATGGCTAAATCCGAAGCGATGAAGGCTTTCGGCAGCGATGAAATTTACCTTGAAAAATACCTTGAAAGCCCGAAACATATCGAAGTTCAGATTTTGGGCGATACGCAGGGCAACATTGTGCATTTATTCGAGCGCGACTGCTCCGTACAGCGCCGCCACCAGAAACTGGTGGAAATTGCCCCGGCCTTTTCGCTTAAACCCGAACTGCGCAAGGCAATCTGCGACGCAGCCGTTAAGCTGATGAAAAACGTTAATTACCTCAGCGCCGGTACGGTTGAATTCCTCGTTACCCCGGACGGCAACTTCTACTTTATTGAAGTTAACCCGCGTATTCAGGTTGAACATACCGTTACCGAAGAAATTACCGGTTTTGATATTGTGCAGACCCAGATTAAAATTGCCGAAGGCTATTCCCTGCACAGCCCGGAAATCGGCATTCCCGAACAGGACAAAATTACCAGCTTCGGCCATGCCATTCAGTGCCGTATTACCACCGAAGACCCTGCCAACAACTTTATGCCCGATACCGGCAAGTTGATTGCCTACCGCAGCGGCGGCGGCTTTGGCGTGCGTCTGGACGGCGGCAATGCTTTTACGGGTTCCGTTATTACCCCGTATTACGATTCGCTTTTGGTTAAGGCAACCACCCACGGCCTTACCCACGAAATTGCCATTACCAAAATGCTGCGCTGCTTAAAAGAATTCCGCATCCGCGGCGTTAAAACCAATATTCTGTTCCTTGAAAACGTGCTGGCACACCCCAGCTTCCACGACGGCAGCTACAATACTTCGTTTGTTGATGAAAACACCGAACTTTTCATCTTCCCGAAAACGCTGGACCGCGGCACCAGGCTTTTGCACTACATTGCCGATGTAACCGTTAACGGCTACAACAATGTAGGCGTACAGCCCAAACCGGAATTTGCCCCGCTCAGCCTGCCTAAAGCGTTTAAAGGCACCCCTGCCGACGGCACCAAGCAGATTTTGGATTTGCAGGGGCCGGAAGGGCTTTCCAAATGGGTTATGGACCAGAAAGAAGTGCTGTTTACGGATACCACCTTCCGTGACGCGCACCAGTCGCTGCTTGCAACCCGCATGCGCACCAACGATATGCTGAAAGTTATCGGCACTACCTCAGCCAAGCTGCCTAACCTGTTCAGCTTTGAATGCTGGGGCGGCGCAACTTTTGACGTTGCCTACCGCTTCCTTGACGAAAGCCCGTGGAAACGTCTGCGCCAGTTCCGCGAAAAATGCCCGAACATTTTGTTCCAGATGCTGCTGCGCGGTGCCAATGCCGTTGGCTACACCAGCTATCCGGACAATGTTGTTAAAGAATTTATCCGCCTCAGCGCGAAAAACGGCGTTGACGTGTTCCGCGTATTCGACAGCCTTAACGGCATTGAAAATATGCGCCTTTCACTGGACGCTGTACGCGACGCAGGCAAATTTGCCGAGGCTGCATTATGCTACACCGGCGATATTTTAGACCCGCGCCGTGATAAATACGACCTTAAATACTATGTAACGATGGCGAAAGAACTGGAAAAAACCGGTGCAAACTCCATCTGCATTAAGGATATGGCAGGCCTCTTGAAGCCGGAAGCAGCTTACCAGCTTGTTTCTGCCCTTAAAGAAGCCGTTAACGTGCCTATCCACCTGCATACGCACGAAGGCAGCGGCAACAGTATTTATACTTATGCCCGCGCTATCGACGCCGGCGTAGATATTGTTGACGTAGCCATGAGCGCTATGAGCGGCGGCACTTCCCAGCCGAGCGGCGCAAGCCTGTACTACGCACTTTCCGGCCATCAGCGCCAGCCGCACCTTGACATTAACGCACTTAACGAAATGTCCCGTTACTGGGAAAGCGTGCGTCCGTATTATAAAGCAATCGACAACACCGTTTCTTACCCCAACCCGGAAGTTTACATCCACGAAATGCCGGGCGGCCAGTACAGCAACCTGCAGCAGCAGGCTAAAGCAGTAGGCCTCGGCGAACGCTGGGAAGACATTAAAGATATGTACCACCGCGTTTCCATGATGTTCGGCGATATTATTAAAGTAACGCCGTCTTCCAAAATGGTTGGCGATATGGCACTGTTTATGGTACAGAACGACCTTACCGAAGAAGACATTTACGCCAAAGGCGATTCTCTCAGCTTCCCGGCTTCAGTTGTAGAATTCTTTGAAGGCCGCCTGGGCGTACCGTATCAGGGCTTCCCGCAGAAACTGCAGCAAATTATTCTTAAAGGGCGCAAACCTATCGAAGGCCGCCCCGGTGCTGCACTGCCCCCGGCAGATTTTGAAAAAGTACGCGCCAGCCTTGCGGAAATGGGCGCTCCGACCAGCGACGAAGCTGTAAGCAGCTACTGCCTGTACCCGAAAGTATTCAGCGACTGGGCAGTACGCCATGCCGAATTCGGCGATGTTTCCGTACTTGATACGCCTACCTTCTTCTTTGGCATGAAAACCGGCGAAGAAATTAAAGTTGAAATCGAACAGGGCAAAATGCTCGTTATCAAGCTTTTGCAGATAGGCGAAGCAAACGAAGACGGCATCCGTACCATCTTCTTCGAATTCAACGGCCTGCCGCGTGAAATTGATATTAAAGACAGAAATGTTAAATCTACCAACGTAACGCGCAAAAAAGCCGATAAAACCAACCCCGGTGAAATCGGCGCAACCCTTTCCGGTTCCGTTGTTAAACTGCTGGTTGAAAAAGGCCAGGCTGTCGAAAAAGGCACCCCGCTTATCGTAACCGAAGCAATGAAGATGGAAACCACCATCGCCGCACCAATCAGCGGCATTATATCGCAAATCCACGTAGCGGCCGGCAGCCGTATCGAAAGCGGCGACTGCCTGATGGAAATTGAAATCAAGGCATAAAAAGTACGTTAAAACACCAAACCTCCCGTTTATACAAGCGGGAGGTTTTATTATTCTGCGTGATATTAATTTTTACGTTAATTTTATTTAAACGCCTGCTTAAAATATGATAAAATAATTTTTATAATTGCTTTAACAAAATAGCTTAAAAAGTTGGTGAAACCATAAATGAGCGAAACAAAACAGCGTTTTAACGAATACATGACCAAAAGAGAATTAAAGCGCCGTTTTTTAATAAACGATAAATTTATAGGCCGCTTCTTTCCTGCGCCGGTTAAAATAAGCACAGCCAAAAACAGTGATAAATTAAGGGACGCCTGGCCGGTTTCCGTTGTGGAAGAAATAATGCAAAGAAAGAAATTTCAGCATGACCATTATTCAACCAGAGGCAGCGAGCCCAACGCCAAAAAGCGCAAAACCGTGCGCAAAGCACTTATTCGTGCAAGCAGTATCAACACCCTGTTTGAATCCGTGCCAAACTCAGGCCGAAATTTTGTTCTTCACATCGGCCCTACCAACAGCGGTAAAACCTATCACGCCTTAAAGCGTTTTGCAAAAGCCGAAACCGGCATTTATCTGGCCCCACTGCGCCTGTTAGCGCTGGAGATTTTTGATACCTTAAATTATAACGGCGTCTTTTGTTCCCTGCTTACCGGCGAAGAACGTGAGGATGTACCTTTTGCCAAGGTACTGTCTTCCACTATTGAAACCTGCTGCTTTGACGCCCATTACGATGTTGCGGTTATTGACGAGTGCCAGCTGATAGCAGACGAGCGGCGCGGGCAGCACTGGACAAAAGCCATTTTGCAGCTTAACGCTGATGAAATTCACCTGTGCCTTGCACCGGAAGCCGCAGATTTAATTATCTCTCTTTTAAACTCCATCAATGCCAGTTATACCGTAAACTACTATGAGCGCCTTGCGCTGCTGAAATTTTCCGGTATTTTTAAAAGCCTTGCCGATATTCAGCAGGGCGATGCCTTAATTGCATTCTCACGCAAAAAAGTGTTGGCAATAGCCGCCGCGCTGGAAGACATGGGCGTTAAAACCAGCGTAATTTACGGATGGCTGCCGCCTGCCGCACGGCGCGAAGAAATACGCAGGTTTAACAGCGGTGAAAGCACCGTAGTTGTAGCAACGGACGCTATCGGCATGGGCGTTTCACTGCCGATAAAGCGCATTATCTTCTGCGAAACAGACAAGTGGGATTACGGTGCCTACCGCCCGCTTTCGATTTACGAAATACGCCAGATTGCCGGACGTGCCGGCAGGTACGGCAAATTTGACGCGGGCGAAGTTTTAAGCATGACACGCCCGGAACATATTCAATCGGCATTAGCCAAAGGCATAGTACCGCTGAAACGCATAACATTTCCCTTTCCGCAGGAGGTAATTACCGGTGGTGCAGATTTAAAAATATACCTTGAAGAATGGGAACGTCTGCTTTTAGATAAAACATTCCGGCGTGAACGGATGACGGAAGCCCTTATTTTGCTGAAATTCCTCAAAAACGAAGCTGCGGCATTTGCTACCGAAGACCTTTTTAAACTTATCCGCTGCCCCTTTAATACTTCCGACCCGCAGCTGATGAGCTATTGGCGCTCCTGCTGCCTAGCGATAAATAACGGCGAAGCCCTGCCGTTACCGGAAGGCCGCTCCGACAATTTAACAGACTGCGAAGTGCAGTACCGCGCTTACGAAATACGTTACCGCCTGGCAAACACGTTTGGTTTTTTTGATGACTTTTTGGCGGAAAGACAGCGCTTGTGCATTAAAATCAATAACCTGCTGATAGGCGATAAAACAATGTTCATTGCCAGATGTAAAGAATGCGGCAAACGCCTGCCCTTAACTCACTCCGAAACGCTTTGCAATGATTGTTTAATAAAAGAAGCAAACAAAAAAAGCAGCGCTATAAACAACCAGCACCCAAAAAGTTATAAACTTTCAGGGTGCTGGTTTTAATTATTTATTCAATTTCTCATTCATCAACCTTGTACCAGAACGGACGCAGGAAATGCAGATAGCATACTTCGCCGGTTTCCGGTCCCGGGTCACGGCGTCCAATCTGGACGCGCACTTCCTGGTCGCCTATTTTTACAAGGTAGTCAACAATTTCGCCGAGGAAGGCTTTACGCATTACAACACCGCGTACTGCGTTGATATCGTTTTCATTTGTGAACCTTATTTCCGTCGGGCGGCTGGCAAGGTTAAATACGGCTTCACCCTGCATACGCGCCGGAACAACAAGCCCCTGCGGCAGCGGGCGGTTATCGCCCTTAATGCAGGCTGCGCCGCTTTGCCATACCACATCGGTAAAGCTCGATACGCCTATGAAGCTGAATACAAATTTATTTGCCGGATTGTTATATACATCAAGCGGCGAATCAATCTGCTGCATTACACCCAGCTTCATAACAAGAATGCGGTCAGAAAGCGCCATGGCTTCCGACTGGTCGTGCGTAACGTAAATAATGGAAAAGCCGTATTTACGCTGCAAGTCCTTAATTTCAAAGCGCATTTCCTCGCGCAGATGCGGGTCAAGGCTCGAAAGCGGTTCGTCAAGCAGCATAACGTCAGGATTAATGGCAAGCGCACGCGCCAGTGCAACACGCTGTTTGCCGCCGCCGGAAAGGCTTGCCGGGCTTTCGTTGGCTGATTTTAAAAGGTTTGTTGCCGTAAGCGCGTCTTTGGTACGCTGCTCAATTTCTGCCGCAGGCAGTTTGCGCAGCCTCAGCGGAAAAGCAACATTTTCATAAACGCTCATGTGCGGCCATACGGCAAAAGCCTGAAATACCATGCCGAAGTTACGGTTTTCGGGCGGTGTGTAATGATGCTTTTTAGGAGATGACAACAGACGGTCGCCAACCCATACTTCGCCGTCACTTAAATCCTCAAAGCCTGCCACCATACGCAGGGTAGTTGTTTTTCCGCAGCCGGAAGGACCAAGCATGGAGAAGCACTCGCCTTTGCCGATTTCAAGGTTCAGGTTATCTACGGCAGTAACATTGCCAAAGCGTTTTGTAACGTTAACTAAGCGTATATAAGACATGACGGTTACTCACTCACTTTCTTGGTAAAATGGTTAATCAGCATCTGCCCGCAGACGATGATGATAAGGGCGATACCAGCCAGCGCGGTACTCATAACGGTTTCGCCGTCCTCGTTAAGAGTATAAATGGCAACGCCGATAGTTCTTGTGGTAGGCGCATACAGCATAATGGATACCGTAAGTTCACGCAGTGCCGGCAGGAAGATTAAGAAGAACGCGCTAATCATACCCGGGCGAACCAACGGAATAACAATATCTTTTAAGGACTGCCACATGGTAGCGCCGCAGGAACGCGATGCTTCCATCAAAGAATCGTGTACCTGTTCCAGCGCGGCACTGTTAGCCTTTAAGCTGAATGCCATGTAGCGGGCAATATAGGCAACAAGGATAATCCAAACCGTGTTATACAGGTTGATGCCGAATTTACCGCTCCACGCCAAAATAACGCCCAGCGCAATAACAGAGCCCGGTACGGAGAACGGCAGCATGCCGAGGAATTCCAGAATGCCTTTGCCGCGTACTTTCATCTTAACGATAACGTAAGAAATCATTACGCCTGCAAACATGGTAATAACTGCTGCTGCAAGGCCTAAAGTTACGCTGTTGAAGATAGCGTCTTTGGTTACTTCGTATTCAAACAGAATGTATTTGTAGTTATCAAGCGACAGGTTTTCCCAGGTAAGCGGCAGACCGTAAGTGCTTACGCCGCCAACGAGGAAGATAACCACGGTAGGCAGAAGAATGGTAAAGCCAATATAAGCCAGGCAGAAGAACAGCAGCGGATAACGCAGCCCGCGCAGTTTCAGTTCCATCGGGCGGAAGCTCTTGCCGCCGATAATCTGATAATGGCCGCGGCTCAAAACCTTCTGCTGTGCCCAGATGATAAGCGCAGCCGTTACAACAAGCACCGTTGCAAGTACCGTACCGGTACGGATAGAATCGAAGCTGCCGCCGCTCTGGTGAATTTTTTCATAAATAAGCGTCGGAATGTTGTAAATGCCCTGCTCAATGCCAAGTACCGCAACCGTGCCGAAATGTGCCATGGAGTACAGCATAATCAGCAATGCGCCCGACATAATGGAAGGCAGCACCAGCGGAATGGTAATTTTGCGGGTAATGGTAAACAGGCCGGCACCGGAAATACGCGCCGATTCTTCCAAAGTCGGGTCCATGCGTTCCAGCGCGCCGCAAACCTGTATAAATACAAACGGGAATAAGTACATAACTTCTACCAGGCTGATGCCGAAGTAGCTGTAAATATTAAATACAGGTTCCGTAAGGCCAAAGGTTTCCATAAAGAACGTATTAATATAGCCGGAGTTCGGAGAAAGCAGCATCTTCCACGCCAAAGCGCCGATAAAGCTCGGCAGCATAAACGGCACAAGGAACAGGCTCTTCATAAAAGTTTTGTACGGCAGGTCGGTACGGGTAACCAGCCACGCAAAAAACGTGCCTACAATCGTACTGCCAATCGTCGTCATGCTGGCAATAATCAGCGAGTTTTTCAGTGCCTGGAAAGTTTCAGGCTCTGTCAGTACAGCGTAAAAGTCGCTGCTGTTAAACGTACCGTCAACAAAAAAGGCGTTAAACAGAATTAAAAGTACAGGCCACGCAACAAAAATAACCAGTACGGCAATAGAAATTAAAAGAATTATCTGAGCTACGCCAAAACCGGAATCCTTTTTAATTGTACTCATAATTCTTCCACCTCCTTCATCTGAGCCGCATCAAACCAGTACAAGGCACGGAAATTAACAACACATTCCTCGCCCTCGTTAAACATCAGCCCTTCGGAAATAGCTTCATGCGTTACAATTTCCGTACGCAGATGCTCACCGTCAATTTCAATCATATAGTCCATGGTTGCGCCAAGGAAGTTGGCACGTTTAATAATGCCCTTCAGCCCTGTGCCACCGCGGCTAATAATAACATCCGACGGGCGGAAAGCCGCAACCCAGTTTTTAATGCCGCTGCCCTGCGGTTTTTCCCACGGCACCTGCTGCGTGCCGCTGCCGACAAGGTAAGCGCCGTTTTCTTCGCGTACGCCAAGGAAATTGGCAATGCCCATAAATTTAAAAATAAACAAATCGGCAGGTTTTTCAAAAATTTCGTACGGCGTGCCAATCTGGCGGATATGGCCGTTGTTATCCATAATGGCAATGCGGTCGCTGATGGCAAGAGCAACTTCCTGGTCATGCGTTACATACATAACCGTTATGCCGAACTGACGCTGCAAAGCCTTAATCTCAAAGCGCATTTCCTCACGCAGGTTAGCGTCAAGGTTGGAAAGCGGCTCATCCAGAAGCATAACCGAAGGGTCCGCAACCAGTGCGCGCGCCAGAGCAACACGCTGCTGCTGCCCGCCGGAAAGCTCGGAAGGCAGGCGCTTGTCGAGCCCTTTCATGCCGACAATATCAATCATTTTCATTACTAATTTATCAATTTCTTCTTTCGGGCGTTTTTCCATTTTCAGTGGATACGCAATGTTATCGTAAACCGTCATGTGCGGCCAAACCGCATAATCCTGAAACACAATGCCCAAACCGCGCCTTTCGGGCGGAATATACTCACCGCTGGCGCTGTCGGCAACAACGGTATTATCAATAATAATACGGCCTTCATCCGGAACTTCATGCCCGGCAATAAGGCGTATCAAAACCGTTTTGCCGCAGCCGGAAGGGCCAAGCAGAGTAAAGCACTCGCCTTTTTTTATGCCAAGGTCAAGGCCTTTATGTACCTGATGCTTGCCGTAGGCTTTGGCAACGCCTTCAACCTTAATGATATCTTCCATAAGGCAACCTCCTGTAAATGTATTAACTGCAAAAACGGCGAAACGGGCAACCCCGCTCCGCCGCCTTTCTTAGACCATTATTTAATTAGCCTTCTTATGCCGGAACTATTGTTTCATCTGCATAATGTCAGAGAATTTCTTAATGGTGTCTTCTTTGGTTTTAATTGCTTCAATGTAGTCAATCTTAATGGATTTTTCCAAAGCTTCTTTCGGAGCAGGCAGATTGAATTTAGCCGGAATTTCTACATCTTCACGTACAGGAATGGTGCCCTGCTGTGCAACGAGAGTCTGTGCTTCTTTGCTGAGCAGGTAATCTACAAACTTTTTAGCTGCTTCAGCTTTGGCGCTGTCTTTAAAAATAGCAACCGGGCTCGGAACTACCAGCATTTCGGGCGGATAGCAAAGCTGCAGGTGTGCGCCTTTTTCGATTTTAGCATTGGTAATATAGTCTACTGCCAAAGCTGCGGAAAGTTCGCCGGAAGCAGTATCGTCGATAACCTGGCCGGAGCCTTTGCCGATACGGCCGCCGTTGGCTTTAATGTCTTCAAAGAATTTCCAGCCGAACTGTTTTTCCAGAAGCGCAACGCTCATGTAAGAAGTACCGGAAAGAGCCGGGTTGGCAATGCCGAAACGGTCTTTAAAATCGGGTTTCATCAAATCAGACCACTGGGTAGGAGCGGTTTTAATTTTATCGGTATTAATAACAATGCCAAGAGTACCAAGGCGTGCTGCATGGAAAGAGCCGTCATAATCGCTGAACGGATTTACGGTTTCGGGTTCAACAGGGCTCTTGTAATTTAAAAGAATACCTTCGTTTTTCATGTTATAGAAGTCAGGAACTTCACTTGTCCAGATAACGTCGGCCAAAATTTTGCCGCTCTGGCGTTCTGCGGCAATTTTAGCCATCAGCTTGCCTGCACCGGCAGACTGGTAGTCAACATCAATGCCGGGGTTGGCTTTTTTAAAGCCGTCTACAATGCCTTTAATAAGCGATTCTTTCATGGATGTGTAAACGATGAGCTTCTGGCTGTCATTGGCAGCTTTCTTTTCTTCTCCGCCGCCGCAGCCTGCAACCAGCATCATTAACAGCATCATCACAGAAAGCAGCCACAACGTTGTTTTCTTTAACATCATAAAACCTCCTTAATTTTCCTGCCCTGCGTAACACCAAAGCAGCTTAAAATATTGTGCGTCAAAATAAAAGTTAAAAATTTAACTGTATTTTTACTTTTATTTAACTAACATTTAACATTAATTTAACACATTATTCAGAAAAAAGCAAACACATCTGTCTTTTATTTTGTATACAAAAATTTTCCGTATCAAATGATACATTTGCCCAAAAACGGGCAGCGCATAATAAAAAAAGCTGCCGTTAATAACGGCAGCCATGTATAAGCCTTCCTTATTTAATTTACTGACCGGATGTCAGTTTTAAGCCGATAATGCCCGTTAAAAGCATTGCCACAAAAAATAAACGCACCAGCGTAACAGGTTCCTTAAACAAAATAACGCCCACTATAACGGCGCCCAGCGCGCCAATGCCAGTCCAGATAGCATAAGCCGTGCCCATTGGCAGCGATTTAACCGCATGTGCCAGAAACCAGAAACTGAAACCCATGCCGATAAAGGTTAAAACCGTAAACATTACATTGGTAAATCCGTGCGAATACTTTAAACAGGTAGACCATACAACCTCAAAAATACCCGCTATAAATAAATCGAACCATGCCATAAATTAAAAACCTCCTTAAAAATGCGCTTAAAACAAAAAATGCCCTTATTTATGTATCTTCTAAGGCCTGCGATACATAAATAAAGGCACCTGCTTAACCGGCGTTAAACAGATTGATGTAAGTATAGCACATTAAAAATTTTTTGGCAACATCAGTTTAAAAGGCGCAAACCATACGGTCTGCGCCCTTTTTCTTTACCTTATTTATAACTGTTTATAATATCTCTAATCTGTCTGTGTTTCCCTTATTTTACGGCTGCTTTATTTTACTGCTTCCGCTACCAGTCTGCCCATTTCGGCAGTGCTTACTTTTTTCAGGCCTTCAGCGTAAAGGTCCGGCGTGCGGTAGCCTGCTTCCAGCACTTCGTCAACGGCGCGTTCCACTGCGTCTGCCGCTGCGTCCTGGTTCAGCGAATAACGCAGCATCATGGCAACGCTTAAAATAGTGGCCAGCGGGTTGGCAATGCCCTGTCCCGCAATATCCGGCGCACTGCCGTGGATAGGCTCGTACATGCCTGCGCCGTCACCGAGGCTTGCACTAGGCAGTAAACCGATGCTGCCTGCAATAGTGCTTGCTTCGTCACTTAAAATATCACCGAAAATGTTATTGGTTAGAACTACGTCAAACTGTTTTGGGTTCAGCACCAGCTGCATGGCGCAGTTATCTACATAAAAATGGTTCAGCTCAACGTCAGGGTATTCCTTGTCGTGCATTTCGGTAACAATTTTGCGCCACATACGGCTGCTGCCCAGCACATTGGCCTTATCAACGCTTGTTACCTTGCCGCTGCGCTTGCGAGCCGCTTCAAAGGCAAAACGGGCAATGCGCTCTACTTCCGGGCGGGTGTACATTTCAATGTCGCTTGCTTCTTCCACGCCGTCGGCGTTAAGATGTGCTTCGTTATGCGTGCCAAAGTAAATGCCGCCGGTAAGCTCGCGTACAATTAAAAGGTCTGCACCTTCGGCACGTTCGGTTTTAAGCGGGCTGAGATGCGCCGTATATTTGGAAACCTTCATCGGGCGCAGGTTGCAGTACAGCCCCAGCCCCTTGCGGATGTTTAAAAGGCCTTTTTCCGGGCGGATTGAAGGGTCAACATTATCCCATTTCGGGCCGCCTACCGCACCCAGAAGCACTGCGTCGCTTGCTTTGGCGCTTGCCAGTGTTTCTTCCGGCAACGGCGTGCCGAAAGCGTCAATAGCCGCGCCGCCAATCAGTTTTTTATCGTATTCAACGGTAAAGTTATATTTTTTAGCCGCTGCGTCCAGCACTTCAACGGCAGCGTCAACAATTTCCACGCCGATACCGTCGCCCGGCAGTAAAGTTATCTTCATATTATTGTTCTCCTTTAAGGTAGTTAATCAGCCCGCCGCAATCGGCAATTTTCTGAATAAATTCCGGCAGCGGTTTAGTTTTAATGGTAATGTTTTTATTAACAATCTTAATTTCGCCCCTAGCCATATCCACGTCAAGCTCGTCACCGGCTTCAATTTTTTCCACGTCGGTGCCAATTTCCAGCACCGGCAGGCCGATGTTGATGGCGTTGCGGTAAAAAATACGCGCAAAGCTGTCGGCAATAATGCACTTAACACCTTTAACCTTCAGCACCATGGGCGCGTGCTCGCGGCTGGAGCCGCAGCCGAAGTTTTTGCCTGCCACAACAATGTCGCCCGGCTTTACGTTGGCGGCAAAATTAACGGTTAAATTTTCTTTGGAATCTTCCATGGCATGTTCTGCCAGTTCGTTAAAATCGCTGATATTCAAATATCTTGCCGGAATGATAACATCCGTATCTACATGGTCGCCATAACGCCAAACTTTACTCATTTCATTACCTCCTCGGGGCTGGTAATATAACCGGTTACTGCGCTTGCAGCCGCCGTGTACGGGCTTGCCAGGTAAACTTCGCTGTCTACATGTCCCATACGCCCGCGGAAGTTGCGGTTGGTTGTGGAAACTGCCCTTTCGCCCGCAGCCAGAATGCCCATATACCCGCCAAGGCACGGTCCGCAGGTCGGAGTGGAAACAGCCGCACCGGCATCAATAAAGGTATCAATATAGCCAAGTTTCATGGCTTCTTTATAAATTTCCTGCGTTGCAGGGATGATAATGCAGCGTACGGAAGGATGAACCTTGCGTCCCTTCAGCACTTCCGCAGCCTGCGCCAAATCTTCAAGGCGTCCGTTGGTGCAGCTGCCCACAACAACCTGGTCGATTTTAATATCGCGCCCTTCTGCTGCCGGGTGCGTGTTTTCCGGCAGGTGCGGGTAAGCAACAACAGGCACAAGTTTATCAAGTTCAATTTTAATTTCGCGCACATAGTTTGCGTCGGCGTCAGCCTCAACGCCCTGCCAGTTACGGTCTACACGGCCTTTAAGGTAGGCTTTTGTTTTTTCGTCCACCGGGAAAATGCCGTTTTTGGCGCCTGCTTCAATCGCCATGTTGCAAATGGTAAAGCGGTCTGCCATCTCCAGTTCTGCCACGCCGTCACCGCAGAACTCCAGCGACTGGTAACGCGCGCCGTCAACGCCAATCATGCCGATTAAAGTTAAAATAACGTCCTTGCCTTTTACAAAACGCGGCAGCTTGCCGGTAAGCTCAACTTTAATGGCAGCCGGTACTTTAAACCAGCTGGTGCCGCTCGCCATGGCGCAGCCTATATCGGTGGAGCCCATGCCGGTAGAAAGTGCGTTTACCGCACCGTAAGTGCAGGTGTGCGAATCTGCGCCGATAACAATTTCGCCCGGCGCAACAAGCCCGTTGTCCGGCAGCAGGGTATGTTCAATGCCCATACGGCCAACTTCAAAATAGTTTTTAATTTCGTTTTCGCGTGCAAAATCGCGCATGGTTTTGCACATTGCAGCCGCTTTAATATCCTTGCAGGGAGAAAAATGATCCGGCACAAGCGCAATTTTATTTTTGTCAAAAACCGGTTTGCCGATTTTTTTGAACTCATTAATTGCCGGCGGGCCTGTAATATCGTTAGCCAGCACCAAATCCACCTGCGATACCAACAGGTCGCCTGCCGATACTTCGGGGCGCCCGGCATGCCTTGCCAGTATCTTTTCCGTCATTGTCATACCCATAATAACTGCCTCCTGTATTTTTTACTCCATAAAGCTAAATAAAAAACCCCTGCCTGCACTAATGCAGACAGGGGCGATTATTAACCGCGGTACCACCCTGATTGGGGCTTCATTATGCTTAACGCTGCTCTGCGTCGCTTCCTACTTTGTTCAAAAGCGCGGCTCCCGGGCGAGCCTTTGCTGCTTTGCCGCTGCGGCTTGCACCATCCGCCGCTTCTCTTTGCCGGTTTTAACAGCCTGTTCCCGTTCTTCGCCTTTAATCATTACATAATTGCTGTTATGTTTTTGTTGCCTTTACATTATCTCAATATTTTTATGTAATGTCAAGACTTTTTGTATTACTTTTTAAGGAGATAACAATTTTTGTACTTTATTTAACAAAATACTGGACTAAATGCCAAAAATAGCATATTCTATTATTTAACAAATAAACGGAAAAGCAGGGGTGGCAGCATGAAACTGTTGAAAGACAAAATTATGAGCGAAGGCATTGTGCTTAATGATGCCATACTTAAAGTAGATTCCTTTTTAAACCATCAGATTGACCCGGAGCTGATGGTGGCTATCGGCAAAGAATTTGCTGCGCGTTTCAGCAGCGAAAAAATTGATAAAGTTTTTACCATTGAATCAAGCGGCATTGCCTGCGCATTAACAACCGCACTGTGCCTGCATGTGCCGGTAGTTTTTGCCCGCAAGCAAAAATCGGAACTTATGAGCAGCCCGGCCTACACAACAAAAGTTTACAGCTTCACCAAAAAAGTTACCAGCGATGTAAGCGTCCTCAAAAAATTCCTGCACGAAGGCGAAACCGTGCTTATTGTTGACGACTTTCTGGCAAACGGCGAAGCGGCGCTCGGCCTTGCCGATATTGCCCATCAGGCAGGCTGCAAAGTTGCAGGCATCGGCATTGTAATCGAAAAATCCTTCCAGCCGGGCCATCAGCGCATTGTTGACGCCGGTTACCATCTGGAATCGCTGGCGCGCATAAAAGCCTTTAAAGACGGCAAAGTTGTATTTGAAGAAGACTGATTTATACGCCAGCTTAACGCACCGTGCTGTTTTGCGCGGTGCGTTTTTTGCATACGCTTTTTGCATAATTTTTTATAAAATAAATGGCAAAACGTAACGTGGCTGGAAGAAGTTACCGACGAACAATATTATGCTGAATAACAAAAACAGGACAGTTTTAAGCTGTCCTGTTTTTTACTGTTTACTTTTAAGATACTCCTTAAAATACTCCAAAAACTTCGCCGCCGCTCCCGAAAGGGAATGGAAGCGCTTCCACGCCAATACCGCCGTAAGCTCAAGGCGCGGGTTCAGCGGTTTAAAAACCATTTTGCTGTCTTCAAACAAATCAACGGCGCCTTCAATGGTCAGCCCGCAGGCTGCGCCGCTGTTGATAAACATTGCCGCATGCGTCATCATATTTACCGTTGCCAGTACGTTTAATTTATTAATATCGGCGCCCAGCCAGTTGGAAATTTCCTTCTGCACATATAAGCGTGAAGGAATTATCAGCGGCACGCCCAGCAAATCGGCGCAGGTAACGCTTTCCTGTTCCAGCTGCTTCATCTGCCTGCTTAAAGTAGGCTGCGTAATGTGCAGCACTTCCGAGGCTCTTGTAATATTTTCCTCGCGTGCTACCGTTAAAAAATATTGCAGTGTACGCAGTTCCATTTTCATCACCTCTGCCGTGCAGTTTATATTTTAATTTTAGCACAGCGCAGCCGCCGCACGCCAGCATTAAACAAGCCGCGCAGGCAGATGATTTATTAATTTTGCTTATATAATAAAAAAACTTCCGCAGGCATTACCTGCGGAAGCCGTTATTTTTACAGTTTATTTAACAACCAGAACCGGAACTTTAGCGTTGCGCACAACGTAGCCGGATACGCTTACGGTTAAGGTTTCCCTAATTTTTGACATACCCTGCGTTTTTCAGCCTTAATCAAGCCCCAGCCAGTTTTTAATTTTGGCGTCTGTTAAATCTTTAGTGGCGTCAAAACATTCTTTAACATCTGCCCCGGGGCAGATGGAACGGATATCGCGCGTGCTGTTTTTAGGGCCGCTGCCGCCGTGCGTACAGAATGGATAAACCGTTTTGCCTGTAAAATCATAGCTTTCCATAAAGGTTTTAATCAGCTGCGGGCAGGTAAACCACCAGATTGGAAAACCTACAAGCACAACATTATAATCTTCAAAGCCCTGCACCTTATCATTAAGCGCCGGTTTTTCGTTTTTAAGCTGTTCCCATTTGGCAACGGCAACCGTGGCAACATAACTTGCCGGGTACTCTTTAGCGGGAACTATTTCATGCAGCGCGCCGCCTGCTGCTTTGGCAATTTTCTGCGCTGCGGCTTTGGTGTGCCCTGTTTTGGAATAATATGCCACTAAAATTTTATCTGCCATTTTTCTCTCCTCCGTCCGTAAAAACCTCTGCCCTAAGGCAGTTTATGCTTCATAATAATAGCTGCGCTTTGCGGTAAGCAGCACCAAAATAAACATTACGCCCGTAAAAACAGCGTAGCCTGCGGTAAGTTCCAGCAACGAAAAATACTGGGCAATGCGGCTTACCAGAAGGTTCGGCAGCGCCGCGCCGCCATAGGCAACAACGTAAATTAAAGATAATACGCCCGCCCTTTCCTGCAGGCTTGTACCTTCCACAATTCCGGCCATGCTGACGGTAAAAGCAGCGCCGTCCGCAATGCCGGCCATTACGTTAAACGCCAGAAACAGGCTTAGCGAATGGCTGTAAATGGCATATACCACGCCCGCAACGGCTATAAAAAAGGCCAGCATGGAAAAACGCTGCAGCAAAAATTTATCGCGCCCGCGCGAAAGCGCCGCACCGAGCGCAACCGGCGCAATGAACGATACAAAAGTAAGCGAAGCTACAAAAGTACTTTGTACGCCCAGTTCCTGTATGCCGATAGCAGCGCTGTATGACTGGTAAAAGCCGCCCACCGCCCAGGTACCGGCAAATGCGCACGCTGCCGCAGGCAAAAGCTTTTTAACGCGCGGCGTAATTTTAAGCTGCGGCTTAAGGCTGCGCCACGCTCCGCTTTGCTTGTTGGTAATTGTTTCCGTACTGGCAAAAACCAACGCGCCGCAGCACAACAAAAGTGCCGCCACAATTACAAACACCATGCCAATCGCATCGCTGAACATATTAAACACGCCGCTGCCCATTGCGCCAAGCGGCAGGCCTATATTCGGCGCACTGCCGATAATAACCGCAGCCAGGCCTTTATAGCGCCGCGGTTCGTTATCAATAATAAACGCCGCCACCGTGCTGGAGGCCAGCCCGCAGCTTAGCCCCTGCATAAAGCGCGCCGCCAGCATACGCCACTCGCCGGTTACGTTGCCGAACAAAAAGCAGCCTGCCAGCCCAAAGGCCAGCGTTAAATAAATTGCGCGCTTGCGCCCCCAGTAGTTGGTAAGGCGCGGCAAAAACAAAAGCGCAATAACCGTACCGGCAAAATATGCCACAGTTACCAGCGAAAGCACGCCTTTATCAAGCCCAAGCGTTTCGGCATAAGTATGGTAAAACGGTATCGGCGCGCCGCCCGCCATAAAAACCGCCCCCAAAGTAAGCGAGGCGGCAGTAAACCCTAATAATTGCTTTTTTGCTTTCAAACAACAATCATCCTTTTAAATTTTTTATATTATAAACCTTTAAGCCCGCTATAAGTCAAGTTTTGTTTTGCCTTAAAGCCTCCGTGTAGCCGTACAAGCCGCGCTCCAAAAGCTGCGACGCTATGGCGATAACTTTTTGCAGCGGCACCTTTTTGCCGTCCAGCACCCAGCGGCAGTACATTTCGTTATTTGCCGCGCAGAGATAGGTAAAAACAAGGTTCTGTTCTTCCTGCGGCAGATGGCTGTAAGGGTTGAACTGCCCGCAGTTATGCTGCAAAGTAATGCCCCACAACCGGTTAAAATACGGCCGGTAATCCGGATTACAGATAATCCTTTCTGCAAACGCACCCTGAGCGGCATAATATTCAAAAAAGACCTGCGTCAGATTTTTCATATTAAAAGCGCCGCTGCCGTTATCTATCTCCGTTTTGCCCATTATTTCGATATAACCATCGGCAAGGCGGCGTATTGCTTCTTCATAAACGTGTTCTATGCAGGTGTAATGCAAATAAAAGGTTTTGCGGTTAATTTTGGCGCGCTCCGTAAGTTCCTTAACGGTAATCTCCTGCGGCGGCATGGTGCAAACCATTTCTTCAAAAGCCCGGTTAATTGCCGCAAGCGTTTTCTGCACGCGCAAATCCTGTTTTTTAGCTTCCATAATTAAACCCCAAATTTTAAAAAGTGCGGCATAAGCCGCAGATTGCTTTAACTGGCAATTGCCCTCAGCTATCTAAGCCCATTATAATACAAATAAGCAAAGAAAAGCAACACGAGTGTATTAAAAAAAGGAGGACGCAAAATGAAACTTAGTAAAAAATTATCAGCCTTAATTTTAGCCGCCGCCTTTACCGCGCTGCCGCTTATGGCAAACGCCCAGCAGCCTGCGGAGGACAAGCCCATCGTGCTTAAAACAATGGGCAGCCTGTTCTTCAGCGGCACGGTGCAAACCCTGCCCAACGGCGAAACCTTCCACGGCGACCACGGCTACGCACAGTTTTACATTCCGCAGAACGCGCGCACTTACCCGCTGATTATGTGGCACGGCATCGGACAAAGCGGCAGAACCTACGAAAGCACGCCGGACGGGCGCGAAGGCTATATGGCAATCCTGCCGCGCAGGGACTGGCCCGTTTATATTATCGACCAGCCGCGGCGCGGGCGCGCAGGCTACACGGCAAGCAAAGTTGACATGACCAACGCCGTACCAACGATAACAAGCGAAAGCGGCGTGTGGGACGCCTTCCGAAACGGCTTGTGGCTGACGCCGGAAAAGCCGTACTTCTTCCCGGTATCGCAGTTCCCCAAAACGCCTGACGCGGTTGACCAGTTCTTCCGCCAGCAAACTCCCGACACCGGCGCAGAACCGTGCACCAAAGAATACCGCGACACTATGGCAAACACCATGGCTCAGCTCTTAAAGCAAACCGGCCCGGCAGTTTTAATTACCCATTCCAACAGCGGGCAGTACGGATGGGCAACCGCTATGGCTGACCCGGAACACGTTAAAGCAGTTGTAGCTTACGAACCCGGTTCTTCCGCATTCCCGTCAGACGATATGCCTGCCGACCTGCTGCTTTCCGACAGCGATTTTATTAATAAAGTGCAGGCGCCGCAAGAAGTATCGCCGGAAGAATTTGAAAACCTTACCAAAATGCCCATTCTCATCATATACGGTGACAATATCGCCAAAGAAAAGAGCGATAATTTTAACAGCGAAGTATGGCGCGTTGCCAGCCACCGCGCCCGGCAGATGGTTGAACGCATTAACGCCCGCGGCGGCGATGCCAAACTGCTGATTCTGCCGGAAATTGGCATACGTGGAAACACGCACGCACCGTTTGCCGATTTAAACAACCTTGAAATTGCCAAAATTTTAGAGAGCTTCCTGCACGAAAAAGGGCTGGACGGACGCGAAAACCCGCACCGTGGCCCGCAGCCCAAGGGCTTAACGGAATACACCATTCCGCTGGCACAGTAAAAGGACAATTCACGCAAAAAATCCCGGTTCACGCCGGGATTTTTAATTTGCTGCCTGCATATTGCAGCACACTTCTTTTGACAACATTAAAAAGGCAACTTACAATATAAAAGTAACACATTATTAATATTGCGAAAGGATACAGTTTTTATGTTCAACTGGTTTGCATTTTTAACCTACGCTGTTATAACAGCAGCAACGCCGGGGCCTAATAATATTATGTCCATGAGCAACGGCGGCAGGCTGGGTTTTAAGGGAGCGCTGCCCTTTAACTTTGGCATACTGGCTGGCTTTGCTGCGGTAATGCTTATCTGCACCGCTTTTTGCAGCACCCTTACAGAACTTATACCTGCGGTTAAAACGCCGATGCTTATTGCAGGCGCTGCCTATATGCTTCATCTGGCATGGGCAACTTATAAAAGCGACGGCGTTATTAACGAAGACCACTCGCGCAGCGGCTTTTATTCCGCCCTTATTTTGCAGTTTATCAACCCTAAAATTTACATTTACTGCATTATGTCCATGCAGGCCTACATTCTGCCGTTTTACACGGGCGAGCCTTTTAAACTAACCTTGTTTGCGCTGCTGCTTGCTTTTATCGGTTTTATATTTACGCTGTGCTGGTCAGCGTTTGGTTCCGCATTCCGCCTTTTGTTCAGCCGCCATACCAAAAGCGTCAACACCATTATGGCGCTGCTTTTGGTTTACTGTGCCGCATCTCTGTTCGGATATTAAAAAATCCCTCCGCCTTAGGGCAGAGGGATAATTTTTTATGCAGTTACTTCATGCATTCTTTAATGGCTTTGGCCATACGTTTAACGCCTTCAACAATTCTGTCTTCGGTCATGTTAGAGTAGTTTACGCGCATGCTGCGGTCGGTTTTGTCATTCGGATAGAACGCATCGCCGATAACGGCAGCAACTTTCATTTCAATGCATTTATGGAATACTTCTTTAGCGCTTACGCCTTCCGGAACGGTTACCCACAGGAACAGGCCGCCTTCAGGACGAGTCCATTCAACGCCTTTGGGGAATTCTTCTTCCATTGTTTTCAGGATAAGGTCGCGGCGTTTTTTGTACAGCGCTTTAATTTCTTCAACGTGTTTGTCAAGGTCGTAGTTTTCAATGTAAGCGTCGGCAACGCCCTGGTCGAAGTTAGAGGTATGCAGGTCGGCGCTTTGTTTGATTTTAACAAATTCTTCCAGTACGGAATGTTCTGCGGCAACCCAGCCTAAGCGCAGACCCGGGCAGAAGATTTTTGAGAAAGTGCCGAGGAACATAACAAGGCCTTTGGTATCCATGGATTTAAGGGAAGGAAGAATTTCGCCTTCGTAGCGGAGTTCGCCGTACGGATTGTCTTCCAGTACCGGCAGGTTATATTTGTTGACAACTTCCATAAATTTATGGCGGCGTTCAAGGCTCCAGGTGCGGCCGGTCGGGTTCTGGAAATCAGGAATTACATAAATGAATTTGCAGTTCGGGGTAGTGGCAAGAATTTTATCCAGTTCTTCCGGAATCAGGCCGCCGTCATCGGTCGGAACTTCTACAAAATTCGGCTCGTAAGCATTGAAAGCGTTCAATGCGCCGAGGTAGGACGGGCTTTCGCACAGAACAACATCGCCGGGGTCAAGGAACAGTTTGCCTGCAAAATCAAGGCACTGCTGGCTGCCGGTGGTAATAAGAATATCGTCCGGGTCTACTTCGGTATGGTATTTATCTTTCATGCGTTTGGCAATTTTAGCGCGCAGAGTCGGACGGCCTTCGGTAGTAGCGTATTGCAGCAGCTGACGGCCTTCTTTTTCTACCAGGTCATGGGAAACTTTGGCAATTTCTTCAACCGGGAACAGTTCCGGTGCGGGCAGGCCGCCTGCAAAAGAGATAATATCCGGCTGTGCGGTAAGTTTTAAGAGTTCACGGATTTCGGATGCCTGCATCCTTTCCATACGTTTGGCAAATTTCATTTTTCTTTCCCTCCAAATATTTTTTAAAATCAGTACAATGCAATTTATGGTGTACTTTTATAATTATAAATTGTAGCACTTTAGCGTTTTACAGGCAAGTATTTTGTTATTTTTGTAAGGATTTTTGTGTACAAAACGCAATTTTAAATATACATTGTTAAAAAAATTACAGTTTAACGGTTTGCTTAACATGTTTCTTACAAAGAAAAACACCGCCCGTTTGAGCGGTGCTGAATTTTAGCCTGCTTTTTTAACGTTGATAACAACAATTTCGGGGTACGGGCCCATGCGCACCGGCGGACCCCAGAAGCCGTTGCCGTTGCTTACGATTGCCGCCATGCCGTCAACATAGGTCATGCCGTAGTCAAGCAGATACATGCTTTGGGTAATATAGCGGAACGGCCATACCTGCCCGGCATGGGTATGCCCGGAAACGCTCAAGTCATAGCCTGCCTTGGCGGCTTCAAACAAACGCCGCGGCTGATGGTCAATTAAAACGCTGAAATAATCCGCATTGCCTTCTGCCAGGCGTTCCAGCGCTTCCGTACCGCGGTCGCGGCTGTAATCGCGCAGGCCGGTAAGTTTTATGCCCTGCGGCAGCACGGCGCTTTCATTTTCCAGCAGCGTAATGCCGTTTGCCCCTAAAATCCTGCGTATTTCCTTCATTTCGCCGTCAAGGTAATCGTGGTTGCCGTAAACGGCATAGGTTCCCAGCGGCGCATCAAATTTCAGTGCTTCCAGCGAGCCGTTATCCAGCACATAGCTGAGCTTTTCGTCAACAATATCGCCGCCTATCAAAACCAGATCCGGCTTTTGGGCGTTTATGCGCTGCACAACGTCCTGCGCTGCGCCAAGTGCGTTAATATGCCCAAGGTGCAAATCCGTTACCAGCACTATTTTGGTATCGGCTTCAATATTTTTGGAGGCAGCCACCGTTTCCGTACGCACTATAGGGTTCATGGCTTTATAAATGCCAAAAATAATAGAAGCACTTATAACAACAAGCCCAATCACGGCCAGCGGTGTGCTGAAACGGTAATGAATACCGAAAATTTTGGCAGGTATAATTAAAATACCGTTTAAAAGCATCAGCAAAAGGCTGTAAAAACCGAACAGAATCCATACATTGCCAATCCACGCCAGCGCGCGTGCAAGAGGCTCCGGGTGAACGATATAGCCGCTGTGGCTTACAAGGTAGCTTGCTGTGCAGCCAACTACGGCAAGCGGCCACAGCCATGACGTAAGCCCCGGAATAAGAGTGCGGTAATAAAACCATACGGCGATGCCCATGGCGGCCAGATACGAATACATAACAATCATAAAAAGGTTCATCGGCATTCTCCTTTATTGTCCGTTTTATATAATATATACTTTGGAGTGCACTTTAAGTCAAGTAAAAAATTTTTGAAAACCGCTTGACTTGAAGTTCACTATAACTGATATATTAATATTAGCCACAAAATTACGCTGTTTTTAAAGGAGTAATGCCTATGAAAAAATATCTTAAATACATTATTATACTGGCAGTATTTTTTGCAGCAGGCTGCGCCGTATATACCGCACCTGCAACCGAACAGGCCGAAAATTACGCTGACGCGGATAAAATAAGCTATCTGCGTCAGCTTATTACCGCCGACGCTTCAACAAGCCGCACCATTATGTGGCAGGCTGATGAAAAACTTGAAAACCCGGCGGCCGAATATAAAAACGCCGCAGGGCAAATAACAGCCGTGCCTGCTTCCGTACAGGAGCTTAACACCGGCAGCGGCACCCTTTACGTTTACACCGCCGCGCTGACAGGGCTTGAACCCGGAAGTGCCTACGAATACCGCGCAGGCTACGAAGGCAGCCGCACCGGCTGGCACAAACTTCCTGCCGCTAAGCCTGACAGCTTTAAAGCGCTGATATTTCCCGATTCGCAGTCATCCGATTACAGCGGCTGGCGCAAGCTGGCACAAACTGCTTACAGCAAAAATGAAGATGCCGCCTTTTTTATCAACATGGGCGATTTGGTTGACAACGGCTACGATTTTTCGCAGTGGCGCGCCTGGTTTAATTCTGTTGCGCCAATGATTGAAAACATTCCGTTTGCGCCGGTAATGGGCAACCACGAAACCTACAATATGGACTGGCAGATTGCCCCGCCGACACCGTACTTAACGCTGTTTAACCTGCCGGGAAACGGCACCGATGCCAATAAAAACCAGTATTACAGCTTTGACTACGGCGATGTGCATTTTGTTGTGCTGAACACGCAGACCGACGAAATGGCAGACTTTAACCCCGATTTAATGCAGCAGCAGTTAAACTGGCTGCGCAGCGACCTTGCCGGCACGCAGAGCAAATGGAAAATTGTGCTGATGCATAAAGATATTCTGCGTTATGCCTTTACCGACCGCCCCAACAATTTTGACCCGGCAAGCATTCAGTTTACACCCTGGGCGCAGCAGCTGATGCCCGTTTTTGAAGAATATAATGTAGACGCCGTGCTTACGGCGCACCTGCATACCTACCGCCGCCGCGTGCCTTTAAAAGGCTTTAAGCCCGATAACACCGGCATAACCTACATTTTAACCGGCGTTGCCGGAAGCGTGCGCTACGCCAACCTGTGGCAGCGCAACACGGCGGACGCAGCCCTTGCGCCGCAGCCTGAGGACGCCAACTACATAACACTCAGCAAAACTCCGCAAACATTAACCTTTAAGGCATTTTTGCCGGACGGCACCGAATTCGATACCGTAACCATCACCAAAGAGGGGGAATAATTTATGAAGGTTTTACTGCAAGGTGCAGCAATTCTTGCCGTTATTTACACCATTATCAACATCAGCGGGCGCGTAGCCGTATGCAGCGCCTATAAAATCCTGTCCGCTTAAAGCGCGGCTAATTTACACGAGGTGACCAAACATGAACATTGCAGAAGTAAGCAAAAAATTTGGCCTTACGGCCGACACGCTGCGCTATTACGAACGCATTGGCCTACTGCCGGCCGTAGCGCGCAACAAAAGCGGCAACCGCGATTACAGCAGCATTGACTGCGAGCGCATAGAATTTATTAAATGTATGCGCGAAGCTGGGCTTTCCATTGAAGTACTGACCCGGTACATGCATTTGTTTTTAGAAGGCGACAGCACTTTAAAAGAACGCGAAGACCTTTTAATTGCCGAGCGCGACAGGCTGGAAAGCCGTTTGCAACACATGCAGGAAACGCTGAGCCGCCTGAACCATAAAATTGAACTTTACGAACAGGGCGCATTCCGCAGCAACAACATGGGCTGCGAGTGCATTTAAAAGAAGTGATTTATTTTGTACAACCCTCAGCTTGAAACATTTATTACCGTTGCCGAAAGCGGCAGCTTTGCCAAAGCCGCCGACAAGCTTTATATTTCGCCTACCGCGGTTATCAAGCAAATCAATATTCTTGAAAGCAACCTTGATATAAAGCTGTTTAACCGCACGCACCGCGGCCTTACCCTTACGGCGGCAGGCAAATCGCTTTACAGCGACGCCAAATACATTATCCGTTACTCGCACGAATCGCTGGAACGCGCCAAAAACGCCATGCAGAAAGAAAACGGCATTATCCGCATCGGCACATCACCCATGACGCCTGCGCAGATTCTGGTGCAGCTGTGGCCCAAAATCCACGCCATGTGCCCCGAAATACATTTTAAGCTGGTGCCATTTGACAACACGCCGCAAAACGCACGCGAAATACTGCTGAACCTTGGGCAGAACATTGACATGGTTGCCGGTATTTTCGATGCCACGCTGCTCAATTACCGCCAGTGCGCCGGGCTGGAGCTGTGCCGCGAGCCGCTGTGCTGCGCCGCAGGCATTAACCATCCGCTGGCGCAGAAAGACAAGCTCAGCGTAAGCGATTTGTACGGGCAAAACCTGATGCTGATTACGCGCGGGCAGATGGGCGAAGCCGATGCGCTGCGCGACTGGCTGACGGTAAAACACCCGCAGGTAAATATTATTGATTTTGATTTTTACAACACCGAGGTTTTTAACAGCTGCGAAAACGGCAACAATCTTTTAATGGCCGTGCCAACCTGGCGCGACGTGCATCCGCTGCTGAAAATAATTCCGGTGAACTGGGATTTTACCATGCCCTTCGGGCTTCTGCATTCGCCGCAGCCTGCGCCGCACGTGCAGAAATGCATTAATGCCATTACCAGAATTTACAAGGAAAACCGGACATAACCATAGGGTTTAAGCTCACTGACAAACAGGGACTTCTTATGAAGCCCCTGTTTTTTTATAATATTGGTAAAGGAGGGCTGGCAATGCCGCAGCGTTCTGGCAGCGGCAGATAGATAAACAAAAGAGCAATTGATTATGGAGGTTTTATTATGGTTTTAAAAATGCAGCTTAAAACTTGCAGCAATATAGCACAAAGCCCTGATGGGTTATGATGACAAAACTGATTGCCTTTGCCAAAAAATGGACGCTGCTGCTTGCCATCTGGGTGGCTTACACCTACCTTTCGCCGGTAATTTCCATCGCTCCCAGCAGCTACATACTTTTTCAGAATATCGTCAACTCGTGGCAGCTGTGGCAAAGAGAAACCGGACGCCTGTAAAAAAATAAGGAGAACAGACTATGCAATACAGAACTTTAGGAAAAGACTTAACCGTCAGTGCCGTCGGCCTTGGCTGCATGGGCATGAGCCATGCTTACGGCGCTCCCGCGGATAAAAAAGAAATGACAGAGCTTTTAGCCCGCGCCGTTGATATGGGCTGCACCTTTTTTGACACCGCAGAACTGTACGGCACACCAGAAAACCCGCACGACAACGAAGAACTGCTGGGGCCTGCCTTAAAGCCTTACCGCAATAAAATTGTACTTGCCACCAAGTTTGGCATTACCTTCGACTGGAATGACCCCGACGTAAACAAACCGGTTATTCCTGATTCACGCCCCGAAAGCATACGCAAAGCCGTTGAAGGTTCGCTGAAACGCCTGCAGACCAACCATATCGACCTTTACTACCAGCACCGTCAGGACCCTTCCGTTCCTGTGGAGGAAGTGGCAGGCGTAATGAGCAGGCTTATCGAAGAAGGCAAAATCACCCACTGGGGCCTTTCCGAAGTAACGGAAGACACCATCCGCCGCGCGCATAAAATCTGCCCGGTAACGGCCATTCAAAACCGCTACTCCATGATGTTCCGCAATTACGAAGCATTGTTCCCCGTGCTGGAGGAATTAAACATTGGCCTTGTGGCTTTCAGCCCGTTGGCTAACGGCTTTTTAACCGCCAGATACACGGCCGAAAGCAAATTTGACCCCAAAGAAGATTACCGCAGCGCCATGCCGCAGTTTAAAAAAGAGGCCTTTGCGCAGAACGGAAACCTGCTGGCACTGCTTGAAGAAACCGCCAAAACAAAAAACGCTACGCCGGGGCAAATTTCACTGGCGTGGATGCTTAATAAAAAGCCTTACATTGTACCCATTCCCGGCACACGCAAATTAAACCGCCTTGCCGAAAACCTCGGCGCCGCAGATATTGTGCTGAGCGCCGGAGAAGTTGCCGCCATTGACGAAGCACTGGACAACATGACAATGAGCAATGTGTTTGGCGGCACCCGCGTTATAAAACGTTAAAACAGGAGGAAAAACCATGGAATATGCAACTTTAAGCAACGGAATTAAAATGCCCATGCTGGGCTACGGCGTTTACCAGATACCGGAAGCTGATACCGAACGCTGCGTGCTGGATGCCATCAGCTGCGGCTACCGCTCCATTGATACCGCGCAGGCCTATCACAACGAAGAAGGCGTCGGCAATGCGATTGAAAAATCCGGCGTGCCGCGCGAAGAACTTTTTATTACCACCAAAATCTGGATTGCCAATGCCGGTTATGAAAAAGCAAAGGCCTCCATTGCCGAGTCGCTGCGCAAACTGAAAACAGGCTACATTGACCTGCTTTTAATTCACCAGCCGTTCAGCGATTATTACGGCACCTGGCGCGCCATGGAAGAAGCCTATAAAAACGGGCAGCTGCGCGCTATCGGCGTTGCCAATTTTTACCCCGACAGGCTGATTGACCTGTGCCAGTTTGCCGAAATTGCGCCGATGGTAAACCAGGTTGAAACCCATGTGTTCCAACAGCAGCAAACCGCCCACGCCATTATGCAGAAATACGGAGTAACGCACCAGTCGTGGGGCCCGTTTGCCGAAGGGCGCAACGGCTTTTTTACCAACGGTGTTTTAAACGAAGTTGCCGCAAAATACAATAAATCGGCAGCACAGGTTGCCTTGCGCTTTTTAATTCAGTGCGGCGTGGTTGTTATACCCAAATCCGTACACAAAGACCGCATGGTACAGAACTTTGATATTTTCGATTTTAAACTTTCCGATGACGATATGGCAAAAATCCGTGCGCTCGATACCGGCAGAAGCCTGTTCTTCTCTCATTATGAGCCTGCCACGGTTGAGTTTTTAACAAACATGGGCAAGCACGCTTAAACAGCAAAGTTTAATCTGCCATAACTTAAACCGCCATAAAACAGCATAAAAAAACAGCGCCGGAACACACCGCCCGGCACTGCTTCTTTGCAGCCCTTCTGCACCGAAGGGCTGTTTTTTTATAAAGTTTTAACGCCTTTTACTTCGTAGCCTGCGTCCACAACGGCTTTGGTTAAAACGTCATCGGCAACATCTGCCGCCAGGGTTACGGCTGCGTTTTTGTTTTCCAGCGAAACTTCAACGGCTTCCACGCCTTCAATGCCGCTTAAGGCTTTGTTTACATGTGCTACGCAGTGTTGGCACATCATGCCTTCAATATCAAGTACTTTTTTCATGGTATCAACCCTTTCTTTTTTGTTGGTGTTTAATATATCTACTGCCTCAACCCTGCATTCGTGCGCAGCAGCGCCGGGCGCATCCGCACCGGTATCTGCCGCATACACCGGGTTAAAGAACCTTAACCGCAGGGCATTGGTTACAACAAAAACGGAACTGAAGCTCATAGCCAGCGCGCCCAGCATGGGGCTGAGCTTAATGCCGAGCCACGGATAGAATACACCCGCCGCCACCGGAATACAGATGGCATTGTAAAATAGCGCCCAGAACAAATTCTGCTTAATGTTGCGTATTACCGCGTGCCCAAGCTGAACAGCACCGGCAACATCCAGCAGGTCATTTTTCATCAGCACCAAATCTGCCGATTCAATTGCTATATCCGTACCGGCGCCAATGGCAATGCCCACATCGGCACGCGCCAGTGCAGGTGCGTCATTAATGCCGTCGCCAACCATGGCAACTTTTTTGCCCTGCTGCTGCAAACGGCGTATTTCCGTTTCCTTATCCTGCGGCAAAACCTCTGCCACCACGCGGTCAGCGCCTACCTCTTTCTGTATGGCCTGCGCCGTGCGCGCGTTGTCGCCGGTAAGCATTACTACCTCCAGCCCCATGCGCTTCATTTCTTCTATGGCCGCACGGCTTGTCGGTTTTACCCTGTCTGCCAGGGCAATAATGCCGAGCAGTATGCCGTCACAGGCAAAAAACAGCGGTGTTTTGCCTTCGGCCGCCAGTTTTTCTTCCAGCATTTTTACGTTATCATCATAAAGCCCGGCTTCTTCCAGCATTCTGCGGTTGCCGCCAAAACAGCCTTTGCCTTCCATTACGCCTTTAATGCCGCGCCCGGCCTGCTGCGTAAAACCTGTTACCGGCGCAAGCTGCACATTTTTTTGTTCAGCATATTTTACAATCGCCTGCGCCAGCGGGTGTTCGGAATATTTTTCCAGTGACGCCGCCGTTTTAACAAGCTGCGCTTCACCGGCGCTTTTGCTGTATAAAACGTCCGTCACTCCGGGCTCGCCCTGCGTTATGGTGCCGGTTTTATCAAGCACTATGGTGTTAACTTCGTGTACCGTTTCCAACGCTTCCGCCGATTTAATCAAAACGCCGCTGGCCGCACCACGCCCGGTGCCCACCATAATTGCCGTAGGCGTTGCCAGCCCCAGCGCGCACGGGCAACTGATAACCAGCACCGCAATAGCGTTGGAGAGTGCAAACTCAAAGCTTTCACCAAGCAAAAGCCATACTGCCGCCGTTACAAGCGCAATGCCGATAACGGCAGGCACAAACACGCCGCTTACCTTGTCCGCCATTTTGGCAATGGGCGGTTTGGAACTTGTAGCGTCATCTACAAGCCGCACAATCTGCGCCAGCGTGGTATCTTCGCCAACCCTGTCGGCACGCATTTTAAAAAAGCCCGATTTTACAACCGTTGCCCCGGTAACCTTGCTGCCATTTTCCTTTTCTACCGGAATGCTCTCGCCGGTAATTGCCGATTCGTCAACCGCTGCATGCCCTTCGGTTAAAACGCCGTCCACAGGCACGCTCATGCCGCTGCGCACCACAAGAATATCGCCTTTTTCAACTTCTTCAACTGGTATTTCAAGCTCTGCTCCGTCACGCTCAACAACGGCTGTTTTCGGCGCCAAATCCATCAGCTTGGTAATCGCATCGCTCGTTCTGCCTTTGGCACGCGCTTCCAGAAACTTGCCGAAGGTAATCAGCGTTAAAATCATACCGGCGGATTCAAAATACAAGTCCATCGAGAACCGGTGTACCAGAGCCAAATCGCCGTGCCCAAAACCGTAAGCAATTTTATAAAGCGCGTACACGCCATACACCAGCGACGCCGACGCGCCGATGGCGATAAGGGAATCCATATTCGGCGAGGCCGCAAAAAGAGTTTTAAACCCGATGCGGAAAAACTTAAAATTAATAAACACTACCGGAATAACCAGCAATAAAAGCGTCAGCGAAAAAATCATCGCGTTTTCCACGCCGAGGAAAATCTCCGGCAGCGGCCAGCCCATCATATGCCCCATGGAGATATACGAAAGCGGCACGGCAAATATCAGCGACAGCTTTAAACGCTTTTTAATTGCTTCGTACTCCTGCCTTGCAATATCGTTTGCCGAAGACTGCATTGCTTTGGCGGCTTTGCCATGCTGCGCAGCTTCTTTCAGCGACGCGCCGTATCCGGCTTCTGTAACGGCGCCGATTATTTTCTGAGTATCGAGTGCCGCTTCATCATATTCAACCACCATGCTGTTTTTTAATAAATTAACGGCTATTTTATCCACGCCCGGCAGTTTGCCCACAGCTTTTTCCACGCGGGCGCTGCAGGCGGCACAGGTCATGCCGGTAACGTTAAACTGTTCTTTTTTCATAGCGCTGCTCCTTATATAACACTTCATTGACGCTCTTTTTTATTCCTGTTATTATTATATTAATACAATATCTTTTAATCAAGAATGCACTATTTGGTGATATAGTACCCAAAAAGATACTTAGGAGCATAATTATGGAAAAGAATATCAACGTAAACTGCCCCGTTGCCGCCACGCTGCACCTTATCGGCGGCAAATACAAAGCGCTTCTGCTTTGGCATTTATCGGGCCGCGTACTGCGCTTTAACCAGCTGCGCCAGCTTGTGCCGGAAGCAACACCCAAAATGCTTACGCAGCAGCTGCGCGAGCTGGAGCAGGACGGGCTTATTAACCGCAAGGTTTACCCCGTTGTGCCGCCTAAAGTGGAATATTCCCTTACAGCACTGGGCGAAAGCCTCTTTCCAATTCTTAAAGCCATGTACGAGTGGGGCAGCGGTTTAATGCAGAGCCAGGGAAAATGCCCTTCATGCAGCATGACGGCGCAGCCCGGCACCTGCCATTGCAAAGATTAAAAATTCAAAACGCAAATTAAAAGCAGGCATTCTGTCCTTTAAAACGGATAGTTTTGCCTGCTTAATGTTTATATGTTATAATAATTTTCCGAGATAGCCGAGTCGGTTCCTTCCGCAAAGGGAGGTGATGGCATGACTGTTTACGAAGCATTATCTTTGATGATTGCTTTCGGAGCACTCGTTGCTGTTATCTGCTTATCTAAAAAGTAACAATACTTTAAGATAAAAAGAAACCGCATACTGGCGGTACGCGGCTTCCTTCTGAACTATAAATTCTAACAGGGAGAGCCGACATTCCACCAATCGGCTGTCTCTTTCTTTATATTATACCAAACCAAAAACATTGTCAAATTACTTTTTTCCATAACGCATACGGTATTCTAACGGCGCAAGCTGCATTACCTGCTTAAACGCCGCCGCGAATTTGCTTTGGCTGCCGTAACCTGCTGCCGCTGCAATTTCTGCCACACTGCTGCTGCCTGCAACCAAAAGTGCCGCCGCTTTCCTCATGCGGTATTCCTTCATATACTGTGCCATCGGTTTGCCGTACACCATTTTAAATACTTTTTTCAAAACAGAAGCATTAATGGAATGTTCGCGGGCAAGCTGTTCAATGGTATAATGCTCCTGCCAGCAGCCGGTTATTTGGGCGTGAATCTTTTTTATAATTTCCATATAACGTTCCTCGCAGCTTTCGGCCGTTTTTAGATGCGGAACACCGTACACAGCCAAAAATAAAAGTATTTCCTGCGCTTTCAGTTTAAAATACGCCTGCCGGTATTCACTTTTTACACGCGGCAAAAGCGCAAACATATCTGCAATTTCCGCAGCACCCGGCCAAACCGTAACTTCGCCGCCGCGGCAAAACTTTTCTGCCCAGGCAGGCAAATCTACATCCGAAAGGTTTAACGTTTCAGCAAAAGGCTGCGCAGCTATATTTAAATCCACAAACAGTGCAATACCGTTGTAATGCCCCAAAGGCAAGGTTATGCCCGATACGGTGCAGCAATCCATCATATGAAAGGATAAATCACCTGAACCGAGATAAATACTTTTTCCGCCATGCATTACCCAGCCCATACGCCCGTTCAGGCAGTAATTAACCTGCATAACGCCGCTGACGGCAGGATGATAAAAATTCATGGTGCTGCCGTTTAATTCGGTCACTGCCAGCTTAAGCCCCGGCAGCACATCATAAAGAAGCATCTGCCCGCTGCCGTTTTCATTTTCAAACAGGTATTTTTCAGCGCTGCTGCTTTTGCCGCCAAACTTCCAAAACGGCAGTTTTTCCATAATACCGTTATCTTTTATATAATTCATCACCAACACCGCCTTTTAGTCCCAAACGGATTTTTTCTTGCTCCAAAAGGAACAATCTGCCTGTAAAAGCCTTGCAGCCGACAGGCGTTTATTTATAATGAATATATGAGCGATTGCTCAAGTATAAAATTATAAGCAGTATAAATTAAGGAGTGTATATCTATGAAAAAATCTGTTAAACTTATTGACCTTGACTGCGCTAACTGCGCCGCAAAAATTGAAGATGCCGTTAAAAAAATCGACGGCGTAACCAATGCCAGCGTTAGCTTTATGGCACAAAAAATGACACTGGAAGCACCGGATGACAAATTTGCACAGGTGCTTGACGAAGCTGTTAAACTAATCAACAAAATCGAACCCGATGTTACCGTTAAAGCATAAGGAGTCTTAAAATGAAATTTCAGCAGATTAGAAATGCAACGGCAATTATTACTTACGCAGGCAGCAGATTTTTAATTGACCCGTTGTTTGCCCCCAAAGATTATTTTGACCCCATCCCCGAATGCTTTACACCCGATAAACGCTGGCCGCTTGTTGAGCTGCCAATGCCTGAAGATGAAATAACCAGAAACCTTAATGCTGTTATTGTAACACATTCGCATATCGACCACATAGATGAATTTGCAGCCAAAACCCTGCCAAAAGCCATAAAAATTTTTGTTCAGGACGAATATGACGAAAACTTTATGCGTAAATTTGGCTTTACGGATGTGGAAATTTTAAAAGAAACAGGCACTGTTTTTAACGGCATAACACTTTATAAAACCGGATGTATCCACGGCAAACCGGATACAACAATGCCTTATTATAAAAAATTCGGTTTCCGTCCCGACGCTATGGGCGTTGTATTTAAAGCCACCGGTGAAAAAACCGTTTATCTTGCAGGCGATACCATTTTGTGTGATTTTGTAAAAAATGCCGTTGATAAATTTGCACCGGAAATTATTATCGTCAACGCCGCGGCGGCACAGCTTATACACAGCGGACCGATTATTATGGGTACGGAAGATATTGCCGCACTGCGCAGCTATGCCCCCAATGCCGCAGTAATTGCCACCCATATGGATGCCGTCGGGCACGCAACCTTAAGCCGTGACGGCCTGCGCTCATTTATCACCGCCAATAAGCTTGACAAAGATTTTTATATCCCGGCAGACGGTGAAACGCTGAAATTGTAACATTTATTTAAATATATTATTCAGGCTGCAATAAAACAATATGTGCATTTTATTGCAGCCTTTTTGTAAGGAGATTTTAATATGACCAAAAAACAGAAAAAGCTTTTGCAGCGCATTACCGCCGCCGCAATTTTATTTGCCGCCGGTATGCTGCTGCCGCTGTTTGCAGAAACATCTGACTATATTATATTCGCTTTGTTTGGCATAAGCTACATTATTATCGGCTGGGATATTATCTGGAAAGCCTTTTGCAATATCCGTCAGGGCGAAGCGTTTGACGAGAACTTTTTAATGACCGTTGCCACTGCCGGTGCTTTTATACTTGGCGAATATTCCGAAAGCGTTGCCGTTATGCTGTTTTACCAAATTGGCGAATGGTTCCAGAGCTACGCCGTTTCGCGCTCACGCCAGTCCATCACTGCGCTGATGGATATCCGCCCGGACTACGCTAACGTAGAACGCGACGGCAAACTGGTGCAGGTTGACCCGGACGAAGTTGCTGTAGGGGAAATTATTACCGTTAAACCGGGCGAACGCGTGCCTATCGACGGCAAAATCATCAGCGGGCGCAGCGCGCTCGATACCTCAGCCCTTACCGGCGAATCGCTGCCGCGCGAGGTTGAGGAAGGCATGGAAGTTATCAGCGGCTGCATTAACCAAACCGGCATTTTAAAAATTAAAACCACCAAAGAATTCGGAGAATCCACCGTTGCCAAAATTTTGGATTTGGTGGAAAACAGCAGCGAGAAAAAAGCCCGCAGCGAAAACTTCATCACCCGTTTTGCCAAATTCTACACGCCGATTGTTGTTTTTGCGGCGCTGCTGCTGGCAACCATTCCGCCATATGTTTTAAACGAGCCGTTCTCCGGCTGGATTTACCGCGCGCTGACCTTTCTCGTTATCAGCTGCCCGTGTGCGCTGGTTATATCCATTCCGCTCAGCTTCTTCGGCGGCATTGGCGGTGCTTCCAAATGCGGCGTGCTGGTTAAGGGCAGCAATTATTTAGAAGCGCTTGCCGATACGGAAACCGTTGTTTTTGATAAAACCGGCACCTTAACCAAAGGCTCCTTTGCCGTTACTTCCATTAAGCCGGTTGGCATGACTAAAGCAAAGCTGCTGGAGCTTGCCGCTTATGCGGAGGATTATTCCAACCATCCCATTTCCCTTTCCATTAAGCGCGCTTACGGCAAAGAAATTAAGCACGGCATGGTTAAAAATATAGAAGAAATTGCCGGCCACGGCGTGCGCGCCGTTATAGGCGGGCAAACTGTACTGTGCGGCAACGGTAAACTTATGCAGCGCGAAAAAATCAGCTACACACCATGCACTGAAGCAGGCACGGTTATTTACACCGCCGTTGACGGTAAATTTGCCGGTTATATTTTAATTGAGGACGAAGTAAAAGCCGACGCTGCCGCCGCTATTAAAATGCTTAAAACCTGCGGTGTGCGTGAAACAGTTATGCTGACGGGCGACAGCGACGCAGTAGGGCAGAAAATTGCCAAACGCCTGGGGCTGGACCGCGCCTTTACGCAGCTTTTGCCTGCGGATAAGGTTGAACATGTTGAACGCCTGCTGGAAGGCCTGCACAAACGCACAAACCGCGGCAAGCTTGCATTTGTTGGCGACGGCATTAATGACGCGCCGGTGCTGGCACGCGCCGATGTAGGCATCGCCATGGGTGCTTTAGGCAGCGACGCTGCCATTGAAGCGGCAGACATTGTACTGATGACTGATGAACCTTCCAAAATCGCTTCCGCCATTAAAATTGCCCGCAAAACTCTGGGCATTGTGCGCCAAAACATCATCTTTGCCATTGGCATTAAAATTGCCGTGCTGGCGCTCGGCGCGCTGGGCTACGCTTCCATGTGGGCGGCTGTTTTTGCTGATGTCGGCGTATCCGTCATTGCTATTTTAAACGCCGTGCGTGCGCTGAACGTAAGCAAATACAAAAATGAGAAGGAACGTGTTTTAGCTGCCCAAAATACTATCCACGCCGCCGCAGAAGCTGCTTGACAGCAGGAAGTGATGAATATGTATGAACCGATTTTACAAGAAGATTTTGCTGTTTTAAATGCTTCCGAACTTTGCAAAATACTTGGTGACTATAACCGTATGCGTCTGCTTTTGCTGTTATCGGACGCACAGGAACGTACTATAAGTGAAATTACCGTAAAACTGCAATCTTCTCAATCACTAGTTTCACATCAGGTACGCTTGCTGAAAGAAGTACATATTTTAACTACTAGAAAATCAGGAAAATATGTATACTGCAAAATTGCCGACCATTTTATTTCAGTTATTTTACAATTATTGCTGCTTTACACACAAAAACACTTCTCCAAATGTTAAAAGCAATACCCCAAAAGCATTATGGCTTTGGGGTATTTTGTGTTTCATGCTATCAGTCGATGCTGATAAGTTCGTACTGCTGGTTGCCCATTTTCAGTTCGCGCATAGCGGTAAGCTGATGCAGCCCGTGACGGCTTTCAATGCGCTCAACCAAATCGTGGCGGTCTTTTTCCGGCTGGGCGTAAACAAGGTCAATGCTGGCCTGGTCAATCGCCAGAAGGTCGGTAGATGCCAGAATGCCGATATCCGGAATGGTCGGCTCTGCTGCTGCAACGCCAGCGCAGTCGCAGTCTACGGACATGCGGCGCATTACGTTAATAAACACAATGTGCTTACCGAAATAATCAATGGTTGCCTTGGCAGATTCAGCCATGTTTTCCATCAGCATTTCTTTGGCAGGCCATGCGTTCCAGTCCTCCGGCAGCGGCTGGCCGTAAACGCCGTGTACCATTGCTTTGCCAATTTTGCCGTCGGCGCAGCCAATGGCAATATTCTTCATGCTGCCGCCGTAGCCGCCCATGGCGTGGCCTTTAAAGTGGGTTAATACAATCATGGAATCGTAATTAACTATATGCCCGCCCATGGAAATTTCTTTAAAGTGCTTGCCCCCGCGTACCGGCAGCATAACGGTGCCTTCTTCGTCCATAATATCAACCGGGCAGAAATCCCAGCCGTTAAGGGCAATAGTAGCGCGGTGCTTTTCGGTAGTATCACGCCCGCCTTCGTACAGGGCGTTGGTTTCAACTATATTGCTGTTGGGCACATGTGCCTGAAAAGCCTTTACCATTTCGCGCGGCAGAATGTTCGGGCCGTGCGGTTCGCCGGTATGCAGTTTAATTGCAACCTTGCCGTAAATGCCTTCATTAATCATATCATAAAGTTTAATAAGAGTATCAGCATTGATGTTTTTGCTGAAATATACTTTGGCACGGCTGCCTGCGCCGCCGTTTGCGGAAACCTTTACGCTTCCTTCGCCTGCTGCAAACACATTTCTTACCCCCTCAAGATTATACGCCGCAACACCGACAGCGGCAGTTCCGGCTGCTTTTAAAAAGTCGCGTCTTGTCATTTTTTTCATTTTGCATTCGCTCCTTTAGCCATAATTTTGCTGTCAGTTATATCCTACTACTTGAAGTTCAGTCCATGTCAAGCAAAATTTCAAGCGCTTGTAAAAGCCCCTACAAGGCTGTCTGTACGCGGGCGCAAAACCGTGTCATAGCTCATCAGCTGATAATCGGCCAAACGTGCCATGTTCTGCAAAGCCTCTATTTTTTGCAGCAGCATATCACGCGCCTGCGCCAGTATTTTTTTGCGCTGCTGGCAGGTCTGTTCGCCCAGCTTGGCAAGGTTTATATAATCGGCAATGGCCTCCAGCGACATGCCCGCGCCTTTTAAAGTCTGAATGAAAGCAACCCACTCCACAAAATTTTCGTCATAATTGCGCACGCCGCCGCTGGTACGCGGTACGGCGGGTATAATGCCCATGCGCTCGTAATATCTTAATGTGTCTGCCGATACGCCGGTTCTTGCGGCAATCTCTTTAATAGTCATTTTCAGCCCCTCCTTACAATGTTCCCTGACGGATTTTATAAATAATATAGTCTATCAAATCCAGCGATTTTTGTTTGCTGTGTATTTCTTCCAGAAGGTCCAGGCGGTGCCTGCGCAGAATTTTTATCGGCCCGGCCGAGCCGCCCTCTGCCAGCAGCTTTAAAAAGCGGCTGATGCTGAAGGCATCAAGCCCGGTGCTGCTTAACGATGCAGCCAGTGCATCCGTGCGCTGCTCATCTGTATTAACCGGTTTTTTATTCATTATCATCACCCGCCTGCCTGCATTAGTTTTTTGTTGCTTTAATTATAAAACTCACCTTAAAGCTGCGTCCAATACTTGTATTTTATGGTTTACCATGCCTGATAAACATAATTTGCTTGCAGGCGCAGGCTGCGCTATTTTATAATAAATATACAGTGTTTACAGGAGGGAATGCCATGGAAACAAGGCTTTTACGTTATTTTTTAACCGTTGCCCACGAAGAAAACATTACCCGCGCCGCCGAAGTGCTGCACATTACCCAGCCGACGCTCAGCCGCCAGCTGGTACAGCTTGAAGAAGAAACCGGCGTAACGCTGTTTATCCGCGGCAAGCGCAAAATTACGCTGACGCCCGAAGGCATGCTGCTGCGCCGCCGTGCAGAAGAAATTTTATCGCTGGTAGACAAAACCGAAAAAGAACTTCTGCAGCAGGACGCACTTGTGGAAGGCACTATTTCCATAGGCTGCGGCGAATTAAATTCCGTTAACCTGCTGGCGCAGATTATAAAAGACTTTAAAGCCCTTTACCCGAAAGTAAAATTCAATCTGCATACCGGCAATTCCGACCGGCTGAAAGAGCAGCTTGAGCAGGGGCTGATTGACATTGCCCTGCTGCTGGAGCCCGTGAGCATTGAAAAATATGATTTTCTCCGCCTGCCGGTAAAAGAACGCTGGGGCGTAATTATGCCAACCGGCTGCGCGCTGGCCGCCAAAAAGAGCATTACCGCCCGCGATTTAACAGGCCTGCCGCTTATTACCGGCCGCCGCGCCACCATTAACAACGAACTTAACAACTGGATTGGCCGCGAGCTAAGGAATTTAAACATAGTGTTTACCACTGACCTTGCCGCCAACGCCATTTTAATGGTAACAAGCGGCCTTGCTTATCAGCTGACGCTGGAAAACCCCGTCCCCGCACTGGACGGAACGCGCGTTACCTTCCGCCCGCTGGAGCCTGAACTCAGCTTCGGAACGCTGCTTGCCTGGAAGCGTTATGCCCCCGGCAGCCCTGCCGCTGAAAAATTCATCAGCCATGCAAAATGCTTTTTAAGCATGAACCAATCTCAAAGATAAGCATTGGAATTTTTGCCTTTGCCTACATTATAATAAAAGCACCGGGAGCATCATGCCGGTGCTTTTGCTATTGACTTAAAGCGTACTTCAACTGTTAAACTAAAGGCAGGGAAAAATTATGCAGAACAACAGCAAAACTTCACACCTTTCTTTTACGGCGCAGCGGGCGGCGGGCTATTTACTGGGCTTTGCCCTTTTATACGCCCCGTTTGAACTGTACCGCCGCTTTTTGGAAAATGTTTTAAACGTGCAGCCGGCGTTTTTGCCGCACGCATTCTGCCCTCGCATACCAACGGCAGAAATTTTTACCGGCGGATTTTTTGAGCTCAACAATTTAATGCTGGTATCAACTTTGCTTTTCTGGCTGCTGTGCCTGCTGTTCGGCCCGTTTTTCTGCGGCAGGCTGTGCGTGGCCGGTTATTTTGCCGAAATCCTCAGCCATCTGGTGCCGGAACGCTGGCAGATTGAATGGGAAAAATACGTGCCGGTGCCTTATATCCGCTTCGGCATGCTGCTTGGATATATGCTGCTGCCGCTGTGGTACGGCTTTTACCCCTGCGCCTACTGCAACTTTTATCTGTTCGACAGCCTTGTAAGCGTCCTTTTCGGTGCGACCATTTCGTTTACCGTGCCGCTTGCCGCAACAGGCTTTTTATACCTGGTGCTGTTTGGGCTGTTTACCAAAGGCGGGCGCGGCTACTGCCGTTTTATGTGCCCGCAGGGAGCAATGCAGAGCCTGTTTTTCATCATCGGCAGCAAACTGGGCATAGCCTCCAAAATACAGGTTAACAGCGAAAAATGCGTAAAATGCCGCCTTTGCGTTAAAAACTGCCCCATGCGCGCCATGAGCCTTAAAAACGGCAGCATTAAAAATGACGTAAGCCTGTGCATAAAATGCGGCGTATGCCAGCATAACTGCCCCGTAAAAGCCATTACAACAGGAGGCGGCAGATTATGAAAAAGAATGTTTTAACAATGCCAAAAGATAAACTTTTAAATTTAGCCGTTGGTGCCGGTATACCGTTTGGAACCGCTGCAAGCGGCGCTGCCGGAGGCTGCACGGGTATCTGCGGCAGCTGCGGCGCTACCTGCCTGGGCGGCTTTGCGCTGGCAGCCTGGCTCTGCGGCAGCGTATATTTTAAGAGCCGCCGTAAAAGTTTAACCGCTAACGGAAAACCACAATCCGTTCAGCCTTAAATAAAAAATTTAAAGGAGAGATGAATATGAAAAAATTTCTTTGTGCTTTGATGATGGCCGTACTTGCTTTGGGCATAACCGCCTGCGGCGGAGCAGCGGAACAATCCGCACCGGCACCCACAGCAAAAACGGAAACGGCTGCACCGGCAGCTGACGGCGGCAAAAAAATCCTCGTAGCCTACTTCAGCCATACCGGCAACACCGAAAAAGTAGCACAGCTTATCCAGAGCAAAACCGGCGCCGATATTTTCAAAATCGAAACCGCAGCCCCGTATCCTTCCGTTTACCGCGAAACAACGGAACTGGCAAAGCAGGAAAAAGCCGACAACGCCCGCCCTGCGCTGAAAAACAAAGTGGAAAACATGGCTCAGTACGATGTTGTTTTTGTAGGCTTCCCTATCTGGTGGCACACAGCGCCGATGGCAGTAGCAACCTTTGCCGATGGCTATGACTTCAGCGGCAAAACCGTTATCACCTTCTGCACCAGCGGCGGCAGCCCCATCAGCGAAAGCACGCCGGACATTAATAAATGGTTTAAAGGCGCAAATGTTATTGAAGGCATCCGCGCTTACCCGGACGATACCGCGGCTACCGAAAAATGGCTGGCAGGCCTGAACCTGTAAAGCCCCATAAAAATTTAAACCTGCACTTTTAACGGTGCATAAAAAATCTTCTTCCAGAAAAGGAAGAAGATTTTTATTTTATATTATTTGCGCAGCACAAGTTTAATAAACACCCTGCTGCCTTCATATAATAAAATCATCGGCACTGCCAGAAGTGTCTGCGTTACCACATCAGGCGTCGGCGTAATAATTGCCGCTAAAATAAACGAAGCAACCACCATATAGCGCCGCCCGCGCTTCAGCAAAGCAGAAGTTACCACACCCATCTGCGCCAGCACAATAAGCACCATAGGCAGGTTAAAAATAAAGCCGAAAGGCACAACCAGCATCAGGAAAAAGTCCAGATAGCTTTCTATCGAAAGCATCGGCGCAATATTGCCGCCTGCAAAGGTTGTAAAAAAGTGCAGCCCCTGCGGAAATACAAAAAAGTATGCAAAAGCAATGCCCGCCCAGAACAAAAGCACCGATGAAGGCACAAACAGCATCAGCGCCGAGCGCTCCCTGCCGGTTAGGGCCGGCACCAGAAACGCCCACAGTTCATAAAACAAAACCGGGGCCGCAAGCAGCACGCCGCAGGCAAGCGCTATTTTTATGTAAATAAAAAACGCTTCCGCCGGGCGCATATAATACAAATTGGTGGCAGGCGCCGTCAGCACTGCCACAATTTCATCAATATAAAAACTGCTTACCAGCGTACCTGCGGCAAGCGCCGCCAGGCTGTGCAGAATTCTGCGCCGCAGTTCGCCCAGATGTTCCGTTAAGGTCATTGCCTCATCATTGTTATCTAACGGACGGCCATTATCCATAGCTTGCGCCGTCATTTTTTAGCTTCTGCCTGCGCAACTTCCGTTCCGGCAGGCACAGCTTCTCTTTTGTTTCTGCGCTTTCGGTAATTTCACCGGCTTTTTTAATTTCCGTTTCAGTGCTGTTCACAGCCTGTTTAAACTCTTTCATGCTCTTGCCAAGGGCAGAACCTATTTCCGGCAGTTTGCCGGGGCCAAAGAAAATAAGACCGATAACCAAAATAAGCAAAAGTTCGGGTAAGCCTAAACCAAACATAATAATTCCTCCTTGCAGCCGCTTTATTATAAGTTTTATGCTTTGCTACATATATAGTAACACTTGCATCTAACTCTAAGTCAAGCCTTATTTAAAATTTAATCTCGGGCTAACCTTCGTTTTACTTATACTATACAAAGCACCTCAATCTATGCTGATAAGTTCATAATTGGGGTTGCCCATTTTCAGTTCTTTCATGTAACTTAACTGGCGCAGGCCTTCGCGGCTTTCAATGCGCTCAATCAGGTCTTTGTTGTCGCTGCCCGGTTTGTCATAAACCATGTCCACGCACGCCTGGTCAATCGCCAGCAAATCGGTGGAAGCCACCATGCCGATATCGCCGATGGTCGGCTCTTCCGCTTCCGGCCCGGCGCAGTCGCAGCGCACGGACATTCTGTTAAGCACATTAATATAGGCAATGCGTTTGCCGAAAAAATCCGTTACTGCTTTGCCTGCCTCTGCCATGTGCTCCATAAAATGCGCCCCGCGGATGGAAAAATCGGCATTGTGCTGCATGGCCTTGCCTACTTTGGCATCGGCACAGCCAATGGCGATGTTTTTAAGCGAACCGCCAAAACCTCCGGCAGCATGGCCTTTAAAATGCGACAGCACAATCATGCTGTCGTAAGTGGGCAGGCTTTTGCCGACGTACATTTCTTTAAAATGCTTGCCGCCGCGTACCGGCAGGGCAACGTTGCCAAACTCGTCCATAATATCGACGGGGCAGAAATCCCAGCCGTTGTAGACAATGGTTTTACGGTGCAGCTCCGTTGTGTGGCGGCCGCGTTTATATAAAGTGTTGGTTTCTACAATGTTGCTGTCGGGTATGCGCTGCTGTACGGCTTTAACAAATTCGCGCGGCAGAAAATTTTTGCCGCCGATTTCGCCGGTATGCATTTTAATGGCAACCTTGCCATAAATTTCGCTGTTAACCAGTTCGTACAGCTTTACAAAATGTTCGGCATCAATGTGTTTTGTAAAGTACACCTTGGCGCTGCTGCCAGCCGCCAGCGGTGCTTTAAGCTGCCTGCTACCAATAACCGGCGCCTGCGCGTATGCCCTGCCAAAATCAGGCAGGCTGAACGCCGCCGCGCTGATTGCCGCCGTACCGGCAAGTTTTAAAAAGTCCCTTCTTGTCAGTTTATCCATTGATACGACCCCCTTTAACAACCCATATAATAAAAGCATCAGCATACCTTACAGTTTCATTATAGGTGTTAAAGTGCACTTGCAGTCAACGGCAAAAACTGTGCCATTCTGTACAAAAAGGGCTGTTTTAAAAAGTTTTACACATTTATCAGTTCATAATTGGGGTTGCCCATTTTCAGTTCGCGCATGTAGCTTAACTGGCGCAGGCCTTCGCGGCTTTCAATGCGTTCAATCAGGTCTTTGTTATCGCCGCCAGGCTTGTTGTAAACAAGGTCAACGCTGGCCTGGTCAATCGCCAGAATATCCGTTGAAGCGAGAATGCCGATATCGCCGATAGTGGGCTCTGCCGCGCGCGCACCGGCGCAGTCGCAGTCTACGGACATACGGCGCATAACGTTAATGTAAACAATGTGTTTGCCGAAAAAGTCCGTTACGGCTTTGCCGGCTTCAACCATGTTTTCCATAAAAGCGGCATTGCGTACGCTAAAGCCCCTGCCGTGCTGCATTATTTTGCCAACCTCACCGTCGGCACAGCCAATGGCAATGTTTTTAAGCGAACCGCCATAGCCGCCCATGCTATGCCCTTTAAAATGCGTCAGCACTACCATGCTGTCGTAATCAACAAGGCTTTTGCCTACGGACATTTCCGTAAAGTGCTTGCCCCCGCGCACCGGCAGCATTACCGCGCCGTGCTCGTCCATAATATCTACCGGGCAAAAATCCCAGCCGTTGGCCATAATGGTTTCGCGATGGCGCGCCGTAGTGCTGCGCCCGCCGCCATAGGCAGTGTTGGTTTCAACAATCACGCTGCCGGGAATCTGTTCCTGCACGGCTTTTACAAAACTGCGCGGCAGGAAGTTTTTGCCGCCCTGCTCGCCGGTGTGTATTTTAAGCGCTACTTTGCCATAAATATCGCTGTTGATTAATTTATACAGCTTTACCATGCTGTCTTCGTTTATTTTATCCGTAAAATACACTTTGGCGCGGCTTATTCCGTCCGCTGCCGCGCTGCCTGCCGCAGCATTAACCGGCTGCCCGGCAGTTGCCGCTGTCTGCGTGGCCGCGTCGCCAAACTTGCAGCCTGCCAGCCCCAAAACCGTAAAACCTGCCAGTTTTAAAAAGTCTTTGCGTGAAATCCTGTCCATATCAATGCCCCCCCTTTAAACCATAACGGCATGCAATAAATTTGATTTGCCTAAATTATACCCGCTGGAGCCGTTTCCAAGTCAAGCATAAAAGCAATAAGTTTTTAACATTTTCAAATTTATAAGGCAGCCTTTAACGCCTTCACAAAGCGGCAAAAAGGGGTACGCCAATATTTTAGGCAAGCTATGCTGCTGTAATATTAATAAAAAAAAGAGGACGGCGAAAAGCCGTCCTCAAAGGGTTATGTGTCAGAAGAACTGAAGTTTTAAATTAGAAAGTGAAGATTACTTCAGACCAAAGAGTCTGTACATCGGTATTGCCTTCACGGGATTCCATATCGGCATATTTAACGCCTGCTACAATGTTCTTGGCAAGAGTTACGTTTGCGCCAACATCAAAGCCCTGATAGCCATCGCCACGAACGGTATCTGCCGGGAATTCGCTATAACCACCTGCAAACAGGGTCGGACGCAAGAAAGTAGAGAGCGGACGGTCGCTGTAGTTAGCGTATACACCCCAGCTACCCGGTTTGGAAGCTTTAGCCCCGCGATAGGACAAGCCTACGAGATAGCCGCTGTCATCGCCATTATCATAAACCGTATCACTATCCATATCGCCGTAGAAATAGCTGCCGCGCAGAGTCAAATCTTTAGCGATTTCGCCGGAAAGTGCAAGTTCCCAAATTTCATTCTGACGGGCAGTATCAGCATTGTAATAACGCACGTCTGCACCAACTACACCGATTTTGCTTTCAACACCGGCTACATATACGCGGTCACCATCATCAACAGCATAACCGCTTAAATTACTACCACCAACCCATGCTTCATTATTGGTTGCTTTCATAGCCCAGCCGAACACTTTAACATCCTTGCCGTAAGACAATTTTACGCCGTCACCACGGTTATCAAGTACATCAGCTTTAACGAAGTCCTGACGGCCAGCTTCTACTTTAACGCCACCAATAGGACCACTTACATATGCCCAGTTCAGTTCAACATCGTCATCACTTTCGTGACCAGACCAACCTTCACTGTCATAATGCTGCTGATTTTCAAAACGTCCAGTATAGGACCAATCTTCGTTTACCTGACCATTCAGGAATAAACGGGTACGCAGGTAACCATCATGACCTTTACTGTCTCCGTCATAATCTTTGTAGCTTGCACGAATCTGACCGGTGATTTTTACGTTGTCAGATTTTTTCTCGAGGTTAGCAACGCGAACGCCGAGGCTGTCGAGTTCGTCAGCAAATTCAGCAGCTAATTTATCAACATTAGCGCCTTTTGCCATTGCTTTTGCTACAATCTGAGCCATTTCATAGCGGGTCATCAGTTTATCTCCGCCGTAGGTGCCATCGGGATAACCATCTACAACGCCTTCTGCTGCCAGTTTGTTAACAGCATCATAAGCCCAGTGGCCGGCCGGTACATCGCTGAACGGGTTAGCTGCATATGCGGATGCAGTTACGCCGAGAGCCATTGCCATTGCTAATACTAAGGATTTTTTCATTTTGTTTTCCTCCTTTTAGAAAAACACTTTATATTTTATAAAGCGCGGAGGTACAAATTACCGGCTTTTGCCAAAACTTACGGTGCGAGTCTCCTGGTTTCCTCTACCTGTTTTGCCGCCTGCCTTTAACCTGTGCCTTTTGCGCAATATAACTAAGCCAAGGCTTTGCCCCTGAGGAATTGGCAAAGCCTTAAAAAAGAAGGCGTACTTGCAATACGGAACAGTGAAAAACTCCGGCTAAAACTGCCAAAAGGGATGGAGAAAAATCTCATGTTCCCAACCTTCTTTTCCCGGGCAAAGTAACAACCGGCCTGACCGGCCAGTCTTTCTTCACAGTTTTATTATATAAACGGCCAGTTTAATCTGCAATTTCAATAATTAATGCCAGTTATTAGCGGCGCTTATTAATTGCCGGCGTTTTTCTGCTGGCGGAAGGCTTCCAGAATTACGTTTGCAAAGTCTTTAATGTAATTATTGGCGTTGGCTTTTTTCCAAAAGAGGTAGTATTTTATCTGCGCCTGCTTGGCGCCCTGGTACAGCGCCAAAATGCGGATGCCCTCGCTGGGCTTGGTATCTGGTGCGGCGCTGCCGCCAAATAAAAAGCCGTTGCCTGCCGCTGCCATAATGCGCGCTTCTTCTACGCTGCGCGCAAAAACAAAACTGCCTTCAAAGCCCAGCACCTGCGTATAAAAATCTTTTTCCGTTTCACGTTGTTTTTCATCCGCTACCAGAATGCAGGGAATCTGCTCCAAATCTTTCAGCTCGGCACAGCCTCCTTCAAAGCCGCCGTAAACGGAGGATACTTCAATAAAGCACGGCAGCGATACTACCGGCAGCATTTCGTATTCTTCCGATACCACATGCCTTTGCAGGTTAAAAGCTATATCCGTTTTGCCGTCGCGCAGAAGCGCGGCAATTTCGTCATGCGTACCGCCGCTTACATTCAGGCGCACGCCTGCGTTTTGCTGTTTAAACATGCTTACCGCCTTATACAAACGGGCATCGGCAAAGCTGTTAAGGTAACACACTTTCAGGCTGCCTTCCTGCCCGGCAGCAGCGGCAATGGTGCCGTTTTTAAGTTTTTCCGTTTCGCCAAGCAGTTTTTTGCCGTGGCTGTACAGGTATTTTCCGGGTTCAGTCAGCGTAAAGCGGCGCGTGCTGCGCACCAAAAGCTGTACCCCCAGTTCTTTTTCCAGCGACAATATCTGCTGGGATATTGCCGACTGCGATATAAAACATTCTTCGGCCGCTTCTGTAAAGCTGCCGGTGTCCACTACGGTTACGAAATATTTAATCTGCCTCAGCAGCATAAGCCGCCCCTCCTCTCTCAGGAACTGTATTTTTATTGTAAAGTTTTAATTTTACTTTCAGTCAAGCCGTTACGCAAATTTTTCATAAACTTTTCTTATTTTTGCTACAAAGCCATGCCTTGCCGCATAAAAGCATGTTTTTTAATTATTTACTATCATATACAACAGACTAAACTCAAAACAAATTGTATTTTTAATGCTATTTATAAGAAATTTTTATGAACATTTTTCAACAGCCCTTGACTTAGAGCCGTCTTCAACTTTTATAATAAAGGCGTAAAAACAAATCCTGCCCTGGGCAGGCTAAAAAGGCAGGGATTATTATGAAAAAAACAGCCAGAATTTTGCTTGCGCTTTGCGCTTGCATGCTTATAGGAGGTAATGCCGCTATGGCACAGGACAGAATGGAAGAAAGCTCCGCCACCGTTAAAGCCCTTTATGGTACGGAAAATCCGTGCAGCATTAAAGGCGCGCCGGAACTTGGCAAGATTATGCAGAAATTTATTTACAGCGATGTGAACAATCAGGTAAAAATGCCTTTGGCGCAAAAAGAGCTGCTGACGCTGGTGGTTTTAACTGCCAACAACACTCCGGAAGATATCGGCGTTCACGTTAAAGGCGCGTTAAATGCCGGGGCAACGCCCGAAGAAATACGCGAAACCCTTTACCAGTGCACGCCTTATGTTGGTTTTGCACGCAGCAAGGCCGCGCTGATTGAAATGCAGATTGCTTTTGAAGAAACAGGCGTAAAACTGCCGCTGGAAAACCAGGGCACAACTACCGACGCCGACCGCATTGCCAAAGGCGAACAAACCCAGGTTGACATTTTCGGCGACCGTATGCGCGGTTTTGCAAATTCCGGCAAAGGCGACCAGGCTCACATTAACAACTGGCTCAGCGGCAACTGCTTTGGTGATTACTACACCCGCAAAGTGCTTGATTTAAAACAGCGCGAGCTGATTACCTTTACCGCAATTATCACGCTCGGCTGCTGCGACCCGCAGGCCAAAGCACATGTTAACGGCAACCTTGGCGTTGGCAACACCCGTCAGGATTTAATTGACGCCGTTACCGTAGCGCTGCCCTACATCGGCTATCCGCGCACGCTCAACGCTATCAGCGCCATTAACGCCGTTATACCGGCAGAATAAAAAAGTTTCCCCGTTCCGCAAATAAAAAAATCCGCCCGGAGGCGGAAATTTACGAAAGAGGAGCAAAGCATATGAAAACTAAAAAACTTTTATTAGCATTATGCGCATTTATGATTATGGGAGGTAATGCCGTTATGGCACAGGAACAGATAGTACCTGAAGAATTTGCAAAAGAAAACATTTTTGGGCTTGGCGAAAAGAACGTGGCTTACCAGCAGTATTTTATCGGCCAGAGCTATTTAAACCCGCTGACCAAAGAACGTGTGGGCACAGCCAACGTAACCTTTGAACCAGGCTGCCGCAACAACTGGCATATTCATCACAAAGGCGGGCAGATTTTACTGGTAACCGCAGGCCGCGGCTACTACCAGGAATGGGGCAAACCCGCGCAGGAACTTAAACCCGGCGATGTTGTAAACATTGCGCCCGAAGTTAAACACTGGCACGGCGCCGCACCGGACAGCTGGTTTGCGCACATTGCCATTGAAGTACCGGCAGAAGGCAGCAGCAACGAATGGCTGGAACCCGTTACAGATGAAGAATACAGCAAATTAAAATAAACCGCAGTAAACAAGTACGAATAAAGAATCCGCTTATACAAGTATAACCCCCTCCGCTGTTAAAACGAAGGGGGTTCTTATTATGAGTACCGCAAAATTATTTCAGCTGCCTTTGCCATATAAAACAAAAAGCACTGCAACGCAGGTTACAGTGCTTTGGCTATAAAATAAAAATGGTGATCCACCCGCGACTCGAACGCGGGACACCCTGATTAAAAGTCAGGTGCTCTACCGACTGAGCTAGTGGATCACATCAGTTACTAAAACGTCAAGCCCGTTCCAGCAACAAAATAATTATACAAATTAATCATTACTTTGTCAAGCATTTTCAATAATTTTTCTGCAAAAATTTTTATGCGCGCTGTAGGTTTCCGGCAGGCCTGCCTGCATAAATTCTTGCGCAGACAAATACAAAACACAAAACCAAAAATATTATGCCGCCAAACACCATGCTGCCCATTCCCCAAGAGGCTATTATTTCGCCGCACAGCATGGTGCCGAAAGTTGTTCCGAGGTTGGCGGCCGTTAAAAACAGGCCGTTGGCAAAATCAGGTGCTTCCGGCGCGGCAGAGGTAATCCAGTATTGGTTTATATTTACATTAACGCCGCCAATAATGCCCCATACAAGCGTTAATGCCACCACTGCCGGTGCGTAAGCGCCCGCAAAATACACCGCCATATATACGGCCGCCAGTGCCGGGGCAAACAGCACTGCCGTGCGCAGCGGCGCTTTGGTAAGCAGCCTGCCGCCGATAATATTGCCCAGAATATTGGCGCAGCCATATATAAACAGCACCGCGCTGATATTGTTCCACGAAAGGTGCGTAATTTGTTCAAGATAACCGGAATAAAAGCCGAATACGCCAAAAACGGCGCCGTTCATAAAAATAATGCCTGCAATAGAAAGCCAGAGCACCGGGCGTTTTAACAACACAAGCTGTTCTTTGCAGGAAGCGCGCCCCTCTACCGGCAAACGCGGCACAAAAACAAGCGTTGCCGCAAACGCCAGAAGGTTGCCTGCCGCAAATACCACCATTGCCGCGTCAAGCGAAAAATTGGCCGCCACAAAGCTGCTTATGGGCACTCCCAGCACCATGCCTGCCGAAACGCCTACAATAACTTTGGCAACAGCTTTTAACCGGTCTTTTTCCGGCACGGAAGCACCGGCAACGGAAAACGCCAGCGAACAGTACACCGGATGCAAAAAAGCAGGCAGCACGCGGGCAGCAAGCGCCACGGCAAAATTATCCGTACACATTCCCGCTATATTGCCAAGTGCAAAAAGCCCCAGCACCAGCAGCATTACTTTTTTGCGTTCCATTCCGGAAAACAATAGCGGCATAACCGGGCCGGAAAACGCTACCGCCAGCGCAAAAAAGCTTATTAAAAGCCCTGCCTGCGGTATGCTTACACCAAAGCGCTCCGCCAGAAGCGGCAAAATGCCTATAACGCCCATTTCGGTATTGATAATGCTGAACACGCCAATGGTTAAAATAAATATCATTAAATTACCGTTTGATTTTAACAATGCAGTTTCTCCTTTAAATTTTTATAATTAAAGCCGCTTTAACAAATTTATTATAAAAAACCTCATTGTTAAAAACAAATACTTAATTTGGCTGTTTTATATGCTTTTTAAGTATAAATTTTTACAAACGCCTGCTGAACTTTTGCATTAAAAATATTTACAAATAAAATAATTGGTGTAATATATAGTATGATGTAAGCAAAAGCTAACCATTACGCATTTCAGTTTAACAATATGCTTTTGAGAAATAAAATACTGGAAAATATTTTAAACTTGTGTTATCATAGAAAGCAGACGCAATTTTAAAAACAATATTTTTTATTAATTAGCAAAAGTCATTCCTAAATGGAGGATTTTATATGCAGATAGGTTTGGATATCGGCAGCACCACTGTAAAAATAGCCGTGCTGGATGATGCCGGAAAACTGCTTTTCAGTAAATATGCCCGTCATGCCAGCCGCATTACGGAAACCATAAAAACCATACTCGAAGAACTTGCCGCGCAGATGCCGTGGCTTAAAACAGCACGTCTTGCCATCAGCGGTAGCGCAGGCATTGGCGTTGCCGAAAGCTGCGGCGTGCAGTTTGTGCAGGAAGTTTTTGCAGAAAAAATATGTACGGAACGCCTTAACCCGGATACGGACGTTGTTATTGAACTGGGCGGCGAAGATGCTAAAATATTATTTTTAGGGCGGCATTTTGACGCCCGCATGAACGACAGCTGTGCAGGCGGCACAGGGGCTTTTATCGACCAGATGGCTTCTTTGCTGAACGTACCGGCCGAAGAACTTGATAAACTGGCAGCCACTGCCAAAACACGCTACACCATTGCCAGCCGCTGCGGCGTATTTGCCAAAAGTGACATTCAACCCCTTTTAAACCAGGGCGCGGAAAAAAATGACCTTGCAGCAAGCATTTTTGACGCCGTTGCCAGCCAGGCGGTAACAGGCCTTGCCAAAGGACGCCCCATTAAAGGCAACGTGCTTTACCTTGGCGGCCCGCTGACCTTTTTTGGCTGCCTGCGCGCCAGCTTTGACAAAATTTTAAATTTACAGGGCACCTGCCCCGAAAACAGCTTATATTATGTGGCAATGGGCTGCGCTTTTTGTGCCGAACACACCGTAGACCTTACCACGCTGGCGGAAAAAATGCACGCTGCGGATGCCAACCGCCAGTTTGAGCATTTGCCGCCGCTGTTCAAAAATATTGAAGAATATGACGCCTTTGTTGCGCGCCACAACCGCGACAACGTTCAGCGAGGCGATATTGCAGCCGCCAGGGAAGCCTACCTCGGCATCGACAGCGGCAGCACAACCATAAAAATTGCCGTAGTTGCGCCGGACGGCAAGCTGCTTGATTCTTTTTACCAGAGCAACAAAGGCAACCCCGTTGTCGCCGTGCGCGATTACCTGACCGGATTTTACGAAAAATACCCCAACTGCAAAATACTTGCCGCTGCCGTTACCGGCTACGGCGAAGAACTTATAAAGCACGCCTTCCACGCCGATTACGGCATTGTGGAAACCATGGCGCATTTTATTGCTGCCAAAAGCCTTCTGCCGGAAGTGGATTTTATTCTTGACATCGGCGGGCAGGACATTAAATGCCTTAAAATACACAACGGCTGCATCGACAACATCTTTTTAAACGAAGCATGCTCCAGCGGATGCGGCAGCTTTTTACAGACTTTTGCCGGCATTCTCGGTTACAGCGCGGAAGATTTTGCCAAAATAGGGCTTTTTGCCGATAAACCGGTTGACCTTGGCAGCCGCTGCACCGTATTTATGAACAGCAACGTAAAGCAGGCGCAGAAAGACGGGGCTTCCGTTGCCAATATCAGCGCCGGGCTTTCCATAAGCATTGTTAAAAACGCACTGTTTAAGGTTATACGCCCTTCCGGGCCTGATGACCTTGGCAAACACATTGTTGTGCAGGGCGGCACCTTTTTAAACAACTGCGTGCTGCGCGCCTTTGAGCAGGAACTGAACCTTAAGGTTGTGCGCCCCGATATAGCAGGTTTAATGGGTGCTTACGGCGCGGCATTATATGCACAGGAACGCCGCAAACTGCATCCGCAGGATTCCGCGCTGCTTAAAGCGGAACAGCTGCGCACTTTTTCACATACGGTTAAATCCGTTACCTGCGGATTATGCAGCAACCACTGCCACTTAACGGTAAATATCTTTGCCGACGGCAAACCTTACATCAGCGGCAACCGCTGCGAACGCCCGGTTACGCACTGCGCGCCCAACGACAGCCTGAACCTTTACCGCTACAAGCTGCAGTTACTGGAAGAATTTAAGCCCGTACCCGGCAGGCGCGGCAAAATCGGCCTGCCGCTCGGCCTTAATATGTACGAACTGCTGCCGTTTTGGCATACCTTTTTTACGGAGCTGGGCTTTGAAGTAATTACCACCCCCATTTATGACAAAACCATTTTCCAGAAAGGCCAGAACACCATTCCGAGCGACACGGTATGTTACCCTGCCAAAATGATGCACGGCCATATAAAATGGCTGCTGGCGCAGGGCATTACAAGCATTTTTTACCCCTGCATGACCTACAACGTTGATGAGGACACAGCGCAGAACTGTTATAACTGCCCGGTTGTTGCCTATTACCCCGAAGTTTTGGCGGCAAACATTGAAGAATTAAAAAATATTCACTTCTTTTACGATTACCTTGGCCTTTTGAACAAAAAACTGCTAGCCAAAGAATTATACAAAATGCTGAATCCCGTTTATACGGATTTAAGCAGTGCGGAAATTAAAAACGCGCTTACCCCCGCATTTAAGGCTTACCGGGATTTTGAAGCCCGCGTTAAGGAGCAGGGCAAAAAAATAACCGAAGAAGCCTTAAGCAAAAACATGCCGGTTATTATCCTTGCAGGGCGCCCATACCATACCGACCCAAAAATCAACCACGGCATAGACCGCCTTATTACCGGGCTGGGAGCTTCTTTAATCAGCGAAGACTCTGTAAGCGGCAATATTGACCGCAAAGATTTGAACAAAGACCTGGAAGTTTTAAACCAATGGACCTATCACAGCAGGCTGTATGCCGCCGCTAAATTTGCCGCGCAGAACCCTGCCATGAACCTTGTTCAGCTTGTAAGCTTCGGCTGCGGCTGCGACGCCATTACGGCCGACGAATGCCGCCGCATACTGGAAGAAAGCGGCAAAATTTACACCCAGATAAAAATTGATGACATTGAAAACCTTGGTGCGGCACGCATAAGGCTGCGCAGCCTGTTTGCGGCACTTGGCTTTGAATGCTGAAATAATTTTTGAAGGAGCAATTTTTATGTCAGAAACTGTGCTACCGGTTTTTACCAAAGAAATGAAAGCTACGCACACCATACTTGTGCCGAATATGCTGCCGTTTCATTTTGCCTTGCTGCGTTCCGCGCTGCAAAGCTGCGGCTACAAAGCCGAAATTTTACAGAACACCGGCCGCAACGTTATTGAAACAGGGCTGAAATACGTTAACAGCGATATATGTTACCCGGCGCTGCTTGTTATCGGGCAGATTATAAGCGCGCTGGAAAGCGGCAGATACGACCTCAGCAAAACGGCCGTTATGCTCAGCCAGACCGGCGGCGGCTGCCGCGCTTCCAATTATATATACCTTCTGCGTAAAGGCATGGAAAAAGCAGGGCTCGGCAATGTGCCAATCATCAGCCTTAATGTAAACGGCATGAACGAACAGCCCGGCTTTGAGCTTAACCTTGCCATGATAAAAAAATTTATGGCCGCCATTATTTACGGCGACACATTAATGTACCTTGCCAACAAAACCCGCCCCTACGAAACCATTAAAGGCGCAGTGGACGAACTGGCAGGCAAATGGCTGAACAGGCTTGAAACCGCTTTTATGGAAGGCAAAGCGCAGGCTACAGGAACAATGAAACAGCTTTCGCGAGCTCTGGCGGAGGACTTTGCCGCCCTGCCGCAAAAAGCAGAGCATAAAATAAAAGTTGGCATTGTCGGCGAAATTTACATTAAATACGCAGGGCTTGGCAACAACAATTTAGAGCAGTTTTTACAGAAGCAGAACTGCGAATACATGCTGCCGGGGCTGCTGAACTTTATTATGTACTGCGCCGACACTTACTTAACGGACTACAAACTGTACGGCGGCAATTTTTTTAAATACGGCATATCCAAAATGGCAATGCTTTATTTAAAACGCCTCGAAAAAATTATGCTTTCCGCACTTTCCACCCCGCCCTTTAAGCCGCCCGCTTCTTACGAAGAAACCAAAGCGCTTGCCAAAGGCGTTATAGGCTACGGCAACAACATGGGCGAAGGCTGGCTTTTAACAGCCGAAATGCTGGAACTTGCCAAAAACGGCTACAACAACATCATCTGCGCACAACCATTCGGCTGCCTGCCTAACCACATAGCCGGGCGCGGCATGCTTAACAAAATCAAGGAAATTGCCGAAAATGCCAATATCCTGCCTATCGACTACGATTCCAGTGCTTCTAAAGTAAATCAGGAAAACCGCATTAAATTAATGCTGGCTACCGCCGAATAAAATTTTAAACAAAAAATTACCCCGTTGCCAAAAAACTGACAACGGGGTTTATTTTTACCGTTATTTAATTAATTGCTGCCCTGATAAACCATACCCTGAATATCGGTATCGGCTTTAACCTGTACAAAAGTGGTGGAGCCTGCCGGAATATTTACGGATTTGCCGGTTACAAAAGCACCGCCGATAATACCTACCGGGCCAAGCACTACCATACCGCCGATAGCGGCACCAGCTGCACCGGCAACTGTTTCGGCTGCCTGTTTGGCAACATCACCGAGGAATACTTTAACGCGGGTATTATCAATAGCGTAAATAAAGCCAAAGTCAACATCAATGCGGGCATCCTGGCCGAACATACGCGGACCTACAACCTTGGTTACCTTGCCAACGCCTTCAGCGCCTTTCGGCAGTACCAGCACATCATTAACAAAAACATTGTCGGCAACTTTGTATTTTACAACATCGCCTGCTTTTGCGGTTTTGCTGCTGAGGTCTTCGGCAAATTCAAGCTTGATTACGGAATCTTTCGGCAGAGTTACGGTTTCAACAACAACAATGCCGTCCTGGAAAGCAAGGTTTGCCAGTGCTTCAAGGCGTCCAGCAAGAGAGCCTGCGCCAACTTCACCGTTCAGCATGGTTTCCAGTGCTTCAATGCGGCTTTTTGCCGGACCACCTGCCGTGCTTTCGGTAAACTGCCATTCAACAGCGTTCAGCTTGGTTAAAAAGCTTGCTTCGCCGCTGCCTGCATAACCGTTGATATAGTCATACAAATTATCAACTCTATTTAAAATAGGGTCAGTGGTAATGGTGCCGTAAACGTCATCTTCAAGGCTGTCCATTCTGCTGACCAGTGCGCCTGCCTGTTCCGTACCGTACAGGGTAACTTCCAATGCGCCCATTTTTTCACTGGCAGACATTGTTTTCGGCGCAGCGGAGGCTTCAATGGCAGCGCTGGCGGAAATTTCGTCACCTGCTGCGGCTAAAGCTACGCCCGGAAAGGCAGATGTAACAGTAAGTGTTAACGTTAAAAATAAAGTAAGGAGTTTTTGTTTCATTTCATTACCTCCGTGCAAAAATATATATTAATTATATCATAAAAGAGCTTAAAAAAACAGTAAACTAATTGAAAACCGGGCAAGCATAAGCGCAAAGCCCGGTTTTATTTATTATTTTAAATATTTTGCAAAACTTGACGCTACGGCATCTTTCATTTCGTCCATTTTGGCAAAGCGCCTTCTGTGCTGGGCACGTTTGGAAGGCTTCAGTTCCTCCATGGATTTTCTGTATTCGGGAATGGGTATTTTGTAAAAACGCTTGTCGTCAAGCTGCGTTCCTTCACATTCCTGCCAGAAGGCATCCAGCGAAGTTTTCAGTTTGCGGTCCACGCGGATATGGTTCATGGCATAATAGCCTTCGTTGCTGACGGCGTAAATGCTTTCGCAGCCCAATGCCGCCGCCACATTGCGGATACCGTAAAAAATAAGGTTTTTGGTGCGGTAGCCGTAAAAGGCTTTGGTCAGCCCTTTAATAACCTCCGAGCCGTTGGGAGTTCCCTGCAATGCGCCAATACACAGCGCCGGTTCGCCGTTTTTTCCGGGCGCCAGCCAGAACATAATCTGGTACAGCGCTTCTTTATCCCACATCAGCACCAGCGAAAGGCAGCCCTCTTTGCGCTGCCCGGCGTGGAACCATAATTCCAGCGTCAGCGGCTTTTCTTCGTAGCTGTCTTCCCACAGGCGCAGCATTTCGCCATCTGCATAAAGCCTGCGCAAAGCGTCTTCAGTTAACTTGCTTTCCAAAAATTCCACATGCGCCTTTACAAGGCTGATGCGTTCATCATAGGTGGAGTTTTTGTAAAAGAACTGCCTTGTCGCCTGCTCCACAAAACTTGTTGTATGGCGCAGCATATCACGGCGCAGCGGCGTTGCCGAAAAGAAATCCAGCAGTCCGCCAATCTGTTCGCTGTGCAGCATGCAGCGGGAACGGAAAACAACGTATCTTTTCCATTCTTTCAAGCGTTTGGTATTATACAGGCTATGCCCGATATGTTGTAAAATTTCTGTATCCATGTCAGCCTCGCAATTGTTTGATATGTTACATTATACCATATTGCAGGCCTTACTGCCAGTTATGCTTTGTCGCGGTCATACATCGGGCGCAGGCGGTCCTGCATGGGAATTTTATCGGCCGCAGCCGCAAGCAGCGCCCATTCATACAGCGTGCTCTGTGCGCCAACAGGCTCCAGGCGGTTGGTAACGCGGCGGTAAGTGCCGTTCGATTGCATCATGTGCGCGCCGACGTTATCGCGCAAATACAAATCAAGCACTTTTTTAATACGCTCGATATGCGCCGGTGTTTCAACCGGGAAGAACAGTTCAACGCGGTCGTTAAGGTTACGCGGCATCCAGTCTGCACTGGAGAGGAAAAGCTGTTCCTTGCCGCCGCCCTGGAACCAGAAGATACGGCTGTGTTCCAGCTGCCTGCCGACAATGCTGCGTACGGTAATGTTGTCGCTGATGCCGTCCATGCCAGCGCGCAGGCCGCAGATACCGCGGATGATAAGGTCTATTTTAACGCCCGCCATGGAAGCCTCGTACAGTTTCTGAATAACGGGGTAGTCAATCAGCGAGTTCATTTTGGCAATAATATGCCCGGTGCCGCCTTTTTTTACAATGCTGATTTCGTTGTCGATAAGTTCATAAATCTTTTTGCGCAGGCCGAGCGGCGCCATAACCAGTTTGTTCCATACCGGCGGGTCCGAATAACCGGACAGCACATTAAAGAACGCCGAAGCGTCGCTGCCGAACTGGTCGTTGGCTGTCATCAGGCCCATATCGGTATAAAGTTTGGCCGTGTTATCGTTGTAGTTGCCTGTGCCAAGGTGTACATAACGCTTAATGCCGTCTGCTTCCTTGCGCACAACAAGAATAATTTTGGCGTGGGTTTTAAGGCCCATCAAACCGTAAATTACGTGGCAGCCTGCTTCTTCAAGCCTGCGTGCCCAGATGATATTGTTTTCTTCATCAAAGCGCGCTTTTAATTCTACCAGTACCGTTACCTGCTTGCCGTTTTCGGCAGCGCGGGCAAGGGCTGCAACTATCGGCGAGTTGCCGCTGACGCGGTAAAGCGTTTGCTTGATGGCAAGTACGTTCGGGTCGTCGGCAGCGTCGCTTACAAATTTAACTACCGGGTCAAAGCTTTCATAGGGATGGTGCAAAAGCACGTCGCGTTCACGCAGTACTTTAAAGATGTCGCTGTCGTCCGGCAGTTCCAGCGGGCGCTGCGGCACAAATGGCTCATACAGCCAGGGCCACATGCCCGGCAGCGAAGCAAATTTAAAGAAGCAGGTTGCGTCAAGCGGCCCGTTAATTTCATAAACCTCCTGCTCGGTAATGTCCAGATTATTATACAGGAATTTTCTGATGCGGCTGTTGGCTTTATTGTAAATTTCCAGCCTTACGGAAGCGCCGCGCGTACGTTTGCGCAGGGATTTTTCCACTTCTTTCAGCAGATTGTCGATATCGTCCTCGTCAAATTCCAAATCGGCGTCGCGCGTAATGCGGAACGGCACAACATCCAGAATTTTGCAGCCGCTGTACAAATCGGAGCAGTGCTCGTTAATAACGTCTTCCAAAAATACAAAGCTGCGTTTTTCCTCGCCGGGAACTTCCAAAAGGCGCGGCAATACGGAAGGCACCTGCACGATACCCATGCTGTCTTCGCCTTCCTGGTTGGTAAGTTCTACCGCAAGGTTCAGCGTTTTGTTTGCCAAAAACGGAAACGGGCGCGAGGCGTCAACAGCCATCGGCGTCAGTACCGGGAAAATTTCTTCCTGGTAATAAGCCTCCAGCCAGCGGCGGCCTTTTTCGCTTAATTCGCTTACGCGGCAAATGTAAATGCCTGCCTCGCGCAGCTCCTTAACCAATGAAAGCAGATATTTGTTTAACAGCTTCATCTGGTCATGAGCGGCTTTGCTTATTTCTTCAAGCTGGGCTTTAACGGTAAGCCCTGCCGCGTCGCGTTTGTTAATGCCGTTTTCGTACTGGTCCCACAAGCCTGCCACGCGCACCATAAAAAACTCATCAAGGTTAGACGCAGTAATGGCAACAAATTTCAAGCGTTCCAAAAGCGGCGTGGTTTTTACGCCGGCTTCGCGCAGTACGCGCAGGTTAAATTTTAACCAGCTGAGTTCGCGGTTAAAAAAGTATTCCGGTTTATTAAGATTAATTTTTTCGTTCTTTTCCATTTATCTGTCCACCCGTTCCAAAACTGCCTGTAATCCGTAAACTTCTTCAAAGAAAGATGCCTTGGAGGCAAAAGTCCATTCTTCTATCGTCAAATCTTCAAGTGTAACGGCTTCCACCTTCATTACGCCGTTTTTAACGTTAACGCGGCAGCTTTTGATTTTTTGCTTATAGCTGCGGTCCATGGCATCTGCAAGACGCACCAGCGCAGCTATTTTTGCTACCAACGGCATAATTTCCGGCGACATTTCTTCCACTTCGGCATGGCGTTTGCCGCTGAACAGCCTGTGCGCATGGTAATAGCTTGCTAGCGCCACTATTTTTTTGTCCATTTCGCTGAAGCCTAAAATGTCGCATGACATAATCAGCATATAGCTGTACAGCGAATGGCTGCGCAGCGAAACGTATTTGCCGATATCGTGCAGCAGCGCGGTTGCCTGCAAAAGAATGCGGCTGTGGCTGTCGAGCCCGTGGTGTTTGCCGAGTTTATCGAACATGGCAAGGGCAAGCTTGGCCACCTGGCGCGAATGTGCTTCGTCATACTGGTAACGCTCACCAATGCTGTACAGAAGGCTGAGCTGCTCCTGTTCAAGCTCGTCGGCATAATCTTTGCTGGCCTTCGGGCCAATATGCAAAAGGCAGATGCCGTCAATAAAGCGGTCATCCGTAAGGATAATTTCCTGAACCGGCACCAGTGCCAGAAGCTGCTCGTACAGCAAAATTGTAGGCACAACCAGTTCGGCCACATCTTCGTTGATTTTAAACACTTTAATAATCTGCGGCAGGTTCAGCTCATGCACGGTTTTAAACAGCTGCATGAACTGTTCCGTTTTAATGCGGATAACGCCGGCTTTAAATTCAACGCCCATCATCTGCAGCAGAAGTTCCGATTCCGCGCCTGTCAGCACAAGATAATGTATCTGCTCGTTTTTCAACGCGTCCCTTACCGCGCCCATCGTACTTGAAAGGTATTCGGCAAGAGCCTGGTTGAATTTCATTGAACTGCGCTGATTGCGGTTAAAGCTTTCCTTAACGCGGATAACGCCGATATTAAGGTTCTGCTGGTAGCGTATAATATTATCTTTTACAAAAGTAATGCCAAGCCCGCCGGAGGAAATATCCATCATCAGCATGCTCTCGTCAACGCCGGTCAGGCCGTCAAGCTTCATGGTACGGCGTATGGAAGCATACTTGGTATAAATTTCTTCCGGAAGGTCAATAACCGTTACTTTCAAGCCCGTCCTGATATAAATCTGATCTAACAGGAACACGCGGTTTAAAGCCTCGCGCACTGCGGTTGTTGCCTGCATGCTGTATTCTTCAACTTCGTATTCCGTCATCAGGCGTTTAAAACCGACCAAAAGCTCGCAAATTTCATTTACCATGCTGAACGGAATGATTTTGTTTTTTTGAAGGTTTCTTCGCCCAGGCGCACGCGGCGGTTGCATTCCTCCAGAACTTTCATGTTGTTTAAATTGCGGTACTGCACAATCTGCATGCTTATCATCTCAGAGCCGAGATGTATTGCTGCAAAAATTTTATATTGTTTTTTTCTCACATGACCACCTCATTAAAGCATTATATATTAATTCGACACAGCACCCTTAAATCCTTGCCTTTAACAATTTTTTTACAGCGCCTTACCATCCTTTTTACAAATTATGCGTTTTTTTGCAGGATTTTTTACTTTTTCCGGTAAATATATATTTATTATGCGGTTTTACTGAATGTAAAATGACGGGAGGTATGTATTTTGCAGAGGATAGCTATTATAGATATCGGTTCTAACTCAGCGCGCCTTGTTATAACTCATATTTATAAAAACGGCGCCTACAACATGGTATACAACCAGAAAGAAGCCCTGCGCCTGAGCCAGAAAATTGACAAAACGGCAACCTTACGCAGCAGGCGTTTACCGACACCATTGAAACCATGAAAAGCTTTGCCTATATGTGCAAACTGTACCACGCAGACAGGATTATTGCCGTGGCAACAGCCGCCATCCGCAACGCGGGCAACGGTGCGGAGCTTACGCGCCTCGTACAGCATGAAACAGACATTAACCTGCACATTATAACGGGCAACACCGAAGCCTATATCAGTTACCTCGGCGTTATCAACACCCTTCCCTACCACAGCGGCATTATTTTCGACCTGGGCGGCGGCAGCACGGAGCTGATTCTGTTTCAGGACCGCAAAATACTGGAATCCGTTTCCGTTCCTATCGGCGCAGTAAACACCACCGCACTTTTTAATACACGCAACACCGTAAGTTCTTCCGTTTACGGCGAATTAAGCTTCTTTCTGCGCACGCGCCTTGCGGAATACCCCTGGCTGAAGCAGCCCAAGCTTCCGCTTATCGGCGTAGGCGGCACGGCACGTACCATAGGCAAAATGCACCAGCGCGCCACCAAATACCCCACAACCAAAATTCATAACTATAAATTAACGGTACAGGCCTTCCGCGGCATTTTCAACCGCCTTAAAAACAGCACGCTTGAAGAACGCCGCAAAATCTCCGGCCTCAGCAGCGACCGCGCCGATATCATCATTGCCGGCGCTGCCATTATTAACGCGCTTTTTGAAGTTACCGGCAGCAAGCAGCTTATAACCAGCGGCTGCGGCCTGCGCGAAGGGCTGTTTTACGATTACTATTCCAAAGAACGCGGCATACCGCTTATTGCCGAAGATATCTTAGCCCGCAGTACGGATAATATTTTAAACCTTTACACGCCCGACCTCACGCACAGCCACCATATTACCAACCTGGCGCTGGCCATGTTTGATGCCTGGAAACCGCTGCACGGGCTTGGCAAAAACTGCCGCCGCCTGCTTAAAACGGCAGCGCTGCTGCATGATATAGGCATTACCATTAACTTTTACAGCCACGCGCGCCACAGTGCCTATATGATTCAAAACGCGAAGCTTTTCGGGCTTACGCATAAAGAGCAGCTGCTGGCTTCGGCCGTTGCAGGCTGGCATAACGGTATTTCCAAAAGCTATTTTTCGCGCGACCCGCTGTATATGACCATGCTGACTGAAAACAACTGGCAGACGGTAAGCAGGCTGGCGCTGCTTTTGGCCCTGGCCGAAAGCCTTGATTACACGCAGACCGGTATTTTAAGCATTACACGCGCCGGAATAAATAACGAAGGCGCTTTTCTGGAACTGAAGGAACACGGCAACCCCGTTATTGAACTGCACCAGATACGCGCGCATTTAAAATGGTTCTTTAAAACTTTCGGCAAACCGCTGCATTTTAAAGTAACGGAAGATTGAACATAAACAAAAAAGCAGAAACGCAAATGCGTTTCTGCTTTTTTGTTTGCCTTTTAATTTAAGTCATCAGCCTTGGCATGAATTATTTTTAAGCGGCGACGGGCAGCGCGCAGATTTTCCGGCACTTCTTCTTCCGGCATATTGCGCGGCACCGAAGTTGTGCCTGCTTTATCGGCAGTGCTGTAATACCATACTTTATAATCCAGCACATCCATTGTCTGCTGTAATTTTTCCATCTGTTCCTTAACGCTTTCGCGCTGGCGGATAATCATCTGCAAGCGTTCTTTAATGGTGCTGTCACCGGCAATAACCATTTCGATAAACCTTTTGATATCTTTAATGCCCATGCCGGTATTTTTTAAACAGTCGATAACAAGCAGCCATTCATAGTCGCTGTCCTTAAACATGCGGATGCCGCTTTCGCTGCGTTCCACAAACGGAAGCAGGCCTTCTTTATCATAGTAGCGCAGAGTGGAAGGCGTAGTATTTAAAATTTTAGCCATTTCACCGACAGTATAAAACATTTTTTATCACTCCCTTAAAAAGTTCACAATTTTGCCATTGACTTAAAGTGTGCTTTAACTTATACAATTTACTTAAACTTACAGGTTGATTATAGCATATAACCACAAATAAGCAAACATTTTATTTTGGGAGGCATAAAAAATGGATTTTAACATGTATGTTCCGACAAAAATTTTATTTGGCGCAGGCACTTTAAATGAGCTTGGCAAACAGCAGCTGCCCGGCAAAAAAGCCGTTATTATTATTTCCAACGGCAAATCAACCCGTGCCAACGGTTATTTAAGCCGCACCGAAGAACAACTTGCGCAGGCAGGCGTAGCCACAAGCGTTTTTGATAAAATTCAGCCCAACCCGCTGAAAGAAACCGTTATGGAGGGCGCGGCCTTTGTTAAAGCGCAGGGCGCAGATTTTATTGTTGCACTGGGCGGCGGCAGTGTTATCGACAGCGCCAAAGCCATTGCCGTTATGGCAGCCAACCCCGGCGACTTATGGGATTACATTGCAAGCGGTACAGGCAAAGGGCAGCCCATTAAAAATAAACCGCTCCCAATCGTTGCCATCAGCACCACGGCAGGCACCGGCAGCGAAGCCGACGCCGGCTGCGTTATTACCAACCCCGAAACGAACGAAAAAGTCGGCCTGAAAACACCGGACCTGTTCCCCGTACTGTGCATTGAAGACCCGGAACTGATGAAAAGCGTACCGGCACATTACACTGCTTATCAGGGCTTTGACGCGCTCAGCCACAGCCTTGAAGGTTATATCTCCAAATTTGCCAACCTTATGAGCGATATGTATGCCATCACCGCCATTGAAAACGTCGCCCGCTATCTGGCACGCGCCGTTAAAGACGGCAATGACATTGAAGCAAGAACGCACGTTGCTTTCGGCAATATTCTTTCAGGCACAGTAATGTGCGTAGGCACCACCAGCAGCCAGCATTCGCTGGAACACGCGCTCAGCGCTTACCACCCCAACCTTCCGCACGGCGCAGGGCTGATTATGTTAAGCCGCGCATATTTCGGCAACGTAATTGCCAACCATGCCTGTGATGAACGCTTTATCCGCATGGCAAAAGCCATGGGCATGGAAAACGCTGATAAACCGGAAGACTTTTTAACAGTACTGCAAAAACTTTTGGAAGACTGCGGCGTTGCAGACCTGAAAATGAGCGACTACGGCATTACGCCTGATGAATTCCCCAAAATGGCAGACAACGCCATGGGCCCGATGGGCGGCCTGTTCGCCTGCGACCGCGTTGCGCTTACCAAAGAAGACGTTATCGGTATCTACCAGAAATCATATAAATAATTTGCTGCTTTACGCAGAAAGAAAGGAGCTTTTATGAACAGGATTTTTAAAACACTGGCGCTTGCCGCCGCCATTACGGCTATGGCAATTCCCGCCTTTGCGGCAGAAAGCGCGCCGCTGCACCAAACCGTAAAGAGTCCGCAGAAACTGGAAGTAAAATCTGCCGGAAACGAACATTTTACCGGCGAAGTTGTAACGGCTGCCCTTTATGGGCCGCAGGCACCTTCCAAAAGTTATGCCGCCACTGTTACCTTCAGCCCCGGCGCACGCACTTACTGGCATATCCACGAAATGGGCCAGACCTTAATTGTTACCGAAGGCACCGGCTGGACGCAGGAATGGGGCAAAAAGCCTGTAATGCTTAAACCGGGCGACATTGTGCGCTGCCCGCCGGGCGTTAAACACTGGCACGGCGGCTCGGCAAAAATGTCCATGACGCATATCGCCCTTTCCGAAGCAGGCGGCACCGTAACCTGGCTGGAACCGGTCAGCGATGAAGATTATCCGAAAGACTAAGGAGGAACGGCAATGAAAAAGAAATATCTGGCACTTTTAACGGCACTTATGTTAACGGCAGGCATCAGCACCGGCGCTCAGGCAGCTGAACTGAAAGCTTTAAGCACACAGCAGGCTAACATTGTAACGGTATCCGCCTTTATGGCCAAAGGTGATTTGCCGAACCTTAAAAAATCTCTTGCCACCGCTTTGGATAACGGCATGACCGTAAACCAGGCTAAAGAAGTTTTGGTGCACCTTTATGCTTACACCGGCTTCCCGCGCAGCTTAAACGCACTCAGCACGCTGAACAATCTGGTGCAGGAACGCAAAGCCGCAGACATTAACGACGAAATAGGCCCGGACGCTACGCCGCTCGACCCTTCCGTTGACTGTCTTGCCAAAGGCACGGAAATTCAGACCGAAATCAGCGGCCGCGTTGTAACCAACGAATTTGCACCAATCATTAACACCTTCCTGCGCGAGCATTTGTTTTACGACATTTTTGCACGCGACGTACTTACCTGGCAGCAGCGCGAACTGGCAACCGTAGGTGCGCTGGCAGGCATCGGCAACGTAAACCCGCAGCTTACTTCGCACTTCCGCGCGGCCATGAACACCGGGCTTACACCGGAGCAGTTACAGGAAGCCGTTGATGTGCTGAACGAAACCGTAAGCACAGACACCGGCAGCAACGCGCAGGCAGTTTTGAATAATGTTTTGAAATAACGGACGGACATAAACAGATATAAAGAAAGGAACAGCTACCATGAAATTACGCAGAACTTTACTTACCGCAGGCCTTATAATGGCATTAAGCGCAGGCGCAGCTTTTGCAGCCGAACCTGCAAACACTAACCCCTGGGGGCTTGTTTACCGCAATGCCATTACCCAAAACGTAAAAGGGCAGGTAAATATCCACCCCGTAAGCTACAAACTGAACGGACTGAAAATTGCCGCCAATGTTTACACCCCGGCAGGCTATGACCCGGCAAAAAAATATCCTGCCATTGTTGTTGCCCACCCTAACGGCGGCGTTAAGGAACAGGTAGCAGGGCTGTATGCTCAGCGCCTTGCCGCACTCGGCTACATCACCATCACGGCTGACGCTGCTTATCAGGGCGCAAGCGAAGGCGAACCACGCCACACCGACAAGCCCTTTTACCGCACCGAAGACATCCACGGCATGGCCGATTATATTATGACTTACCCCGGCGTTGACCCTGAACGCATGGGCGTGCTCGGCATCTGCGGCGGCGGCGGTTATACGCTTAACGCTGCCAAAAGCGACAAACGCTTTAAAGCAGTTGCAACTTTAAGCATGTTCAACAGCGGCGAAGTAAGGCGCAACGGCTATATTAACAGCGGCCTTGACACCGTACAGCAGCGCCTGCACGCAGCAAGCGATGCCCGTGCCGTTGAAATTACCAAAGGCGAATACCCCATCAGCGGCAACGTTGATTTTGACGCACTCAGCGATGAAGATATTGCCAAAATTCCTACCGACCTGTACCGCGAAGGCATGATGTACTACGGCCGCACGCACCGTCATCCCAACTCCACCTTTGCCTATACCACCAGCAGCCTGATGGAGCTGATGGCATGGGACGCTACCGACCAGCTTGAGCTTATCGACCAGCCGCTGCTGTTAATGGCAGGCAGCAAAGCCGATTCCCTGTACATGAGCAAAGAAGCCTACGAAAAAGCTACCGGCACCAAAGATAAAGAACTGTTCCTCGTTGACGGCGCAACCCACATCCAGACTTACTACGTGCCCGAATATGTTGACCAGTTTGTTGCCAAATTACAGGACTTTTACGGCAAACATCTGTAATAACAAGATAATAAAAAGAAGGTAATACGATGCAGCACAAAACAACCAAAACACTTGCAGCAGCCGTGCTTGCACTGATGCTGAGTACAAGCGCCTACGCCTTTGAAAAACCCGTGCTTTTGCAGGACCAGGGCAGCTTTTTTGCAGGCGGCACCACCGTTACCACACCCGGCAGTTTTGATTTCAGCAATCCTTTAAACCCGCAGGGACAAACCCTGCACGGCGACCACGCCTATGTTTTTTACCAGAAACCAGTTAGCGCCCATAAACTGCCGCTGGTATTTTTACACGGCGCAGGGCAGAGCAAAAAAACATGGGAAACCACGCCGGACGGACGCGATGGTTTTCAGAATATCTTTCTGGAACGCGGCTATGCTACCTACCTTGTAGACCAGCCGCGCCGCGGTGACGCAGGGCAGGCAACCGTTGACGGCACTGTAAGCGCCATAACCAATGACCAGTTCTGGTTCAGCAACTTCCGCGTCGGCGACGCGCCGGAATTTTTTAAAGGCGTACAGTTCAGTAAAGACCCGGCAGCGCTTGACCAGTACTATCGCCAGATGACACCCAACACCGCACCGTATGACCAGAGCGTTGTTGTTAATGCTTTAAGCGCAGTTTTTGATAAAACCGGCGACGGCGTGCTCATCACACATTCGCAGGGCGGCGGCCCGGGCTGGCGTATCGCCATTAAAAACCCCAAAGTACGCGCCGTAATCAGTTACGAACCGGGCAGCAGCTTTGTTTTTCCGCAGGGCGAAGAACCGGAAGCAATTCCTACATCAAGCCCCTTCGGCCCATTACAGCCGGAAACCGTACCGCTTGACGAATTTATGCAGCTGACCAAAATTCCTATCGTCATTTACTACGGCGACAACATTGCCGAAAACTACACCGACGAGTGGAATAAAGATTCCTGGCGCATCCGCCTGGATATGGCGCGTAAATTTGCGGCAGCCGTTAACCGCCACGGCGGCGACTGCACCGTTGTACATCTGCCGGAAATCGGCGTTACCGGCAACACGCACTTCCCCTTCAGCGACCTTAACAACGTACAGATTGCAGACTTGATGCAAAACTGGCTGCACGAAAAAGGCTTGGATAAATAAAAACTTAAAAAGCCCTGCCAGCAAGGCAGGGCTTTTATTATTAACTGATACGTTGTTTATTTTTCGGGAGCTGCAATAACGTCACAGCCCATGTACGGACGCAGAACTTCAGGAATTACCACGCTGCCGTCAGCCTGCTGGTAGTTTTCCAAAATTGCGCATACGGTACGTCCAACAGCAAGGCCGGAGCCGTTAAGCGTATGTACGTATTCCGGTTTGGACTTGGCATCGCGGCGGAAACGGATATTTGCGCGGCGTGCCTGGAAGTCGAGGCAGTTGGAGCAGGAAGAAATTTCGCGGTACATGTTGGCAGCTGGCAGCCATACTTCAAGGTCGTAAGTAGTGGCGCTGCTGAAGCCCAAATCGCCGGTGCAGAGGCGGACTACCCTGTAAGGCAGGCCCAGAAGCTGCAATAAATGCTCGGCATTGTGGGTTAATTTGTCAAGCTCATCCCAGCTGGTTTCAGGTTTTACAATTTTAACCATTTCTACCTTATTAAACTGGTGCTGGCGGATTAAGCCGCGGGTATCGCGTCCGGCGCTGCCGGCTTCACTGCGGAAGCAGGCACTGTAAGCAGTATAATATTTCGGCAGGTCTTCGCCGTTTAAAATTTCACCGGCGTGGTAGTTGGTTAAAGTAACCTCTGCCGTCGGAATCAGGTAGTAGTCCAAACCTTCCAGTTTGAACATATCTTCGGCAAATTTCGGCAGTTGGCCGGTGCCGAACAAAGTATTGCTGTTAGCCATAAACGGCGTAAACATTTCTGTGTAGCCGTGTTCTTTGGTGTTAATATCAAGGAAGAAATTAATTACCGCACGTTCCAGGCGGGAACCAAGGCCTTTGTAGAAGGTAAAACGTGCACCGGTAACTTTAGCGGCACGGTCAAAATCCAGAATGCCCAGTTTTTCACCGATATCCCAATGAGCCTGAGGCTCAAAATCAAATTTGCGCGGTTCGCCCCAGCGGCGTACTTCCGGGTTGTCGGAATCATCTTCGCCAACCGGAACATCAGGAGCAGGCATATTAGGAATAGTATATAAAATAGCGTTTAACTGTGCTTCGATATCTTTTAATTTTGCATCGCCTGCGGCAATTTCTTCGCCAAGGGCGCGCACTGCTGCCATTTGCGCGTCAGCATTTTCACCGGCTTTTTTCATGCGGCCGATTTCCTGAGATGCGCTGTTGCGCTGGCTTTTTAATTTTTCAACGCTTAAAATAACTTCGCGGCGCTGTTTGTCCAGCTCCAAAAAAGCGTCTAAATCTATTTTGGAATGGCGCTTTGCCAGTGCTTCTTTTACCGCATCAGGATTTTCCCTGACAAAATTCATGTCTAACATGTACATTCCTCCAAATTTACTTCTTTACTATAATATTTATATTTTATCACAAACACGGGCAATATTAAAGTAAAGCCTGTATAATCAGCAAAAAATCTTATATTTTAATGTTATGATGCCTTTGTACCGCACTTAAACTGCTTAATATTAAAATTTTATTTTTCTTGTGCGGCTGTGCCAAATTAATGAATTAAGAGTTCATAATTTTATTTTACAGAGAGCGGAAGCAAAATTTTCAGCGGCACCAAATACTTTTTTAAAAATTTTTTCAAAAAACACTTGACGGCGCGCATAAAAGTTATATACTATCTCTTGCACAGTTCTAAAACTTGCTTGGCCCATTAGCTCAGTTGGTAGAGCACCTGACTCTTAATCAGGGTGTCGTAGGTTCGAGGCCTACATGGGTCACCATGTGGCCGGTTGGTCAAGCGGTTAAGACACCGCCCTTTCACGGCGGTATCGGGGGTTCGATTCCCCCACCGGTCACCATATGGGCGCTTAGCTCAGCTGGGAGAGCGTCTGCCTTACAAGCAGAATGTCAGCGGTTCGATCCCGTTAGCGCCCACCATTTCTCAATTAAATACGGCCCGGTGGTTCAGTTGGTTAGAATGCCGCCCTGTCACGGCGGAGGTCGTGGGTTCGAGTCCCATCCGGGTCGCCATTATGCCTCGGTAGCTCAGTTGGTAGAGCAAAGGACTGAAAATCCTTGTGTCCACAGTTCGATTCTGTGCTGAGGCACCATAAACCAAAAAATCCTGCTTTTTTAAGCAGGATTTTTTATTTTTCAACACCCAACGCTTTGGGCGTTCAGCAATAATTTTACAATAAAAAAACAGGCAGCAGCTTTGCCGGTTATCAGCATGCTTCTGCCTGTTTTCTTTAAGCCGCCGTATTCTGCGCACGTTCGCGGCTTTTCATCTGCACCAGATCCATCTTGGTAAGTCCCAAATCAACATTGTCATTCAGTTTGTAATCTATTATTGTGCCGGGCGGGCAGTCAATTTCCCTGCCTTTAAAAAACATTCCCGAAAACGGCACCACAAACCCTATTGCCGTGCCTACCGCCATGTTGGCGTAATTAATGCCGCCTTTAATTTTTACATCCTGCTTAAAGCTGACGGGTTTGCCGTTGGCAAGCAGCACATCATCAAGCTTAATGCGGATAACCGCGCTCTGGTTAAAAATGCGGCTGCCGTGCGCCTTGCGTATAACACCGCTGAACTTTGTCCCTTTCGGCACGATAACAATATTTTCTACCGCAAGGTCATCCTTCAGTTCAAAATTAACGGTATCGCCTTTTTTATTAACGTTGCTGTCAAGTTTATCAAGCAGTATTAAATTTATAACCGTATCTTCCGGAATATACGCGTTGCCTGCTTCCACATCTTCTATTTCATCCGCAAAGGCCGCGGAAGAATACGCCAAAAGCATTAAACACACAACTGCCAGCACAGATAAAAACTTTTTCATAATCACCGCTCCGTTACCTGTTTTGCATCAGCCTGTTGGCGTAATTACGCATTTGCTCGTTGGCCTTTTTGGTAAAACCGGCAGGCGGCAGTGCAAAGGCGGTTTCTGCATCTACATTTTCGCTCATTTCCACTACGGTAAAGCGCGGCAGGGTATTAACTTCGTAGCCTTTCCATTCGGCAGTGCCTTTGGCAAAGTAAAAGAACATTACGCGTTCGCCCTGCGTCATCTGGTCATAATCATAGCCCGTAAGGCTGTCATTGCCGCTCTGCGGGCGTTCGTTAAACCAGCTTACCAGAGTTTCCGCAAACGGCAGGCTCATTCCCGGCAAGGCCGGAAGTTCATCATAAGTTTTATTAACGTAATCTATAAAATACCAGCGCCCTCCTTTGGCGAAGCTGCAGTAATCGCGTACAACTTTGCCCTCGCCGTCCGTTGTTATGCTACGTTCAGCATTAATGCCGTTCATTTCATTATATTCCGTACGGATGTAATGCACTTTCTGCGCCGCCGTCAGCTTGGCGTAAGCATCAGGCTCAAGCACTTCTTTCATATCAATGGTCTGTTCAACAACAAGATGCACCGGATGCTTATCGCTGTTTAAAGCGCCGCCCAAAAGCTCGATTGTGCGCTGCCCCGGCCCGAATTCCGCTGCCATAACGCACGCCGCATTAAAAAGCATCAAACTAAAAACAGCCGTAAGGCTTAACAAAAATTTTCTCATTGCTTTCACCTCATTTGTAAGATAATTTAATTATAACATATTAAATAAGAAAATTACCGCCTGCTGCCCGCAGTTCTTTTGTAAATTTACTTCGGGCATTATCTGAATTTTTAAATATTTTTTACAAAAAGCATAGCATTATTGAATTAGTGTATACTTTTTCCTTGCTATTATGGCATTATATGGTATAATTAATTTTATAAAGCGAAGTAACGGCATGGCTTCATCATTACTTTGCAAAATAAAAAAGAAAAGAGGTATCTCACATGACTGACGAAAAGAAGAAAGTTGATGTGAAGGAAACAGCCGATTCCATCATCCGTGAAACCAAGGCTAAATCCAATAACAGCCAGTTTGTTTTGTGGTTTGCGGCACTGATTCTCGGCGCTGTTTTAGGCTGGATGGGCATTCCGGCGCTGAACGAATTCTTTAATTTCGTAGCAACCGTATTTACCCGCCTGTTCCAGTTCATTGCAGTTCCTACTATCGCGCTGGCGGTTATTACCACGCTGGCAGCTCTTGGCGGCAACAAAGAAACCGGTATTATTTTTGCACACGCTGTTGTGTACACCTTACTTACTACATTTTTAGCCGCCTTCATCGGCCTTGGCCTGTACCTGTACATTGCCCCGGATAACCTGCCGGCAGACATTGTAAACGCAGGCTCCGACGTTGTTAAAGGCCAGAGCGTAGCAGCACTCAGCTACTATGACCACATTCTCGGCGTTATTCCTAACAACGTACTGGCTCCGTTCCTTTCCGGCAACGTACTTTCCGTTATGCTTATCGCTGCTGCCGTTGGTCTGGCACTGGCTTTCATGCCGAAAACCGAAAACCGCGAAGCACTCCTTAAAATCATTCAGGGCGTTCAGGAACTGGCATTCACCCTTATCCGTGCTATCCTTTATGTTCTGCCGATTGGTATCGTTGCTTTCGCAGGCCAGCTTTCCGCACAGATTGAAGCAGGCGTAATCGTTGGCGCTCTGGGCAAATACACCGCAGTTGTAATGCTCGGCAACGCTATTCAGTTCTTCATCGTTCTGCCGATTATCCTCGTAATCCGCGGCCTTAACCCGATTTACGTTATGCGTCAGATGGGCCAGGCAATCGCTGTTGCACTCTTTACCAAGAGCTCTGCCGGCACCCTGCCTGTAACCCTGGCATGCTCCGAACAGAACCTGAAATGCAACCCGAAGGTTTCCCGCTTCGTACTGCCTATCTGCACCACCATCAACATGAACGGCTGCGCAGCTTTCATTCTGGTAACTTCTCTGTTCATTATGCAGAATGCCGGTTTTGAAATGACCATGACCACCATGCTGACCTGGGTATGCATTGCAGTTCTTGCTGCAGTAGGCAACGCAGGCGTACCGATGGGCTGCTACTTCCTGACCCTCTCCTTGATGGCAGGCATTGGCGCACCGATTGGCTTAATGGGTATTATCCTGCCGATTTACACCATTATCGACATGATCGAAACTGCTGAAAACGTATGGTCTGACGCTTGCGTATGCGCAATGGTTGACCACGACCTTAAAGGCAAACTTTCCGACGACGGTGAAATTCCCGCTGCTCTGTAATAAGCCTTAAAGCCTTACAAAAATTAACACCCGTGCTGTAAAGCGCGGGTGTTTTTATTTAGCCCGCCATAAAAACCAAAAACTAATTGCAGCACCCAGCAGAAAATAAAAATCCATGCTGTACAACTCTTTAAAAGCACCTGTTCTAACAGCAAAATTAAAATCTGCCACAGCTGCCCAATACAGCACAAAAGCCGGAAGCAAATGCCTCCGGCTTTTTGAATTTACTTTACTTTTAATTTTCAGCGCTTACAAAATCCTTAAAAATACCAAGGATTTTTTCCACATCGTCCATGTAAATTTCGCCGATATTACCAAGGCGGAAGGTTTCCGCATCGGTAAGTTTGCCCGGGTAAATTACATAGCCGTGGTCTTTTAAATAAGCGTACATTTTTGCAAAGGTGAATTTGCAGTTTTCGGGATAGAAGAAAGTTGTAATAATAGGCCCCTGATGTGCTTCATCGATATAGGCTTTAAAGCCAAGCTCTTCCATGCCTTTGCGCAAAGCCCTGTTGGTTGCGGTATAGCGTGCATTCCTTGCGGTAATGCCGCCTTCTGCTGCCAGTTCTTTAAGCGCCTGGCTGAAAGCCGCCACAACATGGGTAGGAGAAGTAAAACGCCATTTGCCGCCGTCTTTTTCCATGGTTTCCCACTGGGCATATAAATCAAGCGAAAGGCTGCGGGCAATGCCTTTGGTTTGTTTTAAATCGCTGACTTTGGCAATAATAAAGCTGAAGCCGGGCACGCCCTGAATGCATTTGTTGGCACTGCTTACAAGATAGGTAATGCCAAGCTCCGGCACGTTGATATCAACGCCGCCAAAGCTGCTCATGGCGTCAACAATAAATTTTTTGTTATATTTTTTTGCAAGTTCGCCAATGGCTGCAATGTCATTTAAAAGGCCGCTGGTGGTTTCGCTGTGCACCATGGAAATATGGGTAATATTCCCGTCGGATTTTAAAACGTCCTCCACAATGGCCGGGTCAGGCACGTGCGCATAATCTTCTTCGTAAACCACGTACTTAATGCCGTGGTAATCGCACATTTCCACCATGCGTTTGCTGTATGCGCCGTTTTGCAAAACCAGCACTTTATCCGTGCTGGAAATTGCGCCGGAAAGCACACTTTCAACGCCAAAGGTTCCGCTGCCCTGCATCAGCACCGTAGTGTAATCACCGTTATCTGCATGGGCAAGTTTTAAAAGGCCGGTGCGAATTTCCTGCGTCATGCTTTTATAATCTTCATCCCAGGTGCAGCGGTCAATCTGCATGGCTTCCTTAACGGTTTCCGTAGTTGTTAAAGGGCCGGGAGTTAAAAGTTTATAAGTATTTTTATCCATTTATGTCACCCGATTTATTTTTTGATAAGGTCCTGATGTTTTTGCAAAAGTTCTACGGTTAAAGGCTCTTTGTAAACTTTCGGGTTAGCCGGTTTGTTTGCGTCGTCTACTTTTTCACCTTCAAACAATGCTACCGGGTAAATTTTCAAAAGTTCCGGACGGGCATTTTTAAGAATGCATTCGGCAATTTTTTTAGCCTGTTCGTTTTCGGCGGCATTTTTATCAATAACAGCAACGGATTCAGTCAGCATAAAGTTGCCTTCAACAGGGTCTACATAATCAACCGGCAGGCCTTTGGCTTTATCGGCAACAGCCTGATGGCGCAGGCCGAAGCCTACTGCAACTTCACCGGCACGGATTTTTTTCAGCGGGCCGGAGCCGGATTTTTCCAGATGCGGCATAGCATTGGCTTCGATTTGTTTCATGATTTTGGCGCCTTCTTCGTCGCCGTATTCGTTAAGCACAGCCTGGGTCATCAGCCACGCGGTGGAAGAACCGGTAATGTCAGGCACGGAAATATGGCCTTTATACATCGGGTCTGCCAAATCTTTAATGGATTTCGGCATCGGCAGGTTGGCTTTTTTAAGTTCTTCGGTGTTTACAAACAGGGCGCCGCAGTTGCCAAGCACAGGCACATAAAAGTTGGGGTGTTCTGCCAGCGGTTTGGCTGCGTCTTTAATTTCAAGGAACATCGGATGCTGTTTCTGGTCACTGTCTAAATAATAGCTGGTCATGGTTACAACATTGGCTTCAATGTTTTTGCCTTCGGCAGCAAGCTTCCCGCCAAGTTCGGAAGTACCGAAAGACTGCATGATGTATTTTCCTTCAAAACCGTTTTTATCAAGCGCGTTTTTCATTGCTGTCTGTGCTTCTTCATCAGAATTGGTGTAAATTACGGTTTGTTTTACTGCGGCTGCATCTTTGCCGCCTTCACTGCCGCCGCATCCGGCGATACCTGCTGCCAGGCAGCCAATCATCAGTGCTGTGGTTAACAACTTAGCAAAATTTTTCATTGGGATTCTCCTTTGCTTTGAATAAATTTTTAATTTTTTTATAAAGAGGAATTTCCTCCTGTTCAGCAAGTTTGTCGAAGAAGGTTTTAGCCACCACGTTGGTAAAGAAAATCAGGAGTGACAATACAAACACTGCGTCAAATTTTTCAAAATATTGCAGCTCCTTAATTTTGGTGGTAATAACCATTGTCCGCGCACCTGCCAGAAAAACAATGGCGCTGATGGTTACCATGGCGTTAACGAAAAAGTAACTCAGCATCTGGCAAATGGTTGCCCTTGAATTGGGTATTACTACTTTAATTACCGTTTTAAGCCAGGTATCGCCCATTAAAAGGCCCGTGGTTTCCCACGATTCGTTCATTTTAGAAAGCGAAGATTTAATCATTAAATACGGCGTGGTAAAAAAGTGCAGGATGTTGGCAATTATTAAAATTGCAAACGTGCTTTGCAGCGGTGTGCCCGAAAAGATAAAAATGAAGGCAACGCCAAGCACCATGCCCGGCACCGTATTGGTTACCATGGCAATAACGTCCATAATAATTTTGCAGTATTTGTTAAGGTCGCTGCGCGCATTAACCATAGCTGCCGCGTAGCACAGCACCGTGCCTGCCACCGCCGTAATGCCCGCCACCATTAAGGAGTTTACGTAAACATCCACCAGCGAATTATCGCTGAGCACGCGTTTTAAGGTATCAAGCGTAAACACCGGCTGGTACGGCCAGCTTTTTACAAACGGCACAATGAACATAATGGCAAAAACCGAAACAAACAGCAGTGCAACCGCTGCAAAAAACAAGCCGAAAGCGCCGTCGCGCATAAAGGAGCGCTGCACCTCATAACGGCTGATTTTGTTATAGCGGAAATTAAATTTTTCCATATAGCGGAGCAGCATAACGCTGATAACGGAAGGCACCAGCATTGCCATTGCTATAACGCTGCCGCGTTCAAAATCAGGCAGGGCGCCCATCATTTTCATGTACAGCTCAACGGCAATCATATTGTATTCGCCGCCGATGGATACCGGAATACCGAAATCCGTAAAGCTGAGGAAAAACGATAAAATGAACGCCGCCATCAGGCTGCCCAAAAGCGGGCGCACGCTCGTCATCCACAAAGTGCGCAGCGGGCTGTCGCCCATAATTTTAGATACCGTAATAAAGTTCTTGTCGATATAAAAGAACGCGTTATACAGCACTAAAAACGCCGGCGGCAGGGTATAAACAATAAACGAAATCAAAAGCCCCCAGAAGCCGTAAATCGGAAACAGCTGCTCACCGACAAGTTTTGTTATCAGCCCCTGCTTGCCGAAAGAATAAATAACGGCAAAGCCGTAGGTAATGGAAGGCAGGAACATCGGCATCATAACCACAAGCTGCAAGCCTTCTTTTATTTTGCCCGGTATGCGCGTTAAATGCAGCCCGTAAGCCAGTATAAACGCCGCAACCGTGGTAATGGCAGCTTCCAGTGCGGAGATTGCAAAGCTGTTGCGGAACGCTGTTAAAAAGGCATCGTCAGTTAAAATAGCGGCATAATTGCCAAGGCCTGTGCCGCTGCCTGTCTGTAAGGATTTGTATGCCAGGTTTGCCAGCGGCAGCCCCAAAAAGAAAGCAAACGCAATGCTTACAAACAAAAAACAAAATTTTAATTCAAAACTTTTTCTGTTCATCTTGCAACTCCGGCAAAAGCACAAGGTTCGCCAAACAGGCGGAAAATATTATCGCGCTTAATGCGCAGCTGCGACAAAATAAATTTTTCCACAAACTGAGTGCGCGGCTGCGTAACAATTACATGCGGCTGGTCGAACTGAGAAATCTGCCCCTCGTTGATAATCAGCACCTTGTCGGAAAGCGTCAGCGCTTCTTCCGGGTCATGCGTAACAATGATGGTGGTTAAATGATACTGCTTGGCTATAAGCTGAATACGCTCTTTGATGGATTCTTTGATAACGCCGTCCAGCGCGCTTAAAGGCTCGTCCAAAAGCAGGATTTTCGGTTTCATAACCAAAGTGCGTGCCAGGGCAACCCTTTGCTTCTGCCCGCCGCTCAGCTGGTCAATGCGTTTGTTTAAATGCTCTTTTAAGCCCAGCAGGCTGATGAGTTCCTGTACTTCTTCAGCACTGGAAATGCCCGGTTTGTTGCGCAGGCCGTAAACGATATTTTCGTAAGCATTCAGATTCGGAAACAGCGCATAATCCTGAAATACAATGTTAAAGCCGCGGTCTTTCATCGGCACGTTGGTTAAGTCTTTGCCGTCAAAAATAATTTGCCCGCCGTCAATTTCAGTAAGCCCCAAAATTGCGTTCAAAAGCGTTGTTTTGCCGCTGCCCGAAGGCCCCAGAATAGAAACTATCTCGCCGTCATTAATATCCAGCGAAATACTGTCGAGAATGACTTTGCCGTCATACGATTTGCGGATATTTTTTAATTGCAGCATTTTTTATTCCTCCATAACATATTTAAACTGCTTTTTATTTGCGTCTTTTTCCTATTTTAACCAGCCATTTTGCGCCCTGCAAGCGTATTTACCGCCTTTTAACCCTACTTTTCCCAAGTTTTACATTACTAACTTAAACGAAATATTTTCTTAATGATGTTAACCGGAAACAAAAATATTGCCGTAAAAAGCCGCAAAAAAAAGCAGGCAGTGCTTTAAACACTGTCTGCTTTATGCTGTAAACAGCAAATTTTTTATTATACGTTGAAACGGAATTCTACAACGTCGCCGTCCTGCATTACATAATCCTTGCCTTCAAGACGTACAAGGCCTTTATCGCGCGCTGCCGCTTTGCTGCCGCACGCTACAAGGTCATCATAAGATACAATTTCGGCACGGATAAAGCCGCGTTCAAAATCGCTGTGAATTTTACCGGCTGCCTGAGGTGCTTTGGTGCCGCGTTTAATGGTCCAGGCACGGCTTTCGGTTTCACCGGCGGTTAAATAGGTCATCAGGCCCAACAGTTTAAAACCGGCTTTAATCAGGCGGTCAAGTCCTGCTTCTTCAAGCCCTGCCATTTCCAAAAATTCTTTTGCTTCATCCTCCGGCAGTTCAGCAATTTCCGATTCCATCTTGGCGGAAACAACAATCGTTTCGGCGCCTTCTTCTTCGGCATATTTCATAACGGCCTGCACATGCGGGTTGTTTTCCGGCGCTGCTACTTCGTCTTCGGCAACATTGGCAACATACAGCACCGGTTTCATGGTTAAAAGGTGCAGCTCTGTCAAAAATTCCTTTTCTTCATCGGTCAGCCCAAGGCGGCGTGCCGGAACGGCTTCGCCCAGGCCTTCCATAACCTTATCAAGAACAGCTTTTTCCACCGGCACTTTTTTATCGCCGGTTTTTAACAGCTTAACAAGGCGTTCCTGGCGTTTTTCCACTGTTTCCATATCGGCAAGGCACAATTCTGTATTGATGATTTCAATATCGCGCAGCGGGTTAATGCTGCCTTCCACGTGTGTAATATTGCCGTCTTCAAAGCAGCGCACAACCTGCGCAACGGCGTCAACCTCTCGGATATGCGCAAGGAATTTGTTGCCGAGGCCTTCGCCTTTGGACGCGCCTTTTACAAGCCCTGCGATATCGACAAAGCGCATGGCGGCAGGCACGATTTTTTTGGATTTAAACATTTCGCCCAGCACGTTAAGGCGCGCATCAGGCACATCTACAACGCCTACGTTCGGTTCTATGGTGCAGAAAGGATAGTTGGCAGCTTCTGCCCCTGCTTTGGTAATAGCATTAAACAGCGTGCTTTTGCCTACGTTAGGCAGGCCTACAATACCTACTTCTAAATTTGTACTCACATTTATCGCTCCTTAGGTTTTACATTTCACTATCTTAATATTGTACAATAACTGGCGGCAAAAAGCAAAAAAGTAATGATTGATTAACATTTTAAAATTTATTTTTACTACTCGCTATCAGTTTATCAAAATCAGATACTATCTTTTGTGTTTTATTAAATTCGCTATATTCGGCGGCAGCTTTTTCTTCCGCTTGTCGGCGTGATATTCTGCCGTTATCTTTTAATATCTTATATCTGCGGAATGCTAAAAACTCGTTAACGCTGGCGGCAAATTCCTCCATAGTAAAAGTGTTTTCACGTTCTACCAAATCTTCTATGTAATCAAAATAACCTGTAATAGCCCGTTCCAAACGGCGTATTTGTTCTTCCGGCAGATAGTTCTTGGCAACGGTAACATCACTTTTTAAAATGCGCCCGTCCGGAGCATATTTCCACGTCGTCAAACCCATATTTTCTTTGGTATGATCGGCACTGTTATATACAATTTCTGCCGCCGTCTGCCCGGCAATAGCGTAATGAAATTTATTCTGCACCATAGCGTAGAACTGGCGCGTAGTCTGAGACTTGGGGTCGTAATCAATACTGCACTCGGCAAAAATATCTGTAATCTGCTGCCAAATCCTTCTTTCGCTGGCACGAATAGAACGGATGCGTTCCAGCAATTCGCGGAAGTAATCTTTGCCGAAAACCGTATTACCCTGTTTTAAACGCTCGTCATCAAGCACAAAACCCTTTTGAATATATTCTTTTAAAATAGCGGTTGCCCAAATACGAAATTTAGTTGCCTTTTGCGAATTTACACGGTAACCAACGGAAATAATGGCATCAAGATTGTAAAACTCCACATTGCGTTTTACTAATCTTTCTCCTTCTTTTTGAACTTGTTCCATTTTGGAACAAGTTGCATCTTTAGAAAGTTCTCCTTCATCAAAAATATTTTTTAAATGTTTAGTTATAGCTTGAGAATTTACATCAAATAACTCAGCCATGGCTTTTTGCGTCAGCCACAAAGTTTCGTCCTTAACAATTACGTTTACTTTTATATTTTCATCCGGTGTGTTATACAGTAAAAACTGAATTTCGTTCATAATAACCTCTAAACTTTTTTATATTTATTATACCATATCCGCACGCCGTAAAATTTTAGAGCAGGCAAAAAAATTACCCGCAGGGCTGTGCCCGCGGGTTTAAAATTAAAGCAAATCAACGGATTTTATTTTTAATGAAAATGAACAGTCTTTCAATAGAATAGGCAAAGGCAAACACCAGCACAATCGCCACGCCTGCCGTGCCGTATTCATAGCCCTGTATGCTGCGCGCAATGATAAAACCAATGCCGCCGGCGCCAATCATGCCCAAAATGGCACATTCCGAAAAGTTTATTTCAAAGCGCATGGCAATCCACGCTACCAGCTGTGAAAGTGCCGCAGGCAGCACGGCGTTGAAGAATACGCCTATTCTGCCAACGCCTGTTGCCTCCAGTGCTTCGATAGTTTCCTGCGGGATGCTTTCAAAGCTCTGCGCGAAAGCACGGGTAAAAAACGCCGTTGTATGCACGCACAAACCGGCAATACCGGCGGCAGGCCCCATACCGAGGCACACCATCATTAAAAGCACCCATACCGGCGTCGGTACGGCACGCAAAAAGGTAAACCATGACTGCACCAGTACCGACAGCCAGCGCATACGGAAAATATTTTCTGCCGCAAACATACCAAAAACAAACCTAAAATAACACTGTACAACGTGGAAAGCACCGTAATGGAAAGTGTTTCCCACATCGCCGCGGCAATTAAATCCATATATTTAAAATCGAACTGTGCCAGGCGGTAAAATATACTGCCCATATCCGGCACACGGCCGGCAAGCTTTATCCAGTCAACGTCAAGATATAAAAGGCTGAGCACGCACAATGCGGCTGTGCTGCCTAAAAATACGGGTATGGCTTTATTTTGGTAAGCACATTCTGTTTTAATTTTATGGTTAAACCCATAACGGACATCAACAGTGCTTTGCGCCAGTGGCTCTTTCATTGCTCCAGTTTCTTTCTTATTTTACCGGTAATTCTGTCAACCAAAATTACAACCGCTGCTATAATTAAAATAACGGTAAATGCCATGTGGTAATTAAACGATTTGATGTACGAAAACAGCACCATGCCGACACCGCCGCCGCCAACCATGCCTACAATGGTTGACGCCCTGACGTTAACTTCGATGCAGTACAAAAACCACGCCAGAAAACCGCTGATGCACGAAGGCACAATGCCGTGCGCCACGCGCTGCCAGAAACCTGCGCCAACCGCTTCCAGGCTTTCAAGGCAGTCTACCGAAATATCTTCCATGGTTTCCGTAAAAGCCCTTACCATAAAGGCAAAGCTGGTTATTAAAAGCGCTGCAAAACCAACGCCTGTGCCAATGCCAAGCGAGGAAAACAGTATAAACGCCCAGACAAGCGCCGGTATATTGCGCAAAAAGGTAGCAAAGCCACGCACAAATTTAGCGCACTTGGGAAACGGCGATACCAGCTCACTGGCAAAAAGCGCCGTAAAAAACGCCAGTATTCCGGCAATAGTGGTTGAAGAAATTGCCATGGCAATGGTTACGCCCACGCTGTCCAGAATATTGTACATTCTTATATCCGTCGGAAACTGCGGCGGAAAGAAATCTTCTGAAAGAAAAATCCAGAACTGGTCGAGATTGGCAAATACCGCCAGAGGCGAAAACTCCGTAAAGAAGCTGCACACAGCGTACAGCGCTGCAATAACCACAAAAAAGATATTATATATTCTTTTTTCAGCAGGCGGCATAACTGATATGCTGTTCTTCACTTTCTGCCCCTCCTATTAAATTGGCACTGCTTGTGCCGTATATTTTTTCTACAACCTCGTCCGTTAATTCTTCCGGTTTTCCGTCAAACACAATAGTGCCTTTGGATAAACCGATAATGCGGGTAGAATATTTTTTGGCAACCTCAAGCTGATGTAAATTTACAATACAGGTTATCTGCCGCTCTTTAACAAGCCCCGCCAGAATATCCATAATGTTTTTGGCGCTGGAAGGGTCAAGAGAGGCAATCGGTTCATCGGCCAGCATGATTTTTGGACGCTGCATAATTGCCCGGGCAATACCTACGCGCTGTTTCTGCCCGCCGGATAAATCGGCTGCACGGTTATAGCAGAATGCGCCCAGCCCCATTTCTTCAAGCAGGCCGATGGCACGCAGCTTTTCTTCTTCTGGGTAAATGCCCAAAATGCCTTTAATGCCGTCAAGATAACCTAAATAACCATGCAGCACATTTTGCAGTACGGAAAGACGGTATACAAGGTTATAGTTCTGAAAAATCATGCCAACCTTGCGGCGCACCGCACGCAGCTTTTTGCCGCCGATATTGGTAATATTTTCGCCGTCCAGGCATATTTCGCCGTCCGAAACATCAATCAGCCTGTTTACCGTGCGCAGCAGTGTGCTTTTGCCGCTGCCGCTGGGGCCTATTACCGATATGAATTCACCCGCGGCAATTTCCAGGTTGATATTATGCAGCGCATGCACGTTATTATTATAGTATTTATTTACATTTACAAATTTCAAAACAGGTTCCATAAAACATTCTCCCGCCATCAGGCTAAAACCTATTAATGAGTATTAATATTTTTGTTCAGTTCTACAATCGGCTGATAATCTTCCATGCTGCATTCCACAAAACGCGCATCGGCTTTTTTGATTACCTTGTCAAAATAATCTTTATTGTTGTATTCAACCAGGAATTTGGTTAAGGTTTTCTTCAGGTCTTCATTAACTGTTTTGCTTACAACCATTGCTTCTGCCGGAATAGCGGCGGAAGAATGAACAACTTTAACGGCGTTTTCATCGGCATTGCCGTTTTTAAATTCGCTTGCCATAATCTGGTCGGAAATAGGCACAATGTCCACATCGCCTTTAATTACGGCCTGCAGGCCTGCCTGATGCTTGCCGGAGAAACTTACGGCTTCAAAAAATTCGCCGTTGGTATGGATTTTTTCATTGGTTAAATGTAAATCCGGGAATGCTTTCATAATTTCGGAAGTCGGCACGAGATTGCCGGAAGTGGAATCCGGGTCTACAAAAGCAATGGTTTTGCCTTTAAAATCTTTAATGCTGTTGATTTCGTTGTTATCCTTTTGGGTAACAAATACGGAATGGTAAACAGCCTGCGCTTTATCGCCGTTAGGAGCTTTCATAACAATAGGCGTTACGCCTGCACGTTCTGCGCCCATAGCAACTGCCAAAGCGCCCATATATGCCATATCGGCCTTGCCGGTGCGCAGTGCTTCAATAATGGCGGTATAATCGCTTGCCTGTATTTCCTTAACATCCATGTTAATTACTTTGCCAAGGTCTTTGGCAAGAGTGCTTCTTGCGTCAGTGCTGTCCGTTGTGGATTCATTCGGCGCATAAGCGATAGTAAAGGTTTTCTTTTCGGCCTGCTGGCTGTTGCCGCCGCAGCCTGCTGCAAAGCTGCTAAATGCTACCATGGCAGATAATAAAACACATGCGATACTCTTTTTCATAATTTAATCCCCCTTGTTAAAATACGCTTCTTAAAATTTCTTCAACATTAACGGCAGTAAGCTCGGCCGGATTGTTATCGGCGCGGCCTTTGGTCATGCTGTGAGCAACAAGTCCTTCAAAGTCGCTTTCGTTAGCGCCCCACTGGCTTAATTTAGCCGGGCTGCCGGATTTTTCAAGAATAGCGGTAACTTTTTCCGAAAGTTCGCTCACACTTTCAACACCAAAAGCACCAAACAGTTCTTTTCTGTTTTTAATATACGGCTGGTTTAAACGCATAACAGGTGCCAAAAGCATGCTTACCGCAACGCCGTGCGGAATATGGTATTTCATTGTCAGCGGGTAAGAGATGGAATGGCAGGCCGTAGTGCGCGTATTGCTGAAGGCCAGCCCTGCCAGCATGCTGCCCTGCGCCATGGCGTCATGTGCTTCTTCTTTGCCGCACAAAAGCCCGTCGATATTTTCCATAATAATTTTAATGGCAGCAAGTGCAGCAGCGCGCGACACGGTGTTGCTTGCCTTGGCCCAGTAACTTTCAGCAGCATGGCATACCGCGTCCAGCGCGGAAGATACTGCCAGCTTAACCGGCATGGAAGATGCCAGCACAGGGTCGATAACGGCTGCATAAGCGTAGTTATCCTGCGTATCGACAGAATATTTTTTGTTGTGCTCGGAATCCCACACAGTAGCCCAGCAGGTTACTTCGCTGCCGGTACCCGCCGTTGTCGGAATGCCAATCCATTTGCACTGCGGTTTGCTGTAAGTTTTATCAGCAATCATGGTGCGCATGGCTTCCAGAGATTCTACCGGCTGAGCGTACAGGCAGCACAGCGATTTGCCTACATCCAGCACGCTGCCGCCGCCAACGGCAATAACCAGTTCGTAATTTTCGTTTTTGGTTTCATTATAAATTTCATATAACTGAAACATTTCCGGGTTAGACCAGGCAAAGGTTTTTATTGTTAAAATATCTGCAAAAGCAGCTACCGTTTCTTTTATGTAACGGTTTTCAAGCACGCTTTCATCCCAGATAAGCAGCAAAATTTTTTTTGGATTCAAACCGTTTACCAGCTGCGGCAATACCGAAAGGCTGCCAACTCCCTGATAAGTTCTTACCGGATTATAATAAATATTCAACAAAAAGCCCTCCCTGTTATAAGCTTTCGTTAATTTCAGCAATAACTTCCGGCAGCTCTGTAATATCTTCAATTACATAATCTGCACCGGCATCCAGATAAATTTTTCTTGCTTTTTCGTGCACTTCTTTTTTAGCCTGCTCATCAAGCGCATTATATTCAGCTTCGTTAAGGCCAACCACGTTAGAGCCTTTAATAATGCCCACGGACCATGCGCCTGCATTTTTGCCTTCTAAAATATCCATAACGGTATCGCCGGCTTTTACAACCAGCTTGGGCGGATAAACATTTAACTGGCGCATGCATTCAAACACCATAAAAAGGAGTGGGGCGGCTGTATTCGGTAACAGCCGGGGTTACGCAGCAGTCAGGCTCGTAGCCCTGTTCTTTGGCTACCGGCAGTACATACTGCATCATTTCGCTGGTGTAACCGGTGGTAGAACCGATTTTCAAGCCCATTTCCCTTAATTTTTCCACGGTTTCCTTTACACCGGGAATAAGTTTGCTGTATTCGGCAACAACAGTACGCAGGTTGCCTTCAAAGCACTGGTAAACATCTTCAATATCGTCTTCGTTCCAGCTGCGGCTGTAAGCATCTTCCCAAAGTTTCCGGCCTTTTTCGGTGGAAAGCATAGTTTTAATATGGGCTTTTTTCTCCATTCCCATCGGCGCGTTAATTTCAGCTTTGGTAAATACCAGCCCTTTCTGACGGAAAGTTCTGTCAAAAACATCTACCGGTGCCTGAGAACCAAAATCGGTAGTAGTACCTGCCCAGTCGAATACTACCATTTTAATTTGCTGCTTTTCTGTCATGATAATTCTCCTTTGCTGTTTTTTGCTTTTTTATATTTTATATTTGCTGTTTTCTACGGTTTTATCTTATCGCACTTAACATTCCTAAACAAGCAAATACAGATAAAGTTATTTTTAAATCTGCGTAAAATAAAAAACGCAGCCAACAGGCTTTTAACCCGTCAGCTGCGGTAATTTATTTTATTATTTTATTCAATGCAAATGCCGGCATGGCGGTAAAATTCACGAACATCCGGCTCTACGCTGTCCATAACCAGAAGGTCTATCATCCGGTTATCCATAATTACCTTTTTGGAGCGGCGCCCTAATTTGCTGCTGTCCATAACGGCAATTACCTTGGAGGAATTTCTGGCCATCAGCTGCATAATGCTAATTTCAGCAAAACGGAAATCGGTAAAACCAGCTTCCGCATCAACACTGTTAATTGACAAAAAGCAAATATCGGGATAATAACGGGAAAGTTCCCTTTCGCAGATGCTGCCGTAAGTGGAGTGCTCCAGGCTGTCCAAATCGCCTCCCAAAACTATCGTGCGCAGCGACTGGTTCTGCATCAGCACCATGGCTGCCGAAACATTATTGGTTACTATGGTTAAATCCGTAAAACGCTTAATTAGTTCCTGCGCCAGAATAACATTGGTTGTGCCGGAGTTTAAAGCAATTACGCTGCCCGGGCGCAAATGTTCCAGCGCTTTAAGCGCCGCCCGGCGTTTTTCTTCAATATGGATGATTTCACGCCCGCTGAAATTGCTGAAGGCCAGCATATAATCCGGCAGGCTTGCACCGCCGTGTACGCATTTAAGCTGTCCCTGTTCTTCCAGTGCTTTTAAATCGCGGCGCACGGTATCTACCGATACGTTTAAGCTTTTGGCTATTTCTGTTACTTTAACCGTACTTTTAAGCTGTAACTGCTGCAAAATAAATGCAGCCCTGTCATTATAAAGCATTTCTTTTACTCCTGCATTAATAAACTATGTATTTTATTATATACGAATTGGCGCATAAACGAAACGGCACGGCGCTGTTAAATTTATGTAAAAGCAGCGGCTTAAAAATGGGCAAAAAAAAAGCCCTTACGAGAAGGGCCAAATGAGGGGCTATTTGATGATTTAAGTATACCATTTTTAACGCCAATTAGCAAGTGGTAATTAAAAAAACTTTAAAATTTTGTGACTTATGAAACAGTTTTTGTTATTTATAGTCTTTGCCGACATAAACAATGCCGTCATAATCGGCGCCGTCCTTGCGGCTGATGCTCATTCCGTGCACAAACGGGGCTTCCGTAAGGCGTGTAACAACGCGCCCGCTGGTGGTTGTGGAAACTATTAATGTTTCTTCGCGCACGTTGCCGCTGCCGCCGTCAGTTACGCTCATGCCAAGATTGCTGAGGCGCTCGCGTGCGCTGGCAGCCTTGGCAGGGTCGCCGCTGCAGTCGATTACAACAACGCGTATTACGCCGCCGTAGCTCTGCTTAGGCGTTTCTTTTATTTCCGCACTGCTGCTTCCGGCGCTTTCACCGGCAAATTCCTGCACGGCTTTTTTAGCAGAACGTTTGCTGCCGGTTTTTTTGCTGTCATCCGCACTGCGTTTGTCAGCTTTTTCTTCAACAGCCTTTTTGCCGCTGCTGTCTAATTTATCCTTGTCTTTATTTTCAGCGTCAGCTTCTTCTTCATCGAGCTTTTTATCAATGCCGTTAAGTTCGTTTTCAATTTCCTGTTTAGCGCGTTCCAGATTACGTACATATTCTGCTTCCATGCGTTCTGCACCGCGGCGGTAACGGTCCGTCATTTCCGCACCCTGCATTTCGGCCATCTGCTTGCGCAAATCCGTAATATCAGGAATCCAGTAGCTTACGCCGTCAATATATTCCGGCAGCCCCGGCACCATGGCAGCGTGCAGACCGCCCTGTTTTTCCATCATGCCATGCAAAGCCTGCGCCAAATCCATCATATCGCCGATGGATAAATCGGTATCTACCATTTTGTTGGCCTGTTCTACCAAAGCAGGCAGTTTGGGTATAATTTCCACCGAAGTAACTTTACTGTAAACGGCTTTTAAAAATTTCTGCTGCCTTCTGATACGGCCGATATCGCCTTCTTCATCGCGGTAGCGCACATACTGAATGGCCTTGTCGCCGTCCATATGCTGCATGCCAGGTGCAAGGTCAATGGTAAAGCCGTCCCACTCATCATAATAGCTCATGGGCTTTTCAACTTCAATATCCACGCCGCCAATAGCGTCTACCAGCCCTTTAAAGCCTTTAAAGTCTATCATAACATAGTTGTTAATGCGTATTCCCAAAAGCTCTTCCGTGGTCTGCTGCGTAAGCTTGTGCCCGCCAAAGGCAAAGGCATGGTTAATTTTATCCCAGCCGTAACCGGGAATTTTAACCCTTGTATCGCGCGGCACAGAAAGCAGGGAAACATTGTTGTTGTCGCTGTCAAGCATTACAACAAACAAAGTATCGCTGCGTCCTGTATCTTCTTCGGAAGGCCTTTCGTCAACGCCCAAAACAACGATATTCTTTTTCAAATCAAGACGCTCGGACTTGCTTAAATTATCCAGCGGGCTGTCGCCGTCTATAAAAGAATAAGACCAGTAGCTTGCTGCCGCTATTAAAATAAGCGCCAGCACCAAAATTTTTTTGACATGCGATGTCAGCAAGTTGTTTCCCCCTCTAACGCCGCTTTAATATCGGCGGCAAATCTGTTTAAAAATCCGTGCAGAATGCGCGCGGTCAGCCCCCAGATAACGTGTCCGCCATATTCGTAAATATAAACATGGTAGCCTTTGCGTTTATTCCATTCGTGCGGCTGGCGCGGCAAAAGGTCAAACGGAAAATCGTCCCCCGCTTTATTTGCCAGTTCCATATGGGCAATACGCGGAGGATTTTTCAGCAGAAAATCAAGCGGCACGGTAAAAACCTCGTCAACTTCATCTTTGTTAAAATTAAACTCTCCGCTGTGCTCAATATAGCCCACATAAGGGTGAATAACAGGCCCCATATGCGTTACCAGATAATTAAGGCCGCCCGCGATTTTTATGCTGCTGCTTTCAAGCCCCAGTTCTTCACAGGTTTCCCTTATGGCCGTTGCCTCAAAACTTTCATCGATGCATTCTGCCCTGCCGCCTGGAAAGCATACATCACCCGGCTGCCAGCCGAGTTTTGCGGCGCGTACTTCAAACAGTACGCTTACGCCCTGCGGCGTATTTATCAGCGGCAAAAGTACGGCAGCATCCCATAAATTATCGTCGCGGTCCAGCGAAGGTTTACGACCTTCCAGTTTTTTACCGATTGCGGAAGTTATTTTTTCCAGTGCCTCCATAAAATACCTCTTTTCCACTTAAATAATTTTCTGCGTATGCCGTTATTTTCCTGCCGCAGCTTGTAAATTATCTTTGAACAATGAAGAAAGACGGCAGGTTATGCCTGCCGCCTTCAACTTATTTTTCCGTATCGGGGGTAACAACAGCCTTCACGGCCTTTTCAAATTTGGGGCGTGCCAGCATTACAAAATGCCCGCAGCCGCAGCATTTTATACCGAAATCCATGCCGGTGCGCAAAATTTCCCATTCGTAAGAGCCGCAGGGGTGCGGCTTTTTCATTTTTACAATGTCACCGACTTTAAAGCTTTTCGATTCCATTTTACTCCCTGCTTTTTACGTTGCTGATATCGGTTACATAGTAGCCTGCTTCGCGCAGCTGCTCTATAATTTCAAGGCCTTTGCCGCCAAGCTCCGCGCGGATGGTAAGCTCGGTTTTAACGCTGGTTTCCGGTTTGGCAACAATGCTGATAATGTTGATGTTATTATCGCGGAACATTGCGCCGATATCGGCAATAACACCAACCTTGTCGGTTACGTCGATGGTAATGCGGGTGCTGGTGCGTGCAAGGCCCATAATATCAACAAAAGCGCGGAAAATGTCACTGTCGGTAATGATGCCGCATAATTTATTATCGTCATCTACAACAGGCAGGGCATTGATTTTGTTTTTATAAAGCAGATATGCGGCATCTTCAACGCCGGCATCATAATGTACGGTAATAACATTTTTGGTCATTACATCACGTACTTTAAGCTTGCCCAAAAGATAGTTTGCTTCATAACGGGAAAGAGTAGTAGCGTCGGTCGGGGAAGTACGGCTGACATCGGCGTCGGTAATAATGCCGCGCACACGGCTGATGTCATCTACAACAGGCAGGCGGCGCTTATCCGAACTGCGCATCAGTTCCCTTACTTCCAGCATGTTTTTATCTTCGCTGATGGTCACAACTTCAGTGGACATAAATTCTTTTACTAACATTGTAAAATCCTCCTCCCGGGTTTCAGCCGCCCAGATATGCTTTGCGTACCGCTTCGCTGCTGGCAAGCTCCTGTGCCGTGCCTGCAAGCGCAATGCGCCCTGTTTCCAGAACATAGGCTTTATCGGCAATGGAAAGCGCCATATTGGCATTTTGTTCTACCAGCAGTACCGTTGTACCGCTTTCATTAATTTCTTTTATTATATTAAAAATTTCTTTAACAAGCAACGGTGCAAGGCCCATGGAAGGTTCGTCAAGCAAAAGCAGGCGCGGACGGCTCATCAGTGCGCGGCCCATAGCCAGCATCTGCTGTTCGCCGCCGGAAAGCGTACCGGAAATCTGGTTTTTGCGTTCCAAAAGGCGCGGGAATTTATCGAATATTTTTTTCATATCTTCCTCAATGCCTGCTTTGTCGCTGCGCAGGTAAGCGCCAAGTTCCAGGTTTTCCATAACCGTCATATTGGCAAATACATGGCGGCCTTCCGGCACCTGGCATAAGCCCATGCCGACAATTTTATGCGCCGGCATACCGGCAATATCTTTATCTTCAAAAATAATGCTGCCGTTTTTAGGCTTAATAAGCCCGGAAATGGTATGCAGCGTTGTGCTTTTACCGGCACCGTTGGAGCCTATAAGAGTAACTATTTCGCCGTCAGGAACTTCCAGGCTGACGTCTTTAATGGCATGGATGGCACCGTAGTATACATCAATATTGTTGACTTTTAACATCAGAGTACCTCCTCGCCCAAATATGCTTCAATAACGCGTTTGTTATGCTTAATTTCGTCAGGCGTGCCGCTGGCTATGCAAAGGCCGTATTCCAAAACGTAAATGCGTTCGCATACGCCCATAACAAGCCCCATGTCGTGTTCAATCAGCAGTATTGCCAAATCAAATTTTTCTCTTATCCAGCGGATAAGTTCCATCAGTTCTTTGGTTTCCTGCGGGTTCATGCCTGCTGCCGGTTCGTCCAAAAGCAAAAGTTTCGGCTCGGTGGCAAGCGCACGGGCAATTTCCAGACGGCGCTGTTCGCCGTAAGGCAGGTTTTTGGCAAGTTCATCAGCTTTATCTTCCATATGGAAAATTTTTAACAAATCCATTGCCATTTCGGTAATCTGTTCTTCTTCGTTAAAATAGCGGCCAAAACGCCCTACTGCTTCCAAAAGGCCGTATTTTACGTGCATGTTATAGGCAACTTTTACGTTATCGATAACGGAAAGCTCGGAAAACAGGCGGATATTCTGGAAAGTACGCGCCATGCCCAGCTGCGTTACCTGATAGGATTTTTTGCCGCTGGTGCGCTGGCCGTTAAAAATAATCTCGCCTTCGGTAGGGGTATAAACACCGGTAATCATATTAAAGGCTGTGGTTTTGCCTGCGCCGTTAGGCCCTATAAGCCCAATCAGCTCGCCTTTGTTAATAGTCATGCTGAAGTTGGAGACGGCCCGCAAACCGCCGAAAACCATGGAAATATCATTTACTTTCAGCAGTTCTTCCATCTTTGCCACCTCCCAGGCCAAACATCTTCATGCTTAATTCCTTATTGCCGAACAATCCCTGCGGACGGTGCAGCATCAGGACAATCATAGTTACGGAGTAAATAATCATGCGCCATTCCGGATATTCTGCCAGATAAGCGGAAATAAAAGTCAGCAGAATTGCGCCGGTAATGGAACCGGTCATGGAACCGAGGCCGCCCAGAACAACCATGGTTAAAATATCGAAGGAACGCATGAAAGTAAAGGACGCCGGATGCGCAATATAGAAATAATGTGCAAACAGCACGCCTGCCGTACCGGCAAAAGCAGCACCGAGAGTAAAGGCCATTACTTTATATTTGGTAGTGTCTATGCCCATGGTATCAGCTGCAATTTCGTTTTCACGGATAGCCAGGCAGCAGCGGCCATAAGAAGAATTTTTAAAGTTTTTAATAAAGAAAATGATAAAAATCATAATCCAGAAAACCCAGGCGAAAGTTGTTAAACGGGGAATGCCCATCAAACCGGAAGCGCCGCCGACATAATCAATATTTAGTATGCAGATGCGGATAATTTCGCCAAGGCCCAGAGTGGCAATTGCCAGATAGTCGCCGTTAAGCCTTAAAGTAGGCAGGCCGATTAAAAAGCCCAAAAAACCTGCGGCAACGGTGCCGACAATTAAAGCTACTTCAAACGGAAAACCAAGTTTAACCGTCATAATAGCGCCGGTATAAGCGCCGACGGCCAAAAATCCGGCATGGCCGATAGAAAACTGGCCGGTGTAGCCGTTGATAAGGTTCAGGCTGACAGCCAGAATAATATTAATGCAAATGAGAACGATATTAAGTTCCCAGAACGGCCCGATAATATCGGCAAACATCATGCCCTGCACTGCGGCGAATAAAATGGCGCAGGCAACTATTCTTTTTAAATCTGCTTTGCGAAGATAATTCATAGCTGCCACCTACACTTTCTCGCGTACATTTTTGCCGAAAATACCGGCAGGTTTGTACAATAAGATAATAATTAAAATGCCGAATGCGGCTGCGTCACGGAAAGTGGAAGAAATAAAACCGCTGACCATGGCTTCTACAACGCCGAGGATAATGCCGCCGACCATAGCGCCCGGAATAATGCCGATGCCGCCAAGTACGGCTGCTACGAAGGCTTTGATGCCCGGAACCATACCCATAAGCGGGTCGATAGAGTTATAGTAAATGCCTACCAGCACGCCGCCTGCTGCAGCAAGTGCGGAGCCCAGAGCAAAGGTTGCGGAAATTACACGGTCGATATTAATGCCCATCAGTCTGGCAGCGTCAGTATCAAACGAAACGGCACGCATGGCCTTGCCGATTTTGGTATATTGTACGATATAAGTAAGTACGGCCATTAAAATAATTGCGCTTACAAGAATTACAACCTGCTGGCTGTTAATAACCAGTGGCCCAAGATGGTAAACATCTGCCGAAAAAACTGCCGGGAAAGTACGCGGCTGCGGAGTTGCAATCAGCATCATGCCGTATTCAAGCAAAAACGATACGCCGATTGCGGTAATTAAAATAGCAATACGCGGTGCGTTGCGCATCGGCCTGTAGGCAATGCGTTCAATGATAATACCGGCAACGGCTGCACAGGCCATGGCAAAAAGAATTGCCGGCAAAAAGGAAAAACCAAACATTGTTGTAGCTACAAACCCAAAATACGCGCCCAGCATATAGATATCACCATGGGCAAAGTTTATGAGTTTGAGGATGCCGTAAATCATTGTATAGCCAAGGGCAATCAGCGCATAAATACTGCCCAGGGATATACCGTTTATAAGCTGCTGCAAAAACTGGTGCAGAAGCGAACCCATATCCATAAAAAGTCCTCCAGTCCGTAAGTTTTATTAATTCCTCAATCATAAAATCTCTATGCTTTACTGCCGTAAGTTATTACCTGCGCTTAAATAACGGCACTAACCGGCATCCAGCTAAAATTACGGAAAGGCTGTGGCCAAACCGCAGCCTTTCCGTTAAAAAGTTAAATTATCAATTAGTTATCAGGGATTAATTTTGGTTTTCAAAGACTGAGCGCCATCTTTATATTCCAAAATTACGGCACTCTTAACCGGGTTATGCTTATCGTCAAAAGTTACGCTGCCCGATACACCGCTAAACCCATTAATTTTAGCCATTGCTTCGCTGATTTTGGCAGGTTCTGTACTGCCTGCATTTTTAATGGCTTCAGCAACCAGTAAAGCCGAATCATAAGACAAAGCGGCAAAAACATCAGGTTTCTGGCCGTATGCCTTTTCATAAGCGGCTACAAAGTTTTTGTTAATGTCCGATGAATCTTCAGGAGAATAAAGGCTTGAGAAGTAAGTATTGTTCAGCGCTGCCGCACCTGCAATTTCAGGCATCTTGGCACTGTCCCAGCCGTCGCCGCCGGCAATCGGCATATTCATGCCAAGCTCACGCGCCTGTTTTACAATCAGGCCAACTTCCTGATAATAACCGGGCACATACAAAAAGTCCGGATTGGTTGCTTTTATTTTAGTAAGTGTTGCCTTAAAATCAGTATCCTTTTGCAGATAAGATTCTTCCGCAGTAACTGCGCCGCCTTCTTTAACAAAGTTTTCTTTAAAAAACTGCGCCAGGCCTTTAGCGTAATCGGAAGAATTATCAATCAAAACTGCTGCATTGCCAACACCAAGTTCAGCCGTTGCAAATTTGGCCATTACCGTGCCCTGGAACGGGTCGATAAAGCATGTGCGGTAGTTGAAATCCTTGGTTTTGCCGCTGGCCTGGTCAACCGTAACATACGGATTGGTAGCCATCGGCGCAATATCCAGCACTTTGGCGCTGTTATTAATAGCAGATGCCGCGATTACCGAAGAAGAAAGGTTAGGGCCGATAACCGCCACTACATTATCCTGTGAAACCAGTTTCTGCATGGCATTGGTAGCTTCTGCCGCTTCCGATTTGTTATCTGCAACAACAAGTTCTAACTGTTTGCCGTTAATGCCGCCTTTTTCATTAATCTCTTTAAAGGCAAGCTCAATGGCATTTTTAGAAGATATGCCGTAAGACGCGCTGCCGCCCGTCATTTCAAGGTTGGCACCAACCTTAATGGTATCAGCCTTTTTTTCACCGCCGCCGCAGCCTGCTGCCAAACCGGCAAGCACAGTGCCCAATACCAAGGCAGTTAGGACTTTGGATACTCTTTTCATTTTTGTTTCCCCCTCATTTGTTTCATTATAATTTATATTTTTAAAATAGCCCGGAAACCTGAAACAACAATTTCCGGGCTAAAATAAACTCAAGCTAAAATAAATTCAAAACAATTAAATTAATTACAGGCTGATTTTTTCTTTAAAGCTCTGTACGCCGTCTTTCATTTCGATGATGATAGCACTGATAATCGGGTTGTGGTCTTTATCGTAAGTTAACTTGCCGCTTGCAACCGGAAGGTCTTTGGTTGCTGCAATAGCTGCTGCAAGCTTGGTTCCGTCGGCACCATCGCCTGCACGTTTAAGGGCATCAGCAAGAACAAGGCCTGCATTGTAACCCTGCATGCAGAAGATATCCGGGTCTTTCTGATACATTGCTTTATAATCGGCAATAAATTTCTGAACGGATTCGGTCTGGTCCTGTACGGAGAAGGCGCTGGAGAAGTAAGTATTGTTCAATGCTTCAGGGCCTGCAATTTCAACAAGTTTCGGGCTGTCCCAGCCATCGCAGCCAATCAGCGGAACATTCAAACCGATTTCACGGGTTTGTTTGATGATTTTGGCAACTTCTTCATAGTAACCGGGGATGTAGATTGCTTCCGGGTTAGCGGCTTTGATTTTGGTTAAAGCTGCTTTAAAGTCGATATCTTTGGAAAGGAAGGCTTCTTTGGCAACAACTTTGCCGCCTTTTTCGTTCAGAGTTTTTTCAAATACTTCTGCAAGTCCTTTGGAATAATCGCTGGAAGCATCATGCAGAATAGCTACGTTTTTAACGCCCAGAGTTTTATCGGCAAATTCAGCCATTACGCGGCCCTGGAACGGATCGATGAAGCAGGCGCGGAAGATGAATTCCTTAACCTGTCCGTTATCAACGGTAATTGCCGGTGCGGTAGCGCACGGTGCAATAAGAGGCACTTTGTTGGAGGTTACTACCGGAGTAGCTGCAAATACACAGCCGCTGGTAGCAGGGCCAACAACAGCCACTACTTTATCCTGAGTAATCAGCTTGGTTACGGAGTTGCCGGATTCGGCAGGCTCGGATTTGTTGTCACTTTCTACTACAACAAGCTGTTTGCCGTTAACGCCGCCTGCTTTGTTAACCTGGTCAACAGCAAGTTTTAAACCGGACAATGTAGATTTGCCGTAGTTTGCAACATTGCCTGTCAGCTCAAAACTTGCGCCGATAACATATTTATCGGCATTAGCAGCCGCACTGTCCTTCTTTTCTCCGCCGCAGCCTGCCAGAAGTGCTGTGCTTAACGCTGCAACCAGACAGGCGCTTGTAAATTTTTTCCATTTGCTCATTTGTCTTTCCCCTTTTCGTTATAATAATAAATTATGCTGCTATGAGCAGTTAAGCTCCCCTCCGGCTTTAACAACTGCCCTGCAACTATCTTGTTCACCATTGTAATAAGTTTTTACATTTTTGTCAACGATTTTTTTAATTTTACATACAGATTTTCAATATTTTTTCATCATTTTTGTTAAATTTTGTTACTTTTTTATTTTTGTCTTTACTTGATAGATTTTAGTTTTATCTTATTATACATTTTCTTTTTTGTGTATCCTTCAAAAATACATATAGCTTTTGCGGCTTTCATTAAAATTTTTTTAAACAAACCTTACATAAAAACAAAAAATCCCTTTTACCGTGTTTCCACAATAAAAGGGATATCTTTTTTGTAAGTTATTCTGCTTTAAGCAGGCAACTATTATTCGCAGGTAAACGGCAGCAATGCTACGTTACGAGCGCGTTTAATTGCAGTGGTCATCTGACGCTGATGTTTTGCGCAGTTGCCGGAAATGCGGCGCGGTAAAATTTTGCCGCGTTCGGTGATATAACGGCGCAGTTTAGCTACGTCCTTATAATCGATTTCTTCAACTTTATCAACACAGAAGCTGCAAACTTTTCTTCTCGGTCTTCTGCCTCTTTCGCGTTTCATTCGCTTAAACCCTCCTTGTTAAAATGGGATTTCCTCGTCAAAAGGCACCTGGGAGCCAAAAGACTCCATGTCGCTCTTGCCGCTGTCGCCGGTATTGCCGCCGGGAGTATAGCCCTTGCGTTCAATAAATTCCACGCTGTTTGCAACAACTTCGGTAACATAACGTTTACCTCCGTCTTTTGCATCATAGCTGCGGAGCTGCAGGCGGCCGTCAACAAGCGCTCTCTGGCCTTTGGTAAGGCTGTTCCCGCATAATTCTGCGATTTTACCCCATACAACGATGTTGATAAAATCGGCTTCTCTCTGCCCGTCCTGATTAGTAAAAGGCCTGTCAACCGCAAGCGTAAACTGGCATACAACCTTGCCGGTAGTGGTATAACGCACTTCCGGGTCACGCGTTAAGCGGCCCATTAAGATAATCTTGTTCATAACCTAAAGTTACCTCCGGATTACTCGCCTTTTTTAATAACCATATGGCGCATTACTTCGTCGGTAATTTTCATTACACGGTCAAGTTCTTTAACAGCTTTGGGTTCTGCGCTGAAAGTTACGAGTACATACTGACCTTCGGTGAAATCCTGGATTTCATAAGCGAGGCGTTTTTTGCCCCAGCGGTCGGTTTTTTTTTCTACAGTACCACCGTTTGCGGTAATGAGGCTTTCGAATTTAGCTACAACAGCTTCAAATGCTTCTTCCTCTACAACCGGTTTAACGATGTACATGACTTCGTAATTGTTCACGAAATCACCTCCTCCTTTGGACTTTGGCCCCCGTTCGGGAGCAGGGGAATGTATCTATTAATACAAGCTTAAATATTATATCATCCGCTTTGTGCTTTTGCAAGCTGAATTTAAAATTTTTACAGTGCTTTCAGCATTGCGGCAACGGTATTTTCAACTTCTTCCGCATACGCATCGGCGTTAGCGGCCAGAACTTCTTTAATTTTTGCGGCAAAACCTGCTTCCGGAGTTAAAAGTTTGCTGTAAGCTTTTGCCCACGCGCAGCCTGCTTCACCGGCTGGCAGAATTTTAAGGCCGTCAAAATCCGGCAGCCCGGCAAATTTCTGCATTTCTTCAATTAACTGTGCGTCGCCGGCTTTTACAACTTTTAACGCAGCAAGCCACAGTGCATTGCCCGCTTTAAAGCAAACCTGCCCTTTTAAGGCTTTGGCTGTACTGCCGATATCCGAGATATACAAATCGGCGTTGAACAGGCTTAAGCGGTAGCCAAAGGTAGCGGCAATTTCGCCGTAAACATGCATTCCTTCTTCATCGGCTGCAGCTTTTTCTGCATCCAGCTCCATGGATGCCATTTTAATGCCGTTGCGCTGCAATTCGTTGCTGATAAAGTACAATTCCTGCGGCGTCATTAATTTATCCGGTTTGGCAAGTTTGAGTTCAAAATCAATTTCCCACGGAGTATTTTTTAAATAGGTATTATAAATGTATTGAATGTGCATAATGGCTTCGCCAAATTCAAGCACTATACGCTGCAAAACTTCCGGTTCAAAGTGTACAACCATCCCGCCGGCTTTAAAATCTGCTTCCAGGTATGAGCCTTTTAAAGCTTCGCGGAATTCTTCCGGCAGCTGATTATATTTTCCGGCTACTTCTTCAGAGGTCATGGCTTCGATTTTGCTGTCAATTTTATCACTGCAGTCAAAACCAATCATGCTGTATCCGTAAAGAAGCGCTTTTACAATTTCTTCTTCCGTTTTAAGGCCTGCGGCGTTGGCGCCGTAACCTTCTTTATAGCCAAGTTCCAGTACGCCCCAGGTTGCTGTATCAACAGCTTCCAAAAAGTTGCGTTTTAAAATATCCGCATTGGCGGCCGCATAATCTACAAGTACTGGGCGTGCCTGACGCAGCTTAAAGGGCACTGCGGCGTAAGCGCCCGCACAGCCAAGCCAGTCGCTGAACGCTATGCTGATGCCTTTGCCTCCCTGCGCCTGAGGGCCGGTCCATTTTAAATAGCGGCGTACAACAGCGGCATTATTGGGGTTTAACTCCATAACGTCAACAGTTATGTTTTTAACTTTGCCGCTGTCTTTTTTTGCAAAAAGTGCCGCAGCCTGGCATTCGCCGCTGTAAGCACAGGTAAGCACCCTGCCGTCCTCACAATCTGCCAGAGCAATCCATGCTCCCTGCATTTCATTTAAAGACGCAGTTATTATTTTACCCTTGGATATTTCTTCCATTGCCTGTACGGCAGTTACTTGTTTTATAGCCATTAAAATGCCTCCATTATCAAATACTTAAATCGTTCTTATATATTATCTCCAAAAAACGCCGTTTCTGCAAGCAAAAAAACATCTGCCCACAAAAAACGGCCTTAATAATTACAACGCTTTATTTTGTTATTAACACTATATGCTGTGTTTGGGAAACTGTTCTTTAATAAACAAGTTATCGACATTATCAACAAAGTTATCCACAGTTTAACGTGGATTTAAAATTATACAGAGTTTTTTCTACACATTTTTACAAGTTTATACAGAACTTAACAAATCTTTTCCACACTTTTCAACACATTATGCACATTTTGTTGATAACTTTTTATAGGTTGAGGATAACTTAGCCAAACACCATATATATGTTTAAACCACTAAAAAGACAGTTTTACACATTTGTAAAATCTGTTTAATTACTCCTCAGCTGCGAAACAATAAACAGAAGAAGCGCGGCCCAAATCCACCCGAAAGCCAGCAAATGCGATGCCGTAAATGCTTCGTTATAAACAAAAACACCTATCAAAAGTGTAAGCGTCGGTGAAATATACTGTAAAAACCCTATTATCTTCAGCGGCAGCAGCCTTGCGCCTGCGGTAAAAAGCAATAAAGGTATTGCCGTAACAACGCCTGCACCGGTTAACATCATAATCACTTGCAGGTTTCCGGAAGCATAAAAAGAAACTCCCTGCTGCCATAAGCTGTATTCATATACAAGTGCCAGCGGCGTAATAAGCAATGTTTCAAGCATAATGCTTGTTAAGGCAGAAACCGGCAGAATTTTTTTCAGCAATCCGTACAAAGCAAAAGTAAAAGCCAGCGTTAAGGAAACCCAGGGAATTTTTCCAAAACTGTAAACCATGCTGGCAACGCCTATAAAGGCACAGGTAATAGCGGCAAGCTGCATTTTATCAAGCCGTTCACGTAAAAAAACTACGGCAAATAAAATGCTTACCAGCGGATTAATATAATAGCCCATGCTTGTTTCAACAATATGCCCGTTATTAACAGCCCAAATAAAAGTACCCCAGTTAAAACTGATGGTAATACCGGCTGCTACCATGGCTGCTCCTGTTTTAACATTGCTGAAAACCTGTTTTACTTCCTTGGTAAAAAGCGGCCATTTTTTCTGAAAAATAATGAGCAAAAATACAAAAACGCAGGACCACATAAACCGGCTGGATAAAATTTCAAACGGCGAAACAAGTTCCAGTGCTTTCCAGTAAACAGGCAAAATTCCCCATAATACATAGGCTGCAAGGCCAAAGAAAATGCCTTGTTTATAATTTTCCATACAAAACATCCCCTTCAATACTACTTCTGCATTTGCGGCGGCACAGGAATTTTAAACGCCGTTAACGTTGCAATTACGGGTAAAACTGTCATTAAATTCATAACAAACGGCAAACCGTAATTATCGGCTAAAAAGCCAAGTATGGTAACGCCAAATCCGCCCATGCCTACGCTGAAGCCTATTGTCAGCCCGGCGGCCATGCCCACATTATTGGGAAGCATGGTCTGCGCCAAAATGGTTGTTGTTGCAAAAGAACCGATTATTGAAAACCCGGCCAGCACCACTGCTGCCAGAACAGCTGCCGGATGCGTTACATTGGCAATAAGCCAGATAGCGGGAATACTGCATAATACAGAACCCAAAATAATACGGCGTGCCCCAAGCCTGTCGCTGAGCACAGCACCGACATAAGTACCGGCAACACCGCCAAGTAAAAAGCAGGATACTAACATACTTGCAAAAGCAGGCTCCGCATTGCGGAAATTAATAAAAAACAGCGGCAAATATGTGGAAAGGCCCGTATGAATGGTTGAGCGCATAAAAATAAAAAACAGCACCAAAGCAAGACCGCCGTAAGGAATTTTCTGCACAGCACCGCTTTTTTTGGCAGCTTGTACTTTTAAGTTATGTTCCAAATTAACGCGTTTGTATTCGGGCATATATTTCATCATTAACCCAAAAACTAAAAGCCCGGGCAGAACAAAATACATTGTATTATGCAGCCCGCCAGGCAAAGTAAGCAAAAATGCCATTAAAATGGAACCAACTGCCATACCGGCATTGCCGCCTAAAGAAAAAATGCCCATATTGGCTGCTTTATTGTTATCGCTGCTTAAAAAATTAACTGTTTTTGAAGCCTGCGGATGATAAGTTGCACTGGCCATACCTATTATAACAACAGTACACATAAGTAAAACATAAGCAGGAACCCAGCCTACAAAAGCAAAACCCGCACCTGCCATAGCTGCACAAAAAGGCAGCATCGCTGGCAAAGATTTCTTATCTGTTATATAGCCGAATAGTGGCTGAATAACAGAAGAAGTTACGTTTTGTGTTAAAACAATAAACGCCAGTTGCGAATAACTTAAAGCAAAAAGTTCTTTTAAATGCGGCAGCACTATCGGCAAAGCGCCTGCCTGTAAATCCGTTACTAAATGCCCCAAAGCTAAAGCTATAACAGGCATACTAATATTTTTCAGCATAGTTTTCATTCTCCGTTATAGTAATTTATCATTAATTTTAACATAATAAATTAGAAATAACCATCTAAGTAAGAATTTTGTTGTTTTAGAAATTATATAATAATAAGGTCCATGATGCATATGAGCCTTGCGAAATATGTGCGTTAGAATAATAGTTGAAAGATAAAAATAGAAAGAAATGAAAAGCCATAATAAAGCAGAAAAAGCAATACTTGTT
>VOFD01000516.1_pt1 | contig 185601 bp, 175 predicted proteins | sample 5384101 | NCBI WGS metagenome assembly VOFD01 (sample SAMN12384723, study PRJNA508395) | human gut metagenome | isolation source: healthy gut C | host: Homo sapiens | reverse complement strand
AAACAACGTGCCGCAGCCTTTTCCCCGCTTTCATACTCTTTTATAATACCATGAACAAAGTCCCCGCGGCAATGAGCGCACAGCCGATCAGGCTTTTGGTCGTGAACGGCTCATGCAGGATGAAAAATGCCAGTGCCAGCGTGATGACTACGCTCAGTTTATCAATGGGGACCACCTTGGATGCTGCACCGATCTGCAATGCGTGGTAATAGCACAGCCAGCTTGCACCGGTGGCAAGGCCGGATAGGATCAGGAACAGCCAGCTTTTGTGAGAAATATCCCCGATGCCGGTCTGCGTTCCGGTCAGAAACACCATGCCCCAGCTCATCAGGAACACAACTGCGGTGCGAATGGCCGTGGCCAGCGTGGAGTTCACGCCGTCAATGCCGATCTTCGCAAGAATGGAAGTCAGTGCGGCAAATACCGCAGAGCCCAGCGCAAAAACAAACCACATAAAACATCCTCCTTTTCCTCACACTGCCATTGAATGAAGGCTGGCGTGGGCGCGGCTGGTATGACGGCCGCTGTGGGGCCGTTCTGCACCCCCTGCGTTTTCATGCGGGGGATGCGGATCAGATCACATAATCATTTCCAGCCTGCTCCGGTGCGGCGAGGTCGGCGAGGGTGATCTTGCCGAAGTAGTCGGCGATGAGGTCGTTCAGACCCTTCCACATCGTATAGGTGCGGCAGTTGGCCATCCGCTCGCAGGCCGGGGCTCCCGGCGTCAGGCAGCTCACCGGGGCAAGGCTGCCCTCCGTCAGCAGCAGGATCTCTGACACCGTGTACTGGTCCGGGCTGCGGGTCAGGCGGTAGCCGCCGCCCTTGCCGCGCAGCCCTTCCAGAAAGCCGTTCTGCACCAGGACTTTCAGGATGTTCTCCAGATATTTTTCCGAGATATCCTGCCGCGCGGCGACCTCTTTCAGCGGGACATAGCGTTCGGCCTGATGCTCGGCCAGGTCGATCATCACACGCAGCGCATAGCGGCCTTTGGTTGAAACGATCATAGTGCACTCCTTATTGTATAGCAACCTCTCCGTCTCACCGTTGGTCCTGCGGAAATGGGGCGACAACGCCGTAGACCGGCCCGCCCGACCTCCGAACAGGGGAGATGTCACCGCAGGGGAGGGAGAAATTTTGATTTTAACCTATTATACAACGGGGTTTATAACTTTTCAATCTGTTTTTTGCACTTTTCCATTGACAACCGGGGCAAAGAGGGCTATAATACCATCAAACCCACAAACGATGTTGGTTTGCAGGGAATATGGAGAGACGAAATCGTTCCGGGCCGGGTGCCCGCAGAGGGAGGAACATTCTTATGAGCAAGATTTATACGTCCGCAGATCAGCTGATCGGTCACACTCCGCTGCTGGAGCTGACCCACATCGAGAAGCAGGAGGATCTGAAGGCCACCATCTTGGCAAAGCTGGAATACTTCAACCCGGCGGGTTCGGTCAAAGACCGCATTGCCAAGAAGATGATCGACGATGCAGAAGCCACTGGCAAGCTGAAGCCCGGTTCCGTCATCATTGAGCCGACCTCCGGCAACACCGGCATCGGTCTGGCCGCTGTGGCGGCGGCCAAGGGCTACCGCATCATCATCGTCATGCCGGAGACCATGAGCGTGGAGCGCCGCCAGCTGATGAAGGCTTACGGCGCAGAGCTGGTCCTGAGCGAGGGTGCCAAGGGCATGAAGGGTGCCATTGCCAAGGCCGATGAGCTGGCAAAGGAAATCCCGAACGCCTTCATCCCCGGTCAGTTCGTCAACCCGGCCAACCCCAAGGCGCACATTGAGACCACCGGCCCGGAGATCTGGGAGGACACCGACGGCGAAGTGGACATCTTTGTAGCAGGCGTCGGCACCGGCGGCACCGTCACCGGTGTGGGCCAGTACCTCAAGAGCAAGAACCCCGGCGTCAAGGTCGTGGCCGTGGAGCCTGCATCCTCTCCGGTGCTGAGCCAGGGCGTTGCAGGCGCACACAAGATCCAGGGCATCGGTGCCGGTTTCGTTCCCGCTGTGCTGGATACCAAGATTTACGATGAGATCATCCCCGTCACCAACGAAGACGCCTTTGCGACCGGCCGTCTGATCGGCCACAAGGAGGGCGTTCTGGTGGGCATCTCCTCCGGTGCGGCCGTCTGGGCTGCTCTGGAGCTGGCAAAGCGCCCCGAAAACGCAGGCAAGAAGATCGTTGTCCTCCTGCCCGATACCGGCGACCGCTACCTGTCCACGCCGCTGTTCGCCGAATAACCCGCAAGATAGATCGATGCCGCTGCGCAAAACAGATGCGCGGCGGCATTTTTTGTGCTACAATAGAGCCATTCTAACATTGTGAGGTCTTCTATGAACTATTACGCTGCCCCGATGGAGGGGCTGACCGACCGCATCTGGCGGCAGGTGCACCAGAAATGGTTTGGCGCAGCCGATGCGCCCACGCGCTACTATGCGCCGTTCCTGTCGCCGCCGGAAAACCGCGTCCTCATCCCGAAAAAGATGGCGGAGCTGGTCCCGGAGGCCAATGCAGGCACGGTCGTGATTCCGCAGCTGCTGGCCAGAGACGGCGAACTGGCCGCCTGGATGATCGGCGAAGTGCGGAAGCTGGGCTACACGGAGATCAACCTGAACTTCGGCTGCCCCTCCGGCACGGTGACGGCCAAGGGCAAGGGAGCCGGGATGCTGCGGGACCCCGCCCGGCTGGACGCTTTTCTGGACGCCGTCTTTTCGGCGGTGGAGGGTCCGGTCTCGGTCAAGACCCGCATCGGTGTCCAGAATCCGGAGGAGTTTGCGGTTCTGCTGGATATCTACAATCACTATCCCATCTGCGAGCTGACCATCCATCCCCGCGTGATGAAGCAGCTGTACCGGGGCGAGGCCGACCGTGCCGCCTTTGCTGCGGCGCTGCCGGAGTGCCGGATGCCGGTCTGCTACAACGGCGATGTCACGACGCCGGAAGAACTGCACACGCTGGAAGCGGAGTTCCCGCAGCTGTCGGGCATCATGGTGGGGCGGGGGCTCATCGCAGACCCGGCCCTGTTCCGCCGTGCGCGGGGCGGCGCACCGGCTTCCAGAGAGGAACTGCGCGGCTACTGCGACGACCTCTACCACGGCTACACCGAGGCCTTTGGTGCGGCCAGCTGTGCCGTCAGCCGGATGAAGGCGCACTGGTTCTATCTCATCCATCGGTTCGAAGGGGCCGACCCGCTGGAAAAGCCTCTCCGCAAGGCCCGCGAGGGGTGGGAGTATGAGACGGTGGTGAACCAGATCTTCACGCGGCAGCTGAACTGAAAACAGCCCGCTGTCTTCTGCGAGACAGCGGGCCGGAAAGGACAAAGCGGATCAGACGTTCAGGTAGCTGCGGAGCAGAGCCTGCAGCAGGTCGTCCCGGTCAACTTTACGGATGAGGGAGCGGGCTCCTTTGTAGGTCGTGATATAAGTGGGATCTTCGGACAGGATGTAGCCCACCAGCTGATTGACCGGATTGTAGCCTTTTTCCTTCAATGCGTCGTACACTTGCTGTACGATCTCATGAATTTCGTCGTCCTTTTTGTCGTGGATCGAAAAAATAGCAGTTGCGTCGCCCACGCAGTACACCCCCTTCGGTATTTCTATCCACGCCCAAAGCGGAAGTGGAACTAGAACTATAGTTCATTGTACACGAAGCGAGTGTAAACTTCAAGATTCCAGACTCTATTTGCACATATTCACCAAAATCAACGGAAATTTTAAGTCAAAACAACGGGGCGTTTGCCCTGGAAAGGGGAGGATTTCATGCTGTTCGGGGTAGGATGTGATCTTTGTGAGGTGGCACGGATGGAAAAAAGCCTGTTTGGGGCGCACGGGGCGGCGTTTGAGGCGCGGGTGTTTGGCACCGGGGAGCGGCAGGCGCTTGCGCTGGCCGAGTGTCGGGCCGACCCTTCCGCCCGCAGGTGCACCCACAGAGCCGCCAGCGCCGCTGCGGATTTTGCGGCGAAGGAAGCCTTCCTCAAGGCGGCGGGCACCGGCCTGCGGGAGCCGTTTTCGCTCTGCGAGATCGAGGTGCTGCGCCTGCCCTCCGGGGCACCGGTGTATCGCTTCTCCGGGCGGACGGCGGCCTGGGTGGAGGAGCATCACGTGACGGCCCGCCTTTCCCTCAGCCACGACGGCGGGATGGCGCTGGCGTTCTGCGTCCTGGAACAGACGGAAACCTGATCCGCTCCGCTGCATAAAATGGAAGAAAGCCCCCGCGTGCATACCGCCGCCCGGCACAGCCCATACTAGAGGCAGACAGGGAGGGTTGATTCCATGGAAGTACACAGAGGAGAAGTTTTCTACGCAGACCTTTCGCCGGTGGTGGGGTCCGAGCAGGGCGGCATCCGGCCGGTGCTCATCGTGCAGAACGAGATCGGCAACCGCCACAGCCCCACCGTCATCGCGGCGGCCATTACATCCCGGCTGGACAAAGCCCGCCTGCCCACCCATATCAATATCCGGGCAGCGGACACCGGCCTCGCCAAGGACAGCGTCGTGCTGCTGGAGCAGATCCGCACGCTGGACAAACACCGCCTGCGGGAGCGCGCAGGGCAGATCACGCCGGAAGACCAGAAACGGGTCGATCAGGCACTGGATGTCAGCCTGGGGCTGGATGCCTACTGAAGATGTAAAACCACAAAAGGGACTGCCGGTTCGGGCAGTCCCTTTTGTGGTTTTGGGTCAGTCTTCGTTTTTCAGGGTGCTCTCGGCGTCGTGGAGCAGGGCATACTCGCGGATCTTTTCCAGCGTCTGCTCGCTGAGGATATGCTCTGCCTTGCAGGCATCCTCTGCGGCGATGTCCTCTTCCACGCCCAGCTGCACGAAGAAGTGGGTCAGCAGCCGGTGGCGGCTGTAAATGCGCTCGGCGATCTCGCGGCCCGGTTCCAGCAGGGTCAGGTTGCCCTCACCGTCCACCGCAATGTAGCCGTTCTCCCGCAGCTTTTTCATCGCGATGCTGACGCTGGCTTTGGTGTAGCCCAGTTCGTTGACCACGTCGATGGAACGGACGCGGCCCATCCTCTGATTCAGCATCAGGATCGTTTCAAGATAATCTTCTGCGGATTGGTGGATCTGCATGGTTGTCGGCCTCCTGCCTTTCTTGATTTCCGGCCCGGAGCAGAAAAACGCACATCGGTTCGGTTTGTTATAGGATACCACATTCTGCCGGGGGATGCAAGTCGTTCGGCGGAAGTTTGCTAAAACAAACCGAGCTTCTTCTGCATGATTTTGCTATTTTGACCGGAAACAGGGCCTGAAATCTTGTGGAACGTGCTTATCTGGACGCGCGGTAGGCTTCCGGGCCAGAGAGATAGAGGTCGCCGCCGTGGGCATCCAGAATGACGGTCAGGGGCATCTGCTCCACGGTCAGGCGGCGGACGGCTTCGCAGCCGAGGTCCGGCCAGGCGATGACTTCCAGCGTTTTGACGCTCTTGGCCATCAGGGCACCGGCCCCGCCCAGCGCAGCCAGATAGACCGCGCCGTTGCGCACGACGGCTTCCTTGACGGCGGCATCCCGCTTGCCCTTGCCGATCATGACCTTGTTGCCCAGGTCCAGCAGGCGGGGGCTCATCGCGTCCATCCGGCCGCTGGTGGTGGGCCCGGCCGAGCCGATGACCGCACCGGGGCGCTCCGGTGTGGGGCCGACGTAGTAGATGGCGCTGCCTTCGAGGTCGAAGGGGAGCGGTTCGCCCCGGTCCAGTGCTTCCAGCATCCGTTTGTGCGCCTGGTCGCGGGCCGTGTAGACCACACCGGACAGCAGAACGGTGTCGCCCGCCTGGAGCGGGGCCAGGTCCTGCGCGGTGCAGGGGGTGGTCAGTTCGTATTGCATGTTCATCAAGCCTCCTAATAGGCTCACGCCTTTGACGGAAAGGGAATCGTTTACAGCGTCGCGCTGGCGCGGCGGGTGACATGGCAGGAAACGTTCACGGCCACGGGCAGACCCGCCACATGGGTGGGCATCTGCTCGATGGCAAGGCCCAGGCAGGTGGTCCTGCCGCCGAAGCCCTGCGGGCCGATGCCGGTCTCGTTGACGGCGGCCAGCAGTTCGCGTTCGAGGGCGGCATAGTAGGGGTCCGGGTTGGGGATGTCCAGCGGGCGGAGCAGAGCTTTTTTGGCCAGATAGGCGACCTTGTCGAAGCTGCCGCCCACGCCGATGCCCAGCACGATGGGCGGGCAGGGGTTGGAGCCTGCCAGCGTGACCGTTTCCAGCACGAATTTCTTGAACCCCTCCACGCCGTCGGCCGGTTTGAGCATCTGGATGCGGCTCATGTTCTCGCTGCCAAAGCCCTTGGGGGCCACGGTGATGGTGCAGCCGTCGCCGTCCACGAGGTGGACTGTGATGGCGGCAGGGGTGTTGTCGCCGGTATTGCCCCGGCGCAGGGGGTCGGCCACGATGCTCTTGCGCAGGTAGCCGTCGGTGTAGCCCCGGCGGACGCCCTCGTGGATGGCGGCCTCAAAGCTGCCGTCGATGTGGACATCCGTTCCCAGCTCCACGAAGACGCAGGCCATGCCGGTGTCCTGACAGATGGGCAGAGCCTTCTCCTGCGCCGCACCGAGGTTCGACCACAGCAGGTCGAGGGTGGTTTTCGCCAGCGGCCACGGCTCTTCCTCCCGCGCTCTGGCCAGAGCCGCTTCCACGTCTTGGGGCAGGCGGGTGTTGGCTTCGATGCACAGGCGGGCGACGGTATCGGTGATGGACTGTGCGGAGATCGTCCTCATGCCGCGCCTCCTTTACAGACGGGCCACGCCGGTCTCGCGGGCAGCTTTTGCCACGGCAGAGGCCACGGCCTCGGCCACGCGGGGGTCGAATGCGCCGGGGATGATGTTCTCTTCGCTGCGGTCCTCATCCGTGATAAGGTCGGCGATGGCGTAGGCTGCGGCCAGCTTCATGGCATCGTTGATGTCCCGTGCGCGGACGCTCAGGGCACCCTTGAACAGACCGGGGAAGCAGAGCACGTTGTTCACCTGATTCGGGAAGTCGCTGCGGCCGGTGGCCATGACCCGCACACCGCCTGCCTTGGCCTCATCGGGCATGATCTCCGGGGTGGGGTTGGCCATGGCGAAAACGATGGCGTCCGGATTCATGGTCTTGCACAGCTCGGTGGTCAGGATGCCGGGGCGGGACACGCCAATGAAGACGTCGGCCCCCTCGATGGCCTCCTTCAGGCCGCCCTTGATTTGGCGGGGGTTGGTCACTTCGCCCAGCCAGTTCTTGTGGGCCTCGGCGCTGTTGCAGCCCTTGTACAGGGTGCCGAACTGGTCCACCGCCACGATGTCTTTGGCACCGGCGGTCATCAGCATCTTGATGATGGCCGTGCCGGCGGCACCGGGGCCGTTCAGGACGATGTGGACATCCTCCATCTTCTTGCCCACCACGCGCAGGGCGTTGATGAGCGCAGCCGTCACAACGATGGCGGTGCCGTGCTGATCGTCATGGAAGACGGGAATGTCCAGCTCACGCTCCAGCGTTTCTTCGATCTCGAAGCACTCCGGGCTTTTGATGTCCTCCAGATTGATGCCGCCGAAGGTCGGGGCGATGGCCTTGCAGGCTGCGATGACGCTGGCGGCGTCGTGGGCGTCGATGCAGATGGGGAAGGCATCCACGCCGCCGAATTCCTTGAACAGCACGGCCTTGCCCTCCATGACCGGCAGACCGGCTTCGGGGCCGATGTCGCCCAGGCCCAGCACGGCGGTGCCGTTGGACACGACGGCCACCATGTTGCTCTTGAAGGTGTACTTGTACACGTCGTCGGGGTTCTCTTTGATCTTGCGGCAGGGCTCGGCGACGCCGGGGGTGTAAGCCGTGGACAGGTCGTCGCGGGTCCTGACCTCGACCTTGCTCACGATGCCGACTTTGCCGTGGTGGCTCTCGTGCATTTCGAGAGCGGCTTTGTTGTAATCCATGGATGTTCCTCCTTGTGTTGATGTGCTTCTCTTATTATAATAAAGCCGCAGGCCCCGCAGCGCAAGAGGATTTTTGCGTGTGCGGGGCGACAGCTTGACAAACGACGATAGAACGATTATACTACAAATAGAAAAGGCGCTGGCCCAACAAACGGCTAGCTCCCTACCAGCAGATCAAAAGAATGACCGCCAACGGGTGCTAAACGTGGGGCGGTCATTTCTTTTGTCCATTTTTTGTGCGAAACTCTCGGAATCGGAGCACGATGTCGATCGTGTCGTAAACCGTTGTGACGAGGAACGTCAACAGCGCAAGAATCTCGGTCAATGTCATGGGTACATTCCCCCTTTCGGCCAGAGCCTCCGGGGAGAAACGTTCAAAAGTCGCCCTCCCGGCGCCCTGTTTATGGAAACAAAGCCATCCGGTAGGGAGTTGCCGCCTGCGTTCTGGACACAGCGCCTTGCCGCTTTGCTGCGGCAATTATAGGATATCACAGCTTTTGACAAAAAGCAACGACCTCACGTGGCAGGCTGCGTGAAACTTGTGGAAATTTCGCAAAATCCTTTTCTTTTTCATTTTTACCCTTTATAATAAGATTTGTCTGAAAAAATTGCAGTTCCCGGCGGCGTCCGGGATACAGGAGGTATCCACTTGAAACGAATCATCTCGAAGGCAGTCTGCCTTCTCTGCGCCGGTGCGCTGGCGCTGACGGCTGCGGGCTGCTCGAAGTCTGCGGCGTCCTCTTCCACATCGGCCAGCTCGGAGGCGTCTGTCTACGGCAGCGCTTCGGATTATGACTACCAGAACTTTGCTTACAGTGACGGTCTGGACGAGAACGGCTGCTGGTCCGGCATCCGCGCACTGGATTATGTGACCCTGCCGGAGGACTACGCTTCCATCCCGCTGAAGAAGGCGGACATCGAGCCGACCGAGGAGGACGTCCAGTCCCAGATCGACAGCCTGCTCAGCCAGAACACCACGACGCAGCAGATCACCGACCGTGCCGCCGCCGACGGCGACACCGTCAACATCGACTATGTGGGCACCGTGGACGGCGTGGCCTTTACCGGCGGCACCTACAGCGGCTACAGCCTGACGCTGGGCAGCGGTTCCTTCATCGACGGCTTTGAAGACCAGATTGTGGGCCACAAGCCCGGCGAGACCTTTGAGGTCAACGTCACCTTCCCGGACGGCTACAGCGACTCCACCGACGCCGAGGGCAATGCGGTGGTCCTGAGCAACAAAAAGGCGGTCTTCTCCGTCACGTTGAACTACATCAGCGAGGAGATCCTGCCGGAACTGACCGATGCCTGGGTCGAGGAGAATTTCAGCAGCACCGACGGCGTCCACACCGTGGAAGATCTGCGGGCCGAATACCAGAAGATGCTGTATCAGAACAACCTGAACACGGCGGTGATGGATTACCTGCTGGCAAACTCCACCTTCAAGGACCTGCCCAAGGAAGTGACCGATTATCAGGTCAACCAGTGCCTGAACTACTACTATACCATGGCTCAGTATTACGGTTATGATCTCGACAGCTTCCTGCAGGCTGCTGCCGGTTACAACAGCGCCGACGACCTGCTGGATGCCATGAGCGACAGCATCACCGAGTATGCCCGCGAAGCGCTGCTCTATCAGGCAGTGGCTGAGGCGATGGACATCGCCCCCACGCAGGAGCAGATCGACACCTACTCTGCCTACACCGAGACCTACGGTGCCAACTACTGCACCATGGTCGCGCTGATGGACGCCGTGTCCGAGGCGCTGACCACCGGGGCACAGGTGAAGTAAAAAAGCCAAAAAGAAAATGCCGCTGCACAGAAGATAGCTGTGCAGCGGTATTTTTTATGCTTTTACCCAGATCGTAATGCTTTTTCGGAGAGCGACGCGGCCGAATTTGGCCATTTGCTGGCTGCTGTTGCCTTTCTTTTGTTTGAGACAGTAGACTTTTTTGACGGTAAAGCCAAACTGCTCGGCAAGAGAACAACTCAAAAAATCGACTGGGATGACTTCACCGCCATAACGGACATTGTCGTTGACGAACGCGACCATGGCGCCCTTTTTGCAAACGCGGAAAAGTTCGGCATAGATAAAGGCCAGCTCTGTAAAGTATCCTTCTACCATTCGGACGATGCCGCTGTTGTTCAAATCACCATGCTGTTCGCGCTTGTGTAAGGCATCCAGCACCTCACAAAAAGCAGGGTTGGAACAAAGTGTCTGATGGATCGTATGGAACCGGTCGATTTGACCGATCTTGGTATAGAAGAGCTTCAACTGTTCCAGTTTGGATCGGCTTTCAACGGTGCAGGAAAGCAAGTCCTGCCGCAGCTGTTTGATCGAATCGTTATCAAGCCCAAGGTAAACAAGTTCCAGTGCATAGGTGCGGGTATAATCGTATCGGTTGCAATACGGCGGCGAGGTAATAACGCCTTTCAGAATGTTATCTGGAAGCCTGGGCAGTTCGAACAGAACGCTGTTCTGTTTGTAGGTGATCTGTGCTTTTTCGTGCGTCTGGCCGGAATGCTGAATCACCTCAAGATCATGGATCACATGCGATAGTTCCAATAGAACGGTATCACGGCTGTCGAGGATACTTGAACGGACTGTTTTAGCGGACAACGGCTTTTTGCCTTTGGCTGCGCGAAGCTCATTGGCATGAATCACCTTTGGGGAACGGCTGTCCCAGCCGAGATATTGGCCGCTCTTTACGGTGTAGCTGCACGGTTCCAGAGAATTGAGAATGCAGAGCCGAAGAAGATTTTTGGCATTCTCTGAATAGGTACAGTGGATACGCCAGTCTTCGATGAACTGAAGGTAGCGTTCGTTGTATTCCGGGTAGGCATCCTGTGTGATGGGAATACAAGGTGTTTTCAAGGAATAGCTGTCTGGCATGTGGAGAGACTTCAGCTCTTCCAGCATGGCACGAAGTTCAGGAAGATCGTACTCCATGCAGGCAGCCTTTGCTTTTAAGGAGACGTCCGCAATGGGCATCACATCGTAGCCAATGCTGTTGATGCCCTGCATCTGGCAGACGAGCGCCGTGGTGCCGGAGCCCATGAAAGGGTCCATGACGAGATCGCCGGGGTGAGCTCCCATCTCATGGAGCAACAGTTGGACAAGGTCCGCTGAAAAACCTTCTTTGTATTTGAGCCAGCTGTGGAGGATCTCGTTCTTGCTGAGCTGATAGCTGACGCTTCGCCTGTCGAAACGGTCAGTGACCTCGAGAAGGGGAGCATAACGAGATTCGAGCATTTTGCGCTCAATGTCGCTGCATAAGGCGTCAGAAGAAAACTGCTCGATCAGATAATCTTGGGAGGAAGGATTCAAAAAGGATAATTGTTCCATTCGGTTCTCACTTGTCTGCGTTAAAGATTCAGCAGCCAGTTGCAATAAGCGACCAGCTGGTTGTCGTTGGTAAGGTTGGCTGCGTTGGTCATGACCCCGGCTTGAAGCTGCGAATAGATTTCCTCCGCCATGGCGGTTTCAATGGCAGCTCCAACGAACGAGGTCTGAACGGGATGACCAGCAGAAGCGAAGGTCGTCCGGATACGTTCCAAGGCGGTGTTAGCCGTTTTCCAGTGTTCGTCTGCCCCGGCGGGGTCGATTCCGCCTTTGAGCTCGCCCATCATAAGGGCTTTGTCTGCTTCAAAAGCGATTTTTCCATTTCGGAATCCGACTGCATCGGAATCGAACAGGCAGATATCCACATTTTTCCGGACTGTGGAAATGTTCATATTGAAAGCAAGCAGCCGCTTTTTCCCTGCGGCGGTCTGCCAGCAGAGGGCTTTCATCCGACGCTCAATGTCAAGGTCGTTGTCTGACTGATCGTACCACGGAAATTTGCCGGAGATGTTTTCTGCCCACTGGTAGGAGATGTTCTGTACAGCCATACACGATAAGATGCAGCGGATCAGACGTTCCTGCCCCAGGGCCCCGATACGGTTCCGCATCGACCCGCCTACGGCGTCTCCTTTAATAAGAAGATATCGGTAGATCGTTTCGTCAATGAAATGTTTACCTGCGGGCTTCAAAAAATTCTTGATGAGCTCTTCAATGGCTTTGGTTTGGTCAGATTCGTCGAGGTAATTCAGACTTTTATCAGACAAACCGGAGGCACTCAGGAGAAATGGCCGCACTTCGGGTATGGAAAGAAGGGCTTCCGGACAAGTCGCGCCGGAGACCATACTCTTGAAGGCAAGTGAATTTTTTATGTAGGGGTCACCGAGACGATTCTTTTCCAGCGCGATTTTCAAAAATCCCGCGCGTGTCTGCTCGTGAGAGGTGACCAGATCGCCTGCGTTCCGGATATATTTGTTGAAAGCCATTGCGTTCTCCTTTTGTCTGAGAGAGGCTATAAAAGTGGAAAACTTGTATTTCTCAGTATAACATACTTTGAGGGGGATTGCAAAAAGGAAGCCGCCCCCAAAACCGAATAAGACCACAAACGGCCTGAACCCTGTGCGACACAGAGTTCAGGCCGTTTCGGCTTTTTTGGGGTTATTTTTTCAGGGCATCTGCGAGGACGCGCAGCAGGTGCGGGACGTCCAGCGGCTTTGCGATGTGGCCGTTCATGCCGGCCTTCAGTGCGTTCTGACGGTCTTCTTCAAAGGCGTTCGCCGTCATTGCAAAGATGGGGATGCCGGCCTTTTCGGCATCCGGCAGGGCGCGGATCTGCCGCGTCGCCTCGTAACCGTCCATGTTGGGCATCTGGATGTCCATTAGGATCAGGTCATACTGGCCGGGGGCCGCCTGCTTCATCTTCTGGACGGCGATCGCGCCGTCCTCGGCAGTATCCACCACAAAACCGGCTTCTTTCAGGATCTCCAGTGCGATCTCGCGGTTCAGCTCGTTGTCTTCCACCAGCAGGAGCTTTTTCCCCTTGAGGTCGGCCGCAGTGGGTTGAGCGGGCTTGGCGGCAGGCTCTGCACGGAACGGTTCGGCCAGAACGCGGCGCAGCTCCGAGAGGAAGAGCGGCTTTTCGCAGAACGCGGTCACTCCGGCGGCGCGGGCCTCGTCTTCGATGTCCGCCCAGTCGTAGGCGGTCAGGATGATGATGGGGCAGCGATTCCCGATCACCTTGCGGATCTGCCGCACGATCTCGATGCCGTTCATGTCGGGGATCAGCCAGTCGATGATGTAGACGCTGAACTCATCGCCCTGCTCCACCGCGTATTTGGTGCGGATGACCGCTTCCTTGCCGGAGATCGTCCACTCCGGCCGCATCCCGATCTTGGACAGCATGGTGCTGACGTTCAGGCAGGTGTTGGTATCGTCGTCTGCCACCAGTGCGCGCAGCCCTTCCAGCTGGGGGAGCTGCTTGGGCTCTGCTTTCTGCCCGCTGCGTGTGAAGCAGAGGGTCACGATGAACTCGGTGCCCTTGCCCGGCTCGCTCGTGAGGGCGATGGTGCCGCCCATCAGATCCACGATGTTTTTGGTGATGGACATTCCCAGGCCGGTGCCCTGAATGCCGCTGACGGTGGAGCTTTCCTCCCGGCTGAACTCCTCGAAGATGTGCTTCTGGAACTCTTCGCTCATGCCGATGCCGTTGTCCTTGATGCGGAACTCATAGCAGACGCAGCCCTTGGGTGCACCGTTCTTCTGGGCGATGCGGATGCTGATCATGCCGCCGGTGGGGGTGAACTTGATGGCGTTGGACAGGATGTTCAGCAGGATCTGGTTCAGCCGCAGTGGGTCAGTGATGATGTCCTCATCCTCAATGTCCATGGTATCAATGAAGAGCGACAGCCGTTTGGCCGCAACGTTGGGCTGGATGATGGAGCGCACATCGTGGACAAGGTCGGGCAGATGCACCGCCTTTTCCTCGATCTTGACCTTGCCGCTCTCGATGCGGCTCATATCCAGCACATCGTTGATGAGGGAGAGCAGATGCTGGCTGGAGGTGGAGATCTTTTTCAGGTAGTCCAGCACCTGCTCGCGGTTGTCGATGTGGGTCGCTGCCAACGAGGTGAAGCCGATGATGGCGTTCATCGGGGTGCGGATATCGTGGCTCATGTTGAACAGGAACTCCCGCTTGGCGCGGTTGGCCGCGCCCTCGTGCTGGAGCGCGATCTCCAGCTTGCGGTTCTGCTCTTCCAGCTGGGTCTGATACTTCTTCTCCTGCTCTTTTTTCTGCTGCTCCATCTCCTGCACCGAACGCCGGCGCAGCATCTGCAAGACCGAAACAATCAGGATGTAACAGACCAGTGCCGTTAAGACCAGCGTGAGCGACTCGTGGAACACGGTTTTTTCATCCGTGTACGCATAGAGGTCGAACGACCGGCCGTGGCTGTACATGCCGAAATAGCAGCCGGAGCCGTTCCAGCCGTGGGTAGGCGTCAGCTTTTCCGCAAGCCCGGCGCTGCGGATCTCCTGCACCGGCGGGCTTGCGGTGGTGTCCTGCCCGATCAGCTCCGGGCGGTTGGACGCAATGACCTGATTGTTCTGCACGATGAACAGGGTGCCGCTGGTCTCTTCTGGGTAGCCGTCCAGAATGCTCTGGACCGACAGTGCCGTCCCCTCGACAAATTTGGCCGGGGTGCAGCGATAGGCCAGCAGGATGACCTCTTCGTGGTCGGCCCGGTGTGCCGCCACATCCACGGCAGACCCGTCTGCCAGCAGAACGCGCTTCAGGTAGGTCTTCTGCGGGAAGCGGAAGACGTCCAGTGCGGTCTCCTTTTTGAGCCGGTCTTCCAGCTGGGCGTAGCCGATGCCGTTCGCTGTGTACTCGCACAGGAGTGTGCCGTCCGGGCGCAGCACGGAAATGCCGGTGAGCCAGAGCGTCTCGGTCTGCTGTTTCAGGCAGTGCGGGTCGGAGAGGTCGAGTGCGGCGTCACCGGCCAGCTGGTGCACCGAGACCGCCGTGCGGCGGAGCGCTTTGGCCGTGATGGTATCGTTGTACCGCTCAAAACTGGTGGACTGCGATTTGACGAACTCGATCGTCTGGCAGAAACGCTCTTCGGTCGCATGCAGGGCTTTCCAGCCGGAAGCCAGGACGACCCCCGCCATGAAGAGCGCACCGACGAGAATGTAGAGCACCCAGGTCCGCGTGTTCGGAGTGGTTTTGTTGTTACGCGTCAATGGTGTCCACCTCCAGATACTGCGAAGCATGTTCCAGGTATTTGCCGACGATCCGTTCCAGTGTGCCGTCCTCGCGCATCTGCGCAAAGGTGTCATTCAGCTGGTGGTCCAGCCCGCGGCTGTCATTTTTGGCAAAGGCAACGCCCAGCCCGGTGACCAGCAGCGGCTCTTCGAGGATGCGGAACTCCACGGAGTTGTCCTTCATGTATTGCAGGATGGCCGTCTCATGGGCGGCGATGGCGTCCACATAGCCGCAGGCCAGCATCGCATACTGCACACTGCGGTCTTCGATGCTGAACACTTCGACGGTCTGCGGGATGCGCGGGTCGGAGCCGCTGAGGAAGATGCCCTCTGGCTTGGAGGTGCTCTGCACCATAACGGTCTTCCCGGCAAGGTCGCTGAGGGACTGGATGCTGCTGTCGGCGTTCACGGCCACGACCTGACGGCTCACCATGTAAGGCCCGGCCCACCGGTAGAGCGTTTCGCGGCCCTGCATGGAAAAGCAGCCCCAGATGCAGTCGATGGCACCGCTTTCCACAAGGGCGGTCTTCTGCTCCCAGTCGATGACTTCAAATCGTGCAGCGTATCCCATGCGGCGGAATGCCTCGGTGGCGATCTCCACATCGATCCCGGTCGGGGTGCCGTCATTGTTCAGATAAATATAGGGCGGGTAGGTGTCACTTCCGATGAGGATCTGCGGCAGACCGCTGTTCTTGGCGTCCGTTCCGCCGCAGGCACTCAGGCCGCCGAGGGCCGTCGAGGCCGCCAGCAGGGTGCATCCGTTCAGGAATGCACGGCGTGAGATGAGGTGTTTCATGGGGGCTTTCGTTCTCCTGTTGTTATTGCGTCCGCTGCTGCAACTGGACTTTCAGGTCGGTCTGCATATCCGTCAGGCATTGCAGCAGCAAAGGGTTGAATGCTCCGCACTCGCCGTTCAGGATCATCTGCACGGCTTTTTCGTGGGAGAAGGCTTTTTTGTAGCAGCGTTCGCTGGTCAGTGCATCGTACACATCGGCCAGCGCGACCAGCTGTGCGCTGATGGGGATCTCATCGCCCTTCAGCCCATCCGGGTAGCCGCGCCCGTCCCAGCGCTCGTGGTGCCAGCGGGTGATCTCGTAGGCGGTCTGCAGCAGCGGCTGCTCGTTGAAGTCTTCCAGCTGGTGCAGCATCTCGGCCCCCAGCATACTGTGGGTCTTGACGACCTCAAATTCTTCCGGGGTCAGCCTGCCGGGTTTGTTGAGGATCTTTTCGTCGATGCCGATCTTGCCGATGTCGTGCAGGGCGGAGGCCAGCGGGATGTTGTCCTGTTGCTCGGCGGTGATGGGGTACTGGCTGCTGATCTCCAGCAGGCGGTGGAGCAGCAGCTCGGTGATGATGCGGATGTGCCGCACATGGGCACCGCTCTCGCCGTTGCGGAACTCCACGATATGGCTCAGCACACCCACCAGCATATCGGTGTTGTTTTCGCGGGCGCGGATCTGGTCCGACACCATCTGCACCAGCCGCCGCTGCTTGGCGTACAGCTTGATGGTGTTGGTCACGCGGCGGTAGACGATGCGAGCATCGAAGGGGCGGTTGACGTAATCGCTGGCTCCCAGCTCATAGGAGCGCCGGATCGCGGCGTCGGAGTCGTCGCTGGAGATCATGATGACCGGGATGTCCTCGATGGTGTGGTTGGCGTTCATGGCCTTGAGCACCTCGAAGCCATCCAGGACCGGCATGTTGATGTCCAGCAGCACCAGTGCGATGTTCCCGGCCTCCGCCTGCATTTTTTCCAGGCATTCTTGTCCGTTTTCTGCTTCCAGAATGCTGTAATCGTCGCCCAGGATCTCCTTTAGTATCATGCGGTTCATTGCGGAGTCATCCACAAGTAAGATCTGCGACTTATTCTGTAAAAGTTTTTCCAGCGCTGCAAGACTATGCCCCGGAACCTCCACCATGACGGCATTCTTGCGGCCCTTTGCCTGATACATCAGCCAGTCTGCACGGCGGACGATATTTTCCACAGGGTCGGTGATGGACTGGATCGTTCCACCGATGCTTAGAGAAACACGGAAATGCGGATAGCCGGGTACGGATGCCATCTGCGCGGCAGTGCAGATCTGTTCCAGTTTGGTTTGCAAAAAGTCTCCCGGAATGCCGGGCAGCACCAGCAGAAATTCGTCCCCGCCGTAGCGGATGAGCAGATCGGAGCTGCGGATGCAGGACTGAATGGCGCTTGCCACCGTTTTCAGCGCCACATCTCCGGCGTAATGCCCATAGGTGTCATTGCAGATCTTGAAATCGTCCACATCCATCAGCGCGATGCCTGCGGGGCCGATGGATTTGCGGACAACTTCCTCGTAATAGCGGCGGTTGTATGCACCTGTCAGAGGGTCTTTGTAGAGTTCTTCTTTGAGCTTCTGATCGTGTGCCGCACGCTGCTCGGTGGTTTCGTCCAGCTGTGCTTTCTGATTTTGGATCAGCTGCGCCAGCTTTTGATTCGCTGCATTAAGGGCAATTTCCTGTTGATGAAGTTTTTTCAACAGCCGCTGCTCGCGCTTTTTGTAATAGCCCTCGATCTCGGAAACTGTATTCACGTTCTAACCTTCTCCTGCATCATTTCCATCGTTTGTGTGCTTCCTCTGCGAAAACGCGCTTGTCCGCTATTTATTATCGGGGGGGGGTAACGCGGAAGCGCTTGACGGTCTGTTCCAGCGCGTCGATGTCCACGGGCTTGGACAGATGCTCGTCCATCCCGGCTTCCTTGCTCTTTTGCATATCTTCCAAAAAGGCGTTTGCCGTCATGGCGAGGATGGGGATGACCCGGCCCAGCGGATTTTCGCTGCTGCGGATGCGGCGGGCGGCTTCGAGGCCGTCCATCACCGGCATCTGCACGTCCATCAGGATCATGTCATACTCGCCGGGCTTGACGCGGACAAACGCATCCACAAGCTCCTGCCCGTTGGGGTAAATTTTGCAGTGTGCGCCCTTGGATTCCAGCAGCAGCTCCAGGATCTCGGCGTTGATGGCGTTGTCCTCGGCGCAGAGGAAGTTCATCCCGCACAGGGGAGAGACGTCCTCCGGCTCCTCCGAAAGCGCCTGCGCCTTTGGCACCGCATCCGCTTCGGTGTCGATGGGAAATTCCAGCACGACCTCAAAGCGGGTGCCCTTGCCGGTGGCACTCTCCACGCTGATGGAGCCGCCCATCAGGTCCACGATGTTCTTGGTGATGGCCATGCCCAGACCCGTGCCCTGCACCTTGTTGGTGCCGGAGCGCTCTTCGCGGGTAAAGGGGTCAAAAAGGGTCTTCTGGTAAGCCTCGCTCATGCCGATGCCGTCATCCTGCACCACAAAGCGGTATTTGGCGTAGTGCTCGTTCCGGGGCAGTTCTTCGACCTCGAACCGGATGTGCCCGCCGCGGGGGGTATACTTGACCGCATTGGAGAGGATGTTCATCAGCACCTGATTCAGGCGGGTAGGGTCGGCCAGCAGGTTTTCGTGCCGGAGATGGGTGGAGACGGTGAAGGTCTGCGCCTTTTCGCTGGCCTGTGCGCGGATCATCGTGCTGAGCTGGTCGAGCTGCTGGGAAAGGTGCATCGGCTCAACGCTCAGGGTGGTCTTGCCGCTCTCGATGCGGCTCATATCCAGAATGTTGTTGATGATGCCCAGCAGCAGCTGGCCGGAGCTTTCCAGCTTGTGCAGATGCTCGGCCAGCTTTTCCGGCTGGTCCAGCTCGTTCTCCATCAGGGTCGTCAACCCGACGATGGCGTTCATGGGGGTGCGGATATCGTGGCTCATGTTGGAGAGAAAGTCGGTCTTGGCCTGGCTGGCGCGCTCGGCCGCGTACAGCGCCTCTGCGGCAGCATTCTGTGCCCGCCGCATCTCGTCGTTTGCCTGCGTCAGATGGGTGTTGTATTGCTCCAGACGGAGGTTCGCTTCTTTTTCTGCTTGCAGCTCCTGCTGCTGCTTTTGCCGCAGGAGAAACCAGCCGACGAAAACCGCTGTGACCGAGAGCACCACGGCAAAGCTGACGATGACGAGTGTGACGAGATTGACCAGCTTTTGGGTGTTGACGGCAACGTACTCTGCCGGGACGAGGAACGCCAGCGTCCACCGGGCGTTTTTCATCTGCTTGAGCGCGTAGTAATACTCGGTCCCGTCCAGCACGGCGTTGGAATAGCAGGAGCCTGTGCGGGCGAGCCGCTCTTTTGCTGCTGCAAAGGAAGAACCGTGCAGATAGGACATCTGGGAGAGCACGGTGTATACGTTGTGCCCCTTCAGCAGCTCGGCATCGTTGGCGTTGAACAGCTTGAAGCCGTCGTTATCCAGCACATAGACGCTGTTGTTATTTTCGTAGGCGTCGCAGCGGAAATAATCGTTCAGCTGGGTCATGCTCTGGGAGATGCCAAAATAGCGCAGGGTGATCTCGCCGGTCTCGCTTTGCAGGGTGATGGGGGTGGAGAGCTGTTCCAGAAACACCATGCGGGAATCGTCCGCGGTCAACGAGTTGGAAACATAGCTGACCCGCTGTGGCGCGCTTTCCAGATAGGTCATTCCCCGCAGAAGCCCCATGCGGCCATGCGCGGTATAATAATGTCCGGCAGCATCCACGGCAACCAGCTCGATCTGCTTTTCTTTGTAATTGGCAAGCTCGGACAGCTTCTCCAGATAGGAAAACAGATCATCGGTCGTCTCCATGGACGTATAGGCCAGATAATTGCACTGCACGTCCACATCGTTCCAGTGGTTGTTGATCACATCCTCCAGACTGTGGAACATCTGGTGGGTGACTTCCTCCATCTGGCTCAGCCGCTCGTGGTAGACAAGGTTTTGGATGTAGGTCTGGCTCATGACAAAAAGGGTCAGGGTCAACACGATGATGACAAAGCCGAAGCCCACAAACAGCTTTTTATAGATTTTGTTGTTCACATCCAGTATCTCCTGTCCGTTTTATTCAACTCCATGCGGTGTCTGCCCGGCTGATGGTGGTGTAAGCACCAAAGAAGGCTTTTGCGGCATCCATGCCCACCACGCCGCTGTCCACGACATCGGCTTCGGCTGCCAGCTGCTTGCTCACGCCGCAGATGGCCACCTGATAGGTCTTGCCCGCTTCCGGTTCCGTGGGGCTGACCAGCACATAGGGATAGCCCTTGCCGTTGCCGTAGGCGTCGTAGCCCGTGGCCAGCAGGTCGTTGATCTGCTGGCCGGTCAGGGTGACGGTCTGGATGGTGCGGTTCCAGCCGGTGGGCAGGATGACAGAAAGGTCGTAATCCGTAATATCCTTGGCGTACAGTTTGGCAGCTACGCCGTGGTGGTTCTGATTGGTGGGGTTGCCGGGGATCCAGGTGCTCAGCGAGACCAGCGCAAGGTCGCTGCCGGTAGCCTGTGCAAAGCAGCGCCCCACCAGCATGGCGCAGTCCTCCTGCGAAAGTTCCTCTGTAACGGTAGTGATGACATCCGGGGTGTTGTTCACCACGCTATCCTGATCCTCGTCCAGCTGCCGGATCACATCCTCCATGGTGGCGTTGCCCTTCATGAAGTCCAGCATTTTAAGGCCGGTGGTCACGATGGTGTTTTCCCAGCCGGAGTAGATAAAGGGCGCGGTGTTGCCTGCGTTCAGGGCATCGGCGATGTCAGCATAGTAGGTGTCATCTGCCTTTGCGTCCTTGAAGGGCAGCAGGCTGCTTTTCAGCGCCGTTGCGGGCTGCAGAGCGCTGGTGCCTGCAACGGTGGAAAGCACACGCATCACCTTGAGCGCATCTTCCAGCTTCTGGGGGTTCTGTTTCAGCTTTTTGTTCAGACCGTAGAAGCGGTTCACATTCAACACAAAAACGTTCTGGGTGCCGTCCTCCGAGAGAAACGGCATCAGGCCGAATTTATCGGCGTTGCCGTCTGCCTCCACAATGCCGTTGGTGTTTCCGATCAAAAACAGGGTGTTCCCCTCGGCCATCCTCTGCCGGGTCACGTTGTCGTCAAGAGCATCGCCGGAGTCGTTCAGCATCCCGATGTCCTTCCACTTCTGGACATAGGCCATCGCCTGCATCATGCCGGGGGTGTTGCTGACGTTTGCCTTGCCGGAAAGATAATCCTTCTGCCACAGTCTGCCGTCCAGTGTGCCGAGGAAATCGGCATCCGCAATGTTGCACAGATACTGGAAACCGTAGCCCGGATACTGGATCTGCGTCAGACAGAGATCGACCCCGGCTTCCTTTGCCTTTGCAGCCAGTTCTTCCAGCTCCGTGAAAGAATTGGGCAGTTCCCAGCCGTGTTCCCGCAGCAGGGTCTTATTATAGGTGATGCCGTAGCAGTTGTAGGTCGAGGGCAGCAGATAGATCGCGCCGTTATCAAACACATCCTGCAAACGGGACTCCACATAGTTGTCGGTAAAATCGTAACCGGAAAGATCCAGCAGTTTGTCGGAGACCAGATCGATCCGGGGGTCGTAGTAGGTCAAGGTGCAGACGTCCGGCAGATCGCCCGCCGCAAACATGTTCTGCAAACAGGTGGTGGTGTTATCGCCGCTGTACGGAACAATCTCAACATTTACTTCCGGGTAAACGCTGTGCACCTGTTCAATAAAGGCTTCTACCTCTTTATAAGGTGCCATAAAGGTAATGGCTTCGTGTGCATCCGCTGTTTTGCCGGTCTCGGTCTGGCTGCCGCCGCAGGCGGTCAGCGCTGCCGTAGCTGCCAGCACACCGGACGCCTGCAAAAACGAGCGGCGGGAGAGCTTTTTCATCATAGTATCGTCCTCGCGGTTTCCTGATATTTCCAAGACTGTCATTTCTTCATTTTACAGCAAAGTTGCAGCAAACGCAACATAAAATTCGTTAATATTTCCGCAAACCCATGCGGATTTTGGCGAAATGCGGCACATTAGAGCGCAGGAGGACGGCCGCACCGTCCTCTTTGCGGGAGAATAGAGCCAAAAAAGCCTGAGACCTTGCAGAAAAGGCCCCAGGCTTTTTTGGCTGCGGATGCAGCGATCAGGAATATAGGAAATGGAGAATGGCAGAAAATTACAGGATGCGCACCCGGATGACAGCGGGGATCGCCGCCAGCTTGTCGGCCAGGGCCGCGTTCACGGCACCGGTGGCGTCCAGCATGGTGTAGGCCATGTTCTTTTTGCTCTTGTTGACCATGTTCTCAATGTTCAGACCGGCCTCGGTGGTCAGCGCTGTGATCTGGCTGATCATGCCGGGCTCGTTCTTGTGGATGATGCAGATGCGCTTGCCGCCGGCACGGGGCTGGTGGACCTCCGGCATGTTCACCGAGTGGGTGATATTGCCGTTCTTGAGGTAGTCGCTGATCTCCTGCGCGGCCATGACGGCGCAGTTGTCCTCGGCTTCCGGGGTGGAAGCGCCCAGATGCGGGGTGCAGATGACGCCCGGCCTGCCCAGCAGCGCTTCGGCGGGGAAGTCGGTCATGTAGCCGGAGACCCGGCCGTTCTCCAACGCTTCCAGCAGGGCGGGGGTGTTCACCAGCTCGCCGCGGGCGTAGTTCAGGATCTTCACGCCGTCCTTGCACAGGGACAGCGTCTGGGCGTTGATGGTGTCCTTGGTGGTGGGTAGATAGGGCACATGGATGGTGATGTAGTCGCACAGGGGGAGCATGTCGTTCAGGTTCACGCAGTGGTGGACCTGGCTGCTCAGGTTCCAGGCGGCATCAATGGAGATGTAGGGGTCGTAGCCGTAGACCTCCATGCCCAGCGCAATGGCGCAGTTGGCCACGCGGGAGCCGATGGCACCCAGACCGATGACGCCCAGCGTCTTGCCCTTGATCTCATTGCCCACGAACTGCTTTTTGCCCTTTTCCACGCTCTTGGCCAGAGCGGGGTCGCCCGCAAGGCCCTGCGTCCACTGGGCGGCGGCGGCCACATTGCGGCTGCCGGCAATGAGCATGCCGATGACCAGCTCAGCCACGGCGTTGGCGTTGGCACCGGGGGTGTTGAAGACCACGATGCCCTGCTCGCTGCAGCGGTCCAGCGGGATGTTGTTCACACCGGCACCGGCGCGGGCAATGGCCAGCAGATTCTCGTTGAAGGTGGTGTTCAGCAGGTCGGCGCTGCGGACGAGGATGCCGTCCGGCGCGTCGGCATCCACCGAGACGTCAAAGAGGTTTTTGTTCAGCTTTGCCAGGCCCACCGGGCTGATGGCGTTCAAGGTTTTGATGGTAAACATTACGCATTCTCCTTCCGGAACTGCTCCATGAAATCGACCAGCTTGTCAACGCCCTCGGCGGGCATGGCGTTGTAGATGGAGGCGCGCATTCCGCCGACGAGGCGGTGGCCCTTCAGGTTGACGAAGCCTGCCTCTGCGGCCTCGGCGCAGAATTTTTGTCCATGTCGGGGTTGGGGCTGGTGAACGTGACGTTCATCGTGCTGCGGTAGCGGTGCTCGACGGGGTTGTTGAAGAAGTCCTGCCCATCGAGGTAATCGTACAGCACCTTGGCCTTGGCTTCGTTGATCTTCTGCATGTTGGCCAGGCCGCCGATGTCGTTTTCGAGGTACTGAAGCACCAGACCGGTCATGTAGATGCACCAGCAGGGGGGCGTGTTGTACATGCTGTCCTTGGCCAGCAGGGTGGTGTAGTTCATCATGGTGGGCACGGTGTCAGCGGCGTGGCCCAGCAGGTCGTCCCGGACGATGGCGATGGCCATGCCGGCGGGGGCAACGTTCTTCTGCACACCGAAGTAGATGCAGCCATACTTCGTCACGTCCACGGGCTTGGAAAGGATCATCGAGCTCATGTCCGCCACCAGCGGGATGCCCTCCACCTGCGGGACTTCGACGTACTGGGTGCCGAAGATGGTGTTGTTCTGGCAGATGTGGATGTAGCTGGCATCCTTGTCGTAGGCGATGGCGTTCACATCCGGGATGTAGGTGAAGTTCTTGTCCTTGCTGGAGGCCACGATCTTGGCCTCGCCGAACTTTGCGGCTTCCTTGGCGGCCAGATTGGAGAAGTTGCCGGTGACGATGTAGTCGGCCTTGCCGGTGGTCATGAAGTTCAGCGGCACCATGGCGAACTGCTGGGTCGCGCCGCCCTGGAAGAAGCCGACCTTGTAGTTGTCGGGGATGTTCATCACCCGGCGCAGCGAGGCTTCGGTCTCGGTGATGATGGCATCGAACCACTTGCTGCGGTGGCTCATCTCCATCACGCTCTGGCCGCTGCTGCCGTATTCAAGCAGTTCGGCCTGGGCCTGCTTCAGGACCTTTTCGGGCAGCATGCTGGGGCCTGCGCTGAAATTGTAAACTCGTGCCATAATGTTACTCTCCCTTTCCTGATTCCGCGCCGCCCGAATCTCCGGCGGCATTGTGCTCTGGTTTTGTCCGTAGTATAATGGTTTTGAGGGTGCGAAAACAAGAGCATCTTTGCACAAAGATGCGCGTCTGACCGCGCACTGAAAGCACGGAACGCACAAATGTATTTGATACAAATACAGAAACGGAGACAAATGTAAAATAGACGGAAAAACAGGGCAGAGCAGCCGAAACTCTGCCCTTGAAAAAAGCGGGACTTTTCGGTAAAATCAAACAAACAGAGACAAATGTAAAATCAAAAAGGAGGGCGAACCCTGCAATGTATGGCATCCCGGACCGTCTGAGACCGCTTTCGGCGGCGGAAGAACAGGTGCTGCTGGCCGTGTGGAACTGCAAACAGCCCGCCTCCCGGCGGGACATCGGAGAGAAGCTGGCCGCAAAAGGCTGGCGGCCGGCCACCGTGCTGAATTTTCTCTACCGGCTGGAAGACAAGGGCTGGGTGAAGAGCGGCAAGGAGCAGAATCGCAACACCTACACGCCCACCCTCACAAAACGCGCCTACGGCGTCTGGACCATGCGCCAGCGGCTGGATGCCGTCTTTGGCGGCGACCTGGCCGAGGCCGTCCGCGCCCTTGTCAGTGAGAGCGGCTGCTCCCAGAGCCAGCTGGAACAGGCGATGGCCGTGCTGGAAGAAAAGCACGCCGAGGCCGAAGAATACGATCTGTATGACCCATATGGGTGAGCCCTCTCAGTCACGCTTCGCGTGCCAGCTCTCCCGAAGGGAGAGCCTTTGGCAGGCCGGTATTGGCTGTGCTGGACGAAACGGCGTTTGCAGAGCCGGAACGACGGGGCTTCGCTGGCTGGACAGCGAGCAGGAAAGAGGAGGAAAGAACGATGACTTGTAAAAATCGCGCAAAGAACTGCGGCGGCTGCCCGCTGCTGGAACTGCCCTACGCAGACCAGCTGAAGCAGAAAGAGGAAAAAGTCCGCGCCCTGCTGGGCAGATACGGCCAGGTGCACCCCATCCGGGGGGATGGAGACGCCCTACCACTATCGGAATAAGGTGATCTCGACCTTTGCCGCCGGGCAGGGTGGGAAACTCGTGTCCGGCATCTATGCCGCCGGGACCCATAAGGTGCTTCCGGTGGAGCGCTGCCTGCTGGAAGACGAGGTGCTGGATACCGTGCTGGAAGCCGTCCGCGCGGCGGCAGCGGCCTGCCGGTATCAGCCCTTCCGGGAAGACCAGGGCACCGGCCTGCTCCGCCACTGCCTGCTCCGCCGGGGCGTCGCCACCGGGCAGGTGATGGTGGTGCTGGTCACGGCCCAGCCCGTCCTGCCCGGCGCAAAGAACTTCGTCAAGGCCCTGCTGGCCGAGGCCGAAAAGCGGGGCGTCCCCGTCACCACCGTCGTCCAGAACTACAACCCCCGCCGCACCAGCGTCGTTCTGGGCGAGCAGGAAAAGGTGCTCTACGGCAAGGGCTTCATTCTGGATGAACTCTGCGGCAAGACCTACGCCCTCAGCCCCCGCAGCTTCTATCAGGTGAACCCGGTGCAGACGGCGGTGCTCTACGGTCTGGCCGTGGAGGCCGCCCACCTGACCGGCAGAGAGGTCGTGCTGGATGCCTACTGCGGCATCGGCACCATCGGCCTGACTGCCGCCGACCGGGCAAAGCAGGTGGTGGGCGTGGAGCTCAACCGGGATGCGGTGCACGATGCCATCGGCAACGCGAAGCACAACGGCGTCAAAAACGCCCGGTTCTTTGCCGCCGACGCCACGGCCTGGATCTGCGAAGCCGCTGCCGCCGGGGAGCGGGCCGACGTCATCTTCATGGACCCGCCCCGCGAAGGCTCGACGCCCCAGTTCATCGAAAGCGTCGCCCGCATGGCCCCCAGACGGGTGGTCTACGTCAGCTGCAACCCGCGAGACCATGGCCCGCGACCTGGCTCTTCTGACGAAAAAAGGCTACCGGGCCGAGGGCTTCACCCCGGTCGATATGTTCCCGAACAGCGAACATATTGAAGTGGTCTGTGCCCTGTCCCGGCAGAAGCGCTGAGCGTCCTGTGCATCCGGACAACGTTCAGCAAGTTCCGGAACAAAAAGCAGAAACGTTTTTTCTGGCCTTTGCGCGGAGCGCTGGGATCTCGTGCGGGAGGCCCTGACCCATAGGCGGTACAAAAGGGGAGGAAGCCATGAGCGAATTTTCACACTTAAAAAACAAGCTGCTGGCTGAGCAGGTCGAAGACCAGATCTACCATTATATTCTGGATACCCCGCTGGAGCCGGGGGCAAAACTGCCCAACGAGTTTGCGCTGGCGGAAAAGTTCCGGGTGGGGCGCAGCACCATCCGGGAGGCGGTCAAGCTGCTGTCCAGCAAGGGCATCGTGGAGGTGCGGCAGGGCTCCGGCACCTATGTGGTCACAACGGTGAAAGGGCTTTCGGACCCGCTGAATCTGCGCAGTGTGCAGGATAAGAATGCGCTGGCCTTTGATCTGGTCAACCTGCGGCTGCTGCTGGAACCGGGCATCGCGGAGATCGCGGCCCAGAACGCGACCGACGAGGACATTGAGCGGCTGCGGCGGCTGTGCGAGCGGGTCGAGACCAAGATCCACAATGGCGACCGCTACATTGAAGACGACATCGCCTTCCACACCTGCATTGCCGAGAGCAGCAAGAATCTGGTGGTGGGGCAGCTGATCCCCATCATTGATACGGCGGTGATGATGTTCGTGAACGTCACCCACAAAAAGCTCATCGACGAGACCATCATGACCCACCGGATGATCGCGGAGGCCATCGCCAGGCACGACCCCATCGGGGCAAAGTCGGCCATGGTGATGCACCTGAACTTCAACCGCACCTATATAAAGAAGATCTACGACGGCGAAGATCCCGATGATGGGACAGTTGGAATGGCGGGATTTCTCAAATGATATCGGCCCTGCACGGCGAAATACCGTGCAGGGTATTTTTATATCCAAAGTCATCTGATGACTTTTTGCCCCGGCATTTTGCAAAACCCGGCTGTGAGGGTGAATTTTATGAAAAAGTCGCCAAAAATTGGGCAGAGTGCATGATGTATCCCAGATTTTTTGCGCAAATAGTAGGACGTATATGGAACAACTTGCAAAAAGATGTCTGCAGATTTACAATGAAATCACAAAAGGCTCTACGAAAAAAGGACGAAAGCAAGCGATATTTGGAGGTAAGGATTATGGAACTTCGTTCACAGGAAGTCCGCACGCTGGCACCTGAAAACGACCCGCTGAAGATGGGGATGGGCTGGAAGGTCGAGGACCTTTCCAAGCCCCAGATCCTGGTGGAAAGCACCTTCGGCGACAGCCACCCCGGCAGCGCCCATCTGGATCAATTCGTCAGAGAGGCCGTGCAGGCGGTCAACGAGAACGGCGGCAAGGCTGCCCGCTATTTTGCCACCGATATGTGCGACGGCATCGCACAGGGCCACGACGGCATCAACTACTCGCTGCCCCACCGCGACGCCATCGTGAATCTGGTGGAAGCACAGGCCAACGCCACCGTCTACGACGGCGGCGTGTTCATCGCCAGCTGCGACAAGTCCATGCCCGCCATGCTGATGAGCATCGGCCGCTTGAAGGACATGAGCGCCATCGTCGTCACCGGCGGCGTGATGGAAGCCCACACCCTGCCGAAAGAGTATGTGGTCAACGACCCCGCCTGCGCCATCAACGACCTGCTGACGCTGGAACAGATCGGCAAGTTCGACGCATGGGAAAAGACGGGCGTGATCCCCAACGAGCAGCTGGACTACTACAAGCACAATGCCTGCCCCAGCTGCGGCGCCTGCTCCTTCATGGGCACCGCCTCCACCATGCAGGTCATGGCCGAGGCGCTGGGCCTGATGCTGCCGGGCACCGCCCTGATGCCCGCCACCGCTCCGGAGCTGAAGCAGGCCGCCTACGATGCCGGCAAGCAGCTGATGGAGCTGGTCAGGAAGGGCATCACCGCCAAGGACATCGTGACGAAGAAGAGCTTTGAGAACGCCATCATGGTCCACGCCGCCATCTCCGGCTCCACCAACGCGACCATGCACCTGCCCGCTGTCGCGCATGAGTTCGGCATCGAGATCGACGCCGACACCTTCGACCGGATGCACCGCGGCGCGCACTACCTGCTGAACATCCGTCCCTCCGGCGACTGGCCTGCACAGTACTTCTACTATGCAGGCGGTGTGCCCCGCGTGATGGAAGAGATCAAGTCCATGCTGCATCTGGACGTGATGACCGTCACCGGCAAGACGCTGGGCGAGAACCTCGAAGAGCTGAAAAAGAACGGCTTCTATGAGCACTGCGACGCCATCCTGGCCGAAAAGACCGCTGGTTTTGCCCGTCCGGTCAGCCGTGAGGACATCATCCACAGCTTCGACAACGCCAAGGGCACCGACGGCAGTATCGCCATCCTGAAGGGCAATCTGGCTCCGGAAGGCTGCGTCATCAAGCACACGGCCTGCCCCAAGAACATGTTTGAAGCCACCCTGCGCGCCAAGCCCTACGACAGTGAGGAGGAGTGCATCTCCGCTGTTCTGCACGGCGAGGTGAAGCCCGGCGACGCCATCTTCATCCGCTACGAAGGTCCCCGCGGCAGCGGTATGCCGGAGATGTTCTACACCGGCGAGGCCATCTGCGCCGACCCGAAGCTGGCTTCCAGCGTGGCCCTCATCACCGACGGCCGCTTCTCCGGCGCAAGCCGCGGCCCGGTCATCGGCCATGTCAGCCCGGAGGCTGCCGTGGGCGGCCCCATCGCACTGGTGGAGCCGGATGACCTGATCCAGATCGACGTCCACAACCGCAAGCTGGCCATCGTGGGCGTGAAGGGTGAGCCGAAGAGCCCCGAAGAGATGGACGCCATTCTCGCCGAGCGCCGCGCCAACTGGAAGCCCAAGGCTCCCAAGTACACCAAGGGCCTGCTGAAGCTCTACTCGCAGCATGCCGTCAGCCCCATGAAGGGCGCTTACATGGAGTAAAACACTCCGAAGAAATAACAAAAAGGAAACTGCCCGGTGCGTTTTTCCGGACGGCTTGGATAAGTGCAACCAAAAATCAAAAAATGGAGGAACTATTATGACAGCAGTTGCGACTCCCGATGCGGCACGGCTGGTATTTGCTGCCGTAGCCGGCCTGATCCTGTTGCTCATTCTCATCATCAAATTCAAAGTCCACGCCATGATCTCCATCCTGATCGGTGCGGTGGGCATCGGCCTGATGGCCGGTATGCCCCTGTCTGACATCATCGGCTCGGTCAACGAAGGTATCGGCAACACCTTAAAGGGCATCGCTCTTCTGGTGGGCCTTGGCTCCATGTTCGGTGCCATTCTGGAAGAATCCGGCGGCGCACAGACGCTGGCCGTGACCATGGTGCGCAAGTTCGGCGACGAAAAAGCTGCGTGGGCACTGGGCATCACCGGTCTGGTGGTGGCCATGCCGGTCTTCTTCGATGCCGGTCTGATCATCCTCATCCCGCTGGCGTTCTCGCTGGCAAAGCGCACCAAGCGCTCGGTTCTGTACTATGTCATCCCTCTGCTGGCCGGTCTGGCTGTCGGCCACGCCTTCATCCCTCCAAGCCGGGCCCCGTTCTGGTGGCCAGCATGCTGGGCGTTGATCTGGGCTGGGTCATCCTCATCGGCATCTTCTGCGGCATCTTCGCCATGATCGCCGCCGGCCCCATCTGGGGTTCCATCTGCGGCAGGAAATACAGAATCGAAGTCCCCGAACATGTGGCGCAGCAGGATGATATCGACGAGAGCAAGCTGCCCAAGTTCGGCACCATCGTGGGCATCATCCTGATCCCGCTGGTCCTCATCATTGCAAACTCCGTGGCCAAGGTCGTGCCTGCTCTGGCTGGCATCCAGCCGGTCCTGGCTTTCCTCGGCGAGCCGTTCATGGCTCTGCTGCTGGCCACCATCGCTGCCATGTATCTGCTGGGAACCCGCCACGGTTACAGCAACGCTCAGTTGGAAAAGATCATGACCAAATCTCTGGAGCCCACCGGCATGATCCTGCTGGTCACTGCCTGCGGCGGTGTGCTGCGTTACATGCTGCAGAACTCCGGCCTGGGTGATGTCATCGGCAACGCCGTGGCAAACGCCAGCCTGCCGCTGGTGCTGGTCGCCTTCATCGTGGCCGCTCTGGTCCGCATCTCGGTCGGTTCTTCCACCGTTGCCATGACCATGGCCGCCGGCATCATCTCCGCCATGCCCGGCATCCGCGAACTGAGCCCGCTGTACCTCGCCTGTGTCACCGCTGCCATCGCAGGCGGCTCCACCGTCTGCTCTCACTTCAACGACTCCGGCTTCTGGCTGGTCAAGAGCCTTGTGGGCATGGATGAAAAGACCACCCTCAAGACCTGGACCATCATGGAAACGCTGGTCGGCGGTGTGGGCTTCCTGGTGGCACTGGTCATCTCCTTCTTTGCCTGACCGCCTGTCCGGGGCCTGCACCCCCGGATGAGCGTCTGGATGTTCTCCGATCCGATTCGTTTACCTCCTTCGAGATCAGCCGCTCCGGTTTTTGCTTTGCCCGGAGCGGCTGATTTTTTATTTTCAATTTGTTCAAAAACCTCACAAAGAAACTCCATTTTTATCCGGTACAATAAGGGTGCAGTCAGGGAGGAACGAAAGATCCTCCCGCAGGATGCCAATGCAGGCAATGAAAACCGCACACCTCGGCAGAAAACCGATGCTGCGGCCCCCTTTGAAAAAAACACTGTCCCCCGCGGATGCGAGGCAATAGCCAATGCGGCGGGCAGACTACCAACCATCTCCTGACAACCGCAAATGTTTGGGAGTTCTCATACGACAGGCAGCGCCGCTTTCTCCTCCTTTCCACGGCGCTGCCTGTTTTTGTGTTTTTGGCAGAATGCAGCACAAGACCCCCGGCGCAGGCCGGGGGTCTTGTGCGTTGTACGGGGGCAGATGAAAGGCAGTTCAGAATAAGAGCTTGCGGAGCGTGCTTTCCCGCAGGCCGGCCAGCTTGTCCGGCCAGGTGTTCAGGCGGCAGAGCCGATGGAGCAGTTCGGCCTCGGTAAGGTCGTTTTTTGCCGCAGAAAGCAGTACGCTCCGTGTAAAAAGATAAATATTTTCCGAATCGGCATAAAAAATCAGCTGAACATGGCCGGAAAAAAGGGCAAACAGGGCCGTGCGCAGCTCATGGGAGCCAAACAGCGAAAAAAGGTCGCTGTTTTTCAACAACAAAACGTCCGCCTGTGGAAAAAATGCGCGGGCCGTTTCCCGCAGAGAAGCAGCGTCCGGCCAGAAAGGCGTAGACTCGGCCATCCGGGGCGCATAGCAGACGAAGGTACCGACATCCCGCGCGGCGGCGATGGCCTTGAGGTGAGTCAGCCGGGCGGGGGAGTCCAGCAGGCAGGCGGAGGAGAAGCAGAGCGCGAAGGCGTCCCGGAAAGCGTCGGCGTCCAGCTGTTCCGGGGCATAACAAAGCTCGGAGGAGCGGGTGCGATAGGGGAGCGTCTCGCCCGCGCCGGAGAAGACCACTGGGGTGGGAGCTGCATCCGTGAAGCAGAGGCGGGAGCAGTCCACACCATCTGCCGCCAGCTGGGCCGCTGCCTTGCGGCCAAAGGGATCGGCCCCCAGCTGGGAGAGAAGCACCGCCCGCCCGCCGCAGCGGGTGTAGGCGCGGCAGAGTCCGGCCCCCCAGCCGCTGACCTGCACCTGAAACTGTCCGGCAAGCTCCGGCAGTGTGTCGGCGGTCAGTTCCAGCCAGGTTTCGCCCAGGCAGAGCAGGGGTTTTTCCGGCATGGCGGCTCCCTCCTTTCCATCAAAATAGGGTACAAGTATACACCCGGTAAAAGCGATTCGTCAACGGGAAATCTGGCGGGAGCTCTATATGAGCTGCACGAGATTGACATTTTGCGTAAAACTGTGCTAAACTGGCGAACAAATGTAAGAATGGACAGAAAGGACGCTTCATGAACCTGACAAAGCAGTTTTTCAAATATGTTTCCCAGAACATTTTCGGCCTGCTGGGAACGTCGTGCTACATCCTGGCGGATACCTATTTCATTGCGCAGGCGGCGGGCACAGACGGCGTGACCCTGCTGAACCTCTGCCTGCCTATCTATAATCTCATCTTTGCCTTCGGCTCGATGATCGGTCTGGGCGCGGCCACCCGCTATGCCATCTTGCGGGCGCAGGGGGATGCGCGGGCGCAGCGCTATTTCTCCAATGCCATTTTCAGCGTCTGCATCCTGGCGGTGCCGTTCATGCTGGTGGGCATCTTCCGCCCGGACGGCCTGCTGCGGCTGATGGGCGGCGATGCGGACATCGTGGCGCTGGGCATGAACTATGCCCGCATCTTCCTGATGTTCACCCCCTTCTTTATGTGCAACTATGTGGTGGCGTCCTTCGTCCGCAACGACGGCGACCCCTCGCTGGCCATGGTGGCGACGCTGAGCGGCAGTCTGTTCAATGTGGTGTTCGACTACATCTTCATCTTCCCGATGGGCCTGGGTCTGCCCGGTGCGGCGCTGGCAACGGCCATCTCGCCGATATTGAGCATTGCCGTATGCAGCGCACATTTTATAAAGAAGAGCAACACCATCACCTTTGTGCGCAAGGCACCGTCCGTCAGGCTGCTGGCCCAGAGCTGCCAGCTGGGCATCTCCGGCTTTGTCGGGGAGCTTTCCTCCGGCGTGACGACCACCGTTTTCAACTTCCTGCTGCTGCGCCTGGCGGGCAATGTGGCTGTGGCGGCCTATGGCGTCGTGGCGAACTTTGCGCTGGTGGCAACGGCCATCTTCAACGGCGTGGCGCAGGGCGCTCAGCCGTTGGTGAGCCAGTGCTACGGCAAAAATGAGATGGCCGGGGCCAGAAAGCTCCTGCTGCTGGGCTGCGGCACGGCGCTGGGGCTGGCGGCGCTGCTGTACGGCGTCGTGTTCGGGTATACCGATGCGCTGACGGCCCTCTTCAACAGCGAGAACTCCGCGCTCATGGCCGTGTTTGCCCACAGCGGGATGCGCATCTACTTCGTGGGGTACTTCTTCGCGGGATGCAACATCGTGGCGGCAGGTTATCTGGGAGCCGTCAACCGCCCGGCGGAGGCCTCCATCACCTCGCTGTGCCGCGGCATGGTGGCCATCGTGGTCTGTTCGCTGGTGCTGAGCGCACTGTTCGGGATGAACGGCGTCTGGGCGGCGTTCCCGGTCTCGGAGGCCATCACACTGGTGTTGACCGTCTTCCTGCTGAAGCGGAAGGCCGGAAGGGCATAAAAAAGCGGGGCAGAGCAGCCCCGTACATTAGATATAAAGCTCCTGCTCCCGTTTGCTTTCGGCGGGCGAGAGGGGGCGCACTGCCTGACCGGCCATGGCCCGCCACTGCGCGGGGGAGTGGCCGGTCTCTTTTTTGAAGACGCGGCAGAGGTAGTAGTTCGCTCCGGAAAAGCCGCACAGGCTGGCGATGACGTCCAGCGTGTATTCCCGGTGGAGGAGCAGACGCATGGCCGCTTCGATGCGGACGGTGGTCAGATACCGCCCCGGCGGTACCCCCACTGCGGCCGTGAAGGTGCGGACGAGGTGGCTTTTCGAGACGCCCAGCCGCTCGCTGAGCTCCTCCACGCCGTAGAGGCCCGCGTAGTTCTGGCGGATATCCTCGATGGCGGCGGTGACGAGGGGCGGCAGGGAGGGCGCGGCGCTGTCGGCCCCCGACAGCTCGCACAGCAGTGCAAAGGCGAGCTGGCTGACGGCACGGTTGTGCGGGGTGTTGAGAAGCTCTGCTCCGGCCTCTGCGGCCAGCCGCCCCATCAGTTCGGCGGCGGCAGGGCAGGTCTCGCCGCGGGCCAGAAAGGGCAGCTCGGTCAGCCCGGCGAGGAACTGCGCCGCCGCCTGCCCGGTGAGCTGGATGCAGAGCAGATGGCAGCCGCCCTCCGGGGCAAGGGCCAGCGGGGCGCGGCTCAGGATCAGATGGCCGGCAGACACGCTCTGGGGCGGCAGAACGAGAGCCGACCCCGCCGGGGACGGCCCGGCAGCGGGCAGGGAAGCCGTGCATTTTCCGCTGGAGACCAGGCACACCCACAGCCCTTCGCCCGCCAGCGTGAGGGGGCTTTCGGGCTGGACATCCTGCACCGAGGCCAGCGCGGCGGTGGTGCTCCAATCAAAAATCAATATCTGACACCTCAAATCAATAAAATGCTATTTTATATCACAAAATAATCTGCTATTATAATAACAACGAAAGCACCCCTCGTCAAGAAGCGGTGCGAACCTGATAAAAAATAATGGAGGCAAATGACCTATGGCTTCGATTAGCTGCCAGCACATTTACAAGATCTATCCGGGCGCTACCGCTCCTTCTGTTACCGACTTCAACCTGGAGATCCAGGATAAGGAATTCATCATCTTCGTCGGCCCCTCTGGCTGCGGCAAGTCCACCACCCTGCGCATGATCGCCGGCCTGGAGGAGATCTCCAAGGGCGAGATGTACATCGGCGGCCGTCTGATCAACGACGTCCCCCCGAAGGACCGCGATATCGCCATGGTGTTCCAGAGCTACGCTCTGTATCCCCACATGACCGTTTACAAGAACATCGCATTCGGTCTGGAGCTGCGCAAGACCCCGAAGGACGAGATCGACCGCCGCGTCCACGAGGCTGCCAAGATCCTGGAGATTGAGCACCTGCTCGACCGTAAGCCGAAGGCCCTGTCCGGCGGCCAGCGCCAGCGTGTTGCTCTGGGCCGCGCAATGGTCCGTAACCCGGCCGTCTTCCTGCTGGACGAGCCTCTGTCCAACCTGGATGCAAAGCTGCGTACCAGCATGCGCACCGAGATCATCAAGCTGCACAAGAAGCTGGCTACCACCTTCATCTACGTTACCCACGACCAGACCGAGGCTATGACCATGGGCGACCGCATCGTCGTTATGAAGGACGGCATCATCCAGCAGGTCGATACCCCGCAGAACCTGTATGATATGCCCTGCAACATGTTCGTCGCAGGCTTCATCGGCAGCCCCCAGATGAACTTCCTGGACGGCACCGTGACCAAGAATGGCGACCAGTATGCCATCGACCTGGGCGGCGATTCCATCCCCCTGCCCAAGGAGAAGACGGCAGACGGCAAGCTGGACTCCTATGTCGGCAAGAAGGTCAAGATGGGCATCCGTCCTGAGGACATCGACGACGAGCCCGAATTTATGGCAAAGCATCCGGACTGCCACCTGGAAACTCAGGTCGACGTCTCCGAGATGATGGGCGCTGAGATCTACCTGTACCTGGAGTACAAGGGCAACAAGATGACCGCTCGTGTGGCTCCCACCTCCAAGGCCCGCAACGGAGACACCGTCAGGGTCGCCTTTGATCCGCACAAGGTCCATGTCTTCGACGTCGAGACCGAGCAGACCATCCTGAACTAAGTTTTTCCAGGGATCGTTTTTGGTCCTCCTAATAGCAGCAGCCGCCGGGAAGAGATTCCCGGCGGCTGCTGTTTTTGCGTATTTTATTTGCTTGAAAAAACGGATGTCAGGCGTCTGCCTTTTCGGTCAGCACAAAGGTCAGCTCTGCGGTGGCGGCGCACTTGCCGTCCACATAGGCCGAGGCTTTGCCGATGCCCACTGGGCCGTGCTGCTCCACCAGCTCGCAGTGGAGGGTGAGCACATCGCCGGGTGTGACCTGTTTGCGGAATCGGGCATTTTTGATGCCGCCGAAAAGGGCGAGCTTGCCCTGATTCTCCGGCAGACTGAGCGCCGCCACAGCGCCGGTCTGGGCCAGTGCTTCGAGGATGAGGACACCGGGCATGACGGGCGCACCGGGGAAGTGGCCGTTGAAAAATTCTTCGTTGCGGGTCACGCATTTGCGGCCAATGGCCCACTGGCCCGGCTCGTAGTCCAGGATGCGGTCCACGAGGGCGAAGGGGTAGCGGTGCGGGAGGATGGCTGCGATCTGCTCCGCCGTGAGGGCATGGGGCGTTTCGCGCACGATGCGGGGTTCAGACATGGCTCAGCCCTCCCATTTCCGGAACACGAGGCAGGCATTGTGCCCGCCAAAGCCCAGACTGTTGCTGAGCGCGTATTCCATCTTCATGGAGCGGCCGGTGTTGGGAACGTAATCCAGGTCGCATTCCGGGTCGGGCAGCTCGTAGTGGATGGTGGGCGGCGCAAACTGGTCGCGCAGCGCCAGCGCGGTGAACACGGCTTCTACGCCGCCTGCACCGCCCAGCAGATGGCCGGTCATGCTCTTGGTCGAAACGACGGCGATGTCCCCGGCATGAGCACCGAACACCGCATGGATGGCGGCGGTCTCGCAGCTGTCGTTCATGTGGGTGCCGGTGCCGTGGGCGTTGATGTGGTCGATGGCTTCCGGAGCGACCTGACCATCGGCCAGCGCCAGCTTCATGCAGTCGATGGCACCTGCGCCGCCGGGGGCCGGTGCGGTGAAGTGGTAGGCGTCGCAGTTGGCACCGTAGCCCACCACTTCGGCATAGATGTGCGCACCGCGCGCCTTCGCGTGCTCCAGTTCTTCCAGCACCAGTACGCCGCTGCCCTCGCCCATGACGAAGCCGCCGCGGCGGGCGTCGAAGGGCAGGCTGGCGGCATCCGGGTCGGAAGCGGTGGAAAGCGCCTTCATGCTGGTGAAGCCGCCGATGCCCAGCGGGCTGATGCAGCTTTCGGCACCGCCGCAGACCATGACCGGCTCATAGCCATCACGGATGCGGTGGAAAGCATCGCCCACGGCGTTGGTGCCGCCTGCACAGGCAGTCACCGGGCAGGTGCACATCCCCTTCAGACCGAAGCGGATGGCGATCTGCGCTGCAGCCATGTTCGCGATGGACATGGGGACGAAGTAGGGGCTGACCTTCTCCATCCCTTTCTCCTCGCCGCGGGTGTGCTGCTCTTCGATGGTGGGCAGACCGCCGATGCCGCTGGAAAGGATGACGCCGATCTGGCGGGCTTCCGCTTCGGTGTCCAGGCCGCTGTCTGCAATGGCTTCGGCGGCAGCAGCCAGCGCCAGCAGGGTGAAACGGGCCATCTTGCGGGCTTCTTTTTTGTCTACGACGGTCTCCGGGTCAAAGTTCTTGACTTCGCCCGCCAGCTTGCACTTGAATTCGCTGGCATCGAACTGGGTGATGGGTCCGATGCCGCATTTGCCTGCCATGGCAGCATCCCAGCTTGCGGAAACGTTATTGCCCAGCGGGTTCACGGTGCCAAGGCCGGTGATCACGACTCTGCGTTTTTCCATGCGAAAGTTCTCCTTTTACATTGCCATGCCGCCATCCACACAGAGCACCTGCCCGGTGAGATAGCTGCTTTGTTCAGCGGTGAAGAATGCCACCGCGTTCGCCACATCCTCCGGGCTGCCGGCCCGGCCCGCCGGGATGCCTTTGGCCATTTCGGCGCGGACGGCTTCCGGCAGAGCGGCGGTCATATCGGTCTCAATAAAGCCGGGCGCAACGGCATTCACCGTGACGTTCCGGCTGGCCAGCTCCCGCGCCAGACTCTTGGTCAGGCCGATGAGGCCGGCCTTGCTGGCGGCATAGTTGGTCTGGCCGGCATTGCCCCGCAGCGCCACAACGCTGGAAAGGTTCACGATGCGGCCATAGCGCTGGCGCACCATGCGGCGGGCGGCTTCCTTACAGCAGAGGAAAGCACCCTTGAGGTTGGCGTCCAGCACGGCGTCAAAATCCTCTTCGGTCAGGCGGAGGATGAGGTTGTCGCGGGTGATGCCCGCGTTGTTCACCAGGATATCCACCCGGCCAAAGGCGGCCGCGGCGGCGTCAAACAGCGCCTTGCAGCCCGCGGCGGTGGAAACATCGGCCTGCACGGCCACGGCGTCTGCGCCTGCGGCTTTGCACAGCGCGACGGTCTCGGCCGCAGCGGCTTCGCCGTGGCAGTAGTTGACCACCACGTTCACGCCCTGTTTTGCCAGTGCGGTGCAGACGGCGCGGCCGATGCCGCGGCTCCCGCCGGTCACGACGGCGGCGCGGGTCAGAGTCTGTTCGCTCATACGGTCTCCTTTTTCCATGCGTCCAGCACGGTGTCCAGCTCTTCCGGGGTCTCCACCGCAGCGCATTCAACGCCGGGCAGAGTCTTTTTCACAAAACCGCTCAGGGCCTTGCCGGGGCCGACTTCCAGAATGTGGTCCACGCCCAGCTCGCCCAGACGGCGCAGGGTATCTTCCATGTGGACGCTGCTCTGCACCTGCCGGACCAGCAGGGCCGGGATGCTGTCCTCCGCAGCTTTTTCGCGGCCCAGGCAGTTGAACAGCACCGGAACGCGCATTTCGCCGAAGGATTCGGTCTCGAACCGGCGGGCGAGGGCGTCCCCGGCGGGGGCCATGAGCCGGGTGTGGAAGGGGCCGCTCACGTTGAGCGGGATGCAGCGGCGGGCACCGGCGGCTTTCGCCAGCGCGGCAGCCTGCTCCACCGCAGCCTTTTCGCCGCCGATGACCAGCTGACCCGGACAGTTGTAGTTGCAGATCTGGACACAGCCCAGAGCCGAAGCCTGTTCGCAGCACTGCGCAAGGGTCTCGCGGTCCAGGTTCAGCACGGCGGTCATGCCGCAGTCGATGCCGTTGGCGGCATCGGCCATGGCTTTGCCGCGGTAGGCGGCCAGCTCGATGGCCTGTTTCGCGGTGAACACCCCGGCTGCTTCCAGCGCGGAATATTCGCCGAGGGAAAGCCCGGCGGTGTATGCGGGCTGTACGCCCTTTTCGGCCAGCACTGCGGTCACGCCGCAGGCAAAGGCCACCATGCAGGGCTGGGTGTATTGGGTCTGCCCCAAAACGCCGTCCGGGTCCTCGAAGCAGACGCGGTGCAGGTCAAAATCCAGCACGGCGCTGTCGAATGCGGCCCGGAAGGCGGGCGATGCTTCGTAAAATTCTTTGCCCATGCCGGGGTGCTGCGCACCCTGGCCGGCATACAACACGGCAAGTTTCATGCGTTCTGCCTCCATTCGGTCACAAGTTCGTCCATCAGTTCACGGACGGTGTACATCCGGTCCAGTCGGCCCACATTGTCCCCGCAGAAGAAAAGGCCTTCCTCCACATTGCCCTTGACCGCTTCGATCAGTGCATGGGTGATGCAGTAGGGCACACAGGCGGGGTCGCAGGTTTTCAGGCAGCGGGCGCAGTGCCGGGGCGGGAAGCGTCGGCCTTCCGCCAGCGCCTGCACCAGCGGCGTGTTCAGTGCCCGGCCCGGCATCCCCACCGGGCTGTGGATGATGCGCACATCTTCGGGGCGGGCCTTCAGCAGAACGTCCTTGTACCCCTGCGCAGCATCGCACTCCACCGTTGGGATGAAGCGGGTGGCCAGCTGGACGCCTGCGGCCCCCAGCTTCGTAAAATGGGCCATGTCGGCACCCGTGTAGACGCCGCCCGCCACGAAGACCGGGATGGGGTGGCCGAACTGTGCCTCATAGGGCCGGACTTCGGCCAGGACCTCTCCGGCAGGATGTCGTCCAGCGTCTGGCAGGCCCCGGCAAGAAGCTCTTCTTCCGAAAAGCCGAGGTGCCCGCCCGCCTTGCAGCCTTCGATCACCACAAAGTCGGCGGTCCGGCCAAAGGCTTTGGCCCAGCGGCGCAGGATGAGCTTTGCCGCCCGGCCGCTGGACACGATGGGGGCGATGGCTACGTCCGACGTGTTCACAAGGCCGGGCAGTTCCAGCGGCAGCCCCGCACCGGACACCACGGCATCCACGCCAGCTTCGACCGCTGTGCGGATGGCGGCGGCATAGTCCTGCGTGGCTACCATCGCATTGATGGCCACCATGCCCGCGCCCTTGGCGAGGTCTTTGGCCTTTCGGATCTCCGCCGCCAGCGCGCGGTGGTTGGCGCGGACCGGGTCGCGGGCAAAATCCGGCTCCCGGTAGCCTGCATCGGCGGTGGAGATGCACCCCATGCCGCCGCAGGCCGCCACGGCCCCGGCCAGCCCGCCCAGCGAAACGCCTACGCCCATGCCGCCCTGCAGGATGGGGACGGACAGAGTCTTTTTGCCGAGGGTCAGCATTCCTCGTTCAGCGCGGCGATGCGCTGCCTCCCGCTGTTCCACAGGTCGTCGAGGATGTCTGCCACCGGGCGCACCTCGTGGAGCATACCGGCCACCTGACCGGCCATCAGGCTGCCGGTGGCGGTGTCGCCCTCAAAGACGGCGCGGCGCAGACTGCCCAGCGTGTACTTTTCCAGCTCCATCTTGTCGGCTCCGGCCTTTTCCTGCCGGACATATTCCCGGCTCATCCGGTTTTTCAGCACACGCACCGGCGAGCCGCCGATGCGGCCCGTCACGATGGTATCGCTGTCCTTGGCCTTGAGCAGGGCCGCTTTGTAGTTTTCGTGGATGGGGCACTCCTCGCTCACGAGCAGGCAGGTGCCCACCTGCACACCGCAGGCACCCAGTGCCAGCGCGGCGGCCAGCTGACGGCCGTCGGCGATGCCGCCCGCTGCGATCACGGGCACATTGACGGCGTCCACGACCTGCGGGACCAGCGCCATGGTGGTCATTTCGCCCACATGGCCGCCGCTTTCGGTGCCTTCGGCGATCACGGCGTCAATGCCCAGCGGCTCCAGATGCTTTGCCAGAACGGCGGCGGCGACCACGGGGATCACCTTGATGCCGGCAGCTTTCCATGCGGGCACATATTTGCCCGGATTGCCTGCGCCGGTGGTGACCACCTGCACGCCCTCTTCCACCACGATCTTTGCAAATTCATCGGCCTGCGGGTGCATCAGCATGATGTTCACGCCGAAGGGCTTGTCCGTCAGCTGCTTGCAGCGGCGGATGTTCTCACGCAGGGTGTCGGCGTTCATGCCGCCTGCGCCGATGATGCCCAGCGCACCTGCGTTGGAGCAGGCAGCGGCAAACTCGCCGGTGGCGATGTTGGCCATGCCGCCCTGGATGATGGGGTATTTTGTGCCTAAAATTTCATTCAACAGTTTCATACGCACTCTTTGTATTGAAAAATCGCGCCGCCCCAGGTCAGCCCGCCGCCGAAGCCGATGCAGGCCAGCAGATGGCCGGGCTTCAGCTGCCCGCTTTCGGCCAGCTCGTTGAGAGCGACCGGGATGCTGGCGGCGCTGGTGTTGCCGTGACGGTCCATGTTCTTATAAAACTTTGCCGGGTCGGCCCGCAGCGCCTTGACGCAATGGTCGATGATGCGGCTGTTGGCCTGATGGCAGACCACCCACGACAGATCGTCGAGGGTGCGCTGCGTTTCGTCCAGCACGGTGTGCAGACAGTGGGGCAGCGCCTCCACGGCAAAGCGGAAGACGGCCTTTCCATCCATCGTGATGGGCGCGGAGCCTGCACGGGACGGCCCGCCGGCGTGGAGCACATCGCTGCCGCGCGCGCCCAGCGTGAGCGCAAAGGGGGTGTCCGCCAGCCGGAAGACTGCGGCACCGGCTCCATCTCCGAACAGCACACAGGTGGAGCGGTCGGCCGGGTCCATCAGGCGGGAAAGTGCTTCGCACCCGATGACCAGCGCATACTGCCCGCCCAGTGTTGCCAGCAGGCCCCGCGCCACGCCCATGCCGTAGAGAAAGCCGGAGCAGGCCGCGTTGACGTCCAGCGCAGGCCGGTCTTCGGGCAGCCCCAGAGCCGCCTGCACCTGGCAGGCTACACTGGGGGTGGCGTCCGGCGCAGACAGCGTGGCGCAGATGCAGCAGGCAATGTCCGCCGGGGCAAGGCCGCTGCGCTCCAATGCCTGTTTTGCCGCCCGGACGGCCAGCGTTGCAGCCGATTCTTCGTCTGTGCACCAGTGCCGGGTGCGGATGCCCGTGCGGCTGGTGATCCATTCATCGCTGGTGTCCACCATGCGGCTCAAGTCCTCGTTTGTGACCGTCCGGCCCGGCAGTGCCCCGCCGGTGGCGATCAGCTGCAAACCCTTCATGCGTTCCTCGTTTCTCCGATCTGGCGGTATTTTTTGTAGCGCTGGTCGGCCAGCTGCCGGCCATTCATGCGGCACAGCTCCCGCAGGTGGTTGCGCAGAGCAGTATCCAGGTGTTCAAACAGGGCCGCATGGCCGCGCTGTGCGCCGCCCAGTGGCTCCGGGATCACTTCTTCCACGATGCCGTCACGGTACAGGTCCTGCGCGGTCAGCTTCATCATCTCGCAGGCTTCGCCGCTGCGGGAGGCATCCTTCCACAGGATGCTGGCAAAGCCCTCCGGGCTGAGCACCGAGTAGACGGCGTTTTCCAGCATCAGGATGTGGTTGGCTACGCCCAGTGCCAGTGCACCGCCGGAAGACCCCTCGCCGGTGACGACGGCAATGACCGGGACGGTCAGGCCGCTCATCTCCATCAGGTTCCGCGCAATGGCTTCGCCCTGCCCGCGCTCCTCGGCATCCTTGCCGGGGTATGCGCCCGGCGTGTCGATGAAGGTGATGATGGGGCGGCCGAACTTTTCAGCCTGCTTCATCAGACGCAGGGCCTTGCGGTACCCTTCCGGGCCGGGCATCCCAAAGTTGCAGGCCAGATTCTCTTCCAGCGTGGAACCCTTGCGGTGGCCGATGACGGTCACCGGAAGCCCATGGAACCGGGCCACGCCGCCCAGGATGGCGCTGTCCTCCTTGCACTGGCGGTCGCCCCGCTGCTCGAAGAAATCGGTGAACAGAGCCGAGACCGTTTCGTCGATGTGGGGACGCTCCGGGTGCCGGGCCAGAAAGACCCGGTCCTCGGCGGTCAGTGGGCCGCAGGAGCGCAGGATCTCGTCCTCTTCCACGGCCAGCTCGGCCAGTTCGGACGCATGGGCCGTGATGGCCTCCATGTCATTGCCGCTGCCTTTCAGCGCGGCGATCTGGGCATCCAGCGGGGCCAGCTGCTCTAAAATCTCTTTGATCATGCGTGTTTTCCTCCTGCATGGAGCTGCAAGACCTGGATCAGGGTATCCCGCAGCTGACTGCGGGGCACCACCTGGTCCACAAAGCCGTGCTCCATCTGAAATTCACTGCGCTGGAACCCGGCAGGCAGCTTTTCGCCGATGGTCTGCTCAATGACGCGCGGCCCGGCAAAGCCGATGAGGGCGCCCGGTTCGGCCAGCATGATGTCGCCCAGGCTGGCGAAGCTGGCCGTCACACCGCCGGTGGTGGGGTGGGTCAGCACGCTGACGTACAGCCCGCCTTTGGCGGAAAAGCGCTGGATGGCGGCCGAGGTCTTTGCCATCTGCATCAGGCTGAAGATGCCCTCCTGCATCCGGGCACCGCCGCTGGCAGAAAAGATGACCAGCGGCAGGCGCTTGGCGGTGGCATACTCCACGGCGCGGGTGATCTTATCGCCCACAGCGGTGCTCATGCTGCCCATGAAGAACCGGCTGTCCAGCACGGCGGCCACACAGGCGACCCCGCCAATGCGGCCCGTTGCCGTGACAGCAGCTTCGCGCAGGCCAGTCTTGTTCTGGGCGGCGGTCAGCTTTTCCTCATACTCCGGAAAATGCAGCACATCCTGCGGGGCCAGATCTGCATCCAGCTCCCGGAAGCTGCCGTGGTCCAGCACCAGACTGAGCCGGTAATACCCGCCGATGGGCATGTGATAGCCGCAGTTGGGGCAGACATAAAGGCTTTTCGTCCACAGGGTGCGGGCAGCGCGGCGGCCGCACTGCTTGCACTCCACGAACTGCGGTTCGTGCCAGATGGCTCCGGCGTCCCGCTTGGCCTTCAGCTGAAAGGTGCGCTCCCGCATCCGGCCGGGGAGCAGGTCTCGGATATCGTTCATAGCGTTCAGCCTCAGACGTGTGCGGTGATGTAGTTGTAGATGTCGCCCACGGTCTTGAGGTTTGCCAGTTCCTCGTCCGGGATGGAGACGCCGCAGGCATCCTCCAGCGCCATGTTCAGCTCCACAGCGTCCAGGCTGTCGGCTTCGAGGTCCTCGGTCAGGCTGGCTTCCATGGTCACCTTGTCGGCATCGCAGTTCAGGGTGTCAACAACGATCTTCTTCATCTCTTCAAACGTCATGGTAGGTTTCTCCTTTATTGTTTCAATGATTATCTAAATAATTTGAGGTTTCTTGCGAACACGACCATTATACCCAAATCGTTGGATAAGTCAAGAAAAATAGTTAAAATATTTTATCTTTTACAATTCTGACACACTTTGGCTCCTCCAATTGCACGAAAAAAGCGCGGAGTTTTCAGCCATTCGGCCAAAAAACTCCGCGCTTTGCGGCTGGCACGGTCCGGCAGACCGTACCTATTTTACTTTTTACAGAGCCGTTCGTCAGACGAGATACCCTTCGAAGCAGTGGAGATCTTCGGTCTTGACGATGCCTTCCAGATAAAGGCCGTCTTCCCGGTACTCCTCCACCTGCACGCTGCCGCGCTCCCGCATGGGGGCGGCGAGGCCGAGCTTGTCGTAGGGGAGCAGGACCTTGAGGGTGTGGACCCGGTCGCTGAGGGTCTCATCCAGCTTTTGCAGCAGCTTGTCCAGACCATAGCCGGTCTTGGCGCTGGTCAGCAGGATATCCGGGTCAAAGGACAGGGCACCGGGCTTGTCGCACTTGTTGTAGACGGTCAGGCGGGGGATATCGGCGCAGTCCAGCCCGTCCAGAACTTCGTCGGTGACGGCCAGCTGCTCTTCGCGCTGTTCGTCGCCAGCATCGGCCACCCGGACGATGACGTCCGACCAGGCGGCTTCTTCCAGCGTGGATTTGAACGCCTCGACCAGGTTGTGGGGCAGACGGGAGACAAAGCCGACCGTATCCACCAGCAGTACCGCCATGCCGCTGGGGAGCACCAGCTTCCGGCTGGTGGGGTCCAGTGTAGCGAACAGCATGTCGGCCTCGGCGACGCTGGGGCCGCACAGGGCGTTCATCAGGCTGGATTTGCCCACGTTGGTGTAGCCCACCAGACTGACCACCGGCATCCCGGTCTTGGCGCGGGCCTTCCGGCTCTCGCCCCGGCGCTTCTCCATCTCGGCCAGCTTCTCAGCCAATGCGTCGATGCGGGCGTGGACGTGGCGGCGGTCCAGCTCCAGCTTGGTCTCACCGGCACCGCGGCGGGCACCACCGCCGCCGCCACCGCCGCCGCCCTGGCGGCTCAGGCTCTCGCCCATGCCCTGCAGGCGGGGCAGACGGTAGCGCAGCAGGGCCAGTTCAGTCTGCAGTTTGCCTTCGTTGGTCACGGCGCGGCTGCGGAAGATCTCCAAAATCAGCATGGTGCGGTCGATGACTTCCAGCCCGCCCAGCGCGGTGGAGATGTTGCGGATCTGGCTGCCGGTCAGCTCGCCGTCAAAGACGGCGCACACGGCGCCCAGCTCCTCGGCGGCGAGATGGGCTTCTTCCAGCTTGCCGCTGCCCAGCACGATGCCGGTCTCCGGGGTCTGGCGCTTCTGGGTCACCTCGGCCACGGCCTCCATGTGGTTGGCTTCGCACAGGGCCGACAGCTCGGCAAGGCTGCGCTCGCAGTCCCACAGGCCCTGGTCCAGTGCCAGAAGGATGACCTTCGCCGGGGGTGTTTCAACTAAAATATCGTAAAGTTCGCTCAAAATAGTTCCTCTCTGTTGAATTACTCGTTCACTCAACAAAATGTTGCGAAAAACGGGCAGAAAATACTGCCCTCACCGGCAGGCAAGGGTGTTGTAATGTTCTCTTGTCAAAGCATAGCACTTGCAGGGGACCGGGGTGCCGTCGAATTTGTGGTATACGGAATCATGGTCGTAGACGAAGCCGGCCTTCTGCTGTACCCGGCCGCTGGCGGGGTTCTCGAATGCGTGTGCGCAGGCCAGCCAGTTACTGTCTGTATTTTGGAACCAGTATTCTACAACTGCACGGAGGGCTTCGGTGGTAAAACCGTTGTTCCACCACGCTCTGCCGATGCAGTAGCCCACTTCCCACACGCCGTTCGTGTGGTCGAAACCGGGCCAGGGGTCGCGCTCCGGTTCGGCGGAACTGGATGTGAAAATACCGATGGACCCAAACACCTGCCCGGTGGCCTTTTCCACAATGCCCCACTGGTAGTAATCTCCATTCGGGTAGAGCAGTGCCCATGCGGTCAGCAGTTCGCGGGTCTCTTCGGCGTTTTTGTGCGGCTCCCACCGCAGGTATTTGGTCACCTGCGGGTCGTTGGCCCAGTTCGTGTACATCATCCCGGCGTCCTCCGGGGTCAGGCGGCGCAAGATCAGCCGCTCCGTTTCGATCTCCTGTGTGCCTGCATGGCGCATGGTTCTTCCACTCCCATCCATAAAAGTTACGCATAGGATAGCACAAAATTGCCCCCGGTGCAAGCAAAACCGTCCCATGCGCCGAAAAAATGCTTGACAAGGGCGAAAACTTCATTAAACTGAAGAGAGAACGAAAAAATCCCCGAAGGATCGGGGAGAGGGTTCAATGAGGTGCAAGATCGGTCTTCAGGATGGATTCCCAACTGCTTTTGCCGTAAAGGAACCGAAGGATATGGACGGTCTGTGCAGCTTCATCGACCTGATAAAAAGCTAGGTAGCTTTGCACAGGCACAAACCGGATGCCAAGGCTGGCCAGAAATGGGTCACGGACAACGGGATAGCGTTTGGGAAAAGTGGAAAGCTGTGCCAGCTTCTTTTCGGCGGTATCGACAAGAACATCGGCAGCCAATGGATTTTTCAGAATAAGGTCAATATAGTCGAATGACTCTCCCAAGTCCTGGTCGGCCTTGTCGGTTACATGGATGAAATAATTCATCGGAAATTCCTCCGGCTGCGCAGATCGGAAATAACATCTTCCAGTGGGCGCGTCCGCCCGGCGGCGACATCGTCAAGGCCTTCCTGAAGTTTGCCGTATAATTCAAAACGGCCGACCATCTCTTCGTAGGTCTCGATGCTCATCACGGCCAGATCTCCCTTGCCGTTTTTCGTGATGAACACGGGTTCGGCATAGGTGTGGCAGAACGTGGAAATATCGTTGTAGTTGTTGCGCAGGTCTGCGCTGGAACGGATCTTGGGCATAGAATACACCTCCCTTATAACAAAATTATATCTGAATTTTTGTACAAAAGCAAGCGAAATAGGAAAAAGGGGCTTTTATATGAACGATATTCGAGAATTCTTATCCCGCAGGCCGCTGCTGTTCGATGGCGGCATGGGTACCTATTATAAAGCGGCACCGGGCATTGAGTGCGAGCGGGCGAACCAGACCGACCCGGCCGGGGTGCAGGCAGTTCACCGGGAATATCTGGAAGCCGGGGCGGATGCCATCAAGACCAATACCTTCGGCCTGCCCCGGATGGCGGCGGCGCATACGCCGGGCTGGGAAGCGCTGGCCGAAGCGGGCTGGAAGCTGGCTGAGGCGGCAGCGGCGCCGGCCGGTGCCTTCGTGTTTGCAGACCTTGGCCCGGCTCCGGAGACCGAAGCGCTCCCGGCGGCGCAGGTCTACACGGCAGTGGCCGAGCAGTTCCGGAAGCTGGGGGCAAAGAACTTCCTGTTCGAGACGCTGAGCTCGGATGCAGGCATTCTGGAGGCTGTGCGCACGCTCAAGGCTGCGGAGCCGGACGCCTTTGTGCTCGTCTCGTTTGCGGTGCTGCCGGACGGCTACACTCGCGAAGGTCTGTATTGCAAAGACCTTGTCCGCCGGATGAGCGAGAGCGGCTGCGTGGATGCGGTGGGCCTGAACTGTGTGTCGGCCCCCGGCGCGATGTGCACGCTGGCCCGGAGCCTGAGCAGTACACTGCCGCTGTCGGTGATGCCGAATGCGGGCTACCCGGTCGTGACCCGGACGCAGGTGCGGTATCAGGGCAAGCCGGAATACTTTGCGCAGGAGCTGAGCGGGCTGGCGGCGAACGGCGTGGTCCGCATTCTGGGCGGCTGCTGCGGCACGACACCGGCCCACATCGCGGCCCTGCGGGCTGCGCTGGACGCCCTGCCCGAAACAGTGGCTCCGGCGCGGACGAAAGAATTTTCCACACCGGAGACAAAACCGGTGGAAAACGAGGACGCCTTCCTGCGCAAGCTGAATGCGGGCGAAAAGGTCATTGCCATTGAGCTGGACTCCCCCCGCAATGCAGACCTGACGGCCTATCTGGAGGGGGCACGGAAGCTGCAGGCGGCGGGCGCAGACCTGCTGACCATTGCGGACTGCCCCATCGCGCAGGCCCGGATGGATTCCTCGTTGGTGGCCTGCCGGGTGCACCGGGAGCTGGGGATGTGCGCCCTGCCCCACATGACCTGCCGGGACCGCAACCTGAACGCCACCAAGGCGCTGCTGCTGGGTCTGTATGCCGAGGGGGTGCGGGAGGTGCTGGCCATCACCGGCGACCCCATCCCCACGGCGGAGCGGGACGAGGTGAAGAACGTCTATCAGTTCAACTCCCGCAAGCTGGCGCAGTACATCGTCTCGCTGGCAGGCGAGGGACGCGAGATGCCGTCGGCGATGACCGTCTTTGGTGCGCTGAACCTGAATGCCCGCAACTTTGAAGTGGAACTGCGCCGGGCGGGTGAGAAACTGGAACACGGCATGTCCGGCTTCCTGACCCAGCCGGTGCTGTCCGGGCAGGCGGTGGAGAACCTCCGCCATGCGCGGGAGGTGCTGGGCAGCCGGGCCAGGATCCTGGCGGGCATCATGCCGGTGGTCAGCCAGCGGAATGCCATCTTCATGGAGAACGAGATCAACGGCATCCATGTGGAGGAGGACATCATCCGGCAGTTTGCCGGGCTGGACCGCGCCCAGGGCGAGGAACTGGGCCTTGCCATCTCGCTGACGATGGCGCGGGAGGCCCTGCCCTATGCCGACGGCTTTTATCTGATGACCCCCTTCAACCGAGTCGCCCTGATGGAACGGCTCATCGCCCGGCTCCGCACCGAGGTGCTGCAGGAGTCCTGAAGAGGGAAACGGCAAAACAATTCGATGAAAGGAGCGACAGTCTATGGCAGAACCGACCATCAGCATCATTGTCCCGGTCTATAAAACGGAAGCCTACCTCGAAAAATGTGTGGATTCCATTCTGGCGCAGACCTTCCGGGACTTTGAACTCCTTCTCATAGAGGACGGCTCCCCGGACAACTGCCCGGCGCTGTGCGAGGAAGCAGCAGCGCGCGACCCGCGCGTCCGGGTCATCCACCAGAAGAACGCCGGGCTTTCCGCTGCGCGGAACACCGGGGTGGAGGCTGCGCGCGGGGAATGGATCGGTTTTGTGGACAGCGATGACAGCATCGCCCCGGAGATGTACGAGACACTGCTCACCTACGCCCGGCGGGACGGGGCACAGATCGCGGTCTGCGATTACCTGCTGGTGACGGAAGCCGGAGAACCGCTTCCGTCGTCGTATCGTCTGGAGGAAGACAAGGTGCTCGACCGTGTGGGGGCGCTGGAACAGATGAACCGGGGCCACTTCAAAGTGGCATGGAACCGGCTGTACCGGCGGGAGCTCTTTGAAACGGTGCGCTTTCCGGTGGGGAAGATCCACGAGGATGAATACACGGCGCATCAGTTCTACTGGCAGTGTGAACGGATCACGATTGCAGCAAAGCCGCTGTATTTTTATGGTGCAGCGGGGCGGCAGCATCATCCATACCGATTCGCCCCAGAAAACGATGGATCTGGCAGAAGGCATTTTCCAGCGGGCCTGCTTCGAGCAGGAGCAGCAGCTCACCAGGCTTGCCATAGAAGCAGCCAAGACGTCGATGCTGGTGTTTGCGCAGGCCCACAGGCGGAAGAACCTGCAGCCGGCGCAGCGGCGGTGGTGCGCAGAGATGCGCGGCCGGATGAACGCGCTGGCAAAGACCCTGCTGAAAAGCGGGAGCGGCTCGCGGGCCGACCGGATCAAGTTCCGGCTGTTCCTCTGTTCTCCAACGCTGTACCGCGCGGCGCTGCTGACCAAGCTGGATGAACAAGATCGGTTTCTGAAAAAAGAGATTGACAAAACGCCCAAAAACGGCTATATTCTTTGTATAAATGCAATGAAAAAGAGTGTGCATCGCAGGCAGCTTTCCAGAGAGCCGGGGCAGGTGAAAGCCGGTAAGTGTGCGGGGATGCGCTGTCGCTTTTGAGCAGAGGCGGGGAAATCAGTAGTCGCCTCCGGGCCTGTCCCACGTTATCGGGGCATCAAGGGGCACAAAAATGCAAGGCGCTTTTTGTGCAATTTGGGTGGTACCGCGGTGTAATTGATTTACAGCCGTCCCATGGAACGTTCCGTGGGGCGGCTGTTTTCGTCCCACGTCATCAACAGTTTGGGAGGAACCCCTATGAAAGAACTCGCAAAACAGTACGACCCCAGCCAGGTGGAAGACCGCATCTACCAGTTCTGGCTGGACGGCGGCTACTTCCACACGGAAGCAGACCCCGACAAGAAACCCTACACCATCGTGATGCCGCCGCCGAACGTGACCGGCCAGCTGCACATGGGCCATGCACTGGATAATACCATGCAGGATGTCCTCATCCGCACCAAGCGGATGCAGGGCTACGCTGCCCTGTGGGTGCCCGGCACCGACCATGCGTCCATCGCCACCGAGGCCAAGGTCGTGGAGGCTATGCGCGCCGAGGGTCTGACCAAGGAGATGGTCGGCCGCGACGGCTTTTTGGAGCGCGCCTGGGATTGGAAGACCAAGTACGGCAACCGCATCGTCAGCCAGCTGAAGAAGCTCGGCACCAGCTGCGACTGGCAGCGGGAGCGCTTCACCATGGACGAGGGCTGCTCGGATGCCGTCAAGGAAGTGTTCGTCCGCCTGTACGACAAGCAGCTGATCTACCGCGGCAACCGCATGGTCAACTGGTGCCCGCACTGCAACACCTCCATCTCGGACGCTGAGGTCGAGTATGAGGAGAAGGACGGCAGCTTCTGGCACCTGCTCTACCCGGTCAAGGAGACCGGCGAGATGCTGGAGCTGGCCACCACCCGCCCGGAGACCATGCTGGGCGATACCGCCGTCGCCATCAACGGTGAGGACCCCCGCTATGCGCACCTGCACGGCTGCCATGTCATCCTGCCGCTGCTGAACAAGGAGATCCCCATCGTCTGCGACGAACACGCCGACATGACCAAGGGCACCGGCGTCGTCAAGATCACCCCGGCCCACGACCCCAACGACTTTGAGGTCGGCCTCCGCCACGACCTGCCCATCGTCCGCGTCTTCACCTACGACGGCCGCATGACCGGCGCTGCCGACAAGGCGGCAGCCGATGCCATCTTCGCCGCAGGCAAGAACACCGTGAACGAGCCGGAAGTGCTGGACTGCGGCAAGTATGCCGGTATGACCACCCTCGAAGCCCGCAAGGCCATCCTGGCCGACCTGAAGGAGGGCGGCTTCCTGAAGGAGATCGAGCCTCTGAAGCACGAGGTCGGCACCTGCTACCGCTGCCACTCCACCATCGAGCCGATGGTCTCCAAGCAGTGGTTCGTCAAGATGGAGCCGCTGGCAAAGCCCGCCATCGAAAGCGTGGAGAAGGGCGAGATCAAGTTCGTGCCGGAGCGTTTCACCAAAAACTATATGAACTGGATGAAGGGCACCCGCGACTGGTGCATCAGCCGCCAGCTGTGGTGGGGCCACCAGATCCCGGCGTATTACTGCGATGACTGCGGCGAGACCGTGGTCGCCAAGGACGCCCCCTGCACCTGCCCCAAGTGCGGCGGCAGCAAGTTCACCCAGGACCCGGATACTCTGGATACCTGGTTCTCCTCTGCGCTGTGGCCCTTCAGCACGCTGGGCTGGCCCGATGAGGACAGCGCCGACCTGAAGTATTTCTACCCTACCAATACCCTCGTCACCGGCTACGACATCATCGGATTCTGGGTCAGCCGCATGATCTTCTCCGGTCTGGCCTATACCGGCAAGGCACCGTTCGACACCGTCTGCATCCACGGCATCGTCCGCGACAGCCAGGGCCGCAAGATGTCCAAGAGCCTGGGCAACGGCATCGACCCGCTGGAGGTCATCGCCAAGTACGGCGCGGACGCCCTGCGCTTCATGCTGCTGGACGGCTCCACCCCCGGCAACGATATGCGTTACAGCGAGAAGAAGGTGGAGGCTGCCCGCAACTTTGCGAACAAGCTGTGGAACGCCACCCGCTTTGTGCTGATGAACCTGCCCGAAGACTTTGAGCCGGGCCTGCCCGCCGACGACCGGCTGGACATGAGCGACAAGTGGGTCCTGACCAAGCTGAACCAGGTGGCCGGTGCCATGACCGACAACCTCGACCACTACGAGATGGGTCTGGCTGCTGCCAAGATCAACAGCTTCATCTGGGATGTCTATTGCGACTGGTTCATCGAGATCGCAAAGCCCCGCCTGAACTCCGGCGATGCCGAGCAGGCTGACACCGCCCGCCGTGTGCTGGTGTATGTGCTGGACAAGGCCCTCAAGCTGCTGCATCCCTTCATGCCCTTCGTCACCGAGGAGCTGTATCAGGCGCTGCCCGGCTCTGCCGAGACCATCATGACCCAGGCCTGGCCGACCGTGGACGAGGCCCACAACTGGCCGGAGGAAGAGGAAGCTTTTGAGAAGGTCATGGACTACATCAAGGCTGTGCGTACCATGCGCACCGAGATGAACGTCCACCCCGCCAAGAAGACCAGCATGATCATCGAGACCGCCGACGCGGCCCCCTTCCAGAACGCACAGGTCTATCTGGCAAAGTTCGCCTTTGCCACCGATGTGACCTTCACCGACAAGTATGAGGGCAGCACCGACGGCATGGTGCAGGTCTCCACCCACGCGGCCCGCGGCTTTATCCCCATGATGGAGCTGATCGACCGCGAGAAGGAGCTGGCCCGCCTGAACAAGGAAAAGGCCAAGGCCGAAAAGGAACTGGCCATGTTCGAAAACCAGCTCAACAACCCCAAGTTCGTGGAGCGCGCCCCGGCGGCTCTGGTCGAGGATATCCGTGCAAAGCACGCAAAGAGCCAGGATAAGCTGGCCAACATCGAACAGAGCATCCAGGCGCTGGATTAAATACAATGGCAGAAACATCAAATCGCACCTCGCCCTGGCTCATCGCCTGGCGGGTCATCTTTACCTTTGCGCTCATCGGCTGCATCGTCTTCATCTTCTCGAACTCGATGCAGGTGGCGGCTGTCTCCGAGGGAGCCAGCGGACGGGTGCTGGACTTCATGCAGAAGGTCCTGCGCAAGCTGGGCATGCCCGGCGCGGCGAACCATCTCACGATGCACATCATCCGCAAGCTGGCGCACTTCTCGGAATATCTGCTGGAGGGCTTCCTGTTCATGCTCTGCCTGCGGGTCTACACCAAACATGTGCTCAAGCATGTCTCGTGGCCCATCCTGGGCGGCCTGCTCACGGCGCTGACCGATGAGACCATCCAGCTGTTCGTGCCGGGGCGCAGCAGTCAGGTAACAGACGTCTGGATCGATTTTTCCGGCGTGATGACCGGCCTCATCGTGGGGCTGATCCTGCTGGGGCTCATCCGGATGTGCATCCTGCTCTATAAACATCGAAACGAGGATTGACGCAATGACCATCGAACAGGCAAATCAATATTTTGCTGCTCTGCCGGAGGGGTTTGCCCCGGCGGAAGAACTGCGCGCGGCGCTGCCCGCAGCGGCGCAGCAGGTGGCCTATGTTGGCGTGGCCGGCACGGCGGGCAAGACCGCTGCCGCCGCCCTGACGGCAGCTGTGCTTCAGGCCGCCGGTTTCGTCACCGGCCTGTACCGTGCAGGCTGCGAGCCGCTGGAACAGAGGGTCCGCATCAACGGCGAGCCGGTGGCAGATGCCCTGCTCTGCGCCGCAGCGGAAACGCTGAGCTGCGCAAAGCCGCTGCCCCGCGCAGCGGCAGAGCTGGCCGCAGCAGCCGCCTGCTTTGGGGCTGCGGGCTGCAGGCTGGCTGTGGTGGAGCTGCCGGATGCCGGTCTGGCCGAAGCGCTCTCCCACATGCCGGTCTGCGTGGTGACCTCCATCGGCCCGGACGGCGTGAGCCGCTCGGTGGAGCGCTCGGCGGCTCTGGCTGCGGGCGTCATGCGGGAAGGTGCCATCTGCGTCACCGCACCGGAGCAGCCCAAGGCCGCGTTGAGTGAGCTCATCGTGGCGGCTGGCCGCGAGGACTGTGAACTGATCGTGCCGGACCCGGACGACATCACCTTCCTCGAAGCTGAAAAATTCACAAGCAGGGTGGATTACGGCGGCTACACCGTGCCGCTGGCCTTTCTGGGCCGTCATGCGGCGGGCAGCGCGGCCATTGCAGTCGAGACGGCGCTGGCCCTCTGCAAAAAGGGCCTCGACATACCGGACGAAGCGATCCTCGAAGGCCTTGCTGCCGTCGAGAACCGCAGCAGCATCCGGGTGCTGTCGCAGCGCCCGCTCATCATTCTGGACGCCTGCCGCACCCCGCAGCAGGCCATGGCCCTGCTCCGCGTCCTCAATATGGCCAAGGTGCGCCATCTGAGCGCCGTCATCGGCCTGACCGAGGAAGAAGGCGCTGAGGCGTTCTTCACTGCGCTGGAGACCGGCCTGACCCCTGATGAACAAAAGAAGGACAAACAGTCCATGCCCGGCATGAGTGACAGCCCCTTTGATAAGGTGTTCCTCGTCACGCCGCAGGGCATCGACGACGCCCTGACCGAGCGCCTGCTGGAAAAGGCCCGGTATCACTTCGACGCTGAGCGCTGCACGAGCCTGGACGAAGCCATCGGTCTGGCCAGAGCCAACAGCCGCCGCGGTCTTCTGATCTGCGGCAGCGAAGCCATCGCGCTGGAAGCCGAACAGAAGCTGGAAGCCCGCTGAGCGACACCGTTTTCTAAAATCTACCCCGAAGAGCCTGTACACTGAAGCTGTGTACAGGCTCTTTTTTATGCCATCAAGGAGTTGATAACATGGCGACTGTGACCTTCAGCGCGGCGGACGATTTGCTCTATGCCTATCTGGCGGGCGAGATCGACCACGATGCCGCGCAGGACCTTCGCATCCAGTTGGACGATGCGCTGCTCACCCGCACACCCCACACGCTGGTGCTGGATCTGGGCGGGGTGGGCTTTATGGATTCGTCCGGCGTGGGGCTCATTCTGGGGCGGCAGCGCTGTGCGCGGGAGCCTCGGCGGGACCTTGCGCATCCAGCACGCCCCGGAACAGCTGCGCCGTGTGCTGCGGCTTGCGGGCATTCCGTGCGCGGACGAGCCCGGCCGGGAAGAACAGGAGGAATGAGGATGAAAGCGGAAAACACCACAAAAATTCAATTTGACTCTCTCAGCGTCAACGAGGCCTATGCCCGCGGCGCAGCGGCGGCCTTTCTGGCCCGGTACGACCCTACCGTGCCCCAGCTGGCAGACCTGAAGACGGCCGTGTCCGAGGCGGTCACCAACTGCATCGTTCACGCCTACCCGGACCGGGTCGGCCCGATCGTGATGACGCTGGCGGTCTATCCGGGGCGGCTGGTGAAGATCACGGTGGCAGACAGGGGCGTCGGCATTCCAGATATCCCCAAGGCGATGGAGCCGCTGTTCACCACCGGAAACCCCGAAGAGCGGTCCGGCCTTGGCTTCGCGGTCATGCAGAGCTTTATGGATAAGGTGCGGGTCAGCTCCACGCCGGGGCATGGCACCCGCGTTACCCTGACCAAGCGACTGGAGGAAAAGCCCTCTACATAAAAAAGAAAACGAGGGGATACGATGGTAACGGACAAGACCCGGCGCAGTGAGTTTATCGAACAGAACCTGGGGCTGGTGCATTCCTGCGCCGGACGTTTTCGGGGGCGCGGCATCGAATACGACGATCTTTACAGCGCAGGCTGCATGGGGCTCGTCAAAGCCTGCGATGCCTTTGACCCGGAGCGCGGCGTCTGCTTTTCCACCTACGCGGTGCCGGTCATCCTCGGCGAGATCAAAAAGCTGTTCCGGGATGGGGGCACGGTCAAGGTGAGCCGGTCGCTGAAAGAACTGAATCTGCGGATCAACGCAGCGCGGGAGCATCACCGGAAGCTCTGCGGCACCGAGCCGACGCTTTCGCAGCTGGCGGAAGAGCTGGGGGAGAGCGTGGAGAACATCACACTGGCCGTTCAGGCAGCGCAGCCCATCATGAGCCTGACGCAAAACACGGATAAACAATTCCAAACAAAAAACTAAAAAAGTTCATTCAAAACAGGACGCAAGCGATTGCGTGCTGAGCGAAAAATTGAACAATATCGAAAAACTTTAACAACTTTTTTCGTGTGATAAATATCATTTATAAAGAGTTTGATCCTGGCTCAAAGGACGAACGCTGGCGGCGCGCCTAACACATGCAAGTCGAACGAGCAAAGAGAAGCTTGCTTCTCTGAGCGAGTGGCGAACGGGTGAGTAACGCGTGAGGAACCTGCCTCAAAGAGGGGGACAACAGTTGGAAACGACTGCTAATACCGCATAAGCCCACGGGTCGGCATCGACCAGAGGGAAAAAAAAGAGCAATCCGCTTTGAGATGGCCTCGCGTCCGATTAGCTAGTTGGTGAGGTAACGGCCCACCAAGGCGACGATCGGTAGCCGGACTGAGAGGTTGAACGGCCACATTGGGACTGAGACACGGCCCAGACTCCTACGGGAGGCAGCAGTGGGGAATATTGCACAATGGGGAAACCCTGATGCAGCGACGCCGCGTGGAGGAAGAAGGTCTTCGGATTGTAAACTCCTGTTGTTGAGGAAGATAATGACGGTACTCAACAAGGAAGTGACGGCTAACTACGTGCCAGCAGCCGCGGTAAAACGTAGGTCACAAGCGTTGTCCGGAATTACTGGGTGTAAAGGGAGCGCAGGCGGGAGAACAAGTTGGAAGTGAAATCCATGGGCTCAACCCATGAACTGCTTTCAAAACTGTTTTTCTTGAGTAGTGCAGAGGTAGGCGGCGGAATTCCCGGTGTAGCGGTGGAATGCGTAGATATCGGGCGGAACACCAGTGGCGAAGGCGGCCTACTGGGCACCAACTGACGCTGAGGCTCGAAAGTGTGGGTAGCAAACAGGATTAGATACCCTGGTAGTCCACACCGTAAACGATGATTACTAGGTGTTGGAGGATTGACCCCTTCAGTGCCGCAGTTAACACAATAAGTAATCCACCTGGGGAGTACGACCGCAAGGTTGAAACTCAAAGGAATTGACGGGGGCCCGCACAAGCAGTGGAGTATGTGGTTTAATTCGACGCAACGCGAAGAACCTTACCAAGTCTTGACATCCTGCGACGGACATAGAAATATGTTTTCCTTCGGGACGCAGAGACAGGTGGTGCATGGTTGTCGTCAGCTCGTGTCGTGAGATGTTGGGTTAAGTCCCGCAACGAGCGCAACCCTTATGGTCAGTTACTACGCAAGAGGACTCTGGCCAGACTGCCGTTGACAAAACGGAGGAAGGTGGGGATGACGTCAAATCATCATGCCCTTTATGACTTGGGCTACACACGTACTACAATGGCGTTAAACAAAGAGAAGCAAGACCGCGAGGTGGAGCAAAACTCAGAAACAACGTCCCAGTTCGGACTGCAGGCTGCAACTCGCCTGCACGAAGTCGGAATTGCTAGTAATCGTGGATCAGCATGCCACGGTGAATACGTTCCCGGGCCTTGTACACACCGCCCGTCACACCATGAGAGCCGGGGGGACCCGAAGTCGGTAGTCTAACCGCAAGGAGGACGCCGCCGAAGGTAAAACTGGTGATTGGGGTGAAGTCGTAACAAGGTAGCCGTAGGAGAACCTGCGGCTGGATCACCTCCTTTCTAAGGAGTCAGGCAGGAAGGAAACATCGAAGATGATTTCTTCCTGGAACAGGTGACAGAGACAAGTAGAGTAGATATTGTTCGATTTTGAGGGCCCTGAAAAGGGGTTACTCAAAACCTAATGTGGGGGTTTAGCTCAGCTGGGAGAGCACCTGCTTTGCAAGCAGGGGGTCAAGGGTTCGATTCCCTTAATCTCCACCACATGGGCCAATAGCTCAGCTGGCTAGAGCACACGACTGATAATCGTGAGGTCGATGGTTCGAGTCCCCCACCATGTGATGAAAATCAAAAGTTTCAAAACTGGGCTTTGAACATCAAAGACGTACCTTGAAAACTGAATAATAACTGCGAAACAAAGATTATAGTAAGTTCTTTTTTAAGAAATATTACAATTTCAAAAGGAAGGGTAACAATAATCTTCGTTGGCAAGAGAGAATCAAGAGGATACCAAATGTTCTGAAAGAACGTTTGAAAGGTCAAGCGAACAAGGGCGCAGGGCGAATGCCTTGGCACTGGGAGCCGATGAAAGACGTGATAAGCTGCGATAAGCTTCGGGGAGCTGCAAATAAGCATTGATCCGGAGATCTCTGAATGAGGAAACTCACCTGGGTTCATACTCAGGTACGATCTACTGAACTTCAAAATAGGTAGATCGAGGGAACCGCCTGAACTGAAACATCTAAGTAGGGCGAGGAAGAGACATCAAACGAGATTCCGTAAGTAGTGGCGAGCGAACGCGGAAGAGGGCAAACCGGGAGTCGAAAGACTTCCGGGGTACGGACTGCATTTAAGACTTGAGTTGTTAACCGAACGGCATGGGAAGGCCGGTCAGAGAGTGTGAGAACCACGTAGGTGAAAACGGAAAGAGCTGCGCAAGTTCCAGAGTACGGCCAGACACGTGAAACCTGGTCGGAATACGGGGGGACCACCCTCCAACCCTAAATACTACCCAGTGACCGATAGCGTATAGTACTGTGAAGGAAAGGTGAAAAGCACCCCGGGAGGGGAGTGAAAAAGAACCTGAAACCCTGTGCCTACAAGCACCTAGAGCACGTCAAAGTGTGATAGGGTACTTTTTGTAGAACGGTCCGGCGAGCGATTGTATGCAGCAAGGTTAAGGTCTTCAGGACTGGAGCCGAAGCGAAAGCGAGTTTGAAAAGGGCGTTAAGTTGCATACAATGGGCCCGAAACCGGGTGACCTACCCATGGTCAGGTTGAAGTGGAAGTAAAATTCCATGGAGGACCGAACCGACCTCCGTTGAAAAGGCGGCGGATGAACTGTGGGTAGCGGAGAAATTCCAATCGAACCCGGAGATAGCTGGTTCTCCCCGAAATAGTTTTAGGACTAGCCTCAGGTTAGATATCTGGAGGTAAAAAGCACTGAATAGCCTAGCGGCCGAGAGGTTAGCGAAGCTTATCAAACTCAGAATGCCAGAATATTGATGCCTGGGAGTCAGACAGTGTCAGATAAATGTCATTGTCAAAAGGGAAACAGCCCAGATCTACAGCTAAGGTCCCAAAGTCAGGTTAAGTGGAAAACGATGTGAAGATACGCAGACAACCAGGATGTTGGCTCAGAAGCAGCCACTCATTCAAAGAGTGCGTAATAGCTCACTGGTCGAGCGTCTTTGCGCGGAGAATTTAACGGGGCTAAACCTGGCACCGAAGAATGTAGCAATGGATTGGGTAGGGGAGCGTTGTATACGCGGCGAAACAGTAGCGCAAGCGGCTGTGGAGTGTATAGAAGTGAGAATGCCGGAATGAGTAGCGCGAATGCAGTGAGAATCTGCATGGCCGAAAGCCTCAGGTTTTTGGAGGAAGGTTCGTCCGCTCCAAGTTAGTCGGGAGCTAAGGTGAGGCCGAAAGGCGTAGCCGATGCACAGACGGTAGAGATTCCGTCACCACCAAAAGAGAGTTAAGCACAGGGACACATAAGAAGTCTCAGAGCCGGGTGTTGGTTCCGGTAGAGATCGAGGGAAGATAGTACCGAAGTCTGGGATGGAAGATGGCGAGAAAAAGCTGTGTGGATTTCTGAGGTGCCCGTACCGCAAACCGACACAGGTAGGTAGGAAGAAGATTCTAAGGCCAACGGGAGAAGGGTTGTTAAGGAACTCGGCAAATTGACCCCGTAACTTCGGGAGAAGGGGTGCTCCAGAGATGGAGCCGCAGAGAATAGGCCCAAGCAACTGTTTAGCAAAAACACAGGTTTGTGCTAAATCGAAAGATGACGTATACGAGCTGACGCCTGCCCGGTGCTGGAAGGTTAAGAGGAGATGTGCAAGCATTGAATCGAAGCCCCAGTGAACGGCGGCCGTAACTATAACGGTCCTAAGGTAGCGAAATTCCTTGTCAGGTAAGTTCTGACCCGCATGAAAGGCGTAATGATTTGGGCACTGTCTCAACAGCCCGCCCGGCGAAATTGTAGTACCGGTGAAGATGCCGGTTACCCGCGACAAGACGGAAAGACCCCATGGAGCTTTACTGTAGCCTAATATTGGGTTTCGATGTTGCATGCACAGGATAGATGGGACTCTGGGAAGTGATCGCTTTGGCGGTCATGGAGAGGACGTTGGGATACCATCCTTGCGATATTGGAATTCTAACCTGCGGCTCTGAATCGAGTCGGGGGACATTGTTAGGTGGGCAGTTTGACTGGGGCGGTCGCCTCTAAAAAGTAACGGAGGCGTTCAAAGGTTCGCTCAGCTTGAACGGAAATCAAGCAAAAGAGTGCAAACGCAGAAGCGAGCCTAACTGCGAGACTGACGGGTCGAGCAGTAACGAAAGTTGGAGTTAGTGATCCGGTGGTATGTGAGTGGAAATGCCATCGCTCAACGGATAAAAGTTACCCTGGGGATAACAGGCTGATCTCCCCCAAGAGTCCACATCGACGGGGAGGTTTGGCACCTCGATGTCGGCTCATCGCATCCTGGGGCTGTAGTCGGTCCCAAGGGTTTGGCTGTTCGCCAATTAAAGCGGTACGCGAGCTGGGTTCAGAACGTCGTGAGACAGTTCGGTCCCTATCTGTCGTGGGCGCAGGATATTTGATGGGAGCTGTCCCTAGTACGAGAGGACCGGGACGGACGTACCTCTGGCGCACCAGTTGTTCCGCCAGGAGCATAGCTGGGCAACTACGTACGGATCGGATAAACGCTGAAAGCATCTAAGCGTGAAGCCGACCCAAAGATAAGATATCCCACTGATTTGATCAGGTAAGATCCCTTGAAGACTACAAGGTTGATAGGCACAATGTGTAAGTGGAGCGATCCATTCAGCAAGTGTGTACTAATAGATCGAGGGCTTGACCACAATTCGCTTGAGACTCATAGAGTCAACGAAAAAATGTGAGCAGTGATTATTCAGTTTTGAAGGCACGTCCTTCTAAAAAACACTGGACACAGTAAAACAAATGTGTTATACTGTGTCAGTCATATGGTCGGTGACGATGACGGTGAGGTTCCACCTGTTCCCATTCCGAACACAGCAGTTAAGCTCACTCGTGCCCAAGATAGTTAGCTGGAAACGGCGCGTGAAAATAGGTAGTCGCCGACTTTTATATGGCCCGTTGGTCAAGCGGTTAAGACAGAGGCCTCTCACGCCTTTAACATCGGTTCGATTCCGGTACGGGTCACCATATGCACCTCTAGCTCAGTTGGTAGAGCAACTGACTCTTAATCAGTGGGCCCAGGGTTCGAGTCCCTGGAGGTGCACCAGATATTGAACGTCAAATCGTAAGATTTGACGTTCTTTTTTGTTATGTAACCCCGAAAAATCGGGGCTTGCACGGTCGATGCACGGTTTTTGCACGGTCGGCGTTTTCGTGGGAATCCTCTGCATGGGCTGGAATTGCTTTGAAATGCGTGGTAAATTTTGCATCAGGTCAGCAGAGCCAGACGGAGCTGCGCCTTTACTTCGGGGTCTGCGTCCTTCAGAAGTTCCAGCAGAGCGGTCATAGAAATGGTCGGTTCGCCTGCGGCGGGTACAGCCTGTGGGCTGGGGCTTTCCTGTTTGGCGTAGAAGCCTTCCTCAAACTTCCTGCCCAGTTCTACACGGGAGGACTGCTGGATGTGGGCGTAGGTGTTCACCAGCATATCTGCCGTGGCGTGTCCTGTGGTGCCCTGAACAGCTTTCACATCGCCGCCGGAGATCATCAGCTGACTGGAATGCCGCAGACCGTGGAACACAATACGAGGGAACTCCGGGTGTGCATCCTGCCATTTGAGGAACTTTTTGCGAATCAGCACAGGCTCCACAGCCAGACCGTTGGGCAGACGGAACAGCATTCCGCTGTCATGGTAGCGTGCCGGATCTTTCATCTCGTCTGCCGCCAGCTGATTCAGCCACTTCTTCAGTTCCTCTTTCAGAGCAGAGGTCATGAAGATGGTACGGCAGGAGGACGCCGTTTTGGTGCTTTTCAGGATGAGAGAAGTGGTGCTGCGTTCCAGCTTGTCCGGGAATACCTTGATGATGCAGCCGTCGTCTACCTGATTCAGGGCTTCTTTACGCACTCGCTGCATGGATTTGTTGATACGGAATGTTCCGATGCCGTCCGCAGCGTCAAAGTCAATATCCTCTGGGGTCAGACCTACGATCTCGCCCTCTCGCAGTGCGCCCACCAGTGTGAGGTGGACTGCCAGATGCAGGATAGCCGCCCGCATTTCCTCTACCGTCCAGATGGAGCGCTCCTGCGTGGACTTCTTGGGGCTGTCCACGGGAACAGGACTCTTAATCAGGATTCCCCACTCCACGGCATACTGGAACGCTGTTCCCAGCAGCCGGTGCACCTCATGGATAGTCGTGCCGGAAAGAAACCGCTGTTTCTGCTTTTCGGTCAGTTCTTGCTTCTTTCCCTCGATATACGAACCGCAGGGCGTTTTGCTCAGGGTCGTATAGAGGTTTTCCATGTGGTAGGGCTTGAGTTTCTGCATCTCCATGCTGCCGATATAGGGGATAATAAGGTTCTGAATGGTGGAAAGGTTGGATTCGTAGGTTTTGGGTGCCCACTTGTGTTTGCTGCACTGCTTGGGCAGCCAATCCATGAGGAACTCTGCTACCGTCACAGAGGACGGAATCAGGAAAGTACCAGCCGCCAGTTCATGCTCGATTTGCTTTTTTCGGTTTGTTGCCTCCTCTTTTGTGGGAAAACTCTCCCATTTGTCGCAGCTCTTGCCGTGCTCATCTTCATAAGTGTATCGGACGCTGTAAGAGTTGCCGCGCTTCGTAATATATGCCATACTGTTTGCCTCCTTATCAAGCTGCCCGGTAGAGCCACGCATCGAAACTGTCTTTCGGTACACGGATGCTTCCGCCTACCCGCAGGACACGGAATTCGGTGGTGCTGTTGCACAGGTTGTAAGCAGAGCGCAGGCTGATGGCCAGCATTCGTGCGATCTCTTCCACCGTGTACACCAGCTTCGTGGTTGCTGGGCTGTCAGTCGGAGACTTGACGGCATTGGTTTGAGTGACCACCTCCATTGTAGTGAGATTCGAGTCCTTTTGCAAGAACTTATTCGTATAATCGGAAGATTGCACAGGGACGGTCATAGAATTACGGTCAAAATCCATAAGCATTGCTCCTTATATTGTCATATCATCTAAAAATTCAGCTTAAAGTTCTACATCCTGCCCACGCTTGCGGTTTCGCTGTGGCACATTCATGGTGCGCTCCTGCTTGGGAGCAAGAATCTTTTCCAGAAAACCGCGCACCAGTTCAGGAGCACGGTGGAGCGCATCCAGATAGGGCTTTACATCGTACCACAGGTCGTGGTACTTGTTGCTCCAATGAATGGCTTCCTTCTTGGCGGTGGAAAGTTCTTCTTTCAGGCGGCGGTTCTCTACGTCCATCATATAGCCGTGGTCAGCCTGTTTTTTCAGTTTGGAAAATTCTTCTTCGGTCAGCGAGTAGTTGCCGAGGAAGGTGCGCTTGCCGATATAATCCAGATCACGCGCATGAATGAGGGCTTCTTTCGTGAGTGTGGCCTTTTTCTGCACAGCGGCAAGTTCCTTCTCCTTTTTGGAGAGGGTCTGACTGGTTTTAGCAAGCGACTGTGCTTGTTCGTCGGCTTGTGCAGTCAGGCTGTCCAGACGCTCCTGCTCCCGCTGGACTTTGAACTGGGTGACGGTCAGGTGTTCTTCAGTGCTGCCGCGCTCACCGCGCTCTACATCCGTGTACCCGGCGTTGCGCATATAGTTGAAGAAATCGTCTTGCAGGACACTGTACGACTTCTTCAGGACTGGCTTGCCGTTCTTTTGCAGCGCAGGCTTTCCGGCATCGTCCAGCAGGGGCTTGGATGCCCACTTCTTGCTCCGGCTGACCTGCATGACGGTCTCCTTGACTTTGCCGACCAGAGCCTTGTCCTTGCAGCGTTTCGACCACAGGATCTGCTTTTCCACCACAGGCACATAGACCACATGAAGATGGTAGTGGTAGACCTCCCGGCCTAATGCTTCGGTCATGGCGCGGTTGATCTCATCGGCGTGCATGACAGCCGAGAGAATATACTGCTCACCGCCCACGATTTGAACGGCTGCTTTGTAGGCATCCTCATAGAACTGCTTGGCGAACTCATAGCCGCCGTGATTGTCAAAGTAGGCAGAGTTGACATCAAAGACAAGTTCACAGTAGTGGATAGCATCCGGCTTCAAGCCGCGCGTGGAGATGGTTCCGGCGGCTTCCAGTTGGGCGAATAGGTCGGTGTAGCTGGCGGTTGGCTTTTTGAAGTGGACGTTCCATGCAGTGCGCTGGGGGATAATGTCGGGGTTCCGATAGCTGTCCTTTTCGCGCTCATTGTGCTGCTGGGTGTTGCCAACGGCCTTGTCCGAAACGGCGAGATTCCGGACACTGGTGCGGTCAACGCCATCGTTTCTTGCCAAAGGGCATCCCTCCTTTCAAGGTTCATCGAAAGGTGACGGGGAACGAAGATGCACTTCTTCGGAAGTGTAATAACCCACTATAACACTTTCATCCCTATGGGCTGCAAAGTGTAGTGGGCTCTTCGAGGACTCTCCGAGGGGGAACGTCTCATGCGGGAGAGCTACGATCAAGTTCGCACAATGCGAACTTGATTGCTCCGTACGCATCTGAAAAAATTGCGTACGGACTTCAAATAACCTGTACGGTTCGTACGACGTACGGAAATGCGAAATATAAACGATAACACGTTTTAAAACGCTTTAATTCGCCGTACAGATGCGTACAAGTACAGACCGTACAGGTTGTACGAACTTCTTCTGTGAAAAATGCACTTTTTACGGGCAGGGGTGGACAAGCGGTTCGATGCCCACAAAGCCCCGCACTCTGCGGCCACCGGGCAGATAGATGTTGTTGGTGGCTTCAAGGTTGTAGCGGCGGTCGTTCTGGCGCAGTTCGGCGCTGAAACGGATCGCCGATACGCTGTGGCAGGCGTTGTCCTCGCACCACTGCTTATAAATGTCGTAGAACTCCTTGGAGCTGATGGAGTAGTCCGCCTTGAAGCGGAAGTAGCCCTCGGACTCCATAAAGTCGATGACATTGTTGCTGCTGCGCTTGATGGTGTCCACGTTGGCGGCGGCTCGTTCGCTGACCGTGAAGCGGAAATCGTTCTGCACCAGCCGGTGCAGCCCTTCCAGACACCAGAGCAGGATGCCTTCCAACTCGGCGCACATCTTCTCCACAAGGAAGGGGTCATCCGTGCGGTCGGTGGGCTTGTCCTTGGTGGTCAGGATGAGCTGGCGGCGAAAGAAACCGTCCGAATGGTCGTACAGCGAGGTCAGCGCACCGTTGCCGAAGCAGAGGAACCGGGCGTAGATGTCCCGCTGGTAGCTCTGGACACCTTTGCGCTCCAAGTCCAGCTTGGCCTCGGCGGTCACGATGGTCTTAATATAATTCGTCTTGGGCAGGGCGTTCATGTCCATGTCATCGTCAATCATCAGCAGGCGGCGTTCCAGATCGGCGCGGGCAAAACGGTTGTTCTCGACTTTCTGGACGCTGCCATTGCTGGCGGCATCTCCCATGAGTCGCTTGAGCACCAGCCCGATGCGGGACTTGCCCTCGCCGCCCTTGCCGACAATGAGCATCATCTTCTGCCCTTTGGTGCTGGGAATAAGGCAGTAGCCCAGATATTCCTGCAAGGTGGGGATGTCGGCATCGTCCAGCAGCTCGTGCAGAAAGGTCAGCCAGCGGTCAGGGCTGGCGGCTTTGGGGTCATACCTCACAGGCAGGCGGTTCTGGCAGAACAGGCGGCTCTCCTGAAAAGAGCCGTCCGGCAGATGGTACACGCCGTTCTGGAGGTGGATGCAGTCCTGTTCGATGGGGAACGGGTCGGAAAAAGCCAGCAGCTTGATAGTCTCCAGAATGTTGGTGACCTTTTTGGACAGGCCGGAGGTGACATATTCCTCGATGTTCTCCAAGATGCGCTGCTTGATCTCGCTCTCGTCCTCCACCGGGCCGTCCAGCGTGTACAGCGTACCGTTGACGCATTTCAGCGGCCACTGTTCCAGAAAGGCACGGCCAAACTGGACTTCATCGATCTTCTTTCCGTTGTACCAGTCCGGCCATAAGGGGTTGCGGGAAATGTTTTTCTTCATAGGGTGGTTCTCCTTTAGAAAAGTGAAGTGGTGGGTCTCACCGTGAGACCCACCACTTCAGGTGAATAAATTATCAGGCGCACTTTGCCAGAGAAAGGCGGTCGGTGCGCTCCTCCAGCATCAGCAGGAATGACCCGGACAGCAGCCGTGCAGCGGCATCGGCCTTCTGCTGGGGCGTTCCGAATGCAACGCAGTCCGTCAAGTGCTCGATGGTCTCGGTCGCGTGGAGGGCTTCTTCAAACCGTGGGTCATGCGGCTCCTCCGGGGTGGCAGGCTTATAACGCTCTCGCCAGTCATGCAGCAGGTCAAGATAATCGGTCAGTACCCGCAGGCAGTAGGCGATGTCTGCCCACTGCTCATCTGTCAGGCCACGCTTGGGCGGCAGCAGGGCGATGGCATTGGCGGGCGGCTTGTCCGGGTCAAGCCCGAAGTCGTGTATCAGCTTCTCGGCGGCTTGCCGGGGGTTCAGGTCGAACAGTTTGGCGGTGAGGTCGATGGCATCTCCGTTGGCCCCACAGCCAAAACAGTAATAATAGGTGTCGTTCAGCTTCATGCTGGGGTCGCTGTCAGAATGGAACGGACAGCACACCATGCCATGGCGGTCGGGCTCCATGCCGTACATCTCTCCCACCTGCCGAACGGTGATGGCGGACTTGATCTTTTGATATAAACTCAAAATTTCTCCTTTGGTCAAAGGTTTTGGCACGGATCGTTTTGATCCCTGCCACGTTCAAAGTCACCGGGGTCCCCCAAATGGGAACTTCGGTGAAGCCGGTCTCCCTTGCTGCCTCCCGACAGGAAATCTTTTTGGACTCTGTATCGGCCCTATGCAGGGCGCTCGCTCCCCCGATGGGAGGTCTTGGCGGTCTGGGCAGTTCGGACGGTCATTCTGTTGTCAAGGTTCGGTTATATGATTCGGGAGGGCTTTTACGGGAAGCCCTTAATATGTTCGCTGCTGGGGAGTGATATGTTTTCCTTCTGTCTATAGGATAGCACCTCCATGGCTGCTGTGCCGTATATCCATAATGTCGGAAAACAGGTGCAGAAACTGCAAAATTCCACGCTTATGGACAGGAACCGCCGGAAGTGGTATACTGTGCAAAAAACATCGGAGGTGCGACCATGAACATCAAGCTGACACTGGGAGAACGGCTCAAAGACCTGCGTGTGGAGCGGAGTCTGAAGCTGGAAACGCTGGCAGAGCAGACGGGTCTGTCCAAATCGGCACTGTCGAAATACGAGAGCGACGATGTGACCGACCTCAGCATTTATGCGGTGACAACGCTGGCTGAGTTCTATGGCGTGACCACGGACTACCTGTTGGGTGTGACGGAAAACAAAAAACGCCCAGATGCAGTCCTTTCGGACTTGCATCTGAGCGATGGTGCAGTGGACGTATTAAGGAATGGAAAATTCAATCATCGGCTGCTGTGCGAGCTTCTGGAACATCCCGATTTTGCCCGGTGGATGACCGACCTTGAGATCTGTGTGGACGGGCTGGTCAGTGACCGCATCCGGGATATGAATGCCATGGTAGAAGCCACCCGGCAGGAACTGGAAAAGCGATACCATGCCGATGCAGAGGACCTGACCATGCGGACGCTGAAGGCGGCGCAGATCAACGAGGACGAATATTTCGGGCAGATCCTCTATGATGAGCTGGCGGCGATCCTGAAGCAGATCAAAGCGGCACATGGGACCGATAAGACCACGTCGGACGGCGCAGCGGTCGAGCAAGCGAGGAAGCAGCTTGAAAATGCACAGAAGTTTGAAGGTTCTCCGTTGGAAAAGAAGATGAATGTCCTGATGGGACAGATCGGCATCGACTATTCCAAGCTGACGAAAGAAGAACAGATGACCTTGCTGCGAGTGTTCAATAAATCCTCTATGTTAAAGCACCGCACAAAGGCCGGGATGCGGGGCAAATACAGACGCTGATTATTTACCTTGCGGCTTATAGGGAAAAACGCTGCTACGGCAGGACGGGAGAATGTACACCATTGGTTCCTCTGCAAGCCTGCGCTGGGTGGGCAGAAACCATTAGCTGCCATCCCCATCCGCGCATCCTTCTGCCGCAGAATAGGTGCTTGCCGGAGCTGCTCGCAGTCCCTTTTCCGCATCAGCCGGAACCAAGGTGTAACACACTAGACTTTGCAAACAAAGTCGTGTGCCACGAAACCCCCGGTTTCTTTGGATTCTTCCGGCTATTGCGTTGCTTCCCGGTTTCAGACAATAGAAGATGCGGGCGTCAACTCGTACACATGATCGAACTGGGCTTTACGTTCGTCGCTCAGGTGATGGCTAATCAGGATCAGGGTCAGGTCAGGGTTGGACAGCAGGCTCTTCTCCACGATGTCGGCGTTCTTCTGGTCCAGGGCGCTGGTGCCCTCATCCACCAGCAGGATGCTGCGGTTATGGATCAGAGCACGGGCGATGGCCACGCGCTGCTTCTGGCCGCCCGAGAGGGCGTTGCCTTCCTCGCCCACCGGCGTATCCAGACCCTTGGGCATATTGGCAAGGTCGCCTGCCAGGGCGCTGTCACGCAGTGCCTTTTCCATCTGCTCGTCGGTAAAGTGCTCACCCAGGGTAATGTTCTCACGGATGGTGGTATTGAACAGGAACACATTCTGTTCGATGTAGCTCATTTTCTGCTGGAGCTGCTCGGGCGTGTAATCCCGCACGTCTCTCTCGTCATAAAGGACCTTGCCCTGGTAGCCGGGCAGCCAGCCCAGAAGAATCTTCAGCAGGGTGCTCTTGCCGCAGCCGGAGGGACCGGTGAGGGCGTATTTGCCGCCTTTCTTGAATTCCGCGTTCATGTGGACCAGGATCGGCTTCTTTTCATCGTAGCCGAAAGAGACATCCTTGACCGTAATGCCTTCCTGCAGGGTAGGCAGACCGAAATCAGGAAGCTGCGCCTCGCCGGCATGGATGGTAATCTTATCGAAATAGGGCTTGCTGGCCGAGAAGGACACTGCAAGTTTGGACACCTGGTTCAGTCCATTATACACGCCGGCGCAGATGGTACCGGTGCCCATAAAGGTGGCCAGAGGAATCATATCATTGAGGATCAGGACACCCAGCAGGATGACAACGGCCACTTGGCAGACGGCGCTGACATAGGCCAGACCACAGCCGATGCCGTCCTTGTTGATGGTCAGTTTGTACTTGGCCTGCTCCATGCTGTCGCTGGCTGCATCGACTCCGCTGGTAAACCGTTCATCCTTGCCAAAGAAGCGAAGCACATCGTAACCTGCCAGCAGATCCTTGATTTTACTGACGCTGTCAGCCTGGCTGGCGGCACAGGCTGTGCCAACGGTTCCCAACCGTTGGCTGAACAGACGAGGAACGAAGATCATAACCAATGCGATGACCAGAGAAATCACCAGAAGCAGCCAATGAATGGATGCCAGTGCAACGATGCCGAACACCACCTGTGCCGCAGAACCCATGATGGTGAAAAACGGAGTCCAGGCCATCTGCTCAATCTGGTTCACGTCGTTGGTAAACTGGGAGAGGTACTCGCCGCTCTCCTGCTTATGATACTCCTGATGGGTCTTGTGCAACAGGCCCGCTGCCATATCCCGGCGCAGAGCGTTGTTCATCCGGCGCACGGCCCGGCCCTGGAAGAAGGTCTCTGCAATCAGGCAAAGGACCACGGCCAGCCAGGTCAGCAGAAGAAGAATGATCCGAATGGTGAAAGCCCGCAGATCACCGTCCAGCAGTCCCTGGGTGATCTGAATCTGTACCAGACTGGTGCAGACCTGCAAACCATAGGCAACAACCATACAGATGGAGGCCGCTGTAACAGTGGGCCAGCACTTTTTGAGATAATACTTCATGATTTCCACCTCTTCGGTGATCGTTCCATCTGTCTCTATGAACAGTGGATTGTGTGCTTTGCTCTTTCTGATTCAAATTGTAGCACACAGGATGAGGAATAAACATATCGTTTTGCGTTAGTTAACTGATTACACACATTCTGATTTTCTATAGAGGCAAACTGTCTTTCCATCAATAATTTCAGACTTTTTGCACTGCATATTCATGCAGCGCAAAACATTCCGGCAGCTACGACACTCGGGCTTCAGATCAGAAAAGCTCCACCGGCAGTTAACCTCCGGGTCGATCACAATACCTTTTTCGGGATCAACCCAACCTAACTGGTTTTGCGGGTGGTCAAGCGCCACAGTGCATTTGCCAATTTTTCCATTGGCCCGGAATACCATGCTATGTGGATAGGAAGCGTAGCACACCTGTGCAAGGGCTCCGTTTCTGTGGTTATGACACGACATCCCGATCTTATCCAGATATGCAACATGTTTTGCTACCAACACATCTTTTGTATCCTGATGAAGGATGGATAGACTGTGGACGCCTTCACCACCCCAGTCACCAACAGCACGAACAAGTACGGCGAAGCGTTTGTCATGCCCAAACAGACGGTACAGATAATCATACCAACTGTAGTCCTCATCGTCGGCCAGAATATTGTGGCGCAGCGTGATATGAAAGGAATACTCTGCCGGCGGCAACTTGGAAAGAGAGGCCAGATTGTTAATGATGGTCTGCAGGGTTCCTTTGCCGGATACATGGGGCCGAGTCTTGTCGTGATTCCAACCATCAATTGTAATTTGATAGCTGGTGATCCCTGCCTGATAGAACTGCCGAAATAGCTTGTCATTCAGCAGATAACCATTGGTGGTCATATTGGCAGCATAGTGAAAGCCATACTGTTTCTGCAGATTTTGCACAATGTTGGACACTTCCAGCACAGTGTCTTTGCAAAGAGTAGGTTCACCTCCAAACCATGCAAGTATGACCTGTTTATAGCGCGGCGCTTGTGCAGTTATATACTCCTCAATTCGGTCCAGTGTGTCACGAGTCATACTGGCTGCCGGGTGGTTTTTGTGGCAGTATGAACACTGAAAATTACACCCTTCAGTAGGAATCAGTGTGGCCATGAAGACATCCCAATTGAATTTTTGAGGTAATATTGGCTTGGGTTGAATACAACTGAAATTTTCTCCTAGGCAATCGGAGATGTATCCAGACATCATATAAGCCCTCTTGATATTGTAGACTAAAATTAGTTGCCGTTCTTTTTTTCTTGAAGTGAAAGCAACCATGCGCTCTTCACAGAAAGACAGATGCCAATTCCAACTACGGTCATAAAAGCACCGAGGATGACAAAACAAGCCGTTGACCCGGCGCTCACCAGTAGTGATGAGCCAAACAGATAAAAAATTTCAGTAACATTGACGCCCATGTTGAAGACGGAAAGCAGCTCGGCGCGATTGTCTTCCCTGCCGGCAGCATCTACAATGCTGTTTTGGACTTCTCCCAGCAGATAGGATGGAATATCCAAAAAAAGCGGAAGGATCAGCATAAATAGGATAGTCCAAACCGGCACATTGACCAAGCCCAACACACCAAGGGCTATTCCACTCAGAATGAAAAACAGTGCCATCATTTGATTATAGTGTTCAGGCTTGGTACGGGCGAGAATCCGTTCGGACAGCAACTGAATTGCAGAATAACCCATAATAATTGCGGCGAGCCAGGTTTCATTGATCCCGCACAACTGCAGCTTCTCCGCATAGAAGAAATTGATCAGAATGCGGCCAATGTTCAAAGCTGCCAAAATCATTAGAAGCATCCATATCTTTTTCTGCTGAAACAACTGCGGATAGGGAATGTTTTTCTTTTGGCGCGTTTCACTTCTGGGCTGCACTGTTTCCTTGGGGATTTTTAAAGAGGTAAAGACAGCAACAAGGTTTGCGGCAATCGTTGCCAGAAGCAGACCCTTGATGCCAATCAGCGTGTACAGGACCGCATAAGCTAGGGTACTGGCAAAAAATCCGACAGTTCCATAATTGGCGACATGTGCAGATTTTTCAGCGTAATGTTCCTTTGAAAACATAATATAAATATAGCCGCTCTGCGTCCCAGAAGAAAAGGAAGCCGCTGTGCCTTCGAGGATAGCCTGTAAAATAAACAGACTATAATTGCAGCTTACATGAGCCAGCAAGAGGCAGGTTCTCGAAATGAGCAGCGCGATCTGGTATAGTACCAACGTGGATTTATAGCCAATGCGATCGGTCAGCTTTCCGAGAGGAATCTCTGTGAGGAGGACCATAGTAGCCATAATTGCTTGCAAAATGAAGAATTGGCTGAGAGAGATTCCTGCAGTGGTTCGTACCAGTAGAGAGACTGGGGAGAAAAACACCAGCCCATTGAGCAGAGAGGTAAGGTCAAGTGCATCTGTTTTCAGCTTTGCGTTCATTTTGATTCACCTCGTTATATTTGGATTTAATATAAGGAATAAACAGTGTTTTCATGAAGTGAGAAAAAACTTCTTCTTCATATGTACAGCACTTTTTGAAATCGATTTGGTGGGACAGCTGACATCCGCCACCGCAGAAGCCACCGATTTTACAATCCTTACACTCCGCATAAGAATTGCAGGTTACAGCGACGGGCCGATAATTTGTTAAATTTTCATAGGAAAAATCAAAAAGGCTGTACCTAGATCTACCAACTGTGCAAGTACAACGATATGTTTTCAGATTCATATCAACATAAAAAACATTACTGGATGACGAAGTGCTCCAACAATAACTATGTGTTTGTTTATGCTCCCGCAAATTCAACTTTAGGCCCATTTTGTCGGCAAAGTTATAGCAGGTCTTTAAAAATGCCGCGTGAACATTGTCCGGGAGAGGCTTGCTTTGAAGCTCAGCGAGAATCTCACTTTCCATCATGATGTCAGGGAAATTTGTTTCATACAAACGATCATCTACTCGACCAATAGTCCACGCAAAGTTTTTATCCTGCAAAAGCTGTAACTTCTTCAAGTCATCCAGTGTATTCCAGATTTCTTTATGATTGTGCCTATCGATATTGGTTCCTAAGTCCACATGGATGCCGTAATGCAGAAGTGTCTTAATACAGCACAGGAGTTTGAAAGTTTCATTTGTATTGTTCCGGCTCGGATCAAGATCGTATCGCGTCATATAATTTAACGCCATACTGTCGATTGTGGGATAAATACCGCTGATGAAGCGACGATTGATGATAAATTTCTTCAAATAATACGAAAGGAAACTTCCGTTTGTGGTGATATGAACAGTGGTTTTGTGCTCTTTGCAAAATTGGAGAATTTTATCAATTACTTTCTCATTCTCGATCAGCAAGGGTTCGCCACCAAATAAACCCAGTCGAACGGTCTTGTTCGGATTTGCTTCCATATACTGTGCAATGATACTTAAAATTTTATCCAGAGTTTCATCACTGATAAGTTTCTTTTCCAAGGTTTTATCGTTTTGCTGATAGCAGTAAGTACAGTGCATGTTGCATTTATACGTAATTGTTAAGATGAAAGTGACTTCTTCGCTTGACTTGTTTGAGTCGGTTTCATCGCTATCCAGCATTTTGTGGTATACTTCTTCGCTCACACCATGGTGGAGGAGATCTTTTGAGATGAGGAAACATCTATTGCTGTACGTATCAACAATAACACATTTTTCGGAATCAACATCTTCTAAATATTTATTTCCAAGGACCTGTGTCAGATCAAAATTCCCCTGTGCGTCTTTGGTTTCCACAAGCGTTCCGTTTTTCAATTCATAAAACATGGTTCCATTATACAGAAAAATCCCAAGAAGCAAACATTTGCTCCTTGGGAAACCGTCACTAATCAGTAGAGGCGGTGCCCGTTGTCATCATCGCAGCTAACGATAACAACCGCGTCGTTTGCCTTCATCTCTTCCAGCTCTTCATTGGAAAAAGTTACGGTATACATTTTCTGTTTCTCTTTTCTTTTTTCAGCTCTGGATGTTTGGTTCATCGCTGTGACTATATTGTAGCAGCACGACGCACTTCTGAACATATCGTGCCGAGTTACTTGAAAATAACACAAAACGATAAGTTTTCAGTAAAAGTTGAACCGTTCACTGGAAATCCGCTGTGCCATCCTTTATAATAATAGAGATATTACTTCTATAGGAGGGTTTAGGGATGAAGAATGTCTTTCTTGGCGAGTACGTCAAGCAGCGGCGGCTGGATCTGGGTTTGACCCAGGAGCAGCTCTGCTATGGAATCTGTGAGCCTATGACTCTTTCCCGGCTGGAAAATGGGAAACAGACCCCCAGCCGCAACCGGATCAATGCCCTTTTGCAGCGTCTGGGCCTGCCGGATGACCGCTATTTTGCTCTGCTGAGTAAAAATGAACTGGAGATGGAAGCTCTTCAGAAAGAAATTGTTGCCTGCAATGTGACCGAAAAGGTGCCGGAGGGCTTTGAGAAGCTTGCACAATTTGAAAAGCTGGCAGATCCGGATGATCAAATTGCGCAGCAATTTGCCCTGCGTTCAAGGGTACTTCTGGGACGCTTAGACGGACGCTACACGCCGCTGGAACAAATCGATCTGCTAATGCAGGCAATTCAGCTGACTGTGCCCCGCTTTGACCTAGAGAGTATAGAAAGTTTCCTTTATACAAGAGATGAAATCACAATTATCAATCAGATTGGACTTGCTTACTCCGATGCTGGCCAAAATAAAAAAGCAGCTGATATCTATTACCAGCTGCTGAAATATGTGCGTAAGCATTTTAAGGAAACCATAACATCTATTGGGGTGTTGCCTTTGGTCCTTTATAATTATGCTCGGGTACTGGATTTGTGCGGTCGCTATGAGGAAGGAGCTGCACTCGCTAAAGAAGGACGAGAAGCCTGTATTCAATATGGACATTACCAAGTATTGCCCCGATGTCTGGAAATTGAAGCGGAATGCCGACATTTTATGGGCGATGACGAAATCAGCAAAGAATTGTACTACCAATCGTATTATCTCTGCAAAGTCATTGGATATCAAATCGGGTTAGAGGTTGTCAAAAAAAGAAGCGAAAGAATACTTGAACATCGATTTTATGAGTTAACCCATGTCTCCAACGCCCGGCATAGCATCACATGGCTGGATAGAAGGTCTGTCCGGATTCTCAGGCTGATCAGAACCGTCAGGCTGTTCCGTTTCGGTCACACCAGGCTGCGGCGTGGGCAAGTCTTCAGGCTCAGCGGCAAAGCAGGGGACAGCCAGTAGACTGGTGGCTAGAACAATAGAGGTAATCAGGGTAAAGATACGTTTCATCATTTGTTTTTCCTTTCGTTTTATGTTGTTTTCTTGTTGGCAAAAGGATACCACTACAAGGCAGTACAGACCATATCGTGTTGTGTTGCTTTTTTCTAACATAAAACGACGGGTTATACTGAGAATGAGGTCAGATGCTTTCCAATCGGCTTGTGATGCAGCAAGCACTAAAATAAGAGAATGGCCACCCAAACCAATGCCGTCAAGTCGTTGTCGGATGAAGTGGATTTTAGTTTGTCTGGGAGTAAGTGCACGGTTTCTGCACGGAGAAACGCGGACAAAACGAGAGGGCCTGCTATAATAGTTGCAACAGATTCGGAAATATCCGGAAACACAAAGGAGGAAAATCCATGAGCAAGCAGAAAAAGCAGCATACGGGTCTGCACCGGGTACTGCTGGTCCTGACCAGTATTCTGCTGGTAGTTGCGCTGGCGGCAAATGTTGCTGGTGTATATTTTGCAGAAACGATTGATAACTATGTGACAGGAACACATCTAGACACCTCTGAAAAAGCAACCGCCGCAGTTATGGAAACAGGCGAAAAGGTCGCAGAGCAGATCGCTGCAGAGGGTGCGGTTCTGCTTAAGAATGATGGCGCTCTGCCGCTGGCTTCGGATGTAACCAAGGTAAATGTCTTTGGCTGGGGCTCCACCCAGTGGCTTGAAGTGGTTCTGGTTCTGGCCGTGTCGTCAGCACAGATACAGGCCTGCTGGATGCACTGGAGGCAGCGGGCATTGACTATAATAGTGAGCTGACCGATATGTACAAAGCTTTTCAGCCGGAGCGTCCGTATGCCTCCAATCAGGTGGGCACCTTGAACAGCTGGCCGGAGCAAAGCTGTAGATTGTATGAGCCGGATATCAACGACACGGACTACTACACCACAACGATGCTGGAAAATGCGAAAGCTTTCTCAGATACAGCAATTGTGGTATTCAACCGCTTCGCGGGAGAAAGCAACGACTGCCCGCAGGTGCAGTATAAGCAGACCACCAAAGATGGTGATATTATTGTGGACGAAAGCCGGACGTATCTGGATTTGTCTACGGAAGAAGAAGATCTTCTGACTTATGTCGGTGAAAACTACGAGAATGTCATTGTTCTGCTGAACACGGGCAACGTAATGGCAGTAGGTCAGGTAGAGAGCATCCCTGGCGTGGATGCCTGCCTGATGGTGGGGCTTACTGGTACCAATGCGGCCACCGCTATCCCCAAGCTGCTGTGGGGCGATATCAATCCGTCCGGCCGTACGGCGGATACGCTTATCGCTTTGACACCGCTGCCTCCTATGCAAACGCAGGTCTGAACGGCGTGGGTGTTTACAGCAATGCGGATGGTCTTTATCCTGCGGATGGAACGACCATGGGCAATTTGGGCGAGAGTAACTACCCTTATACACAGGTTTCTTATGTGGACTATGCAGAGGGAATCTATGTAGGCTATAAGTGGTACGAAACTGCAGATGCAGAGGGTTACTGGGATACCGTCAGCAACGAATACGGCAATGGCTATGAGGGAGTTGTGCAGTATCCTTTTGGCTATGGTCTGTCTTATACTGACTTTGATTGGGAAGTGACTGATGCATCGGCCAACGTTACCAGCCTGACCAAGGACGGAGAAGTGACCGTCAAGGTGAAAGTTACGAATAAAGGTTCTGTGGCAGGCAAGGATGTAGTGGAGCTGTACTATACTGCACCCTACATTACTGGTGAAATTGAAAAATCTTCTGTAGAACTGGGAGCCTTTGCAAAGACCGAGGAACTGCAGCCTGGGGAAAGCCAGGAATTGACTCTGACGATCCCGGTGGAGAACATGGCAAGCTATGATGCCTATGATTCCAACCACAATGGGTTTGCAGGCTATGAACTGGATGCAGGCGATTACATCTTCACAGTTCGTCATGATGCTCATACAGTGGATGACGATGCCAATGCAACAATTGTTTGCACATTGTCCGCAAATGTACAATACCCTACGGATAAAGTAACCGGTGCTGAGGTCAGCAACAAATTTACCGGAAGCGATGCCGTGGACGGTGTGAGCCTTGATGGAATCGATTCGAGCAGAATATCGTCTACCTGACCCGTGCAGACTTTGAGGGGACATTCCCCAAGGAGAATGTAGATACCCGTGCAATGACGGATAATGTCAAGGCGTTGAACCTTTACACGGCTGAGATGGCGGAAGATTTCATCAAGGATACGGATGAGCCTGTGACCACAGGAGCAAAGAATGGGCTCAAGGTGGAAGAGGACGGCTATATTACAGAACTTGGCTACCAGCTTGGAAAAAACTACGATGACCCGCAGTGGGACAGCCTGCTGGATCAGTTGACCAAGGAAGAGATGGAAAACCTCTATCTGCATGGCTATGTCCGCAACAATGAACTGCCCAGCATTGGTAAGCCGACCACCCGCGAGGTGGATGGCCCCTCTCAGGCAGGTAGCTTCAATCAGGCGTCTTTCGGCACGGGCTATCCCAACGCTGGCACGATGGCCCAGACTTGGAATGCGGAGCTTGCAGGAATTTATGGCCAGTCTATTGGTCAGCAGGCTGCACACCTGGGTTATGACGGCCTGTATGCTCCGGCTACCAATATGCATCGGAGCCCCTTCGATGGCCGCAATTACGAATACTATTCGGAAGACAGCCTGCTGTCTGGTACAATGTGTGGCAAGACCGTTGAAGGTGCAAAACAGGCAGGCATCTATATGTATGTCAAACACTTCATCTGCAATGATGGTGAATCTGGTATGTATCGTGATGCCGTTTATACTTGGATGACGGAGCAGGCTCTCCGTTAGATTTACCTCAAGCCTTTCCAGATGCTGGTGGAAGATTACGGTGCAACGGCTTTGATGAGCAGTTACAATCGCATTGGCGCGGTCTGGGCAGGCGGCAGTGAAGCACTGCTGACCAGCATTCTGCGGGATGAGTGGGGCTTCCACGGTGCCGTCGTTACAGACTACTCTGACCATCAGAACTACATGAACGGCGATCAGTCTCTGCGTGCAGGTGGCAGCTTGTGGATGGATGGCTGGTTGTCCAACGGTGCATTTTTCTGTGAGACGAGCTCCAATACTTATATGCAGCAACTTCGCCGTGCAGCAAAGAATGTCATTTACATGTATCTGAATGCTCGTGCAGTAAATCAGGACTATGCGCAAACGGTGGATGCTTCCATACTCAAGCCGGCAACGATTCCAAACTTTGCATGGTGGAAATGTGTACTGGGTGCAGTGGATGTTGTGGTCGTGCTGCTGTTTGCGCTGTCTGTTCGCGCAGTGGCAAAAGACAAAAAGCGTAAGGGTGAAAATGGCGGCATCTGATAAAAGGCAAAGCAACACCTGAACTGAACAATGGCAAAGGCCTGCTGCACAAAGACGGCAGGCCTTTGTCTGGCTCGGGAGAAAGCGAGGAAATTGTGATGAAACATACCGACCTCATCAAAAAACTGGATCTGGAACAAAAATGCGCCCTGCTCTCGGGCGAGACGGTGTTTACCACCCGGGATTTCTCGGAGAAAGGCATCCCGGCCATCACCCTCTCGGACGGCCCCAACGGCGTGCGCAAGCAGGCGGGCGCGGCGGACCATCTGGGCCTGAACCCCAGTGTCCCGGCCACCTGTTTCCCCACCAGCGCCACGGTGGCCAACAGCTGGGACCCCGCCCTGGGCGAGGCCATCGGTGAGGCTCTGGGGGAAGAGGCCGCCGCGCAGGAGGTGGCTGTGCTGCTGGGCCCGGGCCTGAACATCAAGCGCAGCCCCCTCTGCGGCCGCAACTTTGAGTATTTTTCGGAGGACCCTTTCCTCTCTGGAAAAATGGCGGCAGGCTATGTACGGGGCATCCAGAAAAACGGCATTGCCGCCTGCCCCAAGCATTTTGCGGTCAACAGCCAGGAGCTGCGCCGGATGGCCAGTGACTCGATTCTGGACGAGCGCACCCTGCGGGAGTTGTATCTTACCGGCTTTGAAATCGTGGTCAAAGAGGCAAAGCCCAGGACCATCATGTCCTCCTACAACCTCATCAACGGCACCTACGCCAACGAGAACGAGCACCTGCTCAAGGACATCCTCCGCAGGGACTGGGGCTTTGAGGGGGCCGTCGTCACCGACTGGGGCGGCTCCAACGACCATGCTCTGGGCGTGAAGAACGGCTCCACGCTGGAAATGCCGTTCCCCGGTGGGGACGCCATCCGGGAACTGAAAGCGGCCGTGGAACACGGCAAAATTTCGGAAGCGGATGTGGACGCCCGGCTGGACGAGCTGCTGGAGCTGGTGCTGACCACCCATGCGGCTGTCGAAAAGGCGCCCAGGACCTTTGACGCCGAGGCGCATCACGCGCTGGCCCGCCGCGCGGCAGCGGAGAGCGTGGTCCTGCTCCAAAACGAGGGCGGTCTGCTTCCGCTGAAAGCGGGCGAGCGGGTGGCTGTCGTGGGTGATTTCGCCCAGACGCCCCGGTATCAGGGCGCGGGCTCCAGCGCCGTCAACTCCATCAAAGTGGATTCCGTGCTGGAGCAGCTGGCCGAGAGCGGCCTGCAGAGCGTGGGCTTTGCCCCCGGCTTTGACCGTCAGGGCCGCCCGGACGACGCCCGCAAGGCCGAGGCCGTGGCGCTGGCCCGGAAAGCCGATACCGTGCTGCTCTTCCTGGGTCTGGACGAGATCAAGGAGAGCGAGGGCATCGACCGCGCGGACATGAAACTGGCCGTCAACCAGCTGGACCTGCTGGAAGCCATCAGCCAGGTCAACCCCAATGTGGTGGTGGTGCTCAGTGCGGGTGCCTCGCTGGAAACACCCTGGCTCAAGAACTGCCGGGCGCTGGTCTACGGGGCCCTGGGCGGGCAGGCCGGTGCCGGTGCCATGCTGGATGTCCTGACGGGCAAAGTCTGCCCCAGCGGCAAGCTGGCCGAGACCTGGGCCAACGCCTACCACGAGACCCCCGCCCGGGAGCACTTTGGCGGCGAGGGCCGCACCGTGGAATACCGCGAGAGCCTCTATGTGGGCTACCGCTACCACCAGACCGCGGGCATCCCGTCGGCGTTCCCGTTTGGCTATGGCCTGAGCTATACCAGCTTTGAATACAGCGATCTCAAGGCCGGCCCGGCGGGCGTCACCCTCACGGTGACCAACACGGGCGGCGTGGCAGGCGCGGAGATCGTGCAGCTCTATGTGGCAAAGCCGGACGCGAAAATTTTCCGCCCGGCGCAGGAGCTGAAAGGCTTTGCAAGAGTCTTCCTGAACCCCGGTGAGAGCCGGGAAGTGACCATTCCGCTGGACGACAAGGCGTTCCGTTACTGGAACGTTCTGACCAACCACTGGGAAGTGGAGGGCGGCTGCTACGAGCTGCGGGTGGGTGCCTCCTGCGAGGACATCCGCCTCCGTGCCGTCATCACGGTGGAGGGCACCGCAGCCCCGAACCCCTATGAGGGCAAAGATCTGCTCCATTACCAGACCGCCGAGGTGTGCAAGATCACCGACGCCGAGTTTGAGGCTTTGCTGGGCCGCCCCATCCCGGAGAGCAAAATCAAAATTGACCGCAATATGACCCTGGGCGAGCTGAGCCATGGCCGCAGTCCGCTGGGCTGGGCGGCCAGCGCCGTGCTGGGCCACCTGCTCCGCAAGAGCATGGAAAACGGCAAGCCGGACCTGAACATCCTATTCCAGTATAATATGCCGCTGCGTGCTCTGGCCAAGATGACCAACGGTGCGGTGAGCATGGGGATGGTGGATGGCATCGTGATGGAAGCACAGGGATTCTGGATCATCGGCCTGCTGCGGGTGGCCTATGAGGCGATCAAGAACGTCATCCTCAACGCACAGCTGGAAAAGCGGCTGCATCAGGCTGAACGGACTAAGGAGAATCCTGCATGAATTTCTGGAACAACTTTGCGGCCCGGCACCCGGCCGCTGCCAAATGGGTGCGGGAGGGTGGACTCTTTGTGATCGTGTCCAACCTCATCACGGTCTTCAAGTATCTGCTGCTGCAGTTCCTGCCCAAAGCGTTCAGCAGCCTGCCTGTGGTGGATTTCGGCTGGCCGGGCATGGATGTTACCCTTTTCGGGGAGACATTCAAGTGGAATATCCTCGGCTACGACGCGGCTCACGGCGGTCTGCCCTACTTCTGCGCCTACATGGTGGCCATGATCCTTGGCGAGTGCATCAATTTCCCCATCCAGCGCAACCTCGTGTTCCGCAGCAAGGGCAACCTCGCCAAGCAGATCGGCTGGTACATCCTCGCGTTCTGCGTTATCACCTGCATCGTCAATTCCATCAACTGCGTGTGGGTGGCCGTGGCAGGCCTGCTGGTGCCGGATTTCATCTACAACATCGGCACCACCATCCTCAACGGCGGCATTTCCATGGTGATCTTCTTCTTCGTCAACAAGGTCATCTTCCCGGAGGGCGAGGCCAAACAGGTGTGACGCCTGTATTTTACGACATTCTCCCTTTTCCTATCATTTTTCTTCATCACAGTTCTTCATCTGCAAGCAAACCGCCCGGGACAGGTTCTGTTTCGGGCGGTTTGTCGTCGTTTTGGGGGATTTTCCGCGTGGAGAGAACAGTTTTTTGGAAAATGAGAAGAAGTTGCTCCAAAACCCTTGCACTTTTATGCTTTACCGTGGTAAAATCTAGACAGTCTTCTTTTGGGAAAGAGAAGTCAAAGGGGGAAAGTATCTATGACGAACGTTTGCATTGTGGCTACCATCGTCGTGTACCTGGCGGCGATGCTGGCCGTTGGCTTTGCCTACAGCAAATCCAATGAAGACAGTACCGATTTCTACCTCGGCGGCCGCAAGATGGGCCCGCTGGTCACTGCCATGAGCGCGGAGGCCAGCGATATGTCCAGCTGGCTGCTGATGGGCCTGCCCGGCCTTGCCTACCTCACCGGCATTGCGTCGCCGGGCTGGACGGCCATCGGTCTGGCCGTGGGCACCTGGCTCAACTGGCTCATCGTGGCCCGCCGCCTGCGGCGCTACTCGGCCAATCTGGATGCCATCACGGTGCCGCAGTTCCTTTCCCTGCGGTTCCATGACCAGCGCAACCTGCTCAACGCGCTGGGCGCGGTCATCATCATCGTGTTCTTCATCCCGTACACCGCTTCCGGCTTTGCCGCCTGCGGCAAGCTGTTCAACAGCCTGTTTGGCGTGGATTACATGGCGGCCATGCTGGTGTCGGCCCTCATCATCGTGGGCTACACCATCCTGGGCGGTTTCCGTGCCGTGACCACCACCGACCTGATCCAGTCCATCGTCATGTCGATGGCATTGGTGGCCGTTCTGGTGTATGGCATCAGCGTGGCAGGCGGCTGGGGCGCTGTGGTGGAAAATGCCCAGGGCATCTCCGGCTACCTGACCATGATGGCCAGCCACGATGCCGCCACGGGCGGTTCCACCAGCTACAGTCTGCTGGACATCGTATCCACCATGGCCTGGGGCCTCGGTTACTTTGGAATGCCCCACATCCTGCTCCGCTTTATGGCCATTGAGGACGAAAAGAAGCTGGTGCTCAGCCGCCGCATTGCAAGCGTGTGGGTGGTCATTGCCATGACCGCTTCCATCGTCATCGGCATGGTGGGCCTGGGCATGACCAAGGCGGGCGCTCTGGAGTTTCTGAGCGGTTCTTCCAGCGAGACCATCATCGTCCGCATTGCCAGCCTCATCAGCGCTCATGGCGTGCTGGCAGCCGTTCTGGCGGGCCTCATTCTGGCAGGCATCCTGGCCGCTACCATGTCCACGGCGGACAGCCAGATGCTGGCAGCCGCCTCCAGCGTCTCTCAGAACATTTTGCAGGAGTTTGCGCACCTCAAGCTGACCGAGAAGCAGAGCCTGTTTGCGGCCCGCCTGACCATCATCTGCGTCAGCGTGGTGGGCGTGGTGCTGGCCCGCGACCCCAACTCCAGCGTGTTCGGCATCGTCAGCTTTGCATGGGCCGGCTTTGGCGGCTCCTTTGGCGCAGTGGTGCTGTGCTCCCTGTTCTGGAAGCGCTGCAACTGGCAGGGCGCACTGGCCGGTATGCTCTCCGGCGGCCTGATGGTCTTTGTGTGGAAGTACCTCATCAGCCCGCTGGGCGGCGTGTTCGGCATCTATGAGCTGCTGCCCGCATTCCTCACCTCCCTGGCCGTCTGCGTGGTGGTCAGCCTCGTGACGCCCGCCCCCACGGAAGACATTCTGGCCGAGTTCGACGCGGCGAAATAAAGAGCAGAAAAAGCAGAACGCCTGCCGGAAGCTTCCGACAGGCGTTCTTTTGTATTGTTATGCCACCCGCACCACACCGTGTTCCACGCGGTAAACTTTATCGAATTGGTGCATGAACGAACCGGCCACATCATGGGTGATGGCTACCACCATGCAGGGCATGGCGATGAGGTTTTCCATCACCTGCTGGCTGGTGTCAGGGTCCAGGCTGGCAGTGATCTCGTCCGCAATGATGAGGTCATAGCTGCGCAGGGCCAGCCGGGCGATGCCGATGCGCTGGCGCTGGCCGCCGGAGAGATTCTTGCCGTTTTCGCTGATGACGGTATCCAGCCCGTCGGGCAGGGAAGCCACCCAGTCCGTAAGGCCTGCCGCTGCAATGGCGTGGGCCAGCTGTTCGTCTGGGAAATCTTCGTGCAGGCAGATGTTGTTCCGGATGGTATCGTGGAAGAGATACGCCGTCTGGGCGATGTAGCCCACCCGGCGGTAGAGGGCGGTGCGGTCCAGTGTGCGCACCTGTCGGCCGTTGAAGAGGATGTCGCCGGAGTAATCCGGGTAATACTGGAACAGGAGCTTGGCCAGCGTGGATTTGCCGCAGCCGCTCTCGCCCACAAGGGCCACTTTCTGCGCGGCGTCCACGGTCAGGGAGGCATCTTTCAGCACGGGCTCCGCAGTGTTGGGGTAAGCAAAGCGGACGGTTTCGCACTGGATGGACTCAATGGGACCGATGGGCTCCCCCTGCTCGGCCGCCTGCGGCTCCGCCATGGCGGCTTCCAGCCGCTGGCGGATGCCCTGAGAGGACTTGACCTTGGCCCAGCACTGGGCGATCTGGTGGCAGGGGGTGATGACGAAGTTTGCCATGCTGGCGGCAGTGGAAACGGTGCCCATGGTCAGCCGCCCGTCAAAAGCGAGGAAAAGGCCCACCAGCATCACGACGGGGAAGATGAGATTGCTGATGAGGGAGGTGTTGGTCACCATGGCGTTCAGGCTCTGCTGGTAGTCCAGCTCACTCTCCCGGGCCTTGCGGGCGGCTTTCTGGTGGAGAGCGGCATAGGCGTCCTCCCGCAAAAAGCTGCGGATGAGCTCAAACCCGCCCAGAAGCTCTTTGAGCTGCTGGGTGTAACCGGCCATCTGGAGGGAAAACGCGTCCCGGGTGGACTTGAGCCGCTCGTTCATCCGGCGGGGGAGCACCAGCGGCGGGATGGTCACCAATAAAATCGCCAGAAGCATCACCGGGCTGATGTAGAGGTACATGGCCAGCGCGCAGAGCATGATGCCGCCCCAGAACACGATGCTGAACAGGGACATATAGTAATCGTCGTAGAGGGTGCGCAGATCGGTGGTCAGGAGGGAGAGGTAAGCCGCGTCGCCCTCGGCGTTGTACTGGGCCACGGTGCGGTGCAGTACCTGCTCCAGAATGCGCTGGCGCACCTGTTCCACGGCCCCGCAGGCGATTTTGGTAAAGGAGCGGCGGCTCAGCCGCTCAAAGAACCAGCTGCTGAACGTAATGGCAAACACCAGCCCCATGTCCTGTTTTGATTTGGAGTCAATGAGCCATTTGAGCTGGAAGTTTTTCAGCGGGGCAAAGAATGAGACGCCCAGCGTGAATGCCGCAAACAAATGAACCACTGCAAATAATCGTTGACAGTCCGAAGCGGCCAGCCAGATCCTTGGCCTTCTCTTCCCACTGAGAAGCGTCTGCGTAAGTATCGCGCGGGTCGAGGATCGCGGGGTCAACACCGGGCAGAGCGGTGGGAACCTCGAAGTCGAAGTAGGGGATCTTCTTGGTGGGAACATTGTTGATGTCGCCGTTCAGGATGGCGTCGATGATGCCGCGGGTATCCTTGATGGAGATGCGCTTGCCGGTGCCGTTCCAGCCGGTGTTCACCAAGTAGGCCTTGGCGCCGGACTTCTGCATCTTCTTGACCAGCTCCTCAGCATACTTGGTGGGGTGCAGCTCCAGGAAAGCCTGGCCGAAACAAGCGGAGAAAGTGGGGGTGGGCTCGGTGATGCCGCGCTCGGTGCCGGCCAGCTTTGCCGTGAAGCCGGAGAGGAAGTAGTACTGGGTCTGCTCCGGGGTCAGGATGGACACCGGGGGCAGCACGCCGAATGCGTCAGCAGACAGGAAGATGACATTCTTTGCAGCGGGTGCAGAAGAAATGGGGCGGACGATGTTCTTGATGTGGTTGATGGGGTAGGACACACGGGTGTTCTCGGTAACGCTCTTATCAGCGAAATCGATGTGGCCCTCGGCATCCAGAGTAACGTTCTCCAGCAGGGCGTTGCGCTTGATGGCGTTGTAGATGTCGGGCTCGGCGTCCTTGTCCAGGTTGATGACCTTGGCGTAGCAGCCGCCCTCAAAGTTGAATACGCCGTTGTCATCCCAGCCGTGCTCGTCGTCGCCAATGAGCAGGCGTTTGGGGTCGGTGGACAGGGTGGTCTTGCCGGTGCCGGACAGGCCGAAGAACAGGGCGGTGTTCTCGCCGTTCATGTCAGTGTTGGCGGAGCAGTGCATGGAGGCCATACCCTTGAGAGGCAGGTAGTAGTTCATCATGGAGAACATACCCTTCTTCATCTCGCCGCCGTACCAGGTGTTCACGATGACCTGCTCCTTGCTGGTGATGTTGAACACAACAGCAGTCTCAGAGTTCAGGCCCAGCTCCTTGTAGTTCTCCACCTTGGCCTTGGAGGCGTTGTAGACAACGAAGTCGGGCTCAAAGTTCTCCAGCTCCTCAGCGGTGGGCTTGATGAACATGTTGGTGACGAAGTGTGCCTGCCATGCAACTTCCATGACAAAGCGGACGGCCATGCGGGTGTCCTTGTTGGCACCGCAGAATGCATCCACCACGTACAGGCGCTTGTTGGACAGCTCCTTCTGGGCAATGGCCTTCACAGCAGCCCATGCTTCCTGAGAAGCGGGGTGGTTGTCGTTCTTGTACTCGTCGGAAGTCCACCACACGGTGTCCTTGGAGTTCTCGTCCATAACGATGAACTTGTCCTTGGGAGAACGGCCGGTGTAGATGCCGGTCATAACGTTCACAGCGCCCAGCTCGCTGACCTGGCCCTTCTCATAGCCTTCCAGGCCGGGCTTGGTCTCTTCCTCGAACAGCTGCTCGTAGGAGGGGTTGTACACGATCTCAGTCGTGCCGGTAATGCCATACTTGGTAAGATCCAACTTTGCCATGATACTGATACCTCTTCTTTCGTTTCAAATCATCGAACCTCTAAACGCGCTGGCCGTCCCTCAGCCAAAAGGGGGCCGCGCAGCCGATGAAGAAATACGGATGCGTATTCTCCTGTCTATCATTATACATGAATCGCCCCCAAAATCAACCAGTACAGGGCAGGCTTTTCTGTGAAAATAACAAATTTCATTAAGAATCTTAGGGGATTGCGGTGAATTTGGAAAAAACAAAGCCCCTTTGACAAACGAAAAATAAGGATAACCCTTGAAAATCACAACTTTGATAAAATTTTGGCAAGCTGGGACACATGAACCGGGCAAACCGGACCATAAAAAGGAAAGATGAACCGGAGGTGGAAACGATTTCACCGCATTTTCGATATTTTTCTCTGGTAAAATTTCTTTGCTTATGGTATACTGTACAGACCACAGGGCACTGTCTGCTGCCCGCGGACGATGAAAAGACGCACGCACGCGTGTCACGATATGGAGAACATACCTTATATGAAAACCCTTTACATCTTCCTCACCCGCTCGGGCACCCTGCTGTCCAATCTGGTGTATCACCTCACCGGGGCACAGTATACCCACGTTTCCCTTGCGTTTGACGAGGACCTGAGCACCCTATACAGCTCCACCCGCAAAAACGGCTACACCATGTTCCCGGCGGGCCCCAGCAGAGAGTACCTCAACCGGGGCGTGTTTTTGCAGCGGGAGAATATCCCCTGCGCGCTCTATGCGCTGGAAGTCTCGGAGGAAGCCTATGCCCGGGCCAGACGCCGCGCGGAGCATATGATGAACCACGGCCACCTCTACCGGTTCAACTCGCTGGGGCTGCTGCTCTGCTGGCTGCACATCCGGTGGCAGCGCCGGCGGCACTATTTCTGCTCGCAGTTCGTCGGCGAGGTGCTGGAAAAGAGCGGGGCGGTGGACCTGCCCAAGCACAGCACCCTGATGCACCCCAGTGATTACACCACCCTGCCCGGGCTGGAGTGCCTGTATACCGGCCCGCTGCGGGAGCTGCCCCAGCGCCAGCAGATGGAGCTGGGCGAGGCGGAGAGCGTGGTGGGCGTGTACATCGGGCTGGCCCTCGGCATGGCAAAAAGCCAGGTGCGCTGGGTGCGGCGCTGGCTCTGAGACTGGATTTTTCTGGTGTTTTTGGCCGCTCCTGCGCGGAAAACAGGTGCGGCCAAAAACAATTTTGAAAAATTTGAAATTTCTTGTTGACAAAGTCGGACTCCTATGCTAAAATAATCGAGTCGGGAGCGAAACCCCCGATGCAAAATGGACGTATGGCCCGTTGGTCAAGCGGTTAAGACAGAGGCCTCTCACGCCTTTAACATCGGTTCGATTCCGGTACGGGTCACCATTTTATAGTAGTAAAACGGCTGTACGCCGTTTTATATAGATGCCTCTTTAGTCAGTCGGTTAGAGCACCTGACTGTTAATCAGGGTGTCGCCTGTTCGAGTCAGGCAAGAGGCGCCAGTAAAGCGATGGAAATTTTTCCATCGCTTTTTCTTTTTGTTTGGCCTCAGTTTGGTTGACAGCGAAATGGACAGGGGATATACTTATATCAAAAGATCTCTTGTTAAGGAGAATATGGAGAATACTATGAAACAGATCATTTTGACGGGCGACCGCCCGACCGGCCGCCTGCATGTGGGCCACTATGTCGGCTCTCTGAAGGAGCGTGTCCGGCTGCAGAACTCGGGCAAGTTCGACGAGATCTATATCATGATCGCTGACGCACAGGCCCTCACCGACAACGCCGACAACCCGGAGAAGGTGCGCCAGAACATCCTGCAGGTGGCACTGGATTATCTGGCTGTGGGCATCGACCCTGCCAAGGCGCACATCTTTATCCAGTCCATGGTGCCGGAACTCACCGAGCTGAGCTTCTACTACATGAATCTGGTCACGGTGTCCCGCCTGCAGCGCAACCCCACCGTCAAGGCGGAGATCCAGCAGAAGAATTTTGAAACCAGCATCCCCGTTGGTTTCTTCACCTATCCCATCAGCCAGGCCGCTGATATCACGGCATTCCGCGCGACGACAGTCCCCGCCGGTGAAGATCAGATGCCGATGCTGGAGCAGTGCTGCGAGATCGTGCACAAGTTCAACGCCGTTTACGGCGATACCCTGACCGTGCCCGAGATCGTGCTGCCCCAGAACGCCGCCTGCCTGCGCCTGCCCGGCACCGACGGCAAGGCCAAGATGAGCAAGAGCCTCGGCAACTGCATCTACCTCTCCGAGGAGCCCGAGGACATCAAAAAGAAGGTCATGTCCATGTACACCGACCCCAACCACCTGCGGGTGCAGGACCCCGGCAAGGTGGAGGGCAACCCGGTCTTCATTTATCTGGATGCCTTCTGCCGCCCGGAGCACTTTGCCGAGTTCTGGCCGGAATACCAGAACCTCGACGAGGTAAAGGCACACTACCAGCGCGGCGGTCTGGGCGATGTGAAGGTGAAAGTTCCTGAACAGCGTCATGCAGGCCGAGCTGGAGCCCATCCGCACCCGCCGCAAGGAGTGGGAGCAGCGCCTGCCCGAGGTGGTCGAAATTCTGAAAGAGGGCAGCGCTGTGGCCGAGAAGACCGCCGCCGCCACCCTCGCCGAGGTGCGCAAGTCCATGAAGATCGATTACTTCGAGGATGATAACCTGCTGAAGTGATTTTTTAAGCGGAAAACAAAAAAACCCTCTCTGCCACGGGCAGAGAGGAGTTTTTGTATTTCCAGGAAATCTTTTCGAGATTACAGGCTGCGGTTCTTGATCTCGGCAGTGACCTTTGCGATGAACTCATCCACTTCCATCGTGGTGGTCTCGCCCTTGCGGTCACGGACGGAGACGTTGCCGGCCTCGGCTTCCTTGGCGCCCAGCACCAGCATATAAGGCACGCGATCCACCTGCTGTGCGGCGCGGATCTTGTAGCCGATCTTCTGGTTGTCGTCGTCCAGCACAACGCGGACACCGGCTTCCACCAGCTTTTCGGTCACGCCCTCGGCGTAGTCGAGCGTCTTTTCGGAGACGGGCAGCACCTTGACCTGCGTGGGAGCCAGCCAGGTGGGGAACTTGCCCTTGGTCTCCTCGATGAGGTAGGCCATGAAGCGGTCCAGAGAGCCCAGGATGGCGCGGTGCAGCACCACGGGGGTCTTTTCGGTGCCGTCCTTGTCCACATAGGTCAGGTGGAACTTTGCGGGCAGGCAGAAGTCCAGCTGGCAGGTGGACAGGGTGTACTCGGCACCCACGGCGGGCTTGACGTTGACGTCCAGCTTCGGGCCGTAGAAGGCAGCCTCGCCGATCTCCTCGGTGAACTGGATGCCCAGCTCGGTCAGAACCTCGCGCAGCGCGCTCTCGGCATGGTTCCACATGGCGTCGTCGTCATGGTACTTCTTCTTGTCGGCAGGGTCACGCAGGCTCAGCACGCAGCGGTAATCGGTGATGTTGAAGTCCTTGTAGACCTCAAAGATCAGGTTGCACACGTCAGCCACCTCGCTCTTGATCTGCTCCGGGGTGCAGAACAGGTGGGCGTCGTTCTGGCAGAAGTGACGGCCGCGCTCGATGCCTTTCAGGGTGCCGGAGGACTCATAGCGGAAATCGTGTGCGATCTCGCCGATGCGCATGGGCAGGTCGCGGTAGGAGTGGGGACGGTTGGCGTAGATCATCATGTGGTGGGGGCAGTTCATCGGGCGCAGGACATAGCTCTCGCCCTCCATCTCCATGGCGGGGAACATATTCTCGCGGTAGTGGTCCCAGTGGCCGGAGGTCTTGTACAGGTTCACGGTGCCGATGCAGGGGGTCATGACGTGCAGGTAGCCGCGGGCACGCTCCTTCTCCTTGATATAGTTCTCCAGCTCCTGCCAGACGGTGTAGCCTGCGGGCAGGAACATGGGCAGGCCGCGGCCCACCAGGTCGTCGGTCATGAACAGGCCCATCTCCTTGCCGATCTTGCGGTGGTCGCGCTCACGGGCCTCCTGCTGCTCCTTCTCCCAGGCGTCCAGCTCTTCCTGATTGTGGAAAGCCACGCCATTGATGCGGGTCAGCATCTTGTTTTCCTTGTCGTTCTTCCAGTATGCGCCGGACTGCTGGGTGATCTTAAAGGCTTTCAGGGCCTTGGTGTAGGTCAGGTGGGGTCCGATGCACATGTCAACATATTCGCCCTGCTGGAAGAAGCTGAACTCGGTCTCATCGGCCAGGTCGGCCATGTGCTCGATCTTGTAGTGCTCCTGGCGCTCCTCCATCAGCTTGACGGCCTCGGCGCGGGGCAGGATGAAGGGCTTGATGGCCAGATTCTCCTTGGTGATCTTGCGCATCTCCTTCTCGATGCTGGCAAGGTCTTCGTCGGTCAGCTTGGTGTCGCCGAGGTCAACGTCATAGTAGAAGCCGTTCTCGGTGGCGGGGCCGAAGGCAAAATCAGCCTCGGGGTACAGGCGCTTGATGGCCTGTGCCATGACATGGGCTGCGGTGTGACGGATAACATGCAGTTCCTGGTCCTGCGGGCACTCGTCCACATGGCCGTCCTTATAGATGATCTTCATGATAATACTCCTTTTTCAACCTGAAACTTGAAAAGTGTGGAAAACAAAAAAAAGCGCTTCACCCCGTCTGTCATTACGGGATGAAGCGCCTGAACATAAAATTCAGCAGCGTTCCACGGTTCCACCCGAATTGCGCGGCCTTAAAAAGCCGCGCCACTCGCTATGCTGTAACGGGCATACCCGGCAGAGGTTCGCCTCTGCACTCTGCGGTGGTAGGGTCTCCGGGCACGGTAAGCCGCTTGCAGCACCCGGGGCTCCGGGGCGGCTCTCTCTGCATCGTGTGGGGGAAGATCCGGTTTGTCCGCATCGACGATTTACACAGGATGAAACTACTGTGATTGTAGCACGCCCGGTGGGAAAAATCAAGGGCAAAACGATGGAAAAATCAATGGTGCAGCCTTGCTTCCCACCTGGCCGTGTACTCCGAGTGGAATTTATCGCTGAGGAATGTCTGGCTGCTGTACAGGCCATGATAGCCCGAGAGCATATAACTCAGCCCGCAGCCCAGCGCGATCAGCTCCAGCCCGGCCCCGCCAAACAGCTCATAGGCCAGCAGGAGGGAGGGGACGAGGGTGTTGGCGGCACCGCAGAAGACAGCCACCATGGCCACGGCAGCCGAAAACCCGGCGGGCAGGCCCAGCAGAGGGCCGAACACGCAGCCAAAGGTGGCGCCGATATAAAAGCTGGGGACGACTTCGCCGCCTTTAAAGCCGGAAGCCAGGGTGATCGCCGTGAGGAGGATTTTGCAGAGAAAGTCCCACGGCAGGGCCTGCCCCTGCTCGATGGCAGCGGTGATGACGCCCATGCCCGCGCCGTTGTACCGCCCTACTCCCATCAGGTAGGAGAGAGCCACGACCACCACGCCGCCAAGGACTACCCGCACCCAGGGGTTGGGCAGCCGCTTGGGAAGCTGGTGTTCTGCTACATGGAGCAGCAGACAGAACAGCCGGGTGACGGCCGCACAGGCCACGCCCAGCAGAGCGACCTGCAAAACGGGCAGGATGCCCAGCGCCGGGACGGCGGAAAGGGCAAAGCGGGTGGGGGCGATGCCGCAGGCCAGCGAGACGCCGTAGGCCAGCAGGGCCGCACAGAACCCGGGCACGAACGCCACCGAGAAGCTCAGGCCCACGTCCTCCACCATGATGCCGAAGAGGGTCGCCGCCAGCGGCGTGCCGAACAGCGCCGAGAAGAACGCCGCCATGCCGCAGGCCGTGGCCGTGCGGCGGTCATGGTCGGAGAAGCGGAAGAGCTTTGCGATGTTGTAGCCGATGCTGCCGCCCATCTGGAGCGCCGCGCCCTCACGGCCGGCCGAGCCGCCGCAGAGGTGGGTGAGCACAGTGCCCAGAAAGATGGCCGGCACCAGCAGCGGGCTGACGCTCTCGCCGCTGTGGACGGCCCGGATGACATTGTTGGTGCCAACGCCCTCGCACTTGGTTCCTTTATAAAGGGCTACGATGGCAAGGCCCGCCGCGGGCAGCAGCCAGAGCAGCCAGCCGTGGGCACCCCGCAGCTCGGTGACGGCCTCTACCGCCAGATGGAACGCGGTGCCGATGCCGCCGCACAGCAGGCCGATGGGCAGGGCCAGCACCAGCCAGCACAGCAGCATCCGGGCCATCTCCCTGGCGGAGCGGGCAGCGCGGGAGAACGATTCGCTCATAAAATACACATCCTCACTGGTAAGATCTTTACCGTTCCACTGTAGCATACCCCAAACCCGATGTCAAGAAACGACAAGGCCCCCGCTCCCTTTGTGCGGAAAGGAGCGGGGGCTGCCATTGTGGATTCAGAAAAAGGAAAAAGGAGAAAAAAGGAGAACATTTATGTCACGCCCAAAGGGCGGGACAGCGGTTGAATGGGGCAGGGCGGTCATTCCACGTCCTGCAGGGCGGCAAAGTCCTCTTCGCCCGTGCGGATCTTCACGACCCGGGTCACGTTGTAGACCCACAGCGGGAGATCGAGCCCCAGGTGCGAGTAATCTCCCTGAATGAACGGGTCGAACCCGCCGATCAGAGCGCCCGTGCCGCCGAACATGATGCCGAAGCCGATGAGCCAGTAGCACGGGGTGCCAATGCAGAAATCCATCATATTCTTCATCAGAATATTGCCGGTGTTCTTGGCACGGTTGTTTTGGAAATTACAGCAGGGTCTTGACGTATGCTGCCAGCTCCTCGTCCTTGCAGGAGGCGAAGAACAGCTCGCTGAACTTCTCGCCGGCCACAGCGCCCCTGAGCAGGTCCGGATCGATGCTCTTCAGGCAATCGATGAGGGGCTTAAAGGTGGCAGCGCGGACGCCGTCCAGGATCTTCTTGTTCCGCTGCTCGGGCTCCACGCGCTCCTTGGGGTAGCCCTGGCCGTGGCCGAAGCCGAACAGCTTCTCAAAGCAGTACTCCAGGTTGAGCTCGCCGCCCCAGCCAAAGCCCTTGGCAAACGGCATGGCCACGGCGTTGCCGTCGTTGACATGGGCAAAGGTGTAGGCGTCCACGGGGTCTTCCACATGGCCGCAGATGACACCGGGGAAGCTGTTCAAAGCCAGCATGGCACCCTCGCCGGTGCCGCAGCCGGTGATGACGTAATCGGCCGCGCCGCTGTTGAGCAGGATGGCGGCCAGAATGCCGCACTGGACATAGGTCAGCTGGGCCTTGTCATCGGCTGCGTACATGCCGTAGTTGACTACCTCGTGGCCCATGGGCTCCACCACTTTTTTCAGGGCGGCTTCAATGATGCCGTTCTTGGCAGCCTGGCTGTTCTCGTTGATGAGTGCGATCTTCATTCCAATATCCCTCCGTTTGGTCTGTTTGCGCAATCAAATGCGGTTCTCCTGTGCTCTAGGATAACATGGTTTCCCGGCGGTGTCAATGTTCCTGTGTGGGGGTGCTTCCGCCCAGTTTCTTTTTCTGCTGTCGGGCCATAATGGGCATGAGCAGCGGCGTGGGCACAAAGTGCTGGGCGGTGGTGGCAGCCCGCATCAGGGCCGAGGGCACGATGATGGTCTTGCCCCGCAGCATCCCGCGCATGGCTTCCTCCACACAGAGGGCGGGGGAAATGCCCTTGAGGGCAAACACCACCCCCGCCCGGTCGTTGAACTCGGTATCCACCGGCCCCGGGCAGAGCGCACACACATAGACCGGGCTGTGCAGCTCCTGCAGCTCCCGGGCAACGCCCCGGGTCAGGCTGACCACATAGGCTTTGCTGGCATAGTAGCCCGCCATATAGGGCCCGCCGGGCAGCAGCCCCGCCGAGGAGGCCACGTTCAGCACCGTGCCAAAGCCCTGGGCCTGCATTTTCTGCACCGCGAACTTGCACAGCTGGTGCATGGCCAGCACGTTGACTTTGGCCATGGAGAGCTCGGCCTCGGTGCTGGTCTCCAGATAGCTGCCGCACACGCCAAAGCCCGCGTTGTTGATAAAAATGTCGATCCGCTCCTCGGCCAGCTCCTCACACAGGCGAGTACACTCGCTCTCCCGGGCAAGGTCGGCGGGGAGGACGCGGCAGAACGTGTTATACTTTGCCAGCAGCTCGGCGGCCAGCTGATCCAGCCGCTCCCGGCGGCGGGCGGTGAGGATGAGGCGGAAGCCGAGCTTGGCATACCGGCAGGCAAACTCCCGGCCGATGCCGGAAGAGGCTCCGGTGATCCAGACAGTCTTGTGAGACATGGGGATACTCCCTTTCTGCGTTTTTTTCTTATTGTACCACAGGTCCGGGCAAAACAAAAGCGATGCCGAGGCATCGCTTTTGCAGGGGGGTCATGCTTTTACGGTTTTGGCAGCCAAGGCTTTCGCGGGCTTCATCAGCAGGATGCAGATCCCGTTGAAGACGAGGGAGCCGACGATGTACACGAAGAAGAACCGGGGCAGGTTGGCCGCAAAGGTCTCCGCGTCGATGCAGGCCACAGTCAGGTAGGCAAAGCCCACGTTGTTCAGCACCTTGGGTGCGTAGGGGTGCAGGATGATGAGGATGAACAGCACCACGGCCAGCGGCAGCAGCAGGCCCAGCATCCCGCCCAGAACAGGCGTCAGCGCACCGATGGCCAGCATCGCCAGCACCGTGAGCACCATGCCCACGAGGCCGCCCAGCTCCACGGATAGGAAGCGGTCCTTGATGTCGCCCTCCATGGTAAAGAGCATGATGTTGCTCAAAAAGACGAGCCAGCTGTACTCAAACTCGATGGCGTGGAAAAAGGCGTTGGCGATCAGGATCCACACCACCATCATCAGGCGGAAATAGAGCAGGAAGCGCTTGGTAACGGCTTCGTTCATAAAAGGGAACCTCCATTTTTGGTTTTGGAAAGGAAAAAAGTGTGCGGCTCCATTATACCGTGTTTTACACAGATTGGCAAGCTTTAATTTACAAAATAAGCAATTAAATCTTACTTTAAAGCCTGCCTTGTTGTCCAGGGGCTTTTCGAGTATAATGGAGCTATAAAAAAATCAAGCTTTGGCACAAACAGGAGGCTTTTATTATGAATCAACCCGTTTTGGTGGTCATGGCGGCTGGCATGGGCAGCCGTTACGGCGGCATGAAGCAGATCGACCCGGTGGGCCGCAATGGGCAGGTCATTGTGGATTACTCTCTCTACGATGCCCGCCGCGCAGGCTTTGAGACGGTCATTTTTGTCATCAAGCACGAGATCGAGGATGCCTTTAAGGCGGCCATCGGCGACCGTGTCTCCAAGGTGATGGACGTGAAATACGCGTTCCAGCAGCTGGACGAGCTGCCGGAGGGCTTCTCCATCCCGGAGGGCCGTGTCAAGCCCTGGGGCACCTGCCACGCGGTTCTGGCCGCAAAGCCGTTCATCAACGGCCCCTTTGCCGTCATCAATGCGGACGATTACTACGGCCCGCAGGCATTCAAAGTGATGTACGATTACCTTTCCACCCACGAGGATGGTGAGGTGTACGATTACTGCATGGTGAGCTATCTGCTCAAGAACACCGTCTCGGAAAACGGCAAGGTCTCCCGCGGTGTCTGCCAGGCAAACCCGGACGGCACCCTCCACAGCGTCATCGAGCGCACCCGCATTGAGACCTACGAGGGCGGCATCCACTACACCGAGGATGAGGGCGCTACCTGGGTGGACCTGCCCGGCGAAACGCAGGTCAGCATGAACCTCTGGGGCTTCGGTAAGAGCTTTTTGGAAGAGGCGGACCGCCGCTTTGCGGGCTGGCTGACCGAGCATCTGGCCAAGGACCCGCTCAAGTGTGAGTATTTCCTGCCGCTGGTGGTCACCGAGCTGCTGGAGGAGGGCAAGGCCACGGTCAAGGTGCTGAACAGCACCGATCAGTGGTACGGTGTCACCTACCGGGAGGACAAACCCGTGGTGGTGGCCGGCATCGCGCAGAAGACCGCCGAGGGTCTCTACCCGGAAAACCTCTGGGGCGAACTCTAATTTATAGCAGTTTGCGTTTTTAATGCACAAGCAACATCCGCAAACTGCATATCGCAAATATGCCGTTTCGATAGGCACTATTTTTGAAAATTGCGATAAAAAAATGGGCCGTCCCCGTAGGGACGGCCCATTTTTGGTTCTTCTTATGCAGAGTGCTTGTGCTCGTATTTGAGGCGCTCCCGCAGTTCGTCCAGCGTGAGCTGTTTGGTACCATGGCGCAGTCTGGGGTAGGCGCGGAGCATACGGCCCTTGCCAAAGTGGGCCGTGCGGCGGGTGCGCGCCCGCAGTTCCTCGCTCCGGGCAGCCAGCTCCTCGGCCAGCTGTTCCAGCTGCAGCAGCTCGGCGGTCCGCTCGGCTGTGCCCTTGGCCGCCAGCTTGACGGCCTTGGCGGCTTCGGCCGCATTGAGGCGGGAGATCTCGGAAGCCCGGCGGGCGGCGTCCCGGGCCTCGTCGGCCTTGCGGCGCATGGCCTCAGCCGCTTCCTTGGGCGAAAGCTGGGCAGCGGCGTCCCGGGCCTCGGCAGCGGCCAGCTTGAACTGCAGACGGTTCTCGTCCAGCTTTTGGTCGGCCTCCATGGCGGTGGTGCCCAGGATCTCGGTCATGGCGTCGCTGACGGCGTGGATGCTGTCGGCCACATTTTCCAGGGCGTCCAGCTCCCGGGCCAGGTCAGAGGCGGCCACGGCCGTGACAACAACGTCTGCCGCGTAGACGGCGTAGAGGAAGCACATCAGGAGGAACCCGATGAAAGGCGGCACCAGCTCCACCAACCCGGCGATCGTGGGGTGGATGGCTTTCATCATCACCAGCGTGCCCACGCCCCACAGCAGGGAGAATTCCAGACAGATGTAGCCGCCGATGTTGAACGGCTTATCGCTGTAGTCCCACCAGCGGGTGTGGTAGAGCTTGTAAAGCGCCCAGCCGCCCACCAGCTCCAGCGCACTGGGCAGGATGACGCCGCCGATGTAGAGCGCCAGCGTGCTGTGCTCAAACGGCGTCAGGACAAACAGGACGATGACCATGCCAAAGCCGTAGATGGGGCAGACCGGGCCGTTGAGGAAGCCCCGGTTGACGATCTGGCCTGTCGTGGCGGCGGCATACACCACCTCCAGGCACCAGCCCAGGCAGGAGTAGACGAGGAAATACGCCAGGATCTGATACAGCGTAAAGCCGCAGACCGTGGTGTTGAGAAAAAACGACAAGGACAGCACCTCCCGTTAGTTCTGCGTTTCGGCTTCAGCCTCTGCGGCGGCCTCGGCAGCGGCCATCTTCTTGAGCACCTTGGGCTCGATCCAGGTCACGCTCTCGTCGCCGGGCAGCTTGCGGGCGATCAGGGCCTTGATCTTGATGCCCATTTCGGTGAACATGCCCTCGTGCTCGGTGCGGATGTTCCACTCCGGCTCGTTCTCGTGCAGGTCAAAGGTCATCCACTCGATGTCGTAGCCGGAAGCGGGGAAGTACTCCAGACTGTCGCGGAACAGGTCATCGTCATCGGTCTTGAAGTAGATCTCGCCGCCGTCCTCAAGGAATGCCCGGTACTGGATGAGCTGGCGGGGGTAGGTGAGGCGGTGCTTGTGGGAGGAACCGTTCTTGCTCCACGGGTTGCAGAAGTTGATGTAGACGCGGCTGACGGTGTCCTCCGGGAAGATGACGTTGTGGATCCGCTCGATGTCGGCGCTCATGATCTTCACGTTGTCAATGGGGCGGTCAGCCGCCTGATAGGCGGCCTCCACTTTCCGCTTGGCCAGGATCAGCACCTTGTCGGTGATGTCGATGCCCAGGTAATTGTTCTCCGGGTGGGCGCAGGCCAGCTGGGAGAGGAAACCGCCCTTGCCGCAGCCCAGCTCCAGCACAAAGGGCTGCTCCGGGCGGGCATACTGGGCGTGCCATTTTCCGCCCAGCACAAAGGGGTCGTGGACGTGGAAGTCGCTGGCCAGCAGCTCAGCGCGGGCATAGGGCTTGAAACGCATTCTCATAGTAATTCAGACTCCTTGTAGTTTGTGTTGATTATTCCCGATTCTTCAAAAATTCCGCTGTCTCTTCGGGTGTGGCGGCGCAGCTGCCCTGGCAGATGCCGGGCTTGCCGCCGCCCCGGCCATTGAGGGCGGTGTTCAGGGCTTTGGTCAGGGCGCGGACATCGCCGTCTGCCTGAGCCAGGCAGTAGCCGGTGCCCTTGTCTGTGGGGGTCAGGGCGGCGCACAGGCCGCTGGTGGCCTCGCTCAGGCGGACTGCCAGCCGGTGCAGGCCGTCCGGGTCCAGTCCGTTCACGATGCGGATGGCGTCCTCCCCGGGGGTCACCAGCTGGGCCATGGTGTCAAACAGCTGGCTGCACAGCCCGAAGTGGGCAAATTTCAGGGCGGTGTACTCCTCGTACACCCGGTGGACGGCGTTGGCCGTCTCGGTGGATTTGGCGCTCAGCAAAGCGCCAATGTCCGCCTGCCGGGCCCGCATGGCCTGGGCTTCCGCAAGGGCCCGCTGGCCGCAGACCACGCTGAGCCGGACGCCGCCCTTGTAGTTTTCGGACGCCAGGATCTTGATCTGGCCCACCTGCCCGGTGGTGGCGGTGTGGGTGCCGCAGCAGGCGCAGACGTCTGCCCCCGGGATGGTCACGATCCGCACCTGGCCCGCGATCTCCTTTTTGCTGCGGTAGGTCAGGGCCGCCAGCTCCTGCGGGGTGGGGTAGGTGATGACCACCGGCACGTCCTGCCAGACGATCCGGTTGGCGGCAAGCTCGGCCTCCCGCAGGCCCTCGGCGGAGATGGGCACGCTGGTGTCCATGCGCACGGCCTCGGAGCCGATGTGGAACCCCACGTTCTCAGCCCCGAACATGGCGTGCAGGATGCCGGAGAGGATATGCTCGCCGGTGTGCTGCTGCATCTTATCGAACCGCCATTCCCAGTCGATGGCTTCGGCGGCCTCGGCCCCGGGCACGGCCCCGGCGGGCAGGGCATCCACCGTGTGCCAGATGACGCCCTCGCTCTCATGGACATCCGTAACGTGGAGCACGGTGCCGTCGGCCAGGGTCAGGGTGCCGCGGTCGGCCGGCTGGCCGCCGCCCTCCGGGTAAAAGACGGTGCCGTCCAGTGCCAGCTTTCCGCCCGTTTTGCCCGGCTCCACAGCAAGGATACGGCCGGTGGCTTCCCTGCGGAACGCATCGGCCTCGTAATATTTTTCAGTGCGCTGCATAGATTTTCCTCCTGAAAACCTCTCCGTCATCGTCGCTTCGCTTGATGACACCTCTCCTGTCAGGAGAGGCTTTGGCAGTCCGTTTTGTTTCCAAGCAGACTCCATTGGGATCATCGAAAACGAAATCTCTCTGCCAAGGGCTCCCCTGATCGGAAAGACTCCCCCGGCCGGGGAGGCGGCACAGAAGTGCCGAAAGGGGAACGGCTGGCGCAAAGCGCCTGAGAGGTTTCATAAGTATACCACGATTTTTGCCTGTGGAAAATAGTCTGCGGTTATGTTATGATAGGAACTAGCATAAAAACGGACAAAACCAAACGAGGAAGGGAACACATCATGCGTGAAAGTGGAATTCTGATGCCGGTGTCCAGCCTGCCCGGCCCCTATGGGATCGGCTGCTTTGGCAAAGCGGCGCTGGAGTTTGTGGATTTTCTGGCCGAGGCAGGCCAGACCATCTGGCAGATGCTGCCCCTGAGCCCCACCGGCTACGGCGACAGCCCCTATCAGAGCTGCTCCGCCTTTGCGGGCAACCCCTATTTCATCGACCTCGACGCCCTCAAGGCCGAGGGCCTGCTCACCGCGGCCCAGCTCAAGGCAGAAGAGTGGGGCGAAAACCCGCTGGAAGTGGACTACGGCACCCTCTACACCAGCCGCTACAAAGTGCTCCGCACGGCTTATCAGGCTTGGCGGGAGCAGTGCGCGGGCCAGCACGGCTGCGCGTTTTATTATCCGGATGATTATTATGCCTTTACCCTCGCCAATGAGGAATGGCTGGACGACTACGCCCTGTACATGGCCCTTAAGACCGAACACCAGATGAAGAGCTGGACCGACTGGCCCCGGGAGTACCGGACGCGGGATGCCGGAGCGCTGGCCCGGTTCCGCGCCGCCCATGAGGAAGAGATCGGCTTCTGGAAGTTCTTGCAGTACAAGTTCGGCACCCAGTGGAAAGCCGTCAAGGACTACGCCAATGCAAAGGGCGTGAAGATCCTGGGCGATATCCCCATTTACGTCTCTGCGGACTCGGTGGACGCCTGGGTGGGCGGCCCCCTGTTTGAGCTGGACGGCGAGGGCCGCTTTGCCCGGGTGGCCGGCTGCCCGCCGGACTATTTCTCGGCGGATGGCCAGCTGTGGGGCAATCCGCTGTATCACTGGCCGTACCATAAACAGACTGGATACGCCTGGTGGGTGCAGCGGGTCCGCCATGCTTTGGGCATTTACGACCTGCTCCGTATCGACCACTTCCGTGGCTTTGATACCTACTGGGCCATCCCGGCGGGCAGCTCCACGGCCTGCAACGGCAAGTGGGAGATCGGCCCCCGGATGGACCTGTTCAACGCGCTGGAAGCGGCCCTCGGCAAGCTGCCGATCATTGCAGAAGATCTGGGCGAATTGGTGCCCAGCGTGCGGGAGCTGCTGGCGGACAGCACGTTCCCGGGCATGAAAGTGCTGCAGTTTGCCTTTGGCGGCGGCGACAACGAGTATCTGCCCCATAATCACGTCAAGAACTGCGTGGTCTACCCGGGTACCCACGATAACACCACCCTGACCGACTGGTGGGTAAATTCTGCCACGGAGAAAGAAAAAGCCACGGCGGCGGCCTACCTCCACCTGACCCCCTGCAAGCCCACCGCCAAGGAGGTGGCCGCGGTAAAGCCGGACGACGCCCGTATTGCCCTGATCCGGGCAGCGCTGGGCTCGGTGGCGGACCGGGTCATCATCCCCATGTATGACTGGCTGGGCCTGGGCGCGCAGGCCCACCTGAATACGCCCGGCAAGCTGGGCGGCAACTGGACCTGGCGTGCAGCGGACGGGTTTGCGAAAACCACGCTGGCCAAACGCGTTCTGGAAGAGTGCGAGGTGTATTGCCGTGCCGAACTCCGGTCTGATTCTGAAACACTTTTAGCAACTTGACGAAAATGTAAAAAAGTTTGAGAAATTTTATGCGTTTTGCTGGTAAGCGTTTCCATTGAGTGCTATAATTACTTTGAACCGGGGCAGGCAACTTCGCGGCCCAGGAGGCAAAGCGTGCCGCAGGGGAGAAAGCGGCGCGCGGATGATGGGGAAAAACGCATGAAGAAAGAATGTACGGAGCAGGACCTGCAGCGGTTTGTGCAGGACGCGAAGCTCGCTTTTGAGGATGTGACCCTGACGGAGCTGGATGAAGACAGCAGCCGTTATTGGCAGGACGATGGCCTCATGGTGGACTACGAGCTGCGCAACGGGCAGGTAGGCTGCGTGCTGCGGCGCCAGATCTTTGCCGAGGGCAAAGTCTGGGAGCTGCAGATGACAGCACCTCTGGCAGGCAGCGGCCTGCCGGAAGACCGGATGACCCCGCGGGAGCGCGAGCTCTGCCGCGAGGATATGAACCACGATTTCCTGACGGGTGTGTTCAACCGCCGCTATTTTGAGACGGAGTTCTGCACCCGCCTGGATGAGTGGGCCGACCAGCACCGCTGCGCCTCGCTGGCGCTGGTGGCGCTGGACAACGCCGACGCCCTGCGGGCCGGGTATGGCCCGGTGGTGATGAGCCAGCTGGTCTGCTTTGTGGCAAACCAGTGGAAGAAGCACTTTGACCGCCCGGCGGAACGGGTGGTCTGCCGCCTGGCCGACAGCCTGTTTGTGATCGGCTGTGCGGACAAGAACTGCAAGGAGCTGGAGGAAGAGCTGCACACCCTCTATGGCCAGATGCCGCACGAGTGTGTGGCGTCCGTGGGCCTGATGAAGATGGTGCCCATCCCGCAGTCCATTGCCGTGGCCTGCACCAGTGAGGTGCGGGGCCGCAACTGGGAGGCCGTGTTCCAGCTCTGTCGGCAGCGGCTCGAGGCCGTGCAGCAGGCGGGCGGCGATCAGGTCAGCCAGTCCTGAACCACAACGGATAAAAGAGCCCCCTTTTGGAGACGCTAAGGCCAAAAGGGGGCTCTTTTTGTATGGAAAATCAGAAAAACGACAACCTCAACCTGCTGGAAGCCGTGGTGCAGAATACCGAGATGGGCAAAAACACGCTGGAGCAGATCGTGCCCATGACGGAGGAACCCCGCTTCAAGGCCGAGCTGCTGCGGCAGCGGAATATCTACCGGGAACTGAACCAGGAGGCGCGCACGGCCATCACGGCCTGCGGCGGCACGGCCCAGGGCCAGAGCACCATGGCAAAGCTCAACACCAAAATGGGCATCAGCATGAAGACCCTGACCGATAGATCCACCCGGAATCTGGCCGAAATGCTCTCCGAGGGGAGCAGCCAGGGCGTCATGGACTGCATCAAATCCCAGAAAGACTACCCGGACGCCGCGCCCGGCTCCAAGCGGCTGATGCAGAACCTGGGATTTTGAGGAGGACAACCGGATCAAATTGGAACAGTTTCTATAACAAAAAACAGGCTGGCAGCGCCAGCCTGTTTTTGTATCCGCGAGGTTACAGGGATTCGACCATAGCTGCCACGATCTTGGTGGCGGTGGCAACGTACTCTGCGATGCTGAACTTCTTGACCACCAGCACCTCGTGGCCGTCCTCGTCGGCGTTGTCGCTCATGGCGCGCAGGATGACGCAGGGCACGCCGTTCTTGGCGGCGATCTGGCTCACAGCCGCGCCCTCCATCTCCACGCAGTCCGGGGCACACTTGGCCTCGATGGCGGCCTTGGTGGCGCTGTCGCCCACAAACAGGTCGCCGGTGGCGATCTTGCCCGTCAGCGACTGGACGCCGCAGGCGGCGCAGGCAGCCTCGGCGGCGGCGATGAGGGCCGGGTCACCGGAGTATTCTTTCAGGTAGGGCGGGTTCTGGCAGATCATGTCCAGCTGGGCGTCGTGGTAGAGCACCGTTTTGCCAATGACCACATCCCCAATGCCGATCTTGCTGGTCATGTTGCCCGCAATGCCGGAGAAGATGATCTTCTCGGCCCCGAACCTGGTGATGAGCACCTGGGTGGTGGCGGCGGCATTGGCCTTGCCCATGCCGGCACAGCAGACCACCACCTGCTTGCCGGCCAGCGTGCCCTTGTGGTAATCCACGCCGCCGTAGGGCTCCACGGTGACGTTTTCCAGCTTTGCACACAGCTGATCGACTTCATCGGGCATTGCGCCCATAATACCGATAATCATAATTTTGATCCTTTTCCTGAGAAGCTCCCCTGACAGGGGAACTGTCGAACGAAGTGAGACGGAGGGGTTTAGACGTTGAACAGGAACTCGATCACATCGCCATCGTTGACAACGTATTCCTTGCCCTCGGTGCGCTGCAGACCCTTGGCCTTGACGGCGGCGTAATCGAAGTTGTTGGCTTCCAGATCGCTGTAGCCAATGACGCTGGCACGGATGAAGCCACGCGCTCAAAATCGCTGTGGATCTTGCCGGCAGCCTGCGGGGCCTTGGTGCCCTTGCGGATGGTCCAGGCGCGGCACTCTTTCTTGCCGTCGGTCAGGAACGAGATCAGGCCCAGCAGGTCGTAGCTGGCGGTGATGAGGTTGTCCAGGCCGCTGGCCTCAATGCCCATCTCGGCCAGGAACTCTTTTTTCTCCTCGGGGAGTAATCGGCGATGTCCTCCTCGGTCTTGGCGCAGATGGGGATGTAGCGGGCACCCTCCTCTTTCGCGCGGGCAGCCACCAGCGGGACATACTTGTTGTTCTCGATGCCCTCCATCAGGTCATCCTCGCCCACGTTGCAGGCATAGAGGACGGGCTTTGCGCTCAGCAGGCCCATCTCGTGGAGTACGGTCTGCTGTTCGGCGTCGCTCTCATCAAAATCAAAGCTGCGAGCGGGCTTGCCGGCGCTCAGGTGGTCAGCCAGCTGCTGCAGCCAGGCTGCTTCGGCAGCGGCGCCCTTGTTGTTGCCGCTCTTGGCGGCTTTGGCCATCCGGCCCGCGCGGTTCTGCACCACCTCAAGGTCGGACAGGATCAGCTCGTAGTCGATGGCATCGATGTCGGCAATGGGGTCCACGGCCTCGGCCTTGGAGACGTCCTCCACCACATGGATGATGTTGTCATCGTCAAAGCAGCGCACCACATGCACGATGGCGTCGCACTCGCGGATGTGGCCCAGGAACTTGTTGCCCAGGCCGGCACCCTGGCTTGCACCCTTGACCAGGCCTGCAATGTCCACGAACTCCACGATGGCAGGGGTCTTCTTGTTGGTGTCCCAAACCTCGGCCAGCTTGTCCAGCCGCTTGTCAGGCACGGCCACGATGCCGCTGTTGGGCTCAATGGTGCAGAACGGGTAGTTGGCAGCCTCCGCGTTCTTGGTGGAGGTGATGGCGTTGAACAGAGTGGATTTGCCCACATTTGGCAATCCGACGATACCCAGTTTCATATAAAATACGCTCCTTACACGTGGTGAACATAATAATACATCTATCATTATACGCAAAGGGGGGAGGGGAGCGCAAGAGGCAGCACAGTGAGAAAATGTTTTTCACCCACAAGATGAATTTTGCGTGTGCAGCCAACTGAAATTGTTGGTTTTGACGATTAAAAAGAAATTAAACCGATGGGTATTTGTGAAAATGCTCATAATTTGTCGTACTATTTGTCATTAACGATGATTTTGTAAAATATAAGTTAAAAATTATTGACATTTATGTCACAAAAAGAATACGCTGGGGTCAGCAGGGAAGCAGGAGCCTTCCCATCAAAATGCAAAGGAGGAAGCAGTATGGTATAAAGTACCCGGCCAGTTCCGGAAGGGATGGATCATGGGCTGAAAAGCTCTTCTGCTCCGGAATGCCGGGAGAGTATGAAGAAGAAACGAAATCGCTCTGCACAAAGCGGAGCCAAAAGAAAAGGAAGATGAAACGAATATGGAAAAGAACATGTTCATTCGGATCCTGAACAGTGAGATGGAGCTTGCTACCGGATGTACGGAGCCCGGTGCCGTGGCACTGACCGCCGCCGAGGCGGGGTGCGCACTGCGTCGGGCGGGAGCCAACACGGTGGAAGAGGTGCTGGTGAGCGCCAGCGTCAACATCATCAAAAACGCGATGTCGGCGGGCATCCCGGGCACTTCCTACGAGGGCATGGATTACGCGGCCGCCATCGGCGCGGTGGGCGGTGAACCGGTCCACCTGCTGGAGGTCATGAACTATGTGGCCCCGGAGCAGGTAGAGCAGGCGGCAGCTCTCGTCAAAGCAGGCAAGGTCGAAGTGAAAGTGGCACAGGTGCCCCAGAAGCTCTATGTGGACGTGACGGTCAAGGGCGAGGGACACACCGGCCGTGCCGTGGTCCGGGACCTGCACACCAATGTGGTGCTGGTCCAGCAGGACGGCGAGACCACGCTGGACAAGACGAACGCCGCGGCCCAGTCTCCGGACGGACGCGACCTGGTGCCGCCGGAAGAGATCGCCGCGTTCCTGACCGTGAAGTCCATCTGGGATTACTGCACGGAGGAGCTTGACCCGCTGCATGACCCCATCGACATCATCCGCAGCGCCGTCAAAGTGAACACCGCCATCAGCGAGGAGGGCCTCTCCAAGGAGTACGGCCTGGCCATTGGCCGCAACCTGGAGCTGAACTGCCGCAAGGGCCTGATGACCCGCGACCTGACCACCAATGCCATGATCATCGCCTCGGCGGGCGCGGACGCCCGGATGGCGGGTGCCCCGGTCTCGGTGGTGGCAAACTCCGGCAGCGGCAACCAGGGCATTACGGCCACCATGCCGGTTGTGGCAGCGGCCCGCTGGCTGGACATCGACGAAGAAAAGATGCTGCGGGCCGTCACTCTCTCCAATCTCATCGCTATCCGGATCAAATCCAAGTTTGGCCGCCTGAGCAACCTCTGCGGCGCGACCGTGGCCGGCACCGGTGCCGCCTGCGGCATCACCTACCTGCTGGGCGGCGGCTACCATGAGATTTGCTGTGCCATCCAGAACATGGTAGGCAACGTGACCGGTATGGTCTGCGACGGTGCCAAGGCGGACTGCGCCCTCAAGATCTCCACCTGTGTCAACGCGGCCTGCCAGGCAGCGGCCATGGGCACGCGCGGCATCCGGGTGCAGAGCACCGACGGCATCATCGAAGACAACGTGGAATACACGCTGGACAATTTTGCGACCCTGAGCACCCACGGCACCAGCGACAAGGTCATCCTGGACCTGATGCTGAACAAACATCTCCCCGAAGCGGAGTAACCTCTCTGGCGGCATACGGCTGCCGGAAAAATCATGTGCAAAAACCCTGCATCCCATGCAGGGAGGAAAAGGGGTACTATTTATGAAAAAGCTACTGAACAATCTGCCGTTCCGGCTGCTGCTGGGCATCGTGATCGGCATTATCCTGGGTCAGGTCTTCCCGCTGAGTTTCATGCGGGTGGTCGTTACCCTGCAGTACATCATGGGCCAGCTCATCACGTTCTGTGTCCCGCTCATCATCATCGGCTTTATCGCACCGTCCATCACCAAGCTGGGCAAGAACGCGTCCCGCCTGCTGGGCGTGGCGGTTGTCATCGCTTACGTTTCGTCCATCTGCGCGGCCTTTATGAGCACCGGTGCCGGCTACGCGCTGATCCCTCACCTGTCCATCGACACCGAAGTCGCTGGCCTGCGGGAGCTGCCGGGCGTTGTGTTTGAGCTGAATATCCCTCAGATCATGAGTGTCATGAGCGCGCTGGTCCTCAGCGTGCTGGTTGGCCTGGCCGCTACCTGGACCAATAGCAAGCTCACCTGTGATTTCCTGGCCGAGTTCCAGAACATCGTGCTGGACATCGTCAGCAAGATCATCATTCCCATCCTGCCGTTCTACATTGCCACCACGTTCTGCAACCTGAGCTATGAGGGCATGATCACCCGCCAGCTGCCGGCGTTCCTCCAGATCATCATCATCGTCATGATCGGACATTATATCTGGATGGCCGTCCTGTATCTGCTGGCCGGCGCTTACTCCGGGAAAAACCCCTGGGAAGTGATCCGGCACTACGGCCCCGCTTATCTGACGGCGGTGGGCACCATGTCCAGTGCCGCCACGCTGGCGGTGGCGCTGCGCTGCGCCCGCAAGAGCAAGGTCCTGCGCAAGGATATGGTCAGCTTTGGCATCCCCCTGTTTGCCAACATCCATCTGTGCGGCTCGGTCCTGACGGAAGTGTTCTTCTGCATGACCATCTCCAAGATCCTCTACGGCAAGCTGCCCAGCATCGGCACCATGATCTTGTTCTGCCTGCTGCTCGGCATCTTCGCCATCGGCGCTCCCGGCGTCCCCGGCGGTACGGTCATGGCCTCTCTGGGCCTGATCACTGGCGTGCTGATGTTTGATGACGCCGGCACCGCCCTGATGCTGGCCATCTTCGCCCTGCAGGACAGCTTCGGCACCGCCTGCAACGTCACCGGCGACGGCGCTCTGACCCTGATGCTGACCGGCTACGCCGAGAAGCATGGGATCCAGGAGAACCAGAACATCGAGAGCCCCATCCTGTAACCAAAACATTCTTCCACCAAGAACCTCACACCAAGAACCTCAATGGAAACACTGGCCCCAGCGGCAAGATCAGCCAGCCGCTGCAGCGGCAGAGAAGGGCGGCCCGGAAACGGGCCGCTCTTTTCGTGCTGTGGGTCAAAGCACTCCATTGGAACAAAAAATGTACAAAAGCTTCTTTATTTTGTCATAACTGTTCCGTATAATAAAAGATAGGGACTCATTGGAAATTTGCGGCCACCCGCTCCCGGCGGGCCTGCTTTACAACAAATACAGAGGAGGAACACTCTCATGGCAAACGAAAAGATCCTCGTTGTGGACGACGATACCAACATCTGCGAGCTGCTGCGGCTCTACCTGACCAAGGAGGGCTATCAGGTCACGACGGCCAACGACGGCGAAGAGGGCCTTGAGAAATTCAACCAGGTCAAGCCGGATATGGTGCTGCTGGACGTGATGATGCCCCGGCTGGACGGCCTGGAGGTCTGCCGCCGCATCCGCAAGCTGGGCAACACCCCGGTGATGATGCTCACGGCCAAGGGCGAGACCTTCGATAAGGTGCTGGGCTTCGAGCTGGGCGCAGACGATTACATGGTCAAGCCCTTTGACGCCAAGGAAGTGGTGGCCCGCATCAAGGCGGTGCTGCGCCGCTGCCAGAATTCCTCCGCCGCGGCGGAAAGCACCGAGGGCGTCATTGAGTTTGACAACCTGCGGCTGGATATGAACAGCTATGAGCTGCGGGTCAAGGGCAAGGTGGTGGAGGCTCCGCCCAAGGAGCTGGAACTGCTCAACTGCCTGGCTTCCCACCCCAACCGTGTGTACACCCGCGACCAGCTGCTGGACGAGGTGTGGGGCTTTGAGTATTACGGCGATTCCCGCACCATTGACGTGCATGTCAAGCGCTTGCGCGAGAAGCTGGCAGGGGCCTCTGATAAATGGGAGCTCAAGACCGTGTGGGGCGTGGGTTATAAATTCGAGGTGCGTCAGTAATGCGCAAGAGTATTTCCGTGGCGTTCTTCTCCACGGTGTCCACCCTGATGGTGCTGGGCATCGTGTTGATGGGCGGTTCGGAGTGGGTGCTGTTCAAGAATTATTTTGCTAAGGACCGCTACGCCACGCTGGATGAGGTGGTCAATGTCACCCGGCGGACAGCGCAGTATCTGGTGCAGGAGGCGGCTCTGCCGGAGGGCGACGAGCTGGACGCCCTGAGCACCAAGCTGGAGATCATCGGCGAGAGCGCGGAGGCCTATCTGTTCTTCACCGACAACGAGGGCAACGTGCTCATCGCCTCCAACCCGGACAAGCTCAGCGGCTGCGCTGTGCCGGAAGCGGTGCTGCAGAAGACCGACGCGGCACCGGAAAACTACCACCTCTTCAGTACCATGGACGGCGTGCTCACGGAGAAAAGCTATGTCTCGGCCAGTGAGCTGCGCTCGGAGCGGGGCGGACACAGCGGTTATGTCTTCCTCTGCTCCTCCGGTGAGCAGCTGACCGAGTTCAAGCAGCAGTTCTGGTCCAACTTCCTGCTGTCGGCCTGTGTGATGCTGCTCTGCGCCAGCATCCTGACCAAGATGCTGATGCACAAGCTTACCGACCCGCTGCAGAAGGTGACGGATGCCGCCCAGCGGTTTGGCGGCGGCGACCTCTCGGTCCGTGTGGAGGGCGTCGAGGGCGAGGGCGAAGTGGCCGACCTTGCCCGCACCTTCAACCGCATGGCAGACAACATCCAGATGAACGACAACTCCCGCGGTCAGTTCATGGGCAACATCGCCCACGAGCTGCGCACCCCTATGACCACGATCAAGGGCTTCATCGACGGCATTCTGGACGGGACCATCCCGCCGGAGATGCAGAACCACTATTTGCAGCTGGTCAGTGAGGAGACCGGGCGGCTGGCCCGGCTGATCCAGAACATGCTGGACCTCTCCAAGCTGGAAAGCGGCGAGTATCAGGTGAACGCCCGGATGTTCAACATCTGGGAGACGCTGACCGGCGTGGCCCTCTCGGCAGAGCAGCGCATCAACGACGGCATGATCGACATTGACGGCCTGACCATGGACGAAAAAGTCCTCGTCTACGCCGACCCGGACCTCATCCATCAGGTGGCCTACAACCTGCTGGACAACGCCATCAAATTCACCCCGGCAGGCGGCACCATCCGCTTCTCGGTGGAAAAGCTGGGCCCTGAAGTGGAAATCTCGATCTGGAACTCCGGCCAGGGCATCAGCCCGGAGGCACTGCCCTATGTGTTCCAGCGGTTCTATAAGGAAGACCGCTCCCGCGGGCTCCATGCCCGGGGTGCCGGCCTGGGCCTGAACATCTGCAAGGTGCTGGTGAACCTCTCCGGCGGTCAGATCCGGGTGGAGAGCCAGCAGGGCGAGTGGTGCAAGTTCGTCTTCACCCTGCCCACCCAGCCGCCCAACCCCGGCGAGATGAAGCGCCTGCCCGACGAGAGCGGACGCCCCGGCGCGGTGGAAGACCCCGCCAGCATGAAACCTGTCAACTGAATCACGGCAGTCAGACTACCCCGGGCGCTCGGGATGGTCTGGCTGCTTTTACATTTGCTGCGGCGGATTGCGTTCTTTCCGTGAAAAACACGGCCGCGGGTTTGATTTTTTGCCCGTTTTCATGTAAACTAAAGAGTAACCATGTCAGGGCTGTTTCCCACCGCAAAAACGACGGTTTTGACATGACTTGCAGAATAAAATTCTCTAAAAATAACGGAGAGTAAATCAAAATGACGATCGTAAGTCCTTCGATTCTTTCAGCCAATTTTTCCTGCCTGGGTGCAGACTGCCGCATGGTGCTGGATGCCGGTGCACAGATGCTGCATTACGACGTGATGGACGGCCACTTTGTGCCCAACATCAGCTTTGGCGTGCCCGTGCTCAAGAGCCTGCACAAAAATCTGCCGGATGCCTTTTATGATGTGCACCTGATGATCAGCCATCCGCTGCAGTATGCGGAAGCCTTCATCAAAGCCGGTGCCACCCTGTACAACTTCCACCTTGAGTGCGAGGACGATATCCAGGCCACCATCGATGCCGTCCGGGCGCTGGGCTGCAAGGTGGGGCTGACCATCAAGCCCGGCACCGAGCCGCAGGCGCTGGCACCGTATCTTGACCAGCTGGACCTTGTGCTGGTGATGAGCGTGGAGCCCGGCTTCGGTGGCCAGAAGTTCATGCCCTCGGCACTGGACAAGCTGCGCTGGCTCAAGGCGGAGCGGGAGAAGCGCGCTGCCCACTATCTGCTGGAAGTGGACGGCGGCGTGGACGCCAGGACGGCTCCTCTCGCGCGGAGGCCGGGGCGGACATCCTGGTGGCAGGCAGCGCCGTGTTTGGCGCAGCCGACCCGGCGGACGCGGTGCGTCAGCTGGCCGCGCTGTAAGGAGCTGCCCATGGAAGAAGCATTGATCCAATGGCAGGAGCAGGAGCTGACCCAAACGGGCCACTATTACAAGCACATCTGCTGGATGGCGGTGCCGCTGCTCTGGATGTCCTGCTATTTCTACGGCCCGCGCCCGCTGCTGCTCTGCGGTGTGGCATTGCTGGTGGGCAACCTGTGCGACCGCCTCATCTCCCTGCTGCGGCGCCGGGTGTACCAGCCCAAAGATTATTCCAACGAGAGCTTTGCCCTCATCATCGCCCTGCTGATGCCCGCCACGGTGGACTGGTATGTTCTGGTGGCGGCGGTGCTGGCGGGCGTCCTCATCGGCAAAGAGGTGTTCGGCGGCTACGGCAGCTATCCGTTCCACCCGGCCGCTGTGGGTTATGTGGTGGCCGCGGTCTCCTGGCCGGAGCAGGTGTTCCGGTATCCGCAGCCTTACGCGAGTATCCCGCTCTGGGATGCCTCCGGCGTGGCCGTGTCCAGCACCATCTCGGACACCCTGCGCAGCGGCGGCACCCTCAACATCAGCACCCTTTCCCTGGGGCTGGGCGAGTACGCGGCCCCCATGGGCACGGGTGCCGCCCTGGTGCTGGTGGCCTGCGGGCTGTTCCTCTGGGTGCAGAAAGACATCCGCCTCAGCGCGACGCTGAGTTTCCTCATCACCAGCGCGGTCATCGTGTTCCTGTTTCCCCGGCAGGTGGGCCTGGACAACGGCCCGCTGCTGATGAATCTGGCGTTCCGCCTGCGCTGTGTGCGGGACGAGCTGCTCACGGGCGCCATGCTGTTCAGCGCCGTGTTCCTCCTCAACGAGCCCTACACCTGCGCCCACCACCGGCGGGGCCGCATCCTGTACGGTGTGCTGATGGGCGTTGTGACCGTGAGCTTCCGCTATTTCGGCGTCTATGAGACCGGTGTCTGCTTTGCGCTGCTGGTGGTCAACAGCATTTCCGGCTGGATGGACCGCACCGAGACCCATCTCTATGCACTGCTGCACTCCCGGAAAAACGCGGGAGATGCCGCCGGAAAGGAGGGGGCCGAATGAGACGTTCTGTTGCTGAAATGATCGTCCGGGACCCGGAAAAATACGCACACCACGACCGTGTGTTCCTGAATAACCCGGTGGTCATGCAGGGCATGGGCCTTGCCCCGCTGGTGGTGCTTGCCACCACGGGCAAAAACGCCCTGATGCTGGCGGTGGCCGTGGCGCTGCTGCTGACGCCCTCCCGGATGCTGGCCTGTCTGCTGAGCCGGGCGTTCCCCCTGCGGGACGAGCAGCCCGCCAAAGAAGAACTGGAGAAAAAACTGCTGCCCCGCGGCCTCATCTACAGCGGCAGCGCGGCAGTGGTGTATCTGGCCGTGTACCCCATCCTGAACGCGCTGTTCGGCGTGAGCCTGCTGGTGCTGGGCATCTACCTGCCCATGCTGGTGGTGGAGCCGCTGCTGACCTACCGTTTTGGCCGCGTGCAGGAGACCATGCAGAAAGCAGTCTCCAAGGGCCTGCGCATCACGCTGGGCTATGCTTTGCTGCTGCTCCTGCTGCTGGGCTGTGTGCGGGAGTGGATGGCACTGGGCACGGTGTTCGGCCTGCCGCTGCTCAGCCGCCCGGTGCTGCCCATGGCAAGCATGCCGGCAGGCGGCTTTATCGTGCTGGGCATCCTGTGCGCCATCTGGCGCGCCCTGGCCCAGCACCGGAAAAATTACCTGAAGACAGAGGCCCGCAATACCGTGGCCGTGCATCACCAGAAGGAGGCGAACCGCGAGCATGAGTGAAGTCCTGCGTGCCGTTGGCATCTTCTGCAGCTATGCGGTGCTGGCCGTCTTTGCACAGAACGCGGTGTTCACCCGGGGCCTCGGCGTGTCCCGCCTCGTGCAGCTGGTGGGCGACGACCGCACCAGCAGCTGGTGGTTTGCGCTGCTGCTCTGTGTCACCCAGCTGCTGGTGGCCCCGCTGGCGTTCTACGCCGGCCAGCTCATTGCCCCGCTGGCAAACCGCGCCCAGCTCCGCCCGGCGGTCTATGTGGCCTGCGTGGCGGTGGTCTGCATTTTTGAACATCTGGTGCTCCGGGCAGTCAAAGGCCCCCGCAGCGGCCAGCTGCTCCGCATCCTGCCGCTGGCGGCGGTCAACAGCGGCGTGCTGGGTACTGTGCTGGTGGAGCGCACCCAGAGCTTTACGCTGGAGCAGAGCCTTGGCTTTGGCCTTGGCAGCGGCCTTGGCTATGTGCTGGCGGTGCTGCTGGTAACAGAAGCCCACCACCGCCTGCGCAGCAAGGCTATCCCCGACGCGTTCCGGGGCCTGCCCATCACGCTGATGTATATCGGCGTGCTGGCGCTGGCTATCTATGGTTTTACCGGCCATTCGGTGATCCTCTGATCTCTGCAAGGAGGGGAGTAACGAACTATGGCACACTATAAAAAACGCCCCAAGGTCAAGCGCTACCGCCGCAGCTTTTACAGCCGGGAAATGAAGCTGAAAAAGGGCATTGGCATTGCGGTGCTGGTGCTGGCGGTGCTGGGCATCGGCTGGCTGGCCGCGCCCCATGTGCTGGACTGGGCCACCCACACCTGGTATACCGTGGTGCGCAACCGCGACCTGAGCGCTTCCTCTCCAGCCGTCTCGGAGGCAGCCAGCAGCACGGCCGCGTCGGAAGCGGCGGCTTCTTCCGTGGCGGAGCCGGAGCCTGCGCCGGAACCGGAACCCACCCCCGGCACCGCCATTGTGGCGGGCAGCTGGACGGAAGTGGATGTGACCACCCTGACCGATGAAGCTGCCATCACCGCCGCTGCCCAGCAGCTGGCGGCACAGGGTGCCGTGTATGCGGTGGTCCCGCTCAAGGATACGGCGGGCAGCCTGTATTATGCCTCCCAGGTGCCGGCAGCCGCGGGCAGTGTGGCGGCAAACCCGGTGGATGCGGCAGCCATTGCCCGCGTCTTCAAGGCAAACGGCATCACGCCGGTGGCGCAGCTGGCCGCGTTCCGTGACCCGGCCGGTGCCCGCGCGGACCACGCCATGGCCATCCGCTATAAAGGCCAGGAATACCTCTGGCTGGACAACAAGGCCTCGGCGGGCGGAAACCCGTGGCTCAACCCCTATGCGGCGGAGGCGGTGCAGTATATCGGCGACCTGATCGAGGAAGTGCACGGCATGGGCTTTGATCAGGTGCTGCTGAAGAACGTGCAGTTCCCGTCTTCCACCAGCTCCAAGCAGGATTACGGCAGCGCCAACGGTGTGGACCGTGCCGGGCAGCTGGCGGCGGACATTGCCGCCTGGCAGAGTCGTTTTGGCACCGAAGTCACCCTCTGGTACGGCTACAGCCTGAGCCAGGTGACGGATGCCACCAGCACGCTGGGCGTGCCGGCTGCCCAGCTGGGCATGAAAAACCTGCTGGTGGAGGTGCCCGGCTCTTCCACACTGGATGAAGCTGGCCGCACCACCCTGACCCGGATGCTGGAGGACGCCGGTGTGGAGCACACCGTCATCCGGGACGACGCGGCGGGCCGGTTCGAGTGATCGTAAGTATCGCGTTGGCTGCATTTTTGGAAAGATGAAAGCGAGGAATCCACTATGAATCAGACATCGTGCTTTTCCCCGGCACACATTCTGCTGCCTGCGGAGCAGATCCCGCTGGAGCAGTGGGGCTGTGTGGCCTGTGACCAGTTTACCAGCGACCGTTCTTACTGGGAGCGGGCCGCGGAGGCGGCAGCAGGCAGCCCCAGCGCCTTGAACCTGATCCTGCCGGAGGTCTATCTGGAAGAAAGCGATGTGCCCGCCCGGGTGGCCAAGATCCACGAGACCATGGAGGACTATGCCCGGAACGTGCTGACCCGCGCCGTGGACGGCTTTGTGTATGTGGAGCGCACCGAGCAGAGCGGCCGGGTGCGGCAGGGCCTTGTGGGCAAGGTGGATCTCGAGGCCTACAGCTACGAGAAGGGCGCCCGCCCGGCCATCCGTCCCAGTGAGCGGACGGTGGAGGAGCGCATCCCGCCCCGCATGGCCGTGCGCCGGGGTGCGGCGCTGGAAACGCCCCATGTGATGATGTTGGCCGACGACCCCGCCTGCACCCTCGTCGAGCCCATCGGCGCCCGCAAGAACGAGCTGCGCAAGGTGTACGAGGGCGAGCTGATGCAGGGCGGCGGCCACATTGCAGGCTGGGCCGTGGAAGACCCCGCCCTGCTGGCCCAGATCGAGGCCGCACTGGCCGGGCTGGGCAGTCAGGAGGCCTTCGACGCCAAGTATCCGCAGGCCAGGGGGGCCAAACCCCTGACACTGGCTGTGGGCGACGGCAACCATTCGCTGGCCGCCGCCAAGGCCTGCTGGGAGGAGCTGAAACCCACCCTGACGCCGGAAGAGCGGGAGAACCACCCCGCCCGCTGGTGTCTGGCCGAGGTGTGCAACGTCCATTCGCCCGCCATCGAGATCGAACCCATCCACCGCGTCCTCTTCAACGTGGACTGCGGGGCCGTGCTGCTGGCCCTCATTACCTGGAGCGACGGCAATATGGCGGGCATCTGCTTTGGCAACTCCAAAAAGCAGTCCTTTACCCTGGCAGGCCCCCACATCGCCAATGTGCTGAGCTTTGAAGACCCGGTGGCCCCCCTGACCGTGGGCACCATTGATGAATTTATCGAATATTTTATGGCCCGCCACAGCGAGGCCCGGGTGGATTATGTCCACGACGAGCCCGCCGTCCGCGCCCTGACCAAACAGGGCGGCGTGGCCTTCCTGCTGCCGCCCTTTGAAAAGAGCGACCTGTTCAAAGGCATCGTGATGGGCGGCGTGCTGCCCCGCAAGACGTTCAGCATGGGCCATGCGGAGGAAAAACGCTATTACATCGAGTGCCGGAAAATTATCGAATAACCCAATAGGAGTACCATGACTTTTAATGAACTGAATCTGTCCGCCCCCCTGCTGCGTGCCATTACGGAGGCGGGCTACGAAACGCCCTCGCCCATCCAGGCCAAAGCCATTCCGCCGGTGCTGGAAGGACGGGACTTAATGGGCTGCGCCCAGACGGGCACCGGCAAGACCGCTGCTTTCGCACTGCCCATGCTGGACCGCCTCAATGCCGTCAAGCCCCGCAAGCCGGGTGCCATCCGGGCACTGATCCTCACCCCCACCCGGGAGCTGGCGCTCCAGATCGGCGAGAGCTTTGACGCCTACGGCAAGTACCTGAAGCTGCGCAGCACCGTCATCTTCGGCGGCGTGGGCCAGGCCCCGCAGGTGGAAGCCATCAAAAAGGGCGTGGACATCCTCATCGCCTGCCCGGGCCGGCTGAACGACCTGGTGGGGCAGGGGCTGGTGGACCTCTCGAACATTGAAATTTTTGTGCTGGACGAAGCCGACCGGATGCTGGATATGGGCTTTGTCCACGACGTGAAGAAGGTGATCGCCAAGCTGCCCAAGCAGCGCCAGAACCTGATGTTCAGCGCCACCATGCCCAAAGAGATCGAGCAGCTGGCCGCCGGCATCCTGCAAGACCCGGCGTTCGTCAAGGTGGACCCGGTGTCCAGCACCGTGGACCGCATCCAGCAGAGCCTGTACCATGTGGAAAAGGGCAACAAGAAATTCCTGCTGCCGTGGCTCATCAAGAACCTGCAGCCCCCGGTGGTGAACGCGCTGGTGTTCAGCCGCACCAAGCACGGCGCGGATAAGATCGCCAGAGACCTCACCAAGCAGGGCATCCCCGCCGCCGCCATCCACGGCAACAAGAGCCAGACCGCCCGCGTGGCGGCGCTGGAGGGCTTCAAGGCCGGCAAAACAAAAGTGCTGGTGGCCACCGATATCGCGGCCCGCGGCATTGACATCAGCGAGCTGTCCCATGTTTTCAACTACGACCTGCCCGAGGTGCCCGAGACCTATGTCCACCGCATCGGGCGCACGGCCCGCGCCGGTGCCGACGGCACGGCGGTGAGCTTCTGCGCACCTGAGGAAAAAGAGTATCTGGCCGGCATCGAAAAGCTGAACCGCCGTCAGATCCCGGTCATCTCCGGCCACCCCTGGGACGGCGTGCCCGCCCCGGTAAAAGCAGCGCCCCCGGTGCGGGGCAGAAAACCCAAGATGGAGGCCGCAGCCGAGACCCCGGCCCCGGTTGAAAAGCCTGTAAAAGCCGCCAAGGCGGAAAAAGCACCCAAAGCAGAAAAAAACGCGAAAGCGGCAAAGGCCGTCAAGGCCGAACCCAAAGCCCAAAAGGCAAACGCGACCCCCAAAATCGAAGCAAAAGAGGAACAGCTCATGGATGAGAACCACAAGCGCACTCCCGGCGGACGCAATGAAAACCGCCGTTCCAATAATAACCGCCGCCGTGAGGGCGGTGCCGCGCAGGCCCCGAGCCGCGGCAGCAACGCACAGCCCAAGTTTGACCCCCACTTTGTCAGCGCCCCGGAGACGACTCCGCTCCGCCCGGTCAAGAAGAATCTGAATCAGAACCAGAATGCCGCCCCGGCCGCCAAGCCCGCCGCCCCGGTGCAGAGCAATAACGGCCCCAAGAGCGAGAACAACAGCCGCCGTGACCGCAATGCCCGCGGCAGCCGCAATGAACGGAATGACCGCGGTGCCCGCCCGGCCAGAACCAGAGCGGCAGCCAGAACGAGCCCCGGAATGCACAGCCCGGCAGCCAGCCGCAGGCAAACCGCCGTGGCAGCGCGTTCAGCGCGGGGCAGGGGGCAGGCCGCCCGGCCCGTGCCCCCAAGGCCGAGCCCAGCCGCCGGGGCCGTGTGGCCGCCGCCAAGGACGAAGACCCGGGCCTTATGCTCATCAGCCGTCGTCCGCCGCAGCAGAAGTTCACGAACTTTGAGGAGTATATGAACGCCCACGGCGGTGCGACGGCACCCATCGAGGACCACAGCGAGGAAGTGTGATGGCAGAGGGATTCGCTCCGTGGTGCTGCCCGCTGTGCGGCGCACCGCTTGCCGGGGAGAATGCGCTGAAATGCCCCTCCGGCCACAGCTTCGACCGGGCCAAAGAGGGCTACTGGCATCTGCTGCCGGTGCAGAACACCCGCACGAAAGCCCCCGGCGACAGCAAAGAGATGGTAGCCGCCCGCCGCGCGTTCCTGAGCGCGGGCTACTATGGCATCTTCGGGCAGGCGCTGGGGGAGCTGTGCCTGGAATACGGCATCCCCGCCGCACAGGAAGCTCCCCTCCGCCTGCTGGACGCGGGCTGCGGCGAGGGCTGGTATGACCGCTGCATCGCCCAGCAGTTTGCCAAGGCGGGCAGGCCGCTGCAGATGGCCGGGTTCGACATTGCCAAGCCAGCCGTGCGTCTGGCTGCGAAGGCCCTGCCCTCGGCCCGGTACGCCGTGGCGTCCAGCTTCCACCAGCCGGTCAAAACCGGCTGGGCCGATCTGCTGCTCAACTGTTTCTCGCCTTTTGCGCGGGAAGAGTTCCTGCGGGTGCTCCGCCCCGGCGGACGGATGATCTATGTCGTGCCCGGGGCGGAACATCTCTACCAGATGAAAGCCGTTTTGTACGCGGAGCCCTATAAAAACCCGGTGCAGGAGGTGGCCTACGAGGGCTTCCGCCCCATCGGGGAGCGGGAAGCGCGTGGCACCATCACCGTGCCTGCCTCCCAGCTGGAGGCCCTGTTTGCCATGACGCCTTACTACTGGAAAACGCCCCGGGACGGCGCTGCCCGTCTGGCCGCTCTGCCGGAGCTGACCACGGAGATTGCATTCCGGTTCCTGGTGTTTGAAAAACGGTGACAAAATAACGGAAAAGCGCCCAGCCAATGGCTGGGCGCTTTTCCGTTGTGTGAGCACGGCGGGGGGAGCCGTGAAAGAAGAATTTACTTGGTTTCGCCCTTGGTCAGGAGCTTTGCACGCTCCAGAGCGGGACGCAGAGCCAGGTACAGGATGACGACGCAGACCGTGGAGGCCACACTGTTGACGAGCGTGACGCCGCCGGCGATCTTGGACAGGGCCTGTGCCACGGTGTATTCCTGGCCGAAGATGAACACGTTGCGGAAGTAGCCGAGGAACGGGTCCGTCAGGACATTGAGGAACAGGCCGGAACCGGCGGCCACGATGACCTTGACCAGATAGCCTTTCTCATGGGCGTTCCGATCGCGAAGCTTGAAGGCCTTGTGGGCCACGGCACCGCAGGTGATGCCGATGATGAACTTGAGCACAAAGGTGGTGACGGCGTAGCCCGGGTCACCGGCCAGAATATCGGCCAGCGCCAGACCAATGGCACCGGCCAGACCGCCGGAGACGCCATCCAGCAGAAGAGCCGTCAGGGCCGTAAAGGTGTTGCCCAGATGGAACGAGGAGCCGCCGTAGAACGGGATGCGGAAGAACAGGTAAGCCACAAGGCTCAGAGCGGCCATCACGCCGGTCAGGGCCAGCTCGTGGACGGTAAAGGTGCGCTTGTACAGCACACTGGCAAAGACGATCAGGATCACAACGACTGCCAGCAGCAGCCACATTACAGTGGTAGACATCAGATGATTCCCTCCAATTTTAAGGTCTTACGAACTTGTCGGGGCGGGGCCCCTCCATCTTGCCTTGCAAGACCGTTCGTTTCGCTTCAAAGCCCCACTGGGGCTTTGATTGCTTCGCAACCGCTTACCCACCGGAATCGTTGACATTTCTGCTCCGATCGGGTATGCTCCTATTATACGCGGAACTGGCACCATGGAAATACCCAGAATAAAGATTTTTTATGGGGTCAGTTCGGGCCTTTGCCCAAAAAGAGGAGGGGTTTTGTGTTCCATTTGACCACAGCACTGGACGCGGCTTCCGCTGTGCCGCTGTATGAGCAGCTGTATCAGAGCCTTGCCGCCGAGATGCGCGCCGGGGCCATCCCGGCAGGCACCCGGATGCCCGGCAAACGGCGGCTGGCGGCGGAGCTTTCTGTCTCTGTCAACACGGTGGACGCCGCGTATCAGATCTTAGCGGCGGAGGGCTATCTGGAGGCGCGGGAGCGGAGCGGCTTTTATGTACAGGAATATCTGGCTCTGCCTCCCCGGCCGGAACGTGCTCCGGGCACTCCGGCAAAGCCCATGGAGCCGGAAGCGCCTGCCGGGGAGGCCGCACCGCCCTCTCCGCCGGTCCGGTATGATCTTTCCACCCGGGGCGTGGACCCGGGGCTGTTCCCCTTCCGGACGTGGGCGCGGCTGCAAAAGGAGCTGCTGTATTCGTCGCCCGAGCTGCTGACCCACGGCGACGCGCAGGGCGACCCGGCGCTGCGGCAGGCGCTGGCGGAATATCTGGAAGAATACCGGGGCGTGCAGTGCTCGCCCCAGCAGATCGTGGTGGGAGCCGGCCTGGAATACCTGCTGGGCCTGCTGGCCCCGCTGCTGCCCGGCAAAGCCGCCGTGGAGACCCCCGGGTACCCCCGCGCCAAACAGGTGCTGGAGAACAATGGCGTGGAGTGCTGCTGTCTGCCCGTGGACGAAGACGGCCTTTCCATCGAAGAACTTTCCCGGTCCGGGGCGTCGGTCTGCTACGTTACCCCCAGCCACCAGTTCCCCACAGGCGTCACCATGCCGGCGGGCCGCCGGGCCGAGCTGCTCCACTGGGCGGCCAAGCGCCCCGGGGAGCGGTATATTATAGAAGATGATTACGATTCGGAGTTCCGTTTTGATACCCGGCCTCTGCCCAGCCTGCAGGGCATGGCGGGTGCAGACGGCCCGGTGGTGTACCTCTCCACCTGCTCCCGCAGCCTGGCTCCCAGCATCCGTATCGCCTATATGGTGCTGCCGGAGCATCTTCTGCCTGCATGGCGGAAAAAATACCGCCTTTACTCCGGCACGGTGAGCCGGTTTGAGCAGCAGACGCTGGCCCGCTTTATCACCGAGGGCTACTTCACCCGGCATCTGGCCCGGGAGCGGGTGGCCTACAAGGCCCGGCGGGACGCTCTGACGGCAGCCCTGAACGCTGCCTTTGCCCCCGGGCAGCTGCGGCTGGCGGGGCTCCATACCGGCCTGCACCTGCTGGCCTCCCTGAAAAATGCCCCGCCGGATGAAGCCCTCCGCCGGGCTGCCGAGGCCGAGGGGGTGCGGCTGAGCCTGTTGAGCGATTACGACCTGACCGGAGCCCGGCACCAGACCGGAACGCTGGTGCTGGGTTACGGCTCGCTGGACGATGCCGCCTGCGCCTCGGTGGGCCAGACGTTGAAGAGGGTCTGCACGGAGGCCCGGGAAGCATCCGTCAACCCGTAAAAGCGGCGGGTGGGGTTCCACGCGCCGGGCAGCGCGTCGGCGGAAACGGCGGCATTGCCGTTGGCCAGAAACTCCAGCGTGCTTTCCAGTGTCAAGAAGTCCTGCGCCGTCAGGTCGGTCAGCAGCTCCGAGCTGTGGGCCCGGAGGGCCGCAGGGAGGGTCGTGGGGAGCAGTTCGAGATCTTGCCGGAAAAACGCGTCCCACACCGCCGCCCGGGCGGCAGCCCGGTGGCTGGGCGGGAGGGTGCCGTCTTTGTCCCACCCGGAAAAGAGGCTCTGCGCCTCCCGGGCCGAGAGAGCCTGCACCCCGCCGGAAAGGCCGCACTGGGCCAGCTCGTCGGCGGTGAGCGCGCCGGAAAAGCCCACCCGCAGCATCCCGTACCGGTCCGCGATGGCGGCCAGGACACTGGGGGAGAGAGCGAGGTAGCGGGTGGTCTCGGGCAGAGCCAGAGGCTCCAATAAGGCTTCCCGGCAGCGGGCTGGGCCGGCCGCGGCATAGCACTGGGCCAGCGTGGCCTCCCCCTGCCCAAAGGGGATGGCAGTCTCCGCAGGCAGCGCCGCCAGCCGGATGCAGTTCTGGCTGGCGTTGAGGTAGAGCAGCACGAAGCTCGGCTGCTCGCCTGCGGTGCAGACCAGCAGGGTGAGCTGGTTTTCGGTCTTTGGCATCCGGACAGCCACCCCGCTCTGGGGGTTGGCGGCCAGCTTGGTGCGGAGGGACTGCCGGGTGAGCAGGATGGTGCCGCCCACCAGCGGCAGCAGTACCAGAAGCGCTGCCCCCAGTGCGGCCCAGAACGGCTGCCAGCCGCGGGTTTTATCGTGATGAGAATGCAAAACAGCCCATCCCCCTTTCAGCAGGAGGATGGGCTGTTTGTATGGCGATTATACAGGATGCAAACTCTGAAAAATCGAAAAAAGTCATACCATAATAAAATTCATCTCCGGGCATGATGGATGAAATTGCAGCATAAAATGGGAGAAAAACCTTGCGCGCGCCGGAAAAATATGATAAAGTTTTCTTATTGCAAACAATTGTTCTTGTGAGAAGAACAGGATGCGCAGGGCACTGGGGGAAAGAGTGCAGCGCGGGTTCCTGAGGGTTTTTGTGTATAGAGAGGGAAACGTATGGTAGAGTGGATCACGAAGATCAACGGGATGGTCAACGGCATCGTCTGGGGGCCCATCGGGCTGGCGCTGCTGTTCTGCACCGGCCTGTGGATGACATTGCGCACCGGCGGCTTCCAGTTCCGCCGGGTGGGCCACTGGATGCGGCACACCATTGGCGCGGTGTTCACCAACAAGGAGGTCACCGCCCATACCAGCAAAGAGGACATGGCCATCAGCCAGTTCCAGAGCATGTGCACGGCGCTGGCGGGCACCATTGGCACCGGCAACATCGTGGGTGTGGCAACGGCCATCGTCTCCGGTGGGCCGGGTGCCATCTTCTGGATGTGGGTCATGGCATTGCTTGGCATGATGACCAGCTTTTCGGAGAATGTGCTGGGGGTGTACTACCGCCGCAAAAATGAAAAAGGCGAGTGGAGGGGCGGTGCCATGTACTACCTCACCGATGGTCTTGGCGCAAAGAAGGGCTGCAAACAGCTGGGCAAGGTGCTGGCAGTGCTGTTTGCCTGCTTCTGCATTCTGGCTTCCTTCGGCATTGGCAACATGAGCCAGATCAATTCCATCGCGGGCAACATGAACGCCGCGTTCCACACGCCCTATCTCGTCACGGGCGTGGCGCTGATGGTGGTCACGGCCCTCATCGTGCTGGGCGGCCTCAAGCGGGTGGCCGCTGTCACCGAAAAACTGGTGCCCCTCATGGCACTGTTCTACATTGTGGGCGCTGTCGTCATCGTGGTGCTCCACGCGGGCAACATCCCGGCGGCATTCCGGGCCATCTTCCGGGGCGCGTTCAACCTGCAGGCCGCAGGCGGCGGCACGCTGGGCTACGGCATCAGCCAGAGCCTGACCTGGGGCTTCAAGCGGGGTGCGTTCTCCAACGAGGCCGGCCTTGGCTCGGCCGTCATGGTCAACTCCTCCGCCAATGTGAAAGAACCCGTCCAGCAGGGCATGTGGGGCGTGTTTGAGATCTTTGCAGACACCATTGTGGTCTGCACCATCACGGCACTGGTCATCCTGACCACCGGCGTGGTGGACATTGAGAGCGGCAGCGTGCTGGCAGGCGTGCAGGACAATGCGCTGGTGGGCCAGGCGTTCACAGCGGCCTTTGGCAGTTTTGGCCCCAAGTTCATTGCCATTTCGCTCCTCTTCTTCGCCTATTCCACGGTGCTGGGCTGGAGCCACTACGGCACCAAGGCTGTGGAGTATCTCTTCGGCCAGAAAGGCACCCGTGTTTACAAAGTGATCTTCGTGGGCATGGTGGTGGTGGGTGCCACCATGAAGCTGGGCCTTGCGTGGGATCTCTCCGACACGTTCAACGGCCTTATGATGATCCCCAACCTCCTCGCGGTGCTGGCACTCTCCGGCACGGTGGTGCAGATCACGAAAAACTATCTCGACCGCAAGGTGAACGGGAAAGACATCCCGCCCATGTGGTCGGCTTTTTGCCGAGTACCAGAAAGCCGAGGAAGCGGAAGCTGCCGAGGAAGCCCGGCAGGCACGGGAAGCGGAAGCACTGGCAGAGCTGGAGATTCTGGGCGGCCATGCAGTCAACGAATAAAAAACAGCAAAACAAAGGGCGTCTGCCATGAGCGGACGCCCTTTTGTGGTATCAGCGTTTCTTTTTGGGGCTTGAAGGCCTTTGGGGCCGGGCAGGCTTTGCCGCACTGCGCCCGGCCACCAGGCCGCTGCCAAAAGCCCAGTGGAGGTTGAACCCGCCGCAGCTGCCGGCGCAGTCCAGCGTCTCGCCCACAAAGTAAAGGCCCGGGCAGCCCTGGAACTGGAACCGCTCGTCCATTTCGTTGAGGCAGAGGCCGCCGCCGGTGGTCTGGGCCTGCTTCCAGCCGCAGGGGGTCAGCCCCTCAAACCGCCAGTGTTTGGCCGTGCGGGCCAGCGTCTGCCATGCCTGCGGGGGCAGGGCGTGGAGGGACGTTTCCGGCAGCCGTGCCGCCGCCCAGAGGGCCCGGCCCAGCTTGGGGTGGACAAGGCCCAGCCAGAATTCCGCCGGGCTGTCCCCGGCAAGGCAAGGCGGGCGGGCCGCAAACAGGGCGGCAAGGGCTGCTTCGTCCAGCGCGGGGAAGAGGTCCAGCTCCACGGCGGGCTGTTTCGGCCCACGGCCCGGGGCCAGAAGGCCGGACAGCTGCATGATGCAGATGCCGGAGAGGCCGTAGTCCGTAAACTGGACCTCGCCGGTCTCTGCGGCCAACAGAGTTTTGCCATCCAGCAGGGAGGCCGTGGCTTTGGCCCGGATGCCCGCCAGTGCTTTCTGTGGCTTTGCAATTTGCAGAGCGGTCAGGCAGGGGTAAAGGGGGGCCAGCTTTCCGCCGCACTGGGCGGCAAAGGTGGTGCCAAAGCCGTCGGTGCCAAACTGGGGCCCGGCGGCCGCGCCCATGGCACAGATGACGGCGTCCGTCCGCAGGCTCTCGGGCTGGCCGTCGGCATTGACAAACTGGACGGCGTACCCGCCCCGGCTCTGGCTCAGGGTGCGGACGGTGCACCCGCAGCGGATGCGGACGTTGTATTTTTCCAGATGGTGCTCCAGCAGGGCAAGCACGTCTGCCGCCTGGTTGGAGTAGGGGTACACCCGCCCGGCCTCGTCGGTGCGGGTGTAGAGGCCGAGCGACTCAAACCAGCCCAGCGGGTCGGCCGCGTTGACGACAGCCAGCAGAGGCTTGAGCCCGGCCGGGTCCGAGGTGAAATATCGCTCGGGCGCGATGCCGGTGTTGTCCAGATTGCAGCGGCCATTGCCGGTGGCCAGCAGCTTTTTGCCGGGTTTTGCATTCCGCTCCAGCACCGTCACCCGCGCCCCGGCCCGCGCTGCCGCCAGTGCGGCGGCAAGCCCGGAGGCTCCGCCGCCCAAAACCAAAACCTGCTGCATCTTTTTCCGCCCTCTCCTGTACATTGCAGTATCAAAACGTGGTTTTATTGTAACATACACGTCAGGGAAACGCAAACGCCGAAAAACGGCAAAGATTTGGCAAAGATATAGAATTTTTGTCCAGATTTTGAAAAAAATCGTGCATTGACGGATTCTGGAAATCTGGTATATTGGAAATAATGAGCAGAACTTTTTCTTTCCTGCATTTTTTGGCCGGGGGGTAACGTTTCGGTGAAAAAAGACGGAGGAAAGCGTAAAAATGCGTAAAAACAAAGAAAAAGTTTACCTTTCCATGGCTCTCGTTCTCCTCATGACCGTGAGCATCTTGTTTTATGCGCTCTACATCCGGCAGCAGATCTACTACGAGGGCACGCGGGCCATGCTGGAGACTTATGAACAGGTGAACAAGACCTTTACCATGTTTGCCCAGCGCAACTGGAATGTCCTCACGGACTGGGGCGGTTACTTGAGGGAGATGGCCGCCCCGAGACGGACGGCTACCCAGTGGAAGGACTTTAAAGAGGAAAAGAAGACCTGGAACTACAGCGATTTTTATATGGCGAATGAGAACGGCGATTACTGGACGGTAGACGGCCGTGAGGGACTGGGAAGTGAAAACATCCAGGCTGTGTTTACGGCGCTGCAGGTGGCGGGAGAACCGATCGTTTCCAGTTATACGGCGACCAGTGGGATCCGCAAGGTCGTGTTTGCAGTACCGGTGGAACCCATCACCATGAGCGGCGTCACCTACACCAGCCTGGCGGTCAGCTATGATAATGATACCATTGAAGAGATGATCGGCGGACGGGCCTACGGCGGCCGGAGCGACTGCTACATCATCTACCCCAACGGCGATATCATGCTCTCGGAAGAGCCCAAGAGTGAGATCATGGCCTGGATGGAAAACCTGTTTGATTATCTGGAAACCAACACAGAGGTGAACGAGACGTGTCTCCGGGAGATGCAGGAGCAGACGCTGCAGGGCGGCAGCGGCAGTGTGCCCTACCGTTTTAAGGGCCGGAACTATTATCTGGTGTACCAGCCCGTGGGCTTCCAGGACCTGACCATTGTGGGCATCGTGGAGCGGAACGTGGTGGACGCCGGAATGCGTAAAGTGCAGTGCGTCACCATCTTCCTGCTGGCATTCCTGGCACTGGCGGTGGTGGCCGCGCTGGTGCGGAGCATCAAGATGGACCTTCGTTTTGTGCTGGCGGAACAGGAAGAAGCTTTCCACCGGGAGAGTACCGAGCGGCAGAAGATGGAGGACCTTGCCAACACCGACGGCCTGACCGGCCTTTCCAACGAGAGATTCTTCAACGCGACCCTGCAGAAAAAGGAGAAGGCCGGGGAGCCGTTTGCGCTGTTCTATCTGGATCTGGACAGCTTCAAACCCGTCAACGACACCTACGGCCACGATGTGGGCGACCAGCTGCTCAAGGCTGTGGCCCGGCGGCTGCGGAGCTGTGTGCGGAGCACGGACTACGCGTTCCGCATCGGCGGCGATGAGTTTGCCCTCATCGTCAACGGAGCCGTCGGCGAGGAATTCTGCGCCAAGCGGACCGAGCAGATCAAAAATGTCTTGACGCAGCCGTTCGTCATCAACGGGCAGGAGCTGCACATCGGCACCAGCTGCGGCAGCGCCCTTTACCCGGCGGACAGCACGGAGGTAAAAGACATCCGCATCCTGGCCGACCAGCGGATGTACGAGGATAAAGCCCATAAGCCCGGCAGACAGGGACGATAAAAGACATTATTATAAGAAGAGAGAGACGAATAATTCCAGCCTGCTTTCCACATAATACCCATACTGTACAAAATCTAGGAGCCTGAGCCCCCCACGGGGCTGGAAAGCGAGGAAATGGAACCCATGAAAGCAACTGGAATCGTCCGGCGCATCGACGAGCTGGGCCGGGTGGTCATCCCCAAGGAGATCCGCCGCACCCAGCGCATCCGCCGGGGAGACCCGCTGGAGATCTTTACCACCGGGGACGGCGAGGTCATCTTTAAAAAGTATTCGCCCATCGGGGAGCTGCAGGGGTGGCGATGCAGTACGCCGAGGTGCTGAGCAAGAGCTTTGCCCTCACGGCCTTTGTGGCCGACCGGGACCGGATGATGGCCGTGAGCGGGGCCGGGCGGCGGGACCTGGCCGACCGGAGCATCAGCCAGCCGCTGGAAAAGCTGATGGAGAGCCGCAAGCCCTACCTGCGGCAGGACGCGGAGCAGACGGTGCTCCCCTGCGAGGGTTCGCCCCGGGTGCTGCTGTGCGCGTTCCCCATCATCGCGGCGGGAGACGTGGCCGGGGCCGTGGGCCTGCTGACAGAGGACCGGAGCGCCAAACCGGACGCCTCCCAGCAGAAAGCCGTGGCCGTTGCGGCCGCTTTTCTGGCAAAACAAATGGAAGAATAGGGAAAAAAAGGGCCTGTGCTGGACACGGGCCCTTTTTTGCGTGCGTGGTTATTACGAATTTGTGAATCTTTCAAAACTTTTCTGGGAAGCTATTGACAGCGCCGGAAATTTGGCTATAATGGTCTTAGCACTCAGGAAGATGGAGTGCTAAAGAAACAAAAACAACGAATGGAGGCAGGCGCTATGACAATGGATGCACGCAAGCAGCGAGTCTTGCAGGCGATTGTAGCGCTGTATGGCCTCGAGGGCGAACCCGTTGGCAGCAGTGTGCTGGCAAACTACTTTGACATGGCAGTCTCCAGCGCCACGCTGCGCAATGAGATGGCCGCACTGACAAAAGCTCGGGCTGCTGGAGCAGCCCCACACCAGTGCGGGCCGTGTCCCCAGTGCCAAGGGTTACCGTTATTATCTGGATCATCTGCTCACCGACGACCAGCCGCTGGACCGTGTGACCCGCGCCCGTGTGGACGCGGTGTTCGCCAGCCTGGACCATGAGCCGGAAAAGCTGGCACAGGGCGCTGCCAAGGCGCTGGCCGCCATCAGCGGCTGCACCGCCGCTGTCAGCACCCCCTGCGCCGAAGACCTCTGCATCGCCCATTATGAGGTGGTGCAGGTGGGCCGGAGCGCCGCCGCCGTGCTGGCGGTCACCACAGCCGGTTACGTCCGCACCCGTGTGGCGAGGGTCCGCACCGGGCTTTCCCGGGAAAACGCCGCCGCGCTGGCCGCGCTGCTCAACCGCAACCTGACGTTCGTGGCACCCGTTGATCTGTCGTCCCGGCTCCTGAGCGAGCTGTGCGGCCAGATCAGCCCGGAGCTGGTGCCGGTGGTCAGCGCCGCCGCCGCCATCCTGCAGGACTCCACCACGCCTCATGTGTTCCTGGGCGGTGAGCAGCACCTGCTGGACTGGCCTCAGCTGGACGGCAAGGTGGGCACCATCCTGACACTGCTGAACGATGAGGAAGAGGCCGCAAGGCTGATTGCCCCGCTGGATGAGCAGAATGAGAGCATCCTGCTGGGCGAGGATATTGAGCCGCAGATCCCCGGCCTGTGCATCGTCAGCGACCGCTACCTGGTCGGCGGCGGGCTGTGGGGCTCGATCGCGTTGATCGGCCCGACCCGGATGCCGTTCCAGAAACTGATGCCGCTGCTCCACGCCTTTGCAGACCAGCTGGGCGAGGGAATGAGCGGCAAACGAAAAGACACCCCGCAGATGGCCGCACCCCGGCGGACTGTGATCTATAAGGAGGACCTGGAATGAGCGAAGAAACCAAGAAGACGGTGGAGGAAACTCCCGCTGAGGAGCCCAACACCGCGCCGCAGGCCGAGCCGGAAGCAGCGCCGGAAGAGACCGCCGCTGCCCCCGAAACGGACGAGGCTGAAAAGACCGACGGCAAAAAGAAAGAGGGCTTCTTTAACAAGAAAGCCCGGGAGCTGGAAGCCGTCAAGGCCAAGCTGGACGCCGCTGAGAAGAATGCCAATCAGGCAAAGGATCAGCTGCTGCGGATGGCTGCCGAGTACGAAAACTACCGCAAGCGCTCCACCCGTGAGGCTGACCAGAAGTTCAACGATGGCATTTCGTTCGCCGTGAACCAGATCATCCCCATCCTGGACACGCTGGATATGGCCGCCAACGCCCCCACCACCGACGAGAACTACAAAAAAGGCGTGATGATGACGCTGGACAAAGCCGCCAAGGCGCTGGCTGCCCTGCATGTAGAAGAGATCGAGGCGCTGGGCAAGCCCTTTGACCCCAATTTCATGAACGCCGTGCAGCAGATCCCCGCCCCGGACGGGCAGGAGAGCGGCACCGTCATCACGGTCTACCAGAAAGGCTATAAGCTGGGCGACAAGATCGTCCGCCATGCAACCGTTGTGGTGGCCGAGTAAGCAAAAAGCTTCCCCGCTCCCAAAGGAGCGTTCAAATAAACATCCGCTTTTCACTCAAGCATGAGATAAACAAGTTCTTTATTGAGAGGAGACTTCATTTATGAGTAAGATTATTGGTATCGACCTTGGTACTACCAACAGCTGCGTGGCTGTTATGGAGGGCGGCGAGCCCGTCGTCATCGCAAACTCCGAGGGTGCCCGCACCACCCCGTCTGTGGTCGGCTTTACCAAGACCGGCGACCGTCTGGTCGGCCAGGTCGCAAAGCGTCAGGCCATCACCAACCCCGAAAACACCGTTGCTTCCATCAAGCGTTATATGGGCACCGACCACAAGGTGACCCTGAACGGCAAGGAGTACACTCCCCAGCAGGTCAGCGCTATGATCCTGCAGAAGCTGAAAGCCGATGCGGAGGCTTACCTGGGCGAGCCTGTTACCGAGGCCGTTATCACCGTGCCTGCATACTTCAACGACAGCCAGCGTCAGGCAACCAAGGACGCCGGCACCATTGCGGGCCTGAACGTCAAGCGTATCATCAACGAGCCCACTGCCGCTTCTCTGGCATACGGCATTGATAAAGAGGAAGACCAGAAGATCATGGTCTACGATCTGGGCGGCGGCACGTTCGATGTCTCCATCATTGAGATGGGCGACGGCGTGACCGAGGTCCTGGCCACCAATGGTGATACCCACCTGGGCGGCGATGACTTCGATGAGCGCATCATCAACTGGATGGCGGACGCGTTCCAGACCGAGAACGGCATCGACCTGCGCAAGGACAAAATGGCCGCTCAGCGCCTGAAGGAAGCTGCCGAGAAAGCAAAGATCGAGCTGTCCAGCGCGATGAGCAGCCAGATCAACCTGCCGTTCATCACGGCGGACGCTACCGGCCCCAAGCACTTGGATATGACCCTGACCCGCGCAAAGTTCAATGAGCTGACCGCTGATCTGGTCGATCGTACCATGGGCCCCTGTCCGCAAGGCTCTGCAGGATGCAGGCCTGCGTCCCTCTGACCTGAAGAAAGTCCTGATGGTCGGTGGTTCCACCCGTATTCCCGCTGTCTACGATGCCGTGAAGAAAGAGCTCAACTGCGAGCCGTTCAAGGGCATCAACCCCGATGAGTGCGTGGCTGTCGGTGCTGCCATCCAGGGCGGCGTCCTGCAGGGCGATGTCAAGGGCCTGCTGCTGCTGGATGTCACCCCGCTGAGCCTGGGCATTGAGACTCTGGGCGGCGTCTGCACCAAGATCATCGACCGCAACACCACCATCCCCACCCACAAGAGCCAGGTCTTCTCCACTGCCGCGGATAACCAGCCCTCTGTTGAGATCAACGTCCTGCAGGGCGAGCGTGAGTTTGCCCGCGACAACAAGAGCCTGGGTGTCTTCCACCTGGATGGCATTGCTCCGGCTCCCCGTGGCGTGCCTCAGATCGAAGTTACCTTTGATATCGATGCAAACGGCATCGTAAAGGTCAGCGCGAAGGACCTGGGCACCGGCAAGGAGCAGAACATCACCATCACTGCTTCCACCAACATGTCCAAGGAGGACATCGACAAGGCTGTCAAGGAAGCGGAGCAGTTTGCTGCTGACGATAAGAAGAAGCGTGAAGAGGTCGATATCCGCAACGGTGCCGACCAGATGGTCTTCCAGACCGAGAAGATGCTGAAAGAGAACGGCGACAAGATGCCCGCTGACGTCAAGACCGAGGCGGAAGCAAAGCTGGCCGAGCTCAAGACTGCTGTCCAGTCCGGCTCCATCGACGACATCAAGGCAAAGCAGGAGGCTCTGAGCCACGTCTTTGAGAAGATGTATCAGGCCGCTTCCGCTGCACAGGCCGCTGGCGCACAGCAGCCCGGCCCCGATGCTGGCGCGAACAACAACCAGCAGAAGCCCAACGACGACGGCGTCGTGGATGCGGACTTCAAGGAAGTCTAAACGCTGACACAAACGGCACGGCACCCGGCCAAACCGGAGGGTGCGGCGGCCGATAAGCAACCCAAAAGCCGCTCCGGTTTTGGCCGGGGCGGCCTTTGTGGGTTTAAAACCTCTCAGTCTCGCTGCGCTCGCCAGTTCTCCTGACAGGGGAGCCCTTGGCAGGCCGGGCAGGTCTGTACAGACCGCTGGAAGCTTTCTGTGCGAGAAGCAGCAGTGCGCTGCTGTGATGGGGAGGTTGTGCGACTAATTGAGAGGTGAGTGGATATGGCACAGGAAAAGCGTGATTACTACGAAGTGCTGGGGGTATCCAAGACCGCCACGGATGCGGAGATCAAAAAGGCTTACCGCAAGCTGGCAATGAAATACCACCCGGACTATAACCCCGGCGATAAAGACGCCGAGGAAAAATTCAAGGAAGTCAATGAGGCAAACGAGGTCCTCTCGGACCCCAAGAAGCGCCAGCTCTATGACCAGTATGGCTTTGCGGGCGTAGACCCCAGCTATGCGGCACAGAACGGCGGCGGCCCGGGCGCGGGCGGTTTTGGCGGCTTTGGCGGCGACGGCGTGGATCTGGGCGACATCTTCGGCGATATCTTCGGCGGCGGTTTCGGCGGCTTTGGCGGTTCGTCCCGTCAGGCCAACCCCAACGCCCCCCGCAAGGGCCAGGACATCCGCGTGCGCATCACCCTGAGCTTTGACGAGGCCGTGCACGGCTGCAAGAAGAACATCACCATCACCCGCCAGCAGGAGTGCACCGAGTGCCACGGCACCGGCTGTGCGGCCGGCACCAGCCCTGAGACCTGCCCGGACTGCGGCGGCCGCGGCTATGTCATCCGCCAGCAGCGCACCCCCTTTGGCGTGATGCAGACCCAGCAGCCCTGCTCCCGCTGCGGCGGCAAGGGCAAGCTGGTCAAGGACCCCTGCAAGAGCTGTCACGGCAGCGGCAAGACCGCGACCAAGAAGACGCTGGAAGTCTCCATCCCCAAGGGCATCGACGACGATCAGAGCTTTGCACTCCGCGGCATGGGCGATGCCGGTGCCAACGGCGGCCCCTCCGGTGATGTCATCGTGATGGTCACCGTCCGGCCCGATCCGCTCTTCCAGCGCGATGGCTACGACGTTTGGGTCACGGTGCCCATCACCTACAGCCAGGCCGTCCTCGGCGACGAGATCACCGTGCCGTCCATTTCGACGGCAAGGTGGAGTATACCGTCCCCGAAGGCACCCAGAGCGGGACCACCTTCCGCCTGCGCGGGAAGGGCATCCAGTATCTGAACGGCCGTGGCCGGGGCGACATGTACGTCAAGTGCGAGGTCGAGATCCCCAAGAAGCTGAACAAGGCCCAGCGCGACGCCCTGAAGAAATTCGAGGGCACCCTGAAAGAAGAAAACTACGAAAAGCGCAAGGGCTTCTTCAAGCGGCTGAAGGATATGTTTGCGTAAACGGTAAAGTTTGCGCAGGAACGAAGAAAGACCATCCCGGACGGGATGGTCTTTCTTTTATGCCTGGATGCTTTGGAGAAAAAGAATGGTTACGAAAGGATGATGAGCGCATTGACGAGCAGGCCGACGCCAGTGAAGCAGGAAGAAGCTGTCCAGAAAGCACAGCCTGCACCGTAAATGGTGTTCGGGAGGCTCTTATCCATGTACTTGTTCCATGCATCGATGCCGGTGCTGGTCCAGTTGGTCGGATGTGCTTTGCGATAGTCGCGGATGGCAGAAACGCCTGCGAGCCAGCCGTAAACCGGGACGGCGACCGCGCAGACAGCCTGAAGAAGATTGGCACCGCCTTCGGTATAGGTCATTTCTTCTTCGGTCATGACACAATAAGCCGCAGGATACATCATCGTGGTCTCCATAGTAATACTCCTTTGAAAGCAAAAGCCAAACGATGCAGAAAAGCATCGTGCGTTCCGTAAGAGCAGGGGAAAGGGAATCACAGGATGAGCAGGATGGCGCTCAGGGGGGGCAAAGGCTACCACCATGGCGGTGGAAACACCGTCGCGCAGGAAGTTGGAGGGGGATTTTGCCATATCAGCGGCGATGGCGTCCGAAGCGCGGCCTGCCACGGTGAGGAAATTGCCCTCACGGTTCTTCTTGACACTCAGCCAGTCCTTGGCCTGGGAGATGCCCCACAGGTAGCTGGAGCCCAGCACCACGGCACCTACGACGGTGGCGGCTGCACCAAGAGCACCGCCGCCCTGGGTATAGGTCATTTCCTCTTCGTTCATGACTGCATAGCTGGCAGGGAGATTCAGTTTGTTGGTCATAGTGTATTACTCCTTTACAAATGATTTGCAATAAAGCCGGGCCCCGGGCCAGCCAAAGCGCTGTACCGGGAGACCTGTGGCGGAAAGTTTCCCCTCTGGTAGTTTCATTCTACTACAGGGGGTGGTTTCTGCAAGAGATTTGGGAACGAATGGTGCAAAAACAGGAACTCGCATGAAAAAGCTTTCCAAAGTTTGTGAAAAAGCACTGCAATAATTCTCGAACTTAACCTGTAACGCCCGCGCGGTAGAGGTAGGGGTCACCCTTGAAGCTGTCAAAGCTGTACAGCACCAGGATCTGGTCATAGTCGTTGTCGGCGATGAGTTGATCCAGCCCGTAGTTGTAGTTGCGGAAATCCACCACATCCACGGCAGCGTAATTGGCCGTCAGGTAGGGCACAAAGCAGTTGGCGTAGCTGTCCTTGAGGACGAGGATCTTTCCGCTGCCGTCGCCCTCCACCCGGCTCAGGCCGTTGTTGCCGTGGAGGAACATGGCGTATTTGTCGTAGACATTCAGTTTGTCGGTGTCGTACAGGCCGGTGGTGGTGCCCTCGGTGGGCTGGCCGGGGCCGGTGACGTTCCAGATGGTCAGGGCGTTCTGCAGCTCGTAGTAGGTGATGGTGTCCGGCACGGCGTTCCAGGTGCGGGCCTTGGAATAGTGGGTGCCATAGAAGCCATCCCGCGTCAGGGCCGTGTGGGCGGCGGGGTCAAAGGGCGTCAGGCCCAGTGCCTCGCAGAGCTGGCTGTAGGCGTAGTATGCCCCCAGGCTTGTCCAGTGGTGGTCGGTGCGGTAGTAGAGATATTCGTCCTTGTGGCTGCGCAGGATATCCCGCACGTCCACAAAGCGGCCTCCGGCGGCCTGTACGGCGCTGGAAAGCTGGTCGAGATACGGTTCCTCATGGAGGAGTGGGGCGCCCGCGGGGACGTTCTCCGGGTAGATCACGGAGGCCGCCGGCACCAGCATCACGTTGACCTTGCCCGGATAGCGCTGGCAGAGGGATTCCAGGGCGGCGGTGTTCTTGGGCAGGGCGCGGGTCTCGCTGGAGAGCAGGCTGTAAGTGCGGGGGAACATCTGGTGTTCTTTGCCCAGCAGGATGCCGCCGTTCTCGGTCTTCTGGAAGAGGGCTGTCTCCACAAAGCCCTGCAGGCTGATCCACTCGTCCCGGCCAAACACCTGATCTTTGACATACTTGGTGTAGCCGGTAAAGTAATTGTTCAGCCCGTCTGCCGTGGGAGCGGTGAGCTTGGGCCGCTGGGCGAGGGTGGTGTTTTCCAGCTCGCTGTAGGCGCGGTCCGGTGTGACGAGATCCAGCACGAACAGCCCAAGGAAGAACAGCCCGAACGCCAGCAGCACCGGGTACTGCCGCAGGGAGGCGCGTTTTTTGTTGTGTTTTTCCATCAAAAATGCCTCCCTTTTAGAAGTTGAAATACAGGAACGGGCTGTTGGTGCTGCCCACGACATAGGCCGTGGAGACCACCAGCAGCACAAGGATGGTAGCCACCCGGGTCAGGGCGCGGCGGCGCAGCAGGTTCCAGAGCTTTTCAATGAGCGGGGTGCAGCAGACCACCGAGACGGCCAGCAGCACGCCGTAATTGCGCAGGAAATAGAAAGGCGACACGCCGCCCGAGGGGACAAAGAGCTTCTGGAACAGCAGCCCGAACGAGACGCCGGTGTCGTTGCCCACAAACATGGCCCAGCCCACCACCACGAGGAAGAGGGTGTAGATGTGGGGCCAGACTTTCCCCCTTTTGCAGGTATTTGAGCAGGAACAGCTTCTCGATGGCCAGCAGCACAAAGTAATACAGGCCCCAGCAGATGAAATTCCAGTTGGCACCGTGCCAGATGCCGGTGAGCAGCTCGACCACAAACAGGTTGAAGATCTGCCGCTTGAGGCCCTTGCGGTTTCCGCCCAGGGGGATATACACATACTCCCGGAACCAGCCGGAAAGGGTCATGTGCCAGCGCCGCCAGAATTCGGTGATGGAGGCGGAGATGTAGGGGTAGTTGAAGTTCTGGGGAAATCGAATCCCAGCATCTTGCCCATGCCAATGCCCATCATGGAGTAGCCGGAAAAATCAAAGTAGAGCTGGAGCGAGTAGGCAATGACGCCCAGCCAGACCAGCGCCGTGGAGGCGTTGGCAAGCCCCACGAACGTGGTGGAGGGGCTGTCCGCAATGCCGATGATGTCGGTCCAGAGGGCACCGATGGTGTCCGCCAGCAGGACTTTTTGGCGAGGCCGAATGTGAACAGGGTCATGCCATCCTCGATCTGCTTGAGGTTGTAGCGGCCATGAGTCACATGCAGCTGGGCCGCCACGTCCCGGTACTTGACGATGGGGCCCGCGATGAGCTGGGGGAACATGACGACATACGCGCCGAAATCAATGATGTTGTGCTCCGTCTTTACGTCCCGGCGGTAGACGTCGATGGTATAGGAGAGCGTCTGGAACGTATAGAAGCTGATGCCCAGCGGCAGGGTGCTGATGCCCTGGATGGGGGAAAAGCTTGTCCCCAGCAGAGCGTTGGCACTGCTGAGCACAAAGTTTGCGTATTTGAAATAGAACAGCATCCCCAGGCTGCCCACAAGGCCTGCCAGCAGGAAACATTTGCGGGCGGGCTCGCTGCCGTCGAACCGTTCCAGCCCCAGACCGCAGAGGTAGTTGAGGAGGATGAGAGCGATCATGATGGGGAAAAAGCGCACCTCGCCCCAGCAGTAAAACACGAGGCTGCACAGGAACAGGACGGTATTTTTGAGCTTTGCCGGCGCGAGATAGTACAGCGCCAGCGTGATGGGGAGGAACCGGAACAAAAACAGGATGGTGCTGAAAACCACGGCGTCAGCCTCCTTTTTGTGGTGATGAAAAAGACCGATGCCGCAGATGGCACCGGCCGAAGAAAAGCTGCTTATTTGCCGAGGACGCTGTCCACGGCGCTGCTCAGGTCAGCGGAGCACTCGTTGGAGGCGATGACCATGACCACAAGGTCGCTGTCATTGCTGCCGATGACGGCATTCTCCACATTGGACTGGGCCTGTGCAAACTCGGCGTAGTTGCCGTAGAACGCTACCTGATCTTTCTGATAGGTGGTCAGCGCGTCCACGACGTTCTGGGCCTTGCCCGCGGCGGCCTGGATGACCAGCACGAGGCCGGCGTCGCCGTTATCGTTGCTCTTGACGCCCTTGTAGCTGGTGATGTCGTCGGCCTGGATACCGAAATCGTACTCGATGTTCATGGCGGCGATCTCAAACTGGTTGGAGATGGGGTTGGTGTCCAGCAGGGTGTTCACGGCGTCGTCCAGGGCGTCGGTGCCGTTGGTGCCCTCTGCCGTGGCGCTGGCGGCCTCGGAAACAGCCGAGCCTGCCACGCTGGAAGCAGCCTGAGAGGAGGCCGCCGGAGCAGAGGAAGAAGAGGAACCGCCGCAGCCTGCCAGCAGAGCACAGCTCAGGGCGACAGCGGCAGTGGATAAGATCATTTTTGCACGAATTTTCATGGGTTATTCCTTCTTTTATGGATTGAGCCTGCCGCAGGGGCAGACCACTGTTAGTTTATCATATCGGCCCCGGAAATGCAAAGGGGCGGACAGAACTTTTGCCGAAAGTTCACCGGAATATTTTGTGCAGTCTGCCCATCAGGCGGCAATGGACTGCAGGGCGGCGATATAGTCCTCAAAGCACAGGCCGCTTGCGTTGATCTTGGCGGCGTTCTCCGGGCCCACATACCGCCAGTGCCAGGGCTCGTAGGTGATCTCGGTGGCATCCTCGGCCCCCTGGGGGTAACGCAGGATAAAGCCATACTCGGCGGCGTGCTCACACAGCCAGCGGAACGCGGCCGTGTTTTCAAAACCCTCGTCCAGGCCGGTGTGCTCCGGGCTGTTCAGGTCGGCGGCCAGGCCGCAGTTGTGCTCGGAGTAGCCCGGCGGGTTGACGATGGCGGCGGCTTTTTCCTTGGCGGTGGCCTCGTCATAGCCCTTGTCGCGGTAATACTGGGTCTTCCGCTCATAGAGCTTGGTCTGGTAGGAGACGCTGCGGTAGCCGCTCTGCATCCAGACAGTCACGCCGTCGGCGGCAGCGGCTTTCTGCATGGCCAGAAAGGCGTCGCAGGCCACGGTCTGGAGCGTTTTATTCACCGAGGTAGAGGAGCCGCACTCCTTGGTATCAAACGTGTAGTTGTCCGGCATCTTGTTGGCGTGGTTCACCAGCACCATCAGCGGGTCGGCCAGCATGGCGCTGGCCTCCTCTGCCGTCAGGCCCAGGGCGTTGTCCGGGGCAGCCGGTTCCGACGAAACGGCAGAAGAAGCCGCCTCGTTTTTGCCGAACAGGCCGTTGGTGGCGGCCTCGCTGGCCGCCGTGCTGGAAGCCGCGGGCAGGGCGGACGCCGCCGAGGCAGCCGGGACGGGGGCCTTGCGGTGGAGCAGGAACGAGACCCCGCCCACGAGGACGCAGGCCACCAGCGTCAGGCCGGCCACCCGGCGGATGGCGCGGTTGCGGCGGCGACGGCGCGCCTCGGCCCGGGTGAGCCGACGGCGGTGCGGATACTGGGAAGATGGATTCATGTGGGACCTTCTTTCTATCAAAACGGATAAAATACACACAACACGGGCAGACTATCCCGGGAGGCGAAGACGATGAAACTGAAACCGCGGGAATACGCGCGGCGGGTGCAGCGGGCCAGCCCGCCCTCACCGCTGGGCAAAGACTGCCTGTGGGCCTTTTTTGTGGGCGGCGGCATCTGCCTGCTGGGGGAGGTGCTCCGCCAGTGGTATTTGGCCAAAGGGCTGGAATGGGAGCTGGCCGGTACCCTGACCAGCTGCACGCTGGTGGCCCTCTCGGCCCTGTTTACCACCCTGGGGCTCTACCAGAAACTGGCCGCCAAGGCTGGGGCCGGGTCGCTGGTGCCCATCACGGGCTTTGCCAACGCGGTGGTCGCGCGGCCATTGAGTTCAAGACCGAGGGCCGGGTCTTAGGCACCGGGGCCAAGATGTTCACCATTGCCGGGCCGGTCATCGTGTACGGCACGCTGGCGGCGGTGGTGTATGGCGTGGTGCTCTGGGGGATGGGGGCCATGGTCTGAACCCATCACGCCCAGAATACGGGGCAGAAGCGGAAAAAATTGCAATTCCCCGTCGAGCGTAAAGTATACCACAAAAATCCGATAAAATCAGCCCCCAAAGGAGGAAAAACCAATGGCAGCACGGCGCGGCGATACCCTTTTGTTTGAGCGGATGCCCGTGATTGCGTCCCACGCGGCGGTGGGCGGCAAAAAAGAGGGCGAGGGCCCTCTGGCCGCGGAGTTTGACGAGCTGTTCCCGGACAACAACTGCGGGCAGGCCAACTGGGAGACGGCGGAAAAAATTTTGCTGCTGCGGGCGGCCCGCCTCTGCCTGAAAAAGGCCCACGCCACGGAAAAGCAGGTCAGCCTGGTGCTGGCCGGAGACCTGCAGGCCCAGTGCACGGCGTCCAGCTACGCCCTGCGGGAGCTGCACCTGCCCTTTGTGGGGCTGTTCGGGGCCTGCAGCACCATGGCCGAGGCGCTGGGGCTGGGGGCCGCGCTTTGCAGCGCGGGCCTTGCCGACGGCCTGCTGGCCATGACGTCCAGCCATTTCTGCGCGGCGGAGCGGCAGTTCCGCACGCCGTTGAGCTATGGTGCCGTCCGCACGCCCACGGCCCAGTGGACCGCCACGGCGGCGGGGTGCTGCCTGCTCCACCCTGCCGGGCAGGGCGTGGGCATTGCCGCGGCCACCTTTGGCCGGGTGGAGGATTACCAGATCAAGGATATCAACAACATGGGCGCCGCCATGGCCCCGGCGGCAGCGGCCACTCTGCTGCGCTATCTGCACGACACCGGGCAGGAGCCCAAAGATTTTGACGCCATTTACACCGGGGACCTGGGCCATCTCGGGAGCCGCCTGTTCCGGGAGATCCTGACCGCCGAGGGCCTGGTGATGAAAAACCACATCGACTGCGGCAGCATCCTCTACGATGCCGCCCGGCAGAACGTCAAGAGCGGCGGCTCCGGCCCGGGCTGCTGTGCCGCCGTCCTCTGCGGGCACATCCTGCCGAGGCTGGAGCGGGGGAGCTATCGGCGGGTGCTGTTCATCGCCACCGGGGCGCTTATGAGCCAGACCACGTTTTTACAAAAAGAGAGCATCCCGGCCATTGCGCATCTGGTGGAGCTGCGCGGGCCGGAATGCACTGCGAGAGGATGATGAGATGCAGTATTTCTGGGCGTTTGTGGTGGGCGGGCTCATCTGCGTGGCGGGCCAGCTTTTGATCGACTTGACGGCCCTGACCCCGGCCCGCGTTTTAACGGGCTATGTGGTGGCCGGGGTGGTGCTTTCCGCCCTCGGGTGGTACGCGCCGCTGGCCGAGTTTGCGGGCTGCGGGGCCACCGTGCCCCTGCTGGGGTTCGGGCACCTGCTGGCAAGGGGTCAAAACGGCCATCGAAGAAGAGGGGGCCATCGGCATTTTAACCGGCGGGCTGACGGCCGCCGCGGCGGGCATCACCACCAGCCTGGTGTGCGGCGTGGTCTGCTCCTGGGTGGGCAAGAGCCACGACCAGAATTGAAGAACCGTAAAACAAAAACCCCTGCGCCGGTTTCCCGGAGCAGAGGTTTTGTTCGTCAATCAGAAAGCAATCAAGCGTTCTTGTTAGCACGCTTGGCCATACGGCTGATCTTGCGGCTTGCGGTGTTCTTTTTGATGACACCCTTAGCGCGAGCCTTGTCGATCGCGGAAACAGCAGCCAGGACGGTTGCGTCCTTGTCAGCGGCATTCGCATCGATGGCAGCGTCTGCCTTCTTGACGACTGTTTTCAGGTTGGTCTTAATGGCCTTGTTGTGAGCCTGCTCTGCAGCAGCCTGCACGACGCGGTCCTTCTGAGATTTGATGTTAGGCATTCGTTCCACCTCCTTGGCTACCTATAACAGCGCACCTTATGATACCATATTTGCCGTACCAACGCAAGCGTTTTTTTGATTTTTGTTTGAAAAAGTTTTATTTTTCCCATACTTCTCCTGTCCGGAGGGGCCAAAACAGCGCCTCCGGCGGCAAATTTGCAGAAAAAGAGGGGAAAACCATGCGTTTGACAGACATGGCCGATGAATTGTACGCGGCGCCCGCCTGCTCTGCCCTGCCCGGCGGGGTACGGGTGGCCACGGCCCGGCACGATGGCGTGACCGTGACGCGGGTGGAGATCGCGCGGGAGGGGCTGGAGCGGCCCCGGGGGCGGTATGTGACGCTGGAAGTGCCCCGCGTCAGCGTGCTGGACGAGCGGGACAGCGGTGTCATCGAGCAGGCGGCGGCCGAGCTGCGGGCCCTGCTGCCGCCTGAGGGCCCGGTGCTGGTGCTGGGAGTGGGCAACCGCCGGGTGACGGCGGATGCTCTGGGCCCCCGCACGGTGCAGAAGATCTTTGTTACCATGGGGGCCGGGAGCCGCCTGCCGCTGCCCGGCATCCGCCCCGTGGCGGCGGTCGCCCCCGGGGTCTCCGGGGCCACGGGCCTGAGTTTGCAGCAGCTGGCCGGGGCGCTGGTGCGGGAGCTCCGCCCGTCCGCCCTCCTCTGCGTGGACAGCCTCTGCTCCTCGGAGCCGGAGCGGCTGGGCCGGACGCTGCAATTCTCGGACACCGGGCTCTGCCCGGCCCAGCCCGGCAGCCAGAAGCATCTGGCCGCCGCCCGGCTGGGGGTCCCGGTGCTCGCGGCGGGCATCCCCACCTTGATGGAAGCCCGGGAGGGCAAAGATCTGGTGGTCACGCCCCGGGAGCTGGACAGTGTCATCGCCCACGGGGCGGCCCTGCTGGGCAGCGCCATCAACCGGGCCCTGCAGCCTCGGCTGAGCATCGCGCAGCTGTGCTGGCTGGCGAGCTGACTGCATAGAATGGTCATAGCATTTTGACGGGGAGGGAATGGCCATGCGGCAGACAGAGCGGGGCGGCACGGAGCGGACAGGCCAGCTGGGGGCATTCCTGCTGGCGTTGGCCCTGCTGCTGGTGCTGACCGTTTTTGCCCACCGGGTGGTGCTGGGGCTGGCGGCGGTCATTGCAGGGCCGCTGCCTGCCGCCCGGACCGCCCTCTCCCTGAGCCGGAAAGCCATGCAGGAGACAGTCCCGGACGAGACACCGGGCAGCATTGCCTCAGAGCCCGCCCCGGAGTCTGCCCCCGAAGCCGCCGCCCCGGCCAATACCGGCATGGAAAGCTATCTTGCAGCCCTGGAAGCCGACGACGCCCGCCCCGCGGATGCAGGTGCCGTGCAGGAAAAGACTTACCCGCACGGCAGCGGCGAAAAATATATCCCCTGCGGCGGAGGCAGTATCAAAAACAACACCCGTGTCCCGGCGGCAGAAGTGGCGGCGGAAATCACAAACCCTTTGCCCTTTGCGGTAGAGTGGAACAGCCCTGATCCGCAGATCCTGATTATGCACACCCACGCCACGGAGGATTACCGACTTTCCGCCGGGCTGTGGTATCGCCCGGGTGACGGGGCCCGCAGCACCGATCGCAGCATCAATATGTGTGCGGTGGGCCGGGTGATGGCCGATACCCTCAATGCGGCAGGCCTCAATACCCTGCATGACGAGACCCTGAACGACTACCCCAGCTATACTGGCAGCTACGCCAACAGCCGGGCCGTGGTGCAGCAATATCTGGAAAAGTACCCCAGCATCAAAATCGTGCTGGATGTCCACCGGGACGCCATTGAGACGGAGAGCGGCACCCGGATGGCCCCGGTCTGGGCCGGGAGCGGGGCGGGGGAGCAAGCCGCGCAGGTCATGATCATCTGCGGGTGCGACAATGGCGGGAGCGTCCAGCTGCCCAACTGGCGGCAGAACCTCCGCTTTGCGGCCCGGTGGGAGACGGCTATGGAAGCGCTTTACCCGGGGTTCACCCGCCCGGTGCTGTTCAGTTACCGGTTTTACAATCAGGACCTGACCACCGGCAGCCTGCTCATTGAGATCGGCGGCCACGGCAACAACCTCAACGAGGCCCTCCGGGCCGGGCAGCTGGCAGCGAATGGACTGGTGGAAGCGCTGCGGGGATAAGAAAAAGGCCGCTGCGCGGCAGCGGCCTTTCGAAAGCGTCTTCTTTATTCAAACACGATGCAGCCCAGAATATTCTTGCCCAGGCGCTGGATCTGCTCGTTCTGGTCGTTGACGGCGGTGTAGTGGGAGCAGGTGCAGTCTGCGGCCAGCACAATGGCGTCGGCGCTGGTCACCTGCGGCACGGTGGCCGCACAGGTCAGGATGTTCTCGGCGGCGGTAACCACCTGTGCCCGGAGGGCACCGGTATCCTGCAGGGCGGCTGCCAGCGCGGTGAGCTGATCAGCGGGCAGGTCGCCCGTAATGAGGATATGCTTTGCCTCCGGGGCTCGGCTGGCGATGGTGGCCGCCATCAGGCGGATCATCTCAGCATCGGTGCTGCCGTCCGGGCGGTGCTCCATCCGGTCAAGGGCGGCGTCCAGCTGCTTGCTCTGCCGGGTCTTTCCGCTGGCCAGGGTGCCAAGCAGGGGCAGGCGGCAGGTGTCCCGCAGCTCTTTGCCGGAGTAGACTTTGCCCTGCACGAGGAACTGCACGGTGCCCACGCCGCAGACCAGCACGATGCCTGCCAGTAGGCCGATGAGGCCAAACTTGAGCACGGCGGAGGAGATGCGGGTGGACTGGAGCACGGGCTCTTCCGTGCTTTCCCACTCTTTGGTGATATCTTCAAAGTTGCTGTCCAGCCGGGTGCGGCTCTGCTGCAGCTGGTCGATCTGGGTCTGCAGGGAGAGCAGATTCTGGCTGTTTTCCGTCTGTGCGTCCCGCAGGTCGGTGGAGACGGTGCTGTAACTGCTCTGCGCGATGACACTGATGGTGTGGCTGCCCACCGAGGCCGTGATATTGGCGTTCATGGCATTCACCTGCTCCAGCAGGGCGGCCAGAATGTTGCTGGAAGTCTGCTCACTGCTGCTCATGACCGTAATGGCCAGCAGGTGGGTGTCCGGGTCAGAAGAAATGGTCACCAGCTCCCGCAGGTAGCGCTCCTGCATGTTGAACTGCTGAGCCACCTCACTCAGGGTAGAACTGTTGCTCAGCAGGGAAGCGTAGGCGGAAAGGACAGAATCGGTGCGGTCCGGATTCTGGTAGGCCATGCCGGGCTGGATCTGATAATTGGTGGTCACATAGAGGTCGGCCTGTGCCACCCAGACATTGTAGGGGTCCAGATTGTTCCAGACGGAATTCTCGGCGTACTCCTGTGCTTTCTGGATGGCGTATTCGGTATCGCGCTGGCTTTTCTCGTTGTTGGCAATGTCGAGAGAATACTGCTGTTTGGCGGCTTCGTAACTCTCTTTTTTGCGGTTGTACTCGGCCAGCTCGCTTTCGTAGGCTTTCTGGGCATCCTGAGAGACCGCCCCGCCCCATGCGGTGTGTGCCCCGGCGGCCGCGCCAAAAATGATCGCGCAGGCCAGGGCGGCGGCAAGGATCTGCCGGTATTTGCGCAGGAGCGTGAAAGTGAGCGCCACAAGGTCGATCTCGTCTTCCTGCCCGTACGCAGGCTGGTTTTCCATCATATCTGTTTCTCCTTATATCCTGTGTGGAAACGGTTTGTGCAGTCTGACTTCGTGTGGTGACAGACGGCATACAATTTCAATTTACAAGATATCATGGAAACTGCCGGATTGCAAGGGGAAGAGTGCACTTTTTAATTGACAAAGCGGCGCAAATGTGCTATTTTTAAAAAACTGAAAAGCGAAGATCGGGAAAAGTAGCGCGGGCAGTCTGGCCCAGAGAGCGTGGCAGCAGCTGGGAGCCGCGCGCAGACACAGCGTGAACGAACACCCGGGAGCTGCAAACTGAACCCCGGCGGGCCGGAAAGCCCTGCCGCCAGTAGGTGCGCCGCAGGCCCCGCGTTACAGGGGCAGCGCTTATTGTGAAAAAGGAGCGCGCGAGCGACCGGGGCACTCCCGGTAATTCAGGTGGCACCGCGGACATTACAAGACAGCTTGTTCGCCCTGAACTTTCAGGGCAAAAGCTGTCTTTTTCTTTTATAAAAATCAGAAAGAGGAGAAACACTATGGAACGTACTGAGATCGTTTCGCTGTACAAGAACACCCCGGCCGACGGCACGGTGGTCACCGTCTGCGGCTGGGCCAAGAACATCCGTGACTCCAAGAACATCGGCTTCATCGCCCTGTCGGACGGCGGCTGCTTCAAGACCCTGCAGGTGGTGCTGGAATCCGGCAAGCTGGCAAACTATGAGCAGGTGGTCCACACCGGCCTGTACAGCAGCCTGCGCGTTGTGGGCCGCATCGTGCTCACCCCGCAGGCCAAGCAGCCCTTTGAGCTGAACGCCGACAGCGTGGAGATCCTGGGTGACTGCCCCGCCGACGAGTACCCCCTGCAGAAAAAGAAGATGAGCATGGAGTACCTGCGCACCATGCCCACCCTGCGCCCCCGTACCAACACCTTTAACGCGGCGTTCCGTGTCCGCAGTGTGGCTGCTTACGCCATCCACAAGTTCTTCCAGGAGAACGGCTTCGTCTATGCCCACTCTCCGCTGCTGACCGCCTCCGACTGCGAGGGTGCCGGTGAGATGTTCCGTGTCACCACGCTGGACCTCGACAACGTGCCCAAGAACGAGGACGGCACCGTGGATTACACCAAGGACTTCTTTGAGAAGCCCGTCAATCTGACCGTTTCCGGCCAGCTGGAGGCCGAGGCCATGGCAATGGCGTTCGGCAAGGTGTACACCTTTGGTCCCACCTTCCGCGCCGAGAAGAGCTTTACCACCCGCCACGCCGCCGAGTTCTGGATGATCGAGCCCGAGATGGCGTTCTGCGACCTGAACGGCTACATGGATACCGCCGAGGCCATGACCAAGTACGTCATCCGCTATGTGCTGGACAACTGCCCGGATGAGATGGCGTTCTTCAACCAGTTCATTGATAAGGGCCTCATCGAGCGTCTGGAGCTGGTGGCCAACAGCGAGTTTGGCCGCATCTCCTACACCGACGCCATCGAGATCCTGAAGAAGAACAACAAGAAGTTCCAGTTCCCTGTGGAGTGGGGCGTGGACATCCAGACCGAGCACGAGCGCTACCTGACCGAGGTGGTGTTCAAGAAGCCCGTCTTCGTCACCGACTACCCGAAAGAGATCAAGAGCTTCTACATGAAGCAGAACCCCGACGGCAAGACCGTGGCCGCAGCCGATATGCTGGTGCCCGGCATCGGCGAGCTGATCGGCGGCAGCCAGCGTGAAGAGGATTACGACAAGCTGGTCACCCGTATGGACGAGCTGGGCCTGGACAAATCCAGCTACGACTGGTATCTCAACCTGCGCAAGTTCGGCGGCGTGGAGCACGCCGGTTACGGCCTGGGCTTTGAGCGCATGATCATGTACCTCACGGGCATCCAGAACATCCGCGACGTCCTGCCGTTCCCCCACTGCCTACGGTTTCTAAAAATAGGAAATCAAAACGCGAAAGCTGTCGCCGAAAGCGGCAGCTTTTTTGATGAACGGCCTTGCCCTCTCCATCATTGCTTGCGCAATGCCACCTTGCCCCCTTCTGGCACTTTCGTGCCACCTCCCCCGGCCGGGGGAGTCTTTCAAAGGGAGAGGCCTTGGCAGTCCATGCGAAGTTTTCGGTTTCGCCAGAGGCTCTCCCTTTGGGAGAGCTGGACGCGAAGCGGCCTGAGAGGGCAAGCGATCTCATCTTTTTCAACAACGAGGTAACTTTCCGTGGAAAACATTTCGCCTGCACTGCTGAACTGGTTTTACGAAAACCAGCGCGTCCTGCCGTTCCGCACCGACCCCAGTCCCTATCACGTCTGGCTGAGTGAGATCATGCTCCAGCAGACCCGGGTCTCGGCGGCGCTGCCCTATTATGAGCGGTTCCTCGCCGCCCTGCCGGATATCCCGGCACTGGCCGCCTGTGAGGAAGAAAAGCTGAATAAGCTCTGGGAGGGTCTGGGCTATTACAGCCGGGTGCGCAACCTGCAAAAGGCGGCCAGGATCGTCTGTGAGCAGTACGGCGGGGAGCTGCCAGCCGATTACGACGCCATCCGCGCCCTGCCCGGCATCGGGGATTACACGGCCGGGGCCATTTGCTCCATCAGCTTTGGCATTCCGGTGCCCGCAGTGGACGGCAATGTCCTCCGGGTGTTTTCCAGGCTGTATAATGATCCCGGTGTGATTACAGATCCGGCGGTCAAAAAAGCCTTTACAGCCCGGGTGATGGAGCATCAGCCTCCCGCCGCCCCCGGGGACTACAATCAGGCTCTCATGGAGCTGGGGGCGCTGGTCTGTGTGCCCAACGGGGCTCCGCTGTGCGAGCAATGCCCGCTGGCCCGCCTGTGCCAGGCCCGGGCGGCGGGCACGGCCCTCAGCCTGCCCCAAAAGGCCGCCCCCAAGGCCCGCAAGCTGGAAGATCTGACCGTGGCGCTGGTGGAGAGCCCGGCGGGCTTCCTCATCCAGCGGCGGCCCGAAAAAGGCCTGCTGGCCGGGCTGTGGCAGCCCCTGCTCTGGGAGGGCACGGCTATGACCGCCGAACAGCTGCCGGCCGCCCTGACGGCGCTGGGCATCCACGGCATCACCGAGGCCAAGCCCATCCCCAAGGCAAAGCATATCTTCAGCCACATCGAGTGGCGCATGACGGGCTATACGGTCACGGTGGAGGCCCAGCCCGCGCCGGATGGCTGCATTTGGGCTACCCGGGAGCAGCTGCAAACGGAATACACCCTGCCCGGGGCGTTCAAGGCCTACAAAAAGCGGCTGGGTCTGGTGTGAGAAAATTTTAGGGTTTTGGTTGTAATTTTTTCAGGAAACGGGTATAATGAATTTAATTCGGACGGGTGCACCGGAACCTCGATGTATGGAGGATGCTGCGGATGATCTTTCTGGTAAAACTATCGCTCCACATGCTCTCAGCCATGTGGAAAGCAGCAGAGCTTCTGCTGCGGGTCTCCCGCTGGAAAAACAAGCTGAAACATCGTTTCGACCGAAAAAAGGAGTGTGCTGAACCTATGAAGAAATCTTGTTTGATCGCTGTCGTCGCCGTGCTGGCCGCTGTGGCCGGTGCTCTGGGTGCCGTGGCCATCTATCTGCGCCGCCGCGAGAAAGAGCTGGACGAGTACGAGCGTCTGCTGTTTGGCGAGGATGACGCCGCAACGGTAGAAGACACGGCAGAACCCGCTGAGGCCGCGGAAGAGGCTCCCGCGGAGGACAAGGCAGAATAAGAGAAGATCGAAAAACATACAGGGCGCACCGACAGTCTTGAGGGACTGTTTCGGTGCGCCCTTTTTCTTTGAGGAGTAGATATGAAACGATTTTTGCTATGGCTGGTGGGCGTGGCGCTGGGCGTTGTGGTGCTGCTGGGGGCGGTGATGGCGGTAAGCTACGCCTTTACCACCCAGGGCTCCTGCCCGGCACCGGAGGTGCGGTTCGGGGATGAGCGCTGGAAGTCAACGGGTACTGCTGGCAGGTGCCGCTGCTGAGTGGCCAGCTGGACAAGGTGTTTGCCAGCCCGGAGACCCTGACCGTGCAGAAGCTTGGCACTTTCTACGACGCGCACCCGGCCCTCACCCTGCCGGAGTGGGCCAGCTATGCCACCCTGACCATTGAGAACACGGCGGGCAGTGTGGTGTATACGGGCAGCGCGGGAGACTACGCGGGGTTTCTTTTCCCGGCCAACGGGGAGTACAAGGCCAGCCTGACCGTCTGGCGGCTCCCGGCGGGTGGGACGGTCACCCGGTTTGAGGGCGGCAATACCGGGGCCATCCGGCGGAACAGCCGCCTGGAAAAGCCCGCCAGGCCCACAGGCTGGTATGGCTTCTCGTTTCGGTTCACCCTGCAGGCCAGCGCCGAGGTAGAGCTCTCGGCGGACCGGGTGGAGCAGGGCGGCATTGTGGGCGTGGTCCTCACGGGCATGACCGGAGACACGGCTCCCACCGTGGAGACCGACCTTGGCAAGATCCAGTGCGCCCGGAGCCCCGGCGGCTGGCGGGCCTACATCCCGGCGGCTTACAATGCCTCCGCGGGCAGCCATGAGGTGAACATCACCGTCAACGGCGAGACGCTGACCAGGACCATCACGGTGCTGCCCAAGGATTTTGGCACCGTGGAGCTGGCCCCGGAGCCGGAGGCCCCGGAGGCCGCCAACAACGAGTTCCGCAACGCGGTCTGGCCCCTCTATGAGCAGCCCGCGCGGGAAAAACTCTGGGCCGGCGGCTTTGCCTGCCCGGCGGAAAATTACATGAAGCTTGTGGATTTCGGGCAGGTCAAAGTGGTCAAAGGCAAGCAGGGGAGCAAATCAAACTCCACCCGGCTCTACACCATCCCCGGCGACAGCTGCCGTGCCCCGGCGGCGGGCGTTGTGGTGCTGGCCCGGAACCTGGCCCTCACGGGCAACACCGTGGTCATCGACCACGGCTGCGGCGTGCGCAGCTACCTCTACGGCTTGCAGACCATCGCCGTGGGCGAGGGTGCTCTTGTGGAGCGGGGCCAGAGCGTGGGCTCCTTGGGCGAGGAGCTGACCATGGACTTCAAGCTGGGCAGCAAGAGCGTCAACCCCTGGCTGCTGTTCCAGTCCAGCGGCGGCCTGTTCTGGCGGGAAAATCAGTGAAAATCAGCAAAAAAGTGGATGCCGCGCGTGATGCGGCATCCACTTTTTGCGGTAGAAAATTTCAGGAGATCGCGTCCACATCCCATTTCATGCGGACGGCATCGGCACCATCCAGCTGGAGGGTGAGGGCTTTGGCGTTGTCCAGCACCTGCTCCGGGGTGCGTGCACCGCAGAGAACGTGCAGGCCGGGGATCATCCGGGCCGTCAGGGCGATGACCAGCTGGGCCGGGGTGCAGTGGTACTTCTCGCACAGGTCCTGCCAGCCGGCCAGCAGCTTGAGGGCCTGGGCCCGGCGGGCAGGATGGAAGCAGGGGTTGGAGTTGCGGGTGCTGCCCTCGGGGTAGGTGGTGTCCATGGTGACCTTGCCGGTCAGCAGGCCCTGCTCCAGCGGGGAGTAAGCCTGGATGGAGACGCCCAGCTCCTTGCAGGTGGGCAGCAGCTGCTTTTCCACCCGGCGGGTCAGCAGGCTGTACTTTTCCTGAATGACATCCAGCTCGCCGTACTGGCAGTAGCCCCGGATCAGGTCGGCGGTCATGTTGGAAGCGCCAATGGCCCGGATCTTGCCCTGGGCTTTCAGCTTCATCAGGGCAGAGACGGTCTCTTCCAGCGGGAAGATGCTGAAGTCCGGGCTCTGCCAGTGGGTGTACAGCACGTCAATGTGGTCGGTGCCCAGGCGCTTCAGGCTCTCCTCCACATCCTCGAGGATGCTCTTCTCGGACAGGTCGCGGTAGACCTGCACCCCGTCCACCACTTTGTGGAGGACCGGCGACTCGTGCCGCCACTCCAGCCCGCATTTGGTGGAGAGGATGATCTTGTCCCGGTCGAGGTGCTTCAGGGCTTCGCCCACCACTTCCTCGCTGTGGTACAGGCCGTAAATGGGGGCCGTGTCCACCCAGGTGATGCCCTGCTCCACGGCCGTGAGAATGGCTTTTACGGAAAGGGCGTCGTCGTTGTCGCCCCACCAGCTGCCGCCGCCAATGGCCCAGGTGCCCATCCCCAGGAACGGGGCGGACAGGCCGCTTTTACCAATATTGCGTTTTTCCATCGTAATTCCCTCGCGCCAGTGTCCCTCCCCGTGTTGGGAGGCTCAATATGCACTGGTGTATTTTGTTGGATTTCTGATATTTATTCAAAAAGACTGCGGCACAGGTGTTGTACCGCAGTCTTCTGAACCTGATGATTTAAATATTGCCAAATTCGCTCAGCTTTAATTCCTCGTTATGGGTTTCTGCCCAGCGGATGGCCCAATCGGAGGTGAACAGGAGCAGGCGGTTGCCTTTCATGTCCTCCACAGCCTTGGTGTCGCTGGTCAGGTCGAGGTCACGCAGGTTGTGGTGTCCGGGTCGTTCTGGACCCAGCGCAGCTGCTCGAACGGGAGCTGCTGCATCCGGATCTCCACGTTGTACTCGGTGTTCAGGCGGTACTCCAGCACTTCCAGCTGCAGCACGCCGACCACGCCGACCACCACTTCTTCCATGCCGCCGCCCACTTCGCGGAAGATCTGGATGGCACCCTCCTGGGCGATCTGCTCCATGCCTTTCACGAACTGCTTGCGCTTCATGGTGTCTTTCTGCTCAATGCGGGCAAAGTGCTCCGGCGAGAACGTGGGGATGCCTGCGAACTGCACTTTCTTTTTGCCGGTGCAGAGGGTATCGCCAATGGAGAAGATGCCCGGTCAAACAGGCCGATGATATCGCCTGCGTAGGCCTCGTCCACAATGGCGCGGTCCTGTGCCATCAGCTGGGTGCCGGTGGCCAGTTTGATGTTCTTGCCCTCCTGGACGTGGTAAGCTTCCATGCCGCGCTCAAACTTGCCCGAGCAGATGCGCATGAACGCGATGCGGTCCCGGTGGGCTTTGTTCATGTTGGCCTGGATCTTGAAGATAAAGGCGGAGAACTCATCGCGGCAGGGGTCCACGGGCTCATTTGTCAGGCTGTCCACGCGGGCCAGCGGGGTGGGGGTCAGCCGCAGGAAGTTTTCCAGGAACGGCTCCACGCCAAAGTTGGTCAGCGCCGAACCGAAGAAGACGGGGCTCAGCTCGCCTTTCAGCACCTTGTCAAGGTCAAATTCCTCGGCAGCGCCGTCCAGCAGCTCGATCTCGTCCACCAGCTGCTGGTGCAGGTAGGGAGTCAGCAGCTCGTCCAATGCGGGATCGCCCAGCTCGGCCTCGGTCTCCTCGACCTTTTTGACGCCGTTGGCACGGCCGTCGCTGGAGAATGCCAGAACCTTGCGGGTGTTGCGGTCGAACACGCCCTTGAACTCTTTGCCGCAGCCGATGGGCCAGTTTATGGGGTAGGTCTTGATGCCCAGGATCTCCTCAATGTTCTCCATCAGCTCAAAGGGGTCGCGGGCTTCGCGGTCCATCTTGTTGACGAACGTAAAAATGGGGATGTGGCGCAGGGTGCAGACCTTGAACAGCTTGATGGTCTGGGCCTCAACGCCCTTGGCGGCGTCGATGACCATGACCGCCGAGTCCGCTGCCATCAGGGTGCGGTAGGTATCCTCCGAGAAGTCCTGATGGCCCGGGGTATCCAGAATATTGACGCACTTGCCCGCGTAGTTGAACTGCAGCACCGAGGAGGTGACGGAAATACCACGCTGCTTCTCAATGTCCATCCAGTCGGACACGGCGTGCTTGGCGCTCTGCTTGCCCTTGACAGAGCCTGCCTGATTGATGGCTCCGCCGTACAGCAGCAGCTTTTCGGTCAGCGTCGTTTTGCCGGCGTCGGGGTGGCTGATGATCGCAAACGTCCGGCGGCGCTCGATTTCTTCACGATTTGTCATATGGTTTTACTTCTCCTGATATCATAAAAGGGGATAGACGAGATCGGTCCGTTTCCATGGGAGTTTCTCCTGAAAATACACACAACGTTTATTTTAACAGAAAATGCACATGGATGCAAGAGTTTTTGCTATTTTTTCAGCAGCAGGCAGGGCAGCGGGGCGGTATCGGCCCAGTTGGCAAAATCGCACACCAATACGGTACATTTCGTCAGGGGCAGGGCGCGCGCCCACTGCAGGATGTGCCGCTTTTCGTCCGAGCCGATGACCCGCCCGCTGTAGAGGATCGCACTGAGCACCCCGCCGGGGCGCAGGGCCGTGAGGGCCGCTTCCAGCGCGGGGATGCTGCTGCCTGCCGTGGAGAATACCGCGTGGTCGGCCCCGGGGAGCCAGCCAAAGTTGAACATGACGGCATCGGCCGTGCCGGGTGTAACGTATTGCAGCAGGTTTGCGTGGCTGTCGCGGTGAAGCTCTGCCGTAAAGCCTTTTTGCGCCAGATGGGCTCGGGTGGAGGCGATGGCCTCGGGCTGGATGTCAAAGCCCAGCACCCGCCCGCCGGAGGCAGCCGAGAGCCCGCACAGGAACGCCGTATCCCCGCCGTTGCCGCAGGTGGCGTCGATGCACAGCCGCGGGGCCGTGAGCCGGGCGGCGAGGAAATCCTGCACGAACCGGACGGCGGTCAGATCCGGGGTGCGGCGGCGAACCAGCTGTGTGCCCTCGGGCTGGAAATCAAATTTGGCCCAGAACGCCGCCTCGCCCGGGTCTGTGGGCAGGGGAGCGGTAAAGACGGTGGCCTGTTCCCGGTCGTAGCCGCCGAGGGCCCGCAGGGCTTCTTTTAAGAGATAGGAGCCGTAGCCTTTCCGCCGCCACTGGGGCAGGATGCAGAACGCGCCAAAGGTTCCCCCTTTTGGGGTGGGGGGGGTAAGGGCGCAGCGCCCGATCTCGTCTTTTTCTTTGTAGAGGGCAAAGCCCGAATCGATTGAAATGATTTTCATAGCAGTTTCCCTTTTTGCCAAGGGCTCTCCCTTTGGGAGAGCTGGCGCGTCAGCGCCTGAGAGGGCAAGGATGCAAACAAAAGAGCTGATAAGACTACTCTTCAATTTACCGTGAAATGGGAGTATTTGTCAAGCAAAACAGTACGACCTTATTTCACACATTCTTCACTGCGTGAGCGATTGATTTTCACAATTGGTGGTTACAATAGGGACAGTTCAAAGGAGATGGCAAAACACCCCCGGAACGAGTCCCTTTGAGAAAGGATGTATCGCAATGGAAAATGAGAACAAATGGGAATACGATTATTCCTCTGCAAATAATTCACAGAACACTGCCGGTGAGACTGGCTACCCCAATGTGGGTTCCAGCGGCATGAACACCGCAAACACCGCCGCTACTTATGGCGAGGCGGACACCACCAACCCGGAGTACACTGCTCCCCGGCAGGATTCCGGCAGCGGCGGCGTCACCCCGCCCCCGGCAGGCCCGGAACAGAACGCCGCGGCCCCGGGGCAGCCCAAAAAGCAGAAGAAAGACCACAGCAAGCTGGCCAAGAGTGCGGTGGCGCTGGTGCTGGCGGCGGCCATGGGCTTTGTGGGCGGCTTTGCAGGCGCGCAGTTCGGCAATGGCGGCCACAAGGTCGTCATCCAGCAGGTGGAACGTTCGGACAGCAGCGCGGCTTCGGATTCCGTCGATGCCGCCGCGGATGGCACCACGGTGTCCAGCGGCATGACCACGGCGCAGGTGGCCAAGATGGTCAGCCCCAGCGTGGTGGTCATCACCACCGAGCAGGTGGTCTACTCCCAGTGGTCCTGGTACGGTCAGAGCCAGGTGGAGAGCGGTGCCGGCAGCGGTGTCATCATCAGCTCGGACGGCTACATCCTCACCTGTGACCATGTGGTCGCGGGCGCGTCCAACATCACCGTGACCATCGGCGATGACGACTATACCGCCACCGTGGTGGGCGAGGATTCCACCAGCGATGTGGCTGTGCTGAAGATCGACGCCAACGGCCTGACCCCGGCTGTCGTGGGGGACAGCGATACCCTGACCGTGGGCGACAATGTGCTGGCTGTGGGCAACCCCCTGGGTGAGCTGGGCGGCACCGTTACCAGCGGCATCGTCAGCGCGCTGAACCGCAGTGTCAGCATCCAGAGCTCCGGTTCTGTGAACACCATGTCCCTGATCCAGATGGACGCTTCTGTCAGCCCCGGCAACTCCGGCGGCGGCCTGTTCAACATGAACGGCGAGCTGGTGGGCGTGGTCAACGCCAAGTCCTCTGACTCCGATGCCGAGGGCCTGGGCTTTGCGATCCCCATCAATGATGCCATGAAAGTGGCACAGGATCTGCTGGAGAACGGCTATGTCACCGGCCGTCCCTACATGGGCATCACCTATCTGGCTGTCACCGATGCACAGACGGCCCAGCAGCTGGGCGTCAATGCCTACGGCATCTATGTGGCCGATGTGGTCAAGGGCGGCCCCGCCGACAAAGCCGGCCTGAAAGTTGGTGACCGCATCGTCAGCATCGACGGCACCGAGGTGGCCCAGAAGACCGATCTGGGCACCATCATCCAGCAGCACTCCGCAGGCGACACCCTCTCCATCACCGTGGCCCGAGGTGGCCAGATGCAGACGGTCAGCCTGACGTTGGGAGAAAAGAATAATTCTACCACCGCTGCCGCTGCCCAGCAGCAGGAACAGCAAGACGCTGAATCCGCCCAGGAGCGGCCGCAGGGCTAACGCAAACATCAAAGAGAGCCGGAACTTTCCCCACGGAAAGCTCCGGCTCTTTCTTTATGCTTTTCCAAAGATGGTCGCGCTGGTGGGCAGCAGCACGGTCTGCCCGCTTCGGATCTGGCTTTCGCCTCTCCACAAACTCGACGAAATACCGTCACTGAGCAGCTTCCAGCTGCCCTCCGGCAGGGGGACGGTCTTCTCCTGCCCGGTGGGGTTATAGAAGACACACAGCGCCTGCCAGAGCGCGCCATCCCCGCAGTTTGCAGGCAGCTGCCAGCCCACCAGCGGCTGCTCCAGCGAGAAAAACTGGATGGCCGCCGGGCTGGCGGTGTCCAGCGCGCTCAGCCGGGGGAAATACCGCCGCAGCCCGATGAGGCCCCGGTAATAATCCACCAGCTCATGGAACTGCTGGGCCCGCTGCCAGTCCAGCCGGTTGAGGGCGGGGGAGGAGCGGTAGCTGTTGCCCTGCCCCTTTTTGGTGCGGGCAAACTCTTCCCCCGCCTGCCAGAACGGCAGGCCCATGCAGGTGAGGTAAATGCCAGCCGCCAGCCGGTTCTGGGCCAGCGCGACCGAGTCCATGGCCCCGTACTCCGGGCGCTTGTACCGGACAAAAAGCAATTTGTCCCAGAGAGTGAAGTTGTCGTGGGCGGAGACATAGCTCACGATCTGCCCGGGGCTGTGGGGCGGCAGGGCGCTGCTGCGGCACCAGGCCGCGACTGCCGCGCCGATATCCCACAGGGTGCTTTCCTTGCCCTCCACATAGCCCGGCTCCCGGGCGTCAAAACAGCCGCCCTTGATGGCATCCCGGGTGTTATCGCAGAAGATGCCGATCCGCTCGTTCAGCATGGCCAGATTGTTTTTGTTGGCTTCGTACCGGTGGAGGGCGCTGACGCCGCCCTGCCAGGGCTCGCCGTACATCAGGATGTTCTGGCCGCCGGGGAGTTGATCCAGTTCGGCCCGGAGCAGGTTCATGGTCTCCACGTCGTACAGGCCCATCAGGTCGAACCGGAAGCCGTCGATGTGGTACTCCCGGGCCCAGTAGAGGACAGAGTCGATGAGATACCGCCGGGCCATGGGGCGCTCGCTGGCAAACTCGTTGCCGCAGCCGCTGCCATTGGACAGGCTGCCGTCCTCATTCTGGCGGAAATAATAATAGGGCACGGCCCGGTTCAGGACATTATCGTTGCCATACATGTGGTTGTACACCACGTCCATAATGACGCCAATGCCCGCCGCGTGGAGGGCGGCGATCATCTGCTTGCACTCCCGGACGCGCACCTCGCCCCGGGTGGGGTCGGTGGAGTAGCTGCCCTCCGGGATGTTGAAGTGGGCGGGGTCGTAGCCCCAGTTGTACTGCCGGGTCAAAGAACGGCTCTCGTCCACGCTGCCAAAATCAAAGATGGGCATGAGCTGGACGTAAGAGACGCCCAGCCGCTTGAGATAATTCAGGCAGGTGGGGTGGATGCCGTCGGAGTGCAGGGTGGTGCCCTGCTGGGCAAAGGCCAGATATTTGCCCCGCCAGGCCGGGCGGACGCCGCTGGCCGGGTCCTGGGAGAAATCCCGGACGTTGACCTCCCACACCGAGCGGTGGGAGACGGGGATATTCGGGCGGTGGTCATGCAGCCAGCCCGGTGGGTCGATTCGGGCAAAATCGGCGATCATGCTCCGCTTGCCGTTCACGCCCGCCGCTCTGGCGTAGGGGTCGGCGGCCTCCCAGCTGGTGCCCCCGGCGTGGAGGGTATAGGTGTAGTAGCGGCCGTGCTGGTCGCCGGGGAGGTAGACCAACCAGAGCCCCTGCCCCCGCTTTTCCAGCGGGAGGGAGCCGATGCAGACCCCGCCGTCACCCCGGCGGTAGAGGTTGACATACACCTGCCGGGCCGTGGGTGCCCACAGCCGCAGGCGGGTGCCGGCCGGGGTGTATTCCACCCCCAGCGGGCCGGTATAGGTGTTCTGCTGCGCAAAAGCGTCACTCTCAAACAGCGCTTTCCAATCCGCAGGTGTTCGGGTGTTCATGGGTGTTCATTCCCCTTTTTGGCATGTCTTTTGAGAATAGTGTACCTGTCTTTTTTCTGATTTTCAAGCCTTTCCTTGCAAAACAACAGGAAGTACACTATACTGAGAAAAAACACACACGGAGGCAGCTATGGCATATACCGACGATTGGGAAAGCTTGATGAACGGCGTGTTTGGCCCGGGCGGCAAGCTCAAATTCTCGCAGAGCACGCCGCAGGCGGCCCAGCCCAAACCGGAGAAACCTGAAAAAACGCAGGACAGCCCGCTGCCGGATTGGAACACAGCCCTGCTGGCCCGGCAGAAAAAGCTGGATGAAATGCTCAAACAGCAGAATGCGGCCCTGAAAGGGCAGGACGCCGCCACAAAGTCGGCGCTGGAAGACAGCCGCAAAATGCTGCGGGATATGGAAGAAGACGGTCTGCTGGCCAAGGGCACGGCAGACGCGAAGCCAGAGCATCTGGGCAGCTTTGAGGGGCTGGCCGATGAGGTAAAAAAGACGGTCCTCGGGCAGGACACCTTTGTGGAGGGCGTGGCGCGGGCGATGCGCCGCCCCTTTGTGCTGGGCACGGAACCCCCGGCGGCCCGCAATGTGGTGCTGCTGTGCGGCGGCCCGGGCACCGGGCGGCACTTTGCCCTGACGGAAACGGCCCGCTGCATGGCGGCCAGGGGCCTGCTCCAGAGCGATCAGATCGCCTCGCTGGATCTGGCCCTCTACCCCAACTCCGGGGCGGAAAAACTCTTTTTGCAGGATCTGTACGCGGCCCTGTACGCCCCCGGTGAGATCGTGGTCTTTGAGCACTACGAAAGCTGCTACCCGGGCTTCCTCAAGACGATCTCCGACCTGGCCGTCAAAGGCAGCGCGCCCCTCAGCAGCCGCTATCTTGTCAACAAAGAGGGGATCCTGGTGGATGCCGGCACGGCGCTGGCACCGGGCGCGGTGAGCCGCATCGACCCGCGCGGCAAGTACCTGATCTTCTTTTCCAACAAGGGCCGGGAGGCAATGGCCGATCATTTTGGCGCGGCATTCGTCTCGGCGCTGGGAGATGTCTGCACCACCACCCCCTTTGCACGGGAGGATCTGGCGGCATTGGCCGCCCAGCAGCTCAACGCGCTGGCCCGGAAAGTGCAGACCCGGCTGGGCCTGACCCTCTCTGCCGGGGCGGATGTCCGGGATCATGTCGCGGCCCGGTGCACGCCCGAACAGGGGGCGGCAGGGCTTGCTGCCTGCTGCGATAAAATTTTCCGGGCCTTGAGCGAGTACTGCCTGCAGACCGACAAAAAGCTGACGGGCACCGTGACCCTCATCGCCCGGCCGGACGGCATCGACTTTCAGCTGGGGAATGCAGCACCCGCCCGGCTCTTTGATCTGCTGCCTGCCGCCTATACAGGCGCCGTGGACGAGATCAAACGGGAGCTGGACGAGCTGGTGGGCCTTGCCCCCGTCAAGGAATATGTCTTCGGTCTGGCGGATAACATTCAGGTGCAGCAGCGCCGGGCGGCGGCTGGTTTTAAGACCGCCAGCCTCTCCATGCACATGATCTTCACGGGCAACCCCGGCACGGGCAAGACCACCATTGCCCGGCTGGTGGCCCGGTATCTCAAGGCCATCAGGGGCCCTCAAGGGCGGGCAGCTCATTGAGGTGGGCCGCGGCGACCTTGTGGGCCGCTACACCGGCCACACCGCCCCCCTGACCAACAGCGTCATCGAGAGCGCGCTGGGCGGGGTCCTCTTCATTGACGAGGCCTACAGCCTCTACCGGGGCGAGCAGGACAGTTTTGGCCTGGAGGCCATCGACACCCTTGTCAAGGGGATGGAGGACCACCGGGACGAGCTGGTGGTCATCCTGGCGGGCTACACCAAGGAGATGGAGACGTTCCTCACCGCCAACAGCGGCCTTGCCAGCCGCTTCCCGAACAAGATAGAGTTCCCGGACTACACCGCCGACGAGCTGCTGGACATCACCACGGTGCTGGCCAAAGGCAAGGGCTACCGGCTGGCCGAGAGCTGCACGTTCCCGCTGCTGGGCTACTACAAGCGCCGTCAGGCGCTGGACAGCCGCACTGCCGGCAATGGCCGCCTGGCCCGCAACACGCTGGAAAAGGCCATCTTCAACCAGAGCCGCCGCCTTGTGGCCGAGCCCGCTGCCGAGCTGGATCTGATTCTGCCCGGCGATTTGGAATTTGAAGAATAAGCATCGAATAAAAAAGGGACAGCCATTGGCTGTCCCTTTTTGTTAAACAGGTTGGTGTGCCTGTGCGATGCGGCTCGTCATCTCCTGCAGGCCGCTGCGGACGGCAGCGGGGGCGGTGATCTCCACCTTGCCGCCAAAGCCGCAGACCCAGCCGTAAAACTGGTCGCTGACGCAGATGGGCACGGTGAAGTGGAAATGCGTCTCTCCCTCCGGGATGAGGATGGGCGAGGTGCCAAAGCGTTCCCGCATGGCGGGTTCAAGATCGGCGGTGCAGCGCAGGGTGACGGAGTGCTCCGGCCCGCCGTACATGTTGAAATGCTTTTTGAGGTAGCTGGGCAGGTCAAACCCGGCAAACTGCGCCTTGCCCCGGCGGGGAGCGTCCAGCACCAGAACGCCAGCCATTTTGTCCACCCGGTAGTGGCGGATGCCGGCAGGGGATTTCTCATCCTGATAGGCAATGAGGTAGTAGCAGCCGTTTTCCCAGACCATCTGCCAGGGACTGATGGTGCGCGTCTCGGGGCGGCCTACTTTTTTGTAGCGGAACTGTACCATCCGGCCCTTGTTGATGGCCGAGAACAGGGCATCCACGCTGTAAGGCAGATCCTTGTTGGCGCTCTTGGGGCGGCCATCGACATAGACCTGGCGCTGGAGCTGGCTGCCCTCGTAATGGGAGGTAAGGCCCTCCAGCTTTTTGATGAGCTTGTCGCTGGTGGATTTGGAGATGACCCGGCTGGACTGCACCGCGTCCACCAGCAGCTTGAGCTCGGCCAGATCAAAGGTGCGGCTGGCCATCCAGTAGCCGCCGTGCCGCCCCCGCTTGAGCTGGATATCGTAGCCCAGCGCGTTGAGGGCTTCGATGTCGCTGTAAACGCTCTTGCGCTCACACAAAATGCCCTGCCGGGCCAGCATCTCCACCAGCTGCGGGACGTTGAGCAGATGATTTTCGTCGGTTTGCTGCTCAAAGATGCGCAGCAGCGCCAAAAGCTTAGATTTCTGTCCTTCCTGCTTAGGCATAGATCCTCCTAACAGAACACAGCAGGGCCCACTCTTTTTACAACAGAATAAACCCATGCGTTTTGAGCAAACTTTCCCGGCCTGCCAAGGGCCATCCTCCCTCTGTCGCTTCGCGACATCTCCCCCCGGCCGGGGGAGGTGGCACGCAAGTGCCGAAAGGGGAACGGCTGGCACCGCGAAGCGGTGACGGAGAGAGTTACGGAGCCTTTTTGTCGAACGCGGCGCGGCGCTGGGTGGAAAGGCGGAACATCTCTTCCAGTTTGTCCCGGTCGCTGGCCACCAGCGCGTTCCGCATCTGGGACAGCGCGGCGTCAAACTGGTCGATCTCCGCGATCAGATTCTCCTTGTTCCAGAGGAAGAGCTCCGCCCACATTTTATCGTTGATCCGGGCAATGCGGGTCAGGTCGCGGAACGAGTCGCCGGTGTACTCACACAGGGAAGTGTTGTCGTTGGCGCACATCAGGCTGACGGCGATGGCGTGGCAGAGCTGGCTCACATAGCCGATCATCTTGTCGTGCTCCTGCACCGTCAGGGTGCAGATGTGCTTGAAGCCCAGCACCTCCGCCAGCTCTCTGGCCCACTGGACGGCCTCCGGGGTGTTCTTTTCCGTTGGGGTAATGATGAAGTTGGCCGGGGCAAAGCTGACCTCGGCGGCATGCTCCACGCTGGAAGTCTCCCGGCCCGCCATGGGGTGGCTGGCGATGAATTCCACGCCGTCCGGGCACAGGGCCTGGATGGGCTCCACCAGCCCGGTTTTGACGCCCGAGACATCGGTGAAGATGCAGCCGGGTTTGAGCAGGGAGCCGTAAGTTTTGAACCACTCGATCATGGCGGTGGGGTAAAGCGCGAAAATGATGTGGTCAGCGCTTTGCACCAGGTCCTCAAAATCGTGGGTCTTGCCGCTGCGGATATAGCCGTGGTCAAGGGCAAACTGCAAGTGACCCTCGCTGCGGTTGATGCCGTCCACGGTGTAGCCTGCCCGGGTGAGCTCCAGGGCGTACTTGCCGCCCAGCAGGCCCAGGCCTACGATGAGATAGCGTTTGGATTTATCCAGCATAGTGTACCTCCACGCCCAGCGGTTTGAGGGCGTCAAAGAAATGGGGCCAGCTCTTCTGCACGGCTTCGGCCTCGTTGATGGCCAGCGGGATGTCCGCCGCCAGCGCCAGCACCGTCAGGCTCATGACCACCCGGTGGTCGTTGTGGCCGCTGAGGGGGGCCTCCGGGGCATGGAGTTGCGGTTTGCAGCCCTGCACCGTGATCGTACCGCCCTCACTGGAAAGAACGCCGCCGCAGGCCCGCAGCTCGGCCTCCATGGCCGCGATGCGGTCGCTCTCTTTGATGCGGAGCCGCTCGGCGTTCCGGATCACGGTCGTCCCCTCACACAGCAGGCCCAGAACCATCAGCACAGGGCCCAGGTCGGGGCAGTCGGCCAGGTCGATGTCCACGCCGTGGAGCGGGGCCTGCTCGAACACAAGCCCTGCCTCGGTCCGCGTGAACTTTGCCCCGCAGCGGCGCAGGATGTCCAGAATGGCCGCGTCGCCCTGCAGGGTCTCGGCGGCCAGCCCGGTAAGGGTGATGCCGCCCTTGACGGCCCCCAGCACGGCGAGGAACGCTGCCTGGCTGTAATCGCCCTCCACGATGTAATCGCGGGGGTGGTACTGCTGCCCGCCCGGGATGCAGAGGGTGGTGTCGTCCAGCCAATGGCTGGTGACGCCGAATGCCGCCTGCGCGGCCCGGGTCATCTCAATGTAGCTGCGGCTCTCCACCGGCGGGATGAGGCGCAGGGTGCTGTCCCCGGCCAGCAGGGGCAGGACGAACAGCAGCCCGCTGATGAACTGGCTGGACACATTGCCCGCCAGCGTGTACTCCCCGCTGCGCAGGCTTCCGGCCACGGTCAGCTGCCCGTTTGCCTGCTCGAAATGGAGATTCTGCTCTCGATATAACGTTTCGTATACAGATTGAGGCCGTTCCATCAGCCGCCCGCGGCCCACAAAGGTGATGGACTGCCCGGTAAGGCTTGCCAGAGGGATGAGGAACCGCAGGGTGCTGCCGCTCTCGCAGCAGTCCACCGGGCCGAACACGGGGCGGAAATGCCCCAGTCCCTCCACAAGGACGTCGGCGGGACCGGATTCCACCCGGGCGCAGAGCTGCCCGGCAGCGGCCAGCGTGGCCGAGATATCCTTGCTGAACTCGAGATTTTCAATGTGAGAGGTGCCCTTGGCCAGCGCGGAGCAGAGCACGGCCCGGTGGGCCATGCTCTTGCTGGGAGGTGCGGACACCGTGCCGCCGATGCGGGCGGGGGGAGATATCGTTACAAGCATGGTTTCACCTTTCTGCCCTTGAGCGCAGGGCCCACCGCCTTACGGGTGGCGAAGTTGTGACCCGACATGCCAAGGGCTCCCCTGTTAGGAAAGACTCCCCCGGCCGGGGGAGGTGGCACGCAAGTGCCGAAAGGGGAGCAGCTGGCATTGCGAAGCAATGACTGAGAGGTTTATTACATCTCCCGGCCAATGGCCCATGCCACCTGGCGGCACTTTGCCATGGCCTGCGCAAAGGCGTCCGGAGTCAGGCACTGGGCACCGTCACTCCATGCGTGGGCGGGGTCGTAGTGGACTTCCACTTCCAGGCCGTCGGCACCGGCGGCCACGGCCGCGATCATCATGGGCTCCACCAGGTTGGATTTGCCGGTGGCGTGGCTGGGGTCTACGATGACAGGCAGGTGAGTCTTCTCGTGGATGATGGGCACAGCGGAGAGGTCCAGCGTGTTGCGGGTGTACGTCTCAAAGGTGCGGATGCCGCGCTCGCAGAGGATGACGTTCTCGTTGCCGCCGGCCATGATGTACTCAGCGGACATGATCCACTCCTCGATGGTGTTGCACAGGCCGCGCTTGAGCAGCACGGGCTTGTGCATCTTGCCGACCGCTTTCAGCAGCTGGAAGTTCTGCATGTTCCGGGCACCGATCTGCACCAGGTCCACATACTCCTCAAACTCGGGGATGCGGTCCTCGCTCATCAGCTCGGAAACGATGGGCATTCCGGTGGCCTCGCGGGCCTTGACCATGTCGAGGATGCCCTCGGTTTCCAGACCCTGGAACGAGTAAGGAGAGGTGCGGGGCTTGTAAGCGCCGCCGCGGAAGAGCGTGGCACCGCCGGCCTTGACGGACTGGGCGATGCGCAGGGCCTGCTCCTCGCCCTCAATGCTGCAGGGGCCTGCCATGACGGCGATCTTCTCCTTGCCGCCAATCTTCACGCCGCCGCAGTCAATGACGGAATCGGCGGGGTGGAACAGGCGGTTGGCGCGCTTGTAGGGGGCAGACACGCGGGTGACGTTGTCGATCCAGGGGTTGGCCAGCACGTCCCGCTCGTCGATCTTGGTGGTGTCGCCCACCAGACCGAAGACATTGTAGTCCTTGCCGGTGATGAGGGTAACATCAAGGCCCTGCTTCTCAAATTTATCGACGATCTTCTCAAGCTCTACGTTCGGGGTGCCTTTTTTGGTGGAAATAATCATTGAATTTACGTCCCTTCTTTTTGAATCGTTGAAAACCGCTCCGTCTCGCGCCCGCTGGCCAGCGCCTGAGAGGGCTACATCACCAGTGAGTGTGCCCGCTGCCGTCGATGCGGAGCAGCTGGACGAGGTAGGCGCAGGCGTGCAGATAGCCGCTGATGCCCTCACCGATGAAGTGTCCCTGACAGCCGAAGGAGACGATGTCCGTCTTGCGGAACGGCTCATGCTCGTCCGGCTCGCTCAGCAGCACCTCCACGGCAGGCACGCCGCAGAGCCGCAGCGCGTCGAGGATGGCGACGCTGTAGTGGGCGTATCCGCCGGGGTTCAGGATGATGCCGTCTGCCCGGCCTGCGGCAGACTGGATCTCATCGATGAGGTCGCCCTCGTGGTTGGACTGGAAAAACTCCACCTGAATGTCCATCTGCTGGCAGCAGACTTCCAGATAATCCAGCAGGGCGTTGTAGTCGATCTGCCCGGCCACGCCCGGCTCGGTAAAGTGCATCAGGTTGAGGTTAGGGCCGTTAATGATCAAAAATTTCATCCAGAGCCTCCATGGCCGCGTTCACCGCGTCCGTGACGGTAGTGTGGTTGGGCACAACGGCGTCCGCTGCCGCCAGATACAGCGGCCTGCGCTCGGTGTACATGGCACGGAGGGCGTCGGTGCTGGAGGAGAGCGGCCTGCCGCCGCCCACGGTCAGCGCTTCCAGCGGGCGGTCCAAAAAGAGGATGACGCCGTTCTGGCGCAGCAGCCGGATGTTCTCGGGCCGCTTGATGACGCCGCCCCCGCAGGAGAGCAGCTGCCGCCCCTCTTTGGCAAACCGGGCGGTCTGCTCCGTCTCTTTCCGGCGGAAGCTGTCCTCGCCCTCGGCGGCAAAGATCTCCGGGATGGTGCGGCCGTCGGCCTTGACCACCTCGTCGTCGAGATCAATAAAGCGCTTGCCCAGCTTTTCGGCCAGCATCCGCCCGATGGTGGATTTGCCGGAGGAGGGCATCCCGATGAGGACGACATTGAGCGTATCCCGCCGGATGGCCGCCGTGACGCGGGAAATTTCCGCCGGGGCATCCTCAAACTTGCGGTCGAGGAAATACTCCGCCGCGTACACGGCCTGTGCCACCAGCATTTCCAGGCCGCTGGCGGCCACCGGGACCCCGGCTTCCTCGGCCCGGAGGATGATCTCGGTCTTTTCGGGGTTATAGACTACGTCCAGCACGGCTTCCAGGCCCGGCATAGCGGCAATGTCCAGATTGCAGGTGCCGACATTCGGGTACATGCCCGCGGGTGTGGTGTTGATGACGATTTGCGCCCCGCTGTGGACAGCTTCCTCGTAGGAGAGCTCACCCTTGGCGGGGTCGGGCTTCCGGCTGACGGTCAGGATCTTGGCCGCGCCTTTGTCCCTGGCCACCGCGCTGGTGGTGTTGTGGGTGCCGCCGGTGCCCAGGATCAGGACCGTGCGGCCCGTGAAATCGACGCCATGGGCCGCGCACAGGTGGGCAAAGCCCAGGTAATCGGTGTTATAGCCGTAGAGCAGGCCGTTGTGATTGACGACGGTGTTCACGGCCCCGATGGCCTTGGCCCGGGGGTCGATGAAGGAGCAGTATTCCATGACCAGCCGCTTATAGGGCAGGGTCACGTTGATGGCCTTGAACGCCCGCTTTTCCAGGAACGCCCGGGCATCCGCCTCCGTGGGCAGGGGGCACAGGTCGTACCGGTAGCCGCAGAGCATTTCATGGATGAGCTTGGAGTAAGAGTGTCCAAGTCTGCCGCCGATAAGTCCATATTCCATTACGATTCCTCCCTGCGGTAACTGGTGGGCCGCTCCATCCATGCCGTGCCATATCGGGTGGTCATCAGGTCGCCCACCACCAAAGCGGCGGTGCAGGTCTGCACGATGGCGGCCCGGGGCACGATGCAGGGGTCATGGCGGCCCTGGATGGAGAGCGTTGCATTCTTGCGGGCGACATAATCGACCGTGTCCTGCCGTTTGTAGATGCTGGGCGTGGGTTTGACCACGGTGCGGAAGACCACGGGCATCCCGTTGGAGATGCCGCCGTTGACCCCCGCGTTGTGGTTGGTCCGGGTGACGACCCGGCCGACCTCGTCCATCCGGAACGCGTCGTTGGCGGCGGAGCCGCGCAGGTCCGCAAAGCCAAAGCCGGTGCCAAACTCGATGCCCTTGACGGCCGGGATGGAGAATGCCGCATGGGCCAGCAGGCTCTCCACGCTGTCAAAATAGGGTTCGCCCAGGCCTGCCGGCAGGCCGAGGATGGCGGTCTCCAAAATGCCGCCCACGCTGTCGCCGTCGGCACCGGCGGCCCGGATGGCGGCTTTCATGGGTTCTTCCACGGTGGTGTCCAGCAGGGCAAAGCCCTCCGGCTTGCCCACCAGTGCTTCTGCCTGAGCGGCCAATGCGGCGGGGTCATCCAGCGCGAAAGGCGTATCGGAGATGCCCGCGCACCGGGCAATATGGGTGGAAATGTCAATGCCCGCCCGGCTCAGGGCGTCCAGCACAATGGCACCGCCCGCCACCAGCGCGGCAGTGACGCGGCCGGAGAAGTGTCCGCCGCCCCGGGCATCCTGAAAGCCGTGGTATTTGGCGTAGGCCGTATAATCGGCGTGGCCGGGGCGGAGCAGGTCGGCGGTCTTGGCGTAGTCGCCGCTGCGGGTGTTCTGGTTCTCGATCATCAGGGCGATGGCCGTGCCGGTGGTGTGGCCGTTCACCACGCCCGAAAGAAACTGGACCTGATCGGCCTCCACCCGGGCGGTGGAAAGACCGTCGCCCCGGGCCCGGCGCTTGTCCATGCAGGCGGCAACGCGGGCCTCGTCCACGGGGACGCCTGCCGCCATGCCGTCCAGCACCGCGCCGATGGCGGCACCGTGGCTCTCGCCGAAAATGGTCAGCGCCAGCGCGCTGCCGTAAGTGTTTTTCATGGGCTTATTCCTCCATGCCCAGCAGGGAGCGCAGGCCCTCTACCGGGATGGTCTCGGCCCGCCAGCAGCCAAGGCCGGGGACCTTGATCATGGTGATCTGGCCGCCCTGCGCCTTTTTATCGTGCAGCATCTCGGCCAGGACTTTTTCTTTGTTGTAGGTGGTGCGCAGCGGGAGGCCCAGGCGGCGGTAAACGGCCCGCACCCGCTTCTGCAGGGCTTTGGATTCGATCATGGGCAGCATGCCCAGTGCCACGCACTCGCCGTGGAACAGGCCCACGGTGCGGCGGCCCTTGATGCCCTTGACGGCTTCAATGCCATGGCCGATGGTGTGGCCGAAATTGAGGGCTTTGCGCATCCCGTGCTCCTGCTCGTCCTGCTCCACGATGTTCTTCTTGAAGCGGAGGCTGCGGCAGATGATCTCGCCGATCTGGGCATCCACGTCGCCATTTTCAAAGATCGCGAACAGCTCGGGGTCTGCCAGCAGGCTTGCCTTGACGGCTTCTGCCAAACCGTTGATGAAGTGGCGGCGGGGCAGAGTGGCAAGGGTGTCCGGGTCCACGATGACCAGCTTGGGCTGCCAGAAAGCGCCCACGATGTTCTTGGTATCGCCCAGATCCACGGCGGTCTTGCCGCCGATGGAGGAATCGATCATGGAAAGGGTGGTGGTGGGGCAGTTGATGAAGTCGATGCCGCGCATGTAGATGGAAGCGGCAAAGCCGGCCAGGTCGCCCACCACGCCGCCGCCCACGGCATGACCAGGTCACCCCGGCCCATGCCGAAGTCCAGCATCTGGCGCAGCACGCTTTCCAGAATTTTCATGCTCTTGCTGGCTTCACCCTGCGGCACCGTGATGATGTGTGCATCGCGGCACTGGTCGGCCACCATCTGGGCGTACTGTGCGGGCACACCACTGTCGGTCACAACGGCCACACGGCGGTCCAGCCGGGCGAACTGGTACAGGTTTTCCAGCGAGCCGCTCTTGACGATGATGTCATAGCTGCGCTCGCCCAGATTCATGGTCAGCTTGGTTCCGATAAATTCACTCATTTGGTATACACTCCTAACAGCCGCACGGTACGGCAGGTGCGGTCAAGCTCACGCAGCAGCGCGGCGGTCTCGTCGGCGGTGGGGTCGCCCACCAGCTCCACGTAAAAATAATATTCAAACGGCACATGAGGCATGGGCCGGCTCTTGATGGACTCCATATTGAAGCCGCTGGCACCGATGATCTGGATCACCTCGCCCAGCTTGCCGGGCTTGTTGTCCACGGTGAACAGCAGCGGAGAACCGGTTGCCGGCGGTAGGCTTCTCTCGCGGCACGATAAAGCGGGTGGTGTTGTCGCCGTCGGTGTTGATGCTGGGCACCAGCACCTCCAGCCCGTACAGGGCCGCCGTCTCCACGCTGGCAATGGCGGCAAGGCTGCGGTCGCCGCCGTCAGCCACAAATTTGGCCGCCATGGCGGTGTTGGGCATGGCCGTGGCGGGCAGGTGGAACTGCCGTAGGAAACGTCTCGCTCTGGGCGATGGCCTGCTGGTGGCTGTACACCATCTTCAGCTCGTTGAGCTGGGTGCCGGGCAGGACGAGCAGGTTCTGGGAGACGGGCAGGTCATAGACGTCCACCACCCACAGCTCCGGGTAGTTATAGCACAGGTCCAGCACGGCGGAGACATCGCCCGCGTGGCTGTTCTCGAAGGGCACGACGCCGTGGGAGGCGTCGCCCTGCTCCACGGCGTCAAACACTTCATCCCAGGTGGGGTAGCTCACAGCCTCGGCGTGGGGGAAGAGCGCTTTGCAGCGCGATGTGGGCAAAAGCGCCTTCCACGCCCTGATAGGCGGCGCGATTCTCGCCCAGCACCTCCGCTTCGTACTGCTTGGCGACGTCCATCATGTTCTGGACATGATCTCTGTAGTAGGGCCGGAGGGCGGGGTCCTGAATGCGGGCCGCAGCCTTTGTCCAGCACCACCGCCTCCCGTGCGGCGTCATAGACCGGCAGGCCGTGGGCCTGCTTGTATTGGGCGACGCTGAGCACGGCGGCCATCCGGCGCTCAAACAGGGCGGCCAGCTGCGCATCCACCGCGTCGATCTCGGCGCGTGCTTGTTCCAGTGCGTCCATGGGGAATCCACATCCTTTGCTCTGTGATTTAGATTAGTATACCATAACCCGGATGGAGAAACAACAAAACCCCAGCGCTTTCAAAGCGGATAATTTTTCAAACGCGGAGGGAATAAAGCGAATAAAATTATAAAGGAAAAGCCTCTCACCCGGCAGAATGAGAGACTTTTATGGTTCATTTGCGCAGATCTTCCCGCTTGCGGGCCGTGCCGTAGTACCGCCCGTAGGGATTGTCGAGATCCGAAGCTTTGGGCGGGGCGGGGGTGCCGGGGGCCGCGGGCGCGGGCTTTTCCGGCACGGCGGAGTGTGCCGCCGTGCCCCGGCGGATGAGACGGAACCGCATGGCTCAGCCCTCCGGCGCAACGTGGAGACAGCCCCCGCCGTCAGCTTCTGCCACAGCTCCTCGCCGCCGGCGAGGTTGTCGGCCGTGCCGCTGTTCCATGCACCCCGCATCCCGATGTAAAAATCGGAGAGGTACTGCTGGCTGTCGCCGCCCTGGGCGTGGGTGGTGTCGGCCCGGTACTCGCCCAGGTCCAGCCCGGCCAGCACGGGGCAGTCGCTCCACTTATAGACCATGTTCCACCAGTCCTCGTCGCTGTCGGCGGCGGGCAGGCTGCCGTCCAGATACCGCAGCGAGCCGGTGCTCTCCTCAAACCCTGCCGGGTCCCAGAGCAGAAAGAGCTCAGGCCGCCCTGCACATCGGTGGCAAGCTTGGTGGTGCCCGCCATGGTCAGGTAGGCGGCGCTCTCGGTCTGAGGATCCTCGCCGCTGTAGTCCAGCGTGTAGACGTTCAGCGTCACCAGCACCTTGCCGTCGCCGTTGCGGTCCTCGCCGTACCGGGCAAGAGCCGTCTGCAGGGCCGTCACGGTGTCCTCGGGCAGGTAGTAGGGGGCCACCACGGCCACGTTGTAGTCGGGCTTGGTGACGAAGAAGTACTGCCCGATAAAGTTGTAGGCCACAAAGACTACGGCGATGCCGATGAGGATGACCCACTTGAGGTTATAGTCCCACCAGTTGGCCCAGCGCTCCCTGCGGGTGTACTGTTTTTCCCTGCGGGGGGCGATGTCCTTCGGGTCGATGTCGCGCTCGTAACGGTAGCTTGCCATGGTTCTCCTTAAAGCTGTGCGAGGATGGTCTGGCGGACGGCTTCGGGCAGCTGCTTCTGCTCGGCCTTGCTCATGCCTGCAGTCCGGATGGGCGGCAGGATGCGGATGTGAATGGAACCGGGGTCGCACGGTTGCCGTGGGCCTCGAACAGCCCCCGTGCGCCGGAGATCGCCACCGGCACCACCGGGGTTTCAGTCTTCACAGCGATACGGAAAGCACCGGCCTTGAACTCGCCGGCGCCGCCCTCTTCGCCCTTGTAGCGGGTGCCTTCGGGGAAGATGACGAAGCTCTTGCCGCTCTCCACGATGGCCGTGGCATCGTTCAGCGCCTTGACGGACGCGCGGATGTCGTCGCGCTTGACGAAAACGCAGCCCAGCAGCTTCATCCAGCGGTTGAGCAGAGGGATCTTTTCCAGCTCCTCTTTCGCCAGGATGCCGTGGGGTGCATCCAGCGCCACCAGAAGCAGCGGGATGTCGTAGTAGCTGCGGTGGTTGCCCACGAACACGCAGGGGCCGTCCTTTGGGATGTTCTCCAGCCCTTCCACCACCAGCCGTGCGCCGGTCACCTTCAGGATGCCGCGGCTCCAGTGCGGGATATGCTTGTTGATGATCTGCTCCATCCCCGGCGGCGAGGGCGCGCTCGGCCCGGCGGAGCACACCGTAGTGGACGATCATATAGCCAAACAGATATACAAACATCGCGATCGTGCGAAGAATGCTCATGATACGTTCCTCCTTCTGGCCTGAAAAGCCTGTTTCATTGTACCACACTTTTCCGAAAATGGGAGCCGAAACACTTTTTTTACACAAATGAAGGGCCGGATGGCTTGCAAAATTCACAAAATCCGGGTATATCGGGCATGTACGACACCGTGCTCCGCGCCCTGCGCGATGAAGCAGGCTACTGGTGGACCACCTACCGCCGCGCGTTCAAGCGGAACTTCAAAGCCGCCATCCTGCCCGGCATCGTCTACTGCACCGTCATCACCATCCAGATCTTCCTCGTCTATTTCTGCTTCAACATGCTGTACCACGGCACCAACGTCGGCCTGCCCATGTGGGTGGCCACGGTGCTGAACCTGGTGCTGTTCCACATGCTGTTCGCCTACCTGTGGCCGCAGGTGGTCCTGCTGGACCAGCCCTTCCACCAGACGCTGAAGAACTGCCTGAACTGCATGATTGCCTTCCTGCCCCACGCGCTGGCGTCCGCCATCGTGACCATCCTGTTCTGGGGCGTCGTCATCCTGTGCATGCCGCTGGGCATCTTTCTGATGCTCATCTTCGGCTTCTGGTTCCAGACCGAGGTCTGCTGCCAGATCGTCTACGGCGACGTGAACCGCGTCTTCCACATCGAGGAGAGCCTCCAGAAAACTGCACGACGCCGAGCTGGACGCCGCCCTCCGGGAGGAATACGGCGAAGACGAGCCGGACGGCACCGAACACCGGAACAATCTTTCACCGATGCGCAAAGGAGAACCGTGCGATGGAACAACGAAATAACCATCGTGTTGCAGGGCACCGAGACCTTCTCCCACGCGGCCATGCCCGCGTTCTGCAATGAACGCGCTGGAACGCGGCGCTTGGTGGAGGTGCGCTGCCGCGTGTACAGGCAACGCCGGACGGGCTGGATGATCTGGGCCCCGGATTACCCCCGGCAGCTCACACCACGCCGGATGTTTCCTGATGCCGGCACGGTCACGGTGGCAACCTGAACGGCAACCGGCGTGCAATTGCAGGTCAACCTCTCCTCCAACGACGATGGTCACCCCCTGGGGGACCCTCCGGCTGCTGCAATTGCCAACCTGCCGATGCGGCCGCTGCCGTGACCTGACCTGGGAAAACAGAAGGGCCACCCCATCAACCGGCGGCTCTACCTGCCGGAATACGCTTTGGCCGGGAGATGGACCTGCCGCTGGTGATGGCCGCCCTCATGAACCGCTTCGGCGAGGACATCCTCCCCGAGGAGGTGGCCTATATCATGGAGGATAAGGCCACCAGCAGCACCGGCAACGGCGCGTTCGCCGCGGCCGCGGCAGGCTGCTGCGGCTACCCCTGCTGGCAGGCCTGGATGGATTTGAAAGACCTCCGGGCCCAGATCCACGACGGCTGTTCGGTAGCCGTCCGGGTGGAGCGCCGGGTGCGGGGCCAGCGGGACTCCGTCGGGGTCTGGATGGGCCTGCGGGGCTTCGGGCACGATGACGCCGTGCTGGCGGATTTCGTCCTCCTCAATGACCCCACGGCGGACACGGATGGAGCCGTGAACTGCACCATGGCCGTTACCGATTTCCTGCGCTACTTCACGGGCCGGGCCATCGCCCTGCGGGGCAAGCCCCGGGACGTGGAAGCCGACCGCCCCCGCCGCATCCTGTGCGAGCTGGAAAAGACGGGAGAGCCCGGCGTATACACGTTCGTGCAGCGGGGCCAGAAAGACCTGCTGCCCGAGGAATTTTCCGGCTGGCTGGCGGCCAGCCGCCACGATGGGATAGCTCATGCCACCACCGCCCACCGGACGTTCAAACGGCTGGAAAAGACCGCTGAGGGCGGCATCCGCTTCAGCGCGGAGCAGCTGGCCGCGGGCGGGCGGTACAGCGTGTACGCGGTGGACCAGACCGGCAGGATGCGGGTGGCCGAAGTCCGGCTCCCGGTGCCGCCCCCGCCGCCTGAACCCGTTCTTCAAAGCACCGCGCAAGCCGCCGGAGCAGCTGCCCCGGCGGAGCCGAGCGCTTTTTGAGAAAAATCCAATTTTTCTATAGGAGGAATACATTATGGCAAAGACGATCATTACGATTGGCCGTGAGTACTGCACCGGCGGCAACTACATCGCAGAGGATGTGGCAAACACCCTGGGCATCAAGCTCTACGATAAGGAGCTGATCACCATGGCAGCCAAGCATTCCGGCCTGTCCGAAGAGGCGGTGGCGGCCAGTGAAAAGCGCCACACCCACAGCCTGCTGTACAGCCTCTACACCATGGGCAACGATCTGCCTCTGGGCGATCAGGTCTTCATCCTGCAGAGCCGGATCATCAAGCAGCTGGCCGAGGAGGGCCCCTGCGTGATCCTGGGCCGCTGCGGCGACTATGTGCTGCGGGAGCGCAAGGATGTGCTGCGCGTCTTCATCTATGCTCCGGTGGAGTGGCGGCGTGAGCTGGCCAAGACCGACCCCTTGTCAAGGCGAAGGACGAGAAAGGCATCAAGGAAGAAATCGAGAAGACCGACCGCAACCGTGCTGCCTACTACAACTACTACACCCAGAACCGCTGGGGCGACGCGCACAACTACGACCTGGCCATCAACGCCGCGCTGGGCCGCGAGACCTGCGTGAAGATGATCCTGGACGCCGTGGCCGCCAAGGAGAAGACCATGGGCTGAGGCCCGGACACCGGGCAGTCCTGGACGTAAAAACAATGATGGTTCGTGGGTGGGGCGCGCAAGCGCTCTGCCCACGTTTCCGGTAAAGAAACAAGCATCCCAAATGTCAAAAAAAGGAGTCAACGTGGAAGAAAATCAACAAGCAACAGCCCGTGAGAACATCATGGGCACCATGAACATCAATCCGCTGCTGGTCAAGCTCAGCGTGCCCATGATGGTGTCCATGCTGGTGCAGGCGCTGTACAACGTGGTGGACTCGATCTTCGTGTCCCACGTCAGCGAGAGCGCCCTGACCGCGGTTTCGCTGGCGTTCTCGCTGCAGAACGTCATGATCGCCGTGGGCGTGGGCACGGGCGTGGGCGTCAACGCCCTGCTCTCCAAAAGCCTGGGTGAAAAGAATCAGGAGCGGGCCAACACGACCGCCGAGAACGGCATTTTTCTGGCCCTGTGCAGCTATGTGATCTTTTTTGTCATCGGCTTTACCTGCATGAAACCCTATTTCTACGCCCAGACCAGTGACCCGGACATTGCCCTGCAGGGCATCCGGTATCTGCGGGTGTGCAGTGTGTTCAGCCTTGGCCTGTTTTTGCAGACCATGGGCGAGAAGCTGCTGGCCGCCACCGGCCGCACCAACCTCAGCATGACCAGCCAGCTCATCGGCGCGGTGGTCAACATCGTGCTGGACCCCATCTTCATCTTTGGTTATTGCGGCGAGGCGTTGTCCGGCACCACGGGGGCCGCGGTGGCTACCGTCATCGGCCAGTTCTGCGGCGCGGGCGCGGCCATCTTCTTCAACCTGAAGAAAAACCCGGACATCCAGATCAGCTTCCGGGGCTTCCGCCCCAGCGGCGAGTCCATCCGGCGGATCTACGTCGTGGGCCTGCCCAGCATTGCCATGCAGTGCGTGGGCAGCCTGATGACCTTTGGCATGAACCTGATCCTCATGAGCTTCTCGGCCACGGCGGTGGCGGTGTTCGGTGTGTACTTCAAGCTGCAGAGCTTCGTGTTCATGCCCATCTTTGGCTTGAACAACGGCATGGTGCCCATCATCAGCTACAACTACGGTGCCCGCAGACCGGACCGCGTGAAAAAAACCATCAAGCTGGCAGTCTGCTATGCCGAGTGCATCATGCTCATTGGTTTCTGCATCTTCCAGTTCGCGCCGGATAAGGTGCTGCTGGCACCTCTTTGCGGCCAGTGATGCCATGCTGACCATTGGCATCCCGGCCATGCGCATCATCTGCCTGCATTTCCTGCTGGCGGGTGCCAGCATCGTGCTCAGCTCGGTGTTTCAGGCACTGGGCAACGGTGTGTTCAGCCTGATCGTTTCGGTCTGCCGGCAGCTGTTCGTGCTGCTGCCGGCCGCATGGCTGCTGGCACAGACCGGCAATGTCAACAATGTCTGGTGGGCCTTCCTCATCGCTGAGATCGTCAGTGTCCTGCTGAGCCTTGGCTTCTACGCCCGCATCAACAAAAACATCATTGCCCCCATGTATTCCCCCTGCTGGTGCTGGCCTGCGCGGCCGTGCAGCTCATCCGCTACTTTGTGGTAGAGCGCGGCGTGTTCCAGAGCCAGCTCACCCTGATCTCCGGTATCATCTGCCTGGCATTGGGTGCGTTCCTGATCCTGCGCAGCGACATCGTGGTGAGCATCCTGCCCGTGGTGTTCGGCCTGTTCGTCATCTTTGATGCCATTGCCCGGGTACAGAACGCACTGGATCTGCGCCGCTGCGGCTACGACAGCTGGAAGGGCTTCCTGCTGCTGCCGGTGCTCAGCGTGGTGCTGGGCATGGTGCTGATCGTGAACCCCTTCGGTGCCATGGAGACGCTGGTGATGGCCATCGGCATCATCCTGATCGTGGAAGGTGCCATCAACCTGCTCAGTGCCCTGTATACGGTGCTGGCCCTGCGCCGCTTTGCCAAGCTCCACCCGGAGACCCAGTCCATGCTGGAGGATCTGACCGGGGAGGACCTGAACGGCGACGGCGTGGTGGCCCCGGATGTGACCCGCACCGATGCCGAGGCCAGCGCTGTGGAGCTGGATGAGGTGGACGAGAGCGCCACTGTGGAACAGGAGAACGAGAAATAAGGAAACTCCTCCAGTCTGCTTCGCAGACAGCCCCCTCTGGGATGGGGCCTCTGGCCAAACCGGAGACTTTTCCGTTTCCGCGGAAGTTTGCCGGAATGCCAAAGGCTCCCTCAATGAGGGAGCTGGCAAACCCGAAGGGTTTGACGGAAGGAGTTCGCAATCAAAACAGCAAAGGAAAAAGAGAAAATGGAAAAGTATGATCTGATCATTGTCGGTGCCGGCCCGGCTGGCATTTTTACCGCTGTGGAGCTGCTGCGCCACGGCAGCAAAAAGAAGATGCTGCTGGTGGAAAAGGGCAAGCCCGTGGAAAAGCGCCACTGCCCCAAAGCCGAAGTGGGCCACTGCGTCAACTGCCGCCCCACCTGCGCCATCACCACCGGCTTTTCCGGTGCAGGTGCCTTCTCGGATGGCAAGCTGAGCCTCTCCTATGAGGTGGGCGGCGACCTGCCCACCCTGATCGGAGAGGAGTTTGCACAGGAGCTTATCGACTACACCGACAAGATCTATCTTGAGTTCGGCGCAGACCCCCATGTGGAGGGCATCTACACCGGCGAGGAGATCAAGGAGATCCGCAAGAACGCCATCCATGCCGGCCTGAAGCTGGTGGACTGCCCCATCCGTCATCTGGGCACCGAGAAGGCACAGGAGCTGTATCTGGCCATCCAGAATTATCTGGCCGACAACGGTGTGGAAATGCTGTTCAATACCGAGTGCGAGAACATCATCCTTGAGAACGAGGAGTGCAAGGGCGTGCTGCTGAAGGACGGCGATCAGGTCCGGCCTGTGTATGCGGATACCGTGGTCATTGGCACCGGCCGCCGCGGCGCAGACTGGCTGGAAAAGATCTGCGCCGAGCACCACATTGCCCATAAGCCCGGCACCGTGGACATCGGTGTGCGCGTGGAGTGCCGCAACGAGGTCATGGAAAAGGTGAACAAGGTGCTGTATGAGTCCAAGCTCATCGGCTACCCCAAGCCCTGGAAGAACAAGGTGCGCACCTTCTGCCAGAACCCCGGCGGCTTTGTCGCACAGGAAAACTACGACAACGACCTGGCGGTGGTCAACGGCCACAGCTTCAAAGAGAAAAAGAGCCACAACACCAACCTGGCCATCCTGGTCAGCCACAACTTTACCGAGCCTTTCAACCAGCCCATCGCCTACGCCCAGAAGGTGGGCGAGCTGACCAACATGCTGGGCGCGGGCCACATCATGGTGCAGCGCTACGGCGACATTCTGGACGGCAAGCGCACCTGGCAGAAGGAGCTGGCCCAGTCCAACGTGAAGCCCACCCTGAAGGATGCCGTGGCAGGCGACATTACCGCCGCCATGCCCTACCGCGCCATGACCAACATCATCGAGTTCATCAAGATGCTGGATATGGTGGTGCCCGGCTTTGCCGCCAACGAGACGTTGCTGTACAGCCCGGAGCTGAAGTTCTACTCCAACAAGGTGAAGACAGACGCAGTTCAGGGCGCTGACCACGCCGCCCAGCACGCCGTTCTCATAGCCGATGTGCTGCTTTTCCAGTCCGGTCACGCCGTTGCGCCTGGCCTGCCACTGGATGATGGCCACCCACATGGGGATGGCGTCAAAGCCCTCCTTGGGGGCAGAGGGGGCAAAGCCGGTGCCCAGGCCGTCCACGGCGATGGCATCTTTGCCGTGGCGTTCGAGAATGGACGTAAAATCGTATTTCATGACAATTCTCCTTAACAAAAAACCGCACAGCCGGAAAAGCCCGGTGTGCGGGAAGAACACAGGTTTAGCCCTCGATGAGCTCCACGGTCTTCATCTTGACCGGGGTGGTGGGCTTATCGTTCCAGTCGGTGCGGACAGCGGCGATCTGATCCACAACATCCATGCCGGCCACCACCTTGCCAAAGGCGGCATACTGGCCGTCCAGGTGGGGTGCGTCCTGGTGCATGATGAAGAACTGGCTGCCGGCGCTGTTGGGGCTCATGCTGGGGCCATGCTGATGACGCCGCGGGTGTGCTTTATTTTGTTGTTGACTCCGTTGGCAGCAAACTCACCCTTGATGTTCCAGCCCGGGCCGCCGGTGCCGTTGCCCAGCGGGCAGCCGCCCTGGATCATAAAGCCGGGGATGACGCGGTGGAAGGTCAGGCCGTTGTAAAAGCCCTCCTTGACCAGCTTTTTGAAATTCTCACAGGTGATGGGAGCGGCTTCCTCGTTCAGCTCAATGTCGATGATGCCGCCGTCTTCCATAGTAATGCGAACCATAGTTGTACAATACTCCTTTATTTCGGCCCTTTGCAAAGGGCATTTGCGGCAGAAGACCTGCCAAGTGACAGGGATAGTATATCATAGGTTGGCGGTTTTCTCAAGCCACCGGCCTATGACGGAATTGTAAATAAAAATCAATGGGTCAGCAGCCCTGCATCTCCGGCATATCCTGCCAGAAGCGCTTGGGGCAGTGGGACATCCGGCAGGTTTCATTGTGGCGGGCCTTGATCTCCAGCGTATCGTAAAACTGCTTCCACAGGGCCTGAAACTCCTGCTCCCGGGCGCTGGGCGGGGGCAGCTCCAGCGGGGCGGCCAGCTCAGTGAGGGTGGCTTTATGGTTTTGGTAGAGCAGCACCGCCTGATGCACGGCGTCATAGATCATGAAATTTTCTTCGGGGAACCGCCCGCGGAAATGCCCCCGCAGCAGGGGCAGGATGTAGTTCTTGGGGTGGATGACGGCCCCCAGCATCCCGTCGTATTCGGTAAAGCGGACAAAGCCCTGGAACTTGTCCACCTCCCAGTCCAGGCTCTTTTTCATCTCGTAGAGCGGGGCCACGTCCGGGTGGCCCATCCGCTTGACAGTGCCCGGCCCCAGCGCGAAAGCAAGATGCAGAAAGCGCAGGAGCAGCAGCTCTTTGTCCTCCCGCCCGGAGAGGAAATCCCGGGTGACGAGATATTCCGTTTCGGCCCCCAGTTTTTTGCCGAAGCTGGCAAAAACGCGCTGGGCTCTGGCGTGGTCGGTAGCGATCTCCCGGATGGGGTAGAGGGTGGCCGTCTCCCGCTCCGGCGTCCAGATGGCAAACGGGATCTCGTGCTGGAGAAAGCTCTCGAACACGCAGCAGAGAAAGCCCTCAAAGCTGCCGTCGTACAGGTAAACAAGGTCGGCGTCGTGGAGCCTGCGGGGCGCAGGGGAGATGGACGCCGGGGTCACAGCGCTCTGGCCAGACATTGCACCGCCTCCTCCCGGATCATCCGCTGGGCGGCGCGGGGCGGCACGCCCTGCTCCACCAGTTTGTCCACGGCAGGCGGGGGAGAACATGCTCAGCTGCTCCACCCCGCCGCTGAATACATTGGGGTCGATGAGGGCCCGGGTGATCCGCTCCCGCCCGGCACTGCCCTGGCCCGGGTGGGCCCCGGAAAAGCCGTTGCAGGTGATGAAATACTGGGCCCGCTTGAGCACGACCCCCATCCGCCTGAGCTCGTCCAGCCCCAGAGAAGCCTGCTTGCGGGCGTGCCAGATGCGCCGGGCGCTCTTGGGGCCGATGCCCGGCACCCGGAGCAGCATTTCAAACGGGGCCCGGTTGACGTCCACGGGGAACAGCCCGTAGTGCTGCACGGCCCAGTTGCATTTGGGGTCCAGATAGGGGTTGAAGTTGGGGCTGTTTTGATCTAAAATCTCGTCGGCCTTGAACTGGTAGAACCGGAGCAGCCAGTCCGCCTGATAGAGCCGGTGCTCCCGCAGCAGCGGGGGCTTGGTGTCCAGCGCGGGCAGGCGGGTGTCCTCCGTCACCGGGATATAGGCGGAGTAGAACACGCGCTTTAAGTTGTACTTCTGGTATAACCCCTCGGTGAGCTGCAAAATGTGGTAGTCCGTTTCGGGGGAGGCCCCCACGATCATCTGGGTGCTCTGCCCGGCGGGAGCAAACCGGGGCGCTTTGCGGGAAACAGCCACTTCCTCCCGGCTGGCGGCACCGGAAACAGCGATCTGCTTCATGGGCCGGAAAATGGAGTGCCGCCCCTTGTCCGGGGCCAGCAGGGAAAGGCTCTTCTCGCTGGGCAGCTCAATGTTGACCGAAAGGCGGTCGGCCAGATAGCCCAGCTGTTCCAGCAGCTCGGGGCTGGTGCCCGGGATGGCTTTGGCATGGATGTAGCCCCCGAAGTGATACTGCCCCCGCAGCAGCCGCAGGACGGCGAGCATCCGCTCGGTGGTGTAGTCCGGGCTGACGAGGACGGCGCTGGAGAGAAACAGCCCCTCAATGTAGTTGCGGCGGTAAAACTCCATGGTCAGCTCGGCAAGCTCCCGGGGGAGAACGTCGCCCGGGGCAGATCGTTGGACTTGCGATTGACGCAGTAGCTGCAATCGAACGAGCAGCAGTTGGTCATCAGCACCTTTAAAAGGCTCACGCAGCGGCCATCCGCCGTAAAGGCGTGGCAGCAGCCCGGCGCGTAGCAGCTGCCGATGCTGCCGGCCCGCGCGGCGCGGGATGTCCCGCTGGAAGTGCAGGCTACATCGTATTTGGCGCTGTCGGCCAGGATCGTGAGTTTGTCCATCAAAGATTGTTCCATGGGGTGCCTCCCGGAAAAAGGGATAAAAAAGAAAGCCATACGCAGCTTCTGCAAATGGCTTTTGGATTTTTGGGGTCAAAAATTTTACCACTTCGCCTTGGTTTCCACCACGCGGCCCGCGATGTGCAGGCGGTTGAGGTCTTCGCCCTTGATGACCATTTCGTTGTAGGCCGGGTTGAACGGCTGCAACACCACGCAGTTGCCCCGCTGGAGGTAACGCTTCAGGGTACCCTCGCCCTCGTCGCCGTAGACCAGCACGCCCAGGTCGCCATTTTCCAGCGTGTCCTGCTTGTGCACCAGCGCCAGGTCGCCGTCCTGGATGCGGGGCTCCATGCTGTCACCGCGGACCACGAGATAGAAATAGTTGGAGGGGTCTTTCACCCGGGCATACTCCTGCCCGTAATCCTCCTCAAAGGCCAGGGCACCGTACCCGCCTTGACGGTCCCGATGACCGGGATCAGGCTCTCGGCATAGTTGCCAAAGAACCGCTCCTCCGGCGTGTTGCTGCTGGCGACCGGGCGGTACAGCCCCAGCAGGAAATCCGCCGTGGTGCTCAGGATCTCCGCAATGCGGGCGACCGTTGTGGGGTCCGGGGAGGACTTGCCGCTTTCCCACTTGCCGACGGCCTGCTGGGTGACCCCCAGCTTGGACGCCAGTTCCGCCTGGCTCATGCCCTGCTGCTTGCGGCATTGCTTCAAAAGCTCTGAAAACGACATGGTTGTGCACTCCTTTGTTCCGGTGGCATTTTACTTGTGGTTTTATTATACAACAAAAAGATGTTTGAGTAAAGAGAAAAGTTCCGCACACCCCAAAAAAAGAAGTTGTCAGCTGCGGGAAGCGGCGAAAAACTTTCAATTAACCCTTGACAGCCCGCCGGAAATCTGGTAAATTAAATAGGCATTCGGTACGGCGTGTGCGAGTGCCCACGAGGAGAGATGTCCGAGTGGTTTAAGGAAGCAGTCTTGAAAACTGCCGTACGGCAACGTACCGTGGGTTCGAATCCCACTCTCTCCGCCATTTTTTTGAATAAGTGTAACACACTTTGCTCTGGAGTAGTACTCAAGAGGCCGAAGAGGCGCCCCTGCTAAGGGCGTAGGTCGTCTAAACAACGGCGCGAGGGTTCAAATCCCTCCTACTCCGCCAAGAAAAAGCTCGATGATTCTTTGAAATCACCGGGCTTTTTCCATTCTTATCGGGTTTTCAGAGCAGCAGGTTGGTCACGGCGGCCAGCAGGGCCAGGTGGGCGGGGTAAAAGAGGTAAAACGCCCATTGCTCGGCCCTGGAGCAGCGGCCCCGCTGACCATTATAAAGAGAGACGGGCAGGAACGCCAGCGGCGCGGGCAGCTCATAGCAGACGGCCACGGCCCCGAACAGGCACTGCAGGGGCCGGGAGGCCCGTGTGATGTACAGGACCACGATGAGCAGCACCCCGATGGCCCCGTAATCCGTGCGGAGGAGCTCCGCCAGCACGGCCAGAGCCAGGGCGCTGAAAATGCCCGGGGCGCTCCGCTCCCCGCAATGCCGCAAACAGCCCAAGGCACACAGCCCGAAAAAGAGCGTCCAGTAAACGTTCTGGTGGCCCCGGTAGATCAGCGTGTGGAAAAAGGCCAGGTCAAAGGGGAGCTCGCTCACCAGCGCAAAGGCCAGCATCCGCCCGGCGTACTGCCGGAGGCTGTGGGTGTGCAGGAAGCCTTCCACCAGCAAGAAGCAGTAGAGGGGGAACGCCAGCCGCCCGGCCCACCGCAGGCAGAGATCCAGCGTGAGCAGCGGCTCGGAAATGGGCCCCGGGCGGGAAAAGACGCCAGCTTCCAGGCAGGACGCGCCGAGATGGTCCAGCAGCATACTGCAAAGGGCCAGCCGCTTGAGGGCCGTGCCGCTGAGCGCGGGGCGCTGTGTTTGGGGAACAACCATAAACAACCCTCCAAAAGAGTGTGGATTCGACTTTCTGTTGCAGGAAAGTCCTTATTTTTTGTGGAAATTTCCGCTTGGGTGCTTGACAAAGGCCGGGCGGGATAGTACACTCAAAAAGAAAATTGAACTCCAGCAAGAGCAAGATGAAAAAGATTCACAGAAGATCGGGCGTCTCCGAACGAGTAACGGGAAGGAGGCATTGAGGTATGACGCTGTTTTCTTATGAGATTTTTGATGCTGTGGCCCGCCAGGGCAGCTTTAACAAGGCGGCACAGCAGCTGCACCTGACCCCCTCGGCCATCAGCCATGCCATCGCGGTGATGGAGGCAGAGCTGGGCTTTACCTTATTTAATCGCGGGAAGAACGGCGTGACCATGACCAGCTACGGTGCCTCGCTGTATCCGTCCATCCGGGCGGTGCTCAACAGCGACGAGGCGCTGAAGCAGAGCATTGCCCGCCTCAACGGCCTGGAAAAGGGCAAGGTGAAGCTGGGCGCGTTCAACTCCGTCTGCGCCGGGATGCTGCCGGGCATCCTCAAGGGCTTTATGGCCCAGTACCCGCAGATCGAAGTGGAAGTATATCAGGGTACTTACGATGATGTCAAGGAGTGGCTGCGCACGGGCCAGATCGACCTGGCGTTCCTCTCCTCCACCTGCCGGGAGGAATTTACCCTCACCGAGCTGTTCAAGGAGCCGCTGCTCTGCATCACCCCCGGCGACTGGCCGGAGCCGCCAAACGGCGTGATGACCCCCGCCCTGATGGATGGCCAGAATTTCGTGGTGCAGTGGGACGCCACCGACGCTGAGATGCGCCAGTTCCTCAAAAAGTACGGCCTGAGCACCGAGCGCCGCTGCCATGTCATTGATGACCAGTCCAACATCGCCATGGTGGAGGCGGGCCTGGGCATCTCCATCATGCCCCGGCTGCTGCTGCGCCAGTGCACCGCCAACATCAAAATTTACCCCATCGACCCGGAGGAAGACCGTGTGGTCGGCCTGGCCGTCCAGCGGCCCACCGCCATGGCCCCCGCCGTGGAGCAGATGTTCCACCACATCGTGGACTACTGCAAGCAGATGGAGCACTGAGAACAGAATACCACAAAACGGCCTGCATGGTAAAGTGCAGGCCGTTTTTTTGCAAATTGTACATTGTGTCTTGTGATAAAATACGGTATACTATCGCCAGAAAACAAAATACTCCACAGAGTTGGACCCGTCAGGAGGGAAAACAGACCCCATGAAACGACGTGATTTTTGTAAAGCGCTGGCCCTTTCGGCGGCGGCGCTGGCAGTGCCCAGGGCAGCGGCGGAAAACACGCAGGGCGCGGTGGGCCGGGCGGTGGCGGATGGCCGCTATTCCATGCGGTTCCGCAGTGAGCTGAGCCTGACCGACGTGCCCCATGACTACTATTATAGTGACAGCTTTTTTGCCCACTCCGCGTTGGAGTACGACCACAGCCTGGCGCTGGCCAGCCTGGGGCTGGTGGGGGCCGCCTTTAACACGGCAGCCAGCGACGCCCGGTATTGGGCCAACGGGGAGGTGGGCCGGGAGGCCAACCTTGCCGACGCCTTTGCGACGCTGGGCTTTGCCGACCCCGAGTTCTACCACTACGACATCGACGTGGGGCAGGCCGGGGACTTTGTGGGCCACAGCCTGGCCCGGAAGACCATCCCCCTGAACGGCCAGCGCACCACCATCGTGGCCGTCATCCTGCGGGGCGGCGGCTACGGCGGCGAGTGGGTCAGCAACCTGCACACCGGTGTGGGGGCGGGCCACGCGGGCTTTGTCATCCCGGTGAACGAGGTGCTGACCGCCCTCCGAAATTATCTGGCCAGGGCGGCCGCCCAGCCGGGCGGGATGGGCACCCTCAAGCTCTGGGTGGGCGGCTACAGCCGGGGCGCGGCCGTCGCCAACCTGCTGGCGGGGCGGATCAACAAAGAACTGCCCGAGATCGACCGCAAAAACGTCTTCGTCTACACGTTTGCCACGCCGGTGGCCCTGACCGCCGCCAGCTACCCGGACTATCAGCTGGACTACGACAACAACCACAACGCCGACGGTACCCTGAAAACCACCTGGGCCGCCAGCAACATCTATAATATCCTTTCCAGCGGCGACCTGGTCCCCCGGGTGCTGCCCGCCGAGTGGGGCTACCACCGGAACGGCAATGACCGCTTTCTGCCCTCCACCCAGAACGAGAAAGAGCTGGCCGACCTTGATGTCAGGGGCGCCAGCTTCAGCGAGGTGCCCCTGACCATCAGCGGGCTGGCCACCAAGGAGGACACCGACGGCGTCATGGAGCGGCTGGAAACGTTCTTTGGCAGCAAGCAGCAGTTCCACGATAAGTACGAGGCCGTGCTGATGGACATGATCCAGTGCGCTTTCCTCCGCAACGAGGCCGAGTGCACCGAGGGCTACCTCCTGACCGACGAGGAAGTGGAGGCCCGCCTGCGGGGCCTGGGCAACATGCGGAACGTGGACGAGGCCAAGCTGGAAAAGAGCGTCCACAACGCCTCCGCCCTGAGCCGCCCCCTGCTGGAAAAGCTGGAGCAGAACGACGGCAACCTCACCCTGCGGGGCAAGACCTACCATGTGGAAGTGCCCCAGCGGGTGCAGCAGGCCGTCATCCCGGTGCTGGCCGTGGGCCTGTACTACGGCATCGACAGCGGCACGGTGGCCGCCATGGCCCGGTACATCTTTATGTTCATGTCCATGAAGCCCGACTCCGCCGATGTGGTGGTGCGGGCGGCGTTCTGCCACCACTGCGAGGACTACATCAGCCTGATGGAGTACTATCCGCCTGCCGACCACGGCATGGAGGCGTACACGAGGGCTTGACCTCTTTGCCAAGGGCTCGCCCTTTGGGAGAGCTGGCGCGCCAGCGCCTGAGAGGGCAAGCCCGGCAAAATAAAACACGAAAGCACAGCGATGCGATGTCTCTGACAAACATGGCTTGTATCGCTGTGTTTTTTGCTCTTTGGCAGCATCCTTGCCCTCTCCGTCTGCTCCGCAGACACCTCTCCCAAAGTGAGAGGCTTTGGCATCCCGCAACATTTCCGGGAAAGCCCGGAAACGGATAAAATTCCAGAAACTCCCGCCAACGCAACCGGGATAGTCATACTGATTTATCCGACCTGCGTCTGTTTTGCACGGGTTAGCAGACACAAATTTGTAACTTTTTGTTGGTGGAGTGCACAAACTTTTGGGGGGATATATTGGGCAATCTCTACAAGAAATGGCTGATTTTGGATAGAAACAGACGCAAATTCCGTTTTTGTGTCCATTTGGACAGTTGCATGGACAAGGCCAAATTTGGTAAAATAATGCCAGTGCAAGGGCCGGGTGG